>Ga0209121_10003056_pt1 | contig 16425 bp, 15 predicted proteins | sample Cruoilmetagenom3_FD_187292 | JGI IMG/M metagenome (GOLD analysis project Ga0209121, IMG submission 187292) | Oil polluted marine microbial communities from Coal Oil Point, Santa Barbara, California, USA - Sample 3 (SPAdes) (version 2) | ecosystem: Environmental > Aquatic > Marine > Oil seeps ... | reverse complement strand
CATAGCCCTTGTCTATTCAGGGCTATGCGTGCTGACAGTGGTGCAACGAACATTGCTTGCCCGCGCCAGCTTCCACGGTTGAACATCGCAGAAAGGAACATCATGACAGACTATCCTCAACTCCACATGCTAATCGGCGGAGAGAAACTGGATGCGTCAGGGCGAGATGCTCTCGACGTGCTTGACCCGTCGAATGGTGAAGTCATCGCGTCACTCCCGATGGCCAGTACAGGCGATCTTGATGCCGCGCTGGAAAATGCTGAGAACGGCTTCAAATCCTGGCGCAATGTATCGGCCGATGAACGAGAAGGCATATTGCGCAAAGGTGCGTCTTTAATCCGAGAGCGGGCAAAAGACATCGGCGCCATGCTGACCCGTGAACAGGGAAAGCCCATTCAAGAAGCAATTGGCGAGACCGTTTATTGCGCCATGCTGCTGGAATTTTATGCAGGCGAATGCAAACGCAATTATGGACGCACGCTTGTACGGCCTGCGGGCCAAAGGGTTGAAGTTCGCCACGAACCAATCGGTGCGGTCGCCGGATTTTCAGCTTGGAATTTCCCCGCGTTGAATGTGATGCGCAAGATTGGCGGTCCGTTGGCGGCAGGGTGTTCAATTATCGTCAAGCCATCAGAAGAAACACCAGCTGCGGGAATAGCGATTGTCCAATGCCTGTTGGATGCAGGCGTGCCGGGCGATGCTTGTCAGGTGGTGTTCGGTGTGCCTGATGATGTCAGCCGCCACCTTCTTGGATCACCTATCATCCGCAAGGTGACCTTCACAGGTTCCACCGCCGTGGGCAAACATCTGGCCAAGCTTGCGGCTGAAGATATGAAGCGCGCAACGATGGAATTGGGTGGTCATGGACCGGTCTTGATTTTTAATGATGCTGACGTTGACAAGGCTTTGAAAGTCATGGCATCGAACAAATATCGTAACGCAGGACAGGTCTGCGTCAGCCCGACGCGCTTTTTGGTTGAGCAAGACGTTTTTGAACGGTTCCGCGATGGTTTTGTCGAATATGCAAAAGGCCTGAAGGTCGGCAATGGGTTCGACAAGGACGTGCAAATGGGGCCGATGGCCAGCGAGCGCGGGCCAGATGGCATCCAATCTAAAATTGCCGATGCAAAGGCAAAGGGTGCCAAACTGCTGGCCGGTGGAGAGCGGGTTGGCAATCAAGGTTACTTCCATCAACCAACCGTGCTGAGCGAAGTCCCCACAGATGCTGAGATCATGAATGAAGAACCGTTTGGTCCTGTCGCGCTGATCAACCCGATGGCGGGATATGACGCAATGATAGAGGAAGCCAATCGCCTCCCTTATGGCTTGGCGGCCTATGCCTGGACCCAGGATCCCAAGCGCCGGATGCAATTGGCCGAGGAAATGGAGGCGGGCATGGTGGCGATAAATTCTGGCTCCGTCAGCGCAGCGGACGCTCCATTTGGTGGAGTGAAATGGTCAGGTTATGGACTGGAAGATGGAGCAGAAGGCGTGATGGCCTGTATGGTTTCCAAAACTGTCCATGAAGGCAGTTAGGAAGTCTTCGGAACTGAAAAAGTCCTAAGCCAAGCGGCAGCACCTCAAGCGTTGACCACTTTCTGTTCGATTGCACCGAAGATGGAGTGGTTGTCGCCATCGCGCATTTCGATCCGCACTGTGTCTCCGGCTTTCATGAATCCTGTTTTGGGTTGGCCGTCATAAATCGTTTCGATCATGCGAATTTCGGCAATGCAGCTGTAGCCTAGGCCACCTTCTGCCACTGGCTTGCCCGGACCGCCATCAGCGCCTTTGTTGCTGATGGTGCCTGAACCAATAATTGCGCCAGCGCCCAGATTACGCGTCTTGGCGGCATGGGCCACCAGCTGCGCCATGTTAAAGGTTGCATCGACACCAACCTGCGCTCGGCCAAACGGCTGGCCGTTGTAATCAACCATCAATGGCAGGTGGATCAGATTGTCCTTCCACGCATCGCCCAATTCGTCTGGGGTGACCGCGACGGGAGAGAAAGCGCTGGATGGCTTTGACTGGAAGAAGCCAAAGCCCTTGGCCAATTCGCCCGGAATAAGACCGCGCAAAGAAACGTCATTTACCAGCATCACCAGCTTGATATGGCCTGCTGCATCTTCAGCAGAGACGCCCATTGGTACATCATCGGTGATGACCGCAACTTCGCCTTCCATATCGCAGCCCCAGGCTGGATCGCCCAAGGGAATGTCATCGCGCGGCGCGATGAAGGTGTCTGATCCGCCCTGATACATCAGTGGGTCGTGATAAAAGCTGTCCGGAACCTCGGCATTGCGGGCTTTGCGCACCAATTCAACGTGGTTGATATAGGCGCTGCCATCGACCCATTGAAAGGCGCGGGGCAGGGGGGAATGGGCCTCGCGTTCATGGAAGCGTTCGCATGGCACTGTTTCATGTTCCACATCGCGCGCCAAAACTTCCAATTGCGGGGCAATCCGGTCCCAATCATCTAATGCCGTTTGCATGGTGGGCGCAATATAGCCCGCCGCACAGCATCGCGTAAGGTCCTTTGATACCACGACAAGTTTGCCGTCGCGTGTCCCGTCATTCAGTGTTGCGAGTTTCATGGATTGGTCCTCTCTAGCGGTTTTTATCCAGCTTCGGGCTGGTTATCGGGATAGGCTCGTTGGAATGTTTCCAGTGCAAGACAGCTATGCTCGATCCGTTCGATATGCGGCTTGTCCGTCAAATCGAAGTGGAAACGGCGGGCATTGTAAATTTGAGGTAGCAACACGGTTTCGAAAAAGCCCGGGGCTTCGAACAGAAAGTCTGCACTGCCAAGCTGCTCCAGTCTTTTTTCCAACGGATCGAGCGTACGGGCAAGCCAATGGCGGTACCAAGCATCAATCTCGTCTTGGCTTTTGCCGTATTCATTCTTCAGATATTTCAGCACTGGCAGATTTAGCGGGGCATGCAGTTCGGTGGCGATGGCATAGGCCAGCTCGCGGGCGGTATAGCGCTGCTCCAGATCAACGGGCAGCAGTGGTATTGCTGGATAGGCTTCATCCAGCCATTCGATCAGAGCCATGCTTTGCGCGCGATCACGCCCGTCAGCCTCTAGCATAGGAACAGATCCAAATGCGTTGCGGCTGGTGAAGGCTTCGCCCTTCTGCTCAGCCTTCAGCAGATTGACTGGGATATTTTCATATTCCAGCCCTTTCAGCTCCAGCGCGATGCGCAGGCGATAGCTGGTTGAGCTGCGATAATATCCATATAGTTTCATCAAAAGGCTGCGATTCCTGTGATGCCTCGGCCCAGGATCAAGGCATGGACGTCATGCGTGCCTTCATATGTGTTGACCGTTTCCAAATTCACCATGTGGCGGATCACTTGATACTCGCCAGAAATGCCATTGCCGCCATGCATATCGCGGGCTTGGCGGGCGATATCCAGCGCCTTGCCCACATTGTTGCGTTTGACGACAGAGATCATATCGGGAGCAAAGCGGCCTTCATCCATTAGGCGAGCTACGCGCAGTGAACCTTGCAGGCCCAGCGCAATGTCGGTCAGCATGTCGGCCAGTTTCTTCTGGAACAGCTGCGTGCCAGCCAGCGGCCGACCAAATTGGTTGCGATCCAGCCCATATTGACGTGCGGCATGCATGCAAAACTCGGCAGCACCCATCGCGCCCCAGCTGATGCCGTAACGCGCGCGGTTGAGGCACCCAAATGGACCTTTCAGGCCCTGCACATCGGGCAAAAGCGCGTCGGCACCTACTTTTACATCATCCATCATGATCATGCCGGTGGTACTAGCGCGAAGGCTGATCTTGCCTTCGATTTTCGGGGCTGAGAGACCCTTCATACCTTTTTCCAGGACAAAACCGCGGATGCCGCCGCCATGTTCCTCGCTTTTGGCCCATACCACAAAGACGTCGGCGAAAGGCGCGTTGGATATCCATGTTTTGGATCCGCTGATGACATAGCCATCACCATCCTTGCGAGCGAAGGTTTTCATGCCAGCGGGATCTGACCCTGCGTCAGGTTCTGTCAGGCCAAAACAGCCAATCAATTCGCCTGAGGCAAGCCCGGGTAGATATTTCCGGCGTTGTTCTTCTGAACCATAGGCCTGGATCGGATACATAACCAGGCTGGACTGGACCGAAGCCATCGAGCGATAGCCGCTATCGACCCGCTCAATTTCTCGGGCGATCAAGCCATAGGCAACATAGCTTGCGCCAGCGCCGCCATATTCTTCCGGTACGGTAGCCCCCAACAGGCCAGCGCGGCCCATCAATGGGAACAGTTCTGGTGCGTCTACTTCATTGTTGAAGGCTTCAATTACGCGCGGCTGCAGCTCGCTTTGAGCAAAACCATGCGCTGCATCGCGGATCATCCGTTCGTCCTCGGACAATTGTGTCTCCAGATCGAAGGGGTCTTCCCAGTTAAACGGCACCATTCCGGCCATTAGTTACTCCTGAAACTATATTCCAAACTCTTTTGCAGCAATTCCGCCGGGCGGCAAGCGTCAGATTGCTGGACGATTGGCAATCAAATCATCCACCACCGATGGATCGGCCAGCGTCGATGTGTCACCAAGGCTGGACATATCATTCTCTGCAATCTTGCGCAGAATGCGGCGCATAATTTTGCCGCTGCGGGTTTTGGGGAGGCCGAGAGCAAATTGTACCACATCGGGGGTTGCGATGGGGCCAATTTCCTTTCGCACCCATTTCACCAATTCTGCGCGCAATTCATCAGAATCATCCGTACCCGCATTGGTGGTGACATAGGCGTAAATGCCTTGCCCTTTAACTTCATGTGGCATGCCAACCACCGCAGCTTCTGCCACCAAGGGATGCTCTACCAAGGCGCTTTCTACCTCGGCTGTGCCCATGCGGTGGCCAGAAACATTGATCACATCGTCGATCCGCCCGGTGATCCAGTAATAGCCATCCTCGTCACGGCGGCATCCATCTCCGGTGAAGTAATATCCCGGATATTGGCTGAAATAGGTGTCGAAGAAACGCTGGTGATCACCATAGACCGTACGCATCTGGCCTGGCCAACTGTCGGTGATGACCAAGGCACCTTGTGCTGCACCTTCCAGCAATGTGCCGCTCTCTGCATCAAGCAAAGCAGGCTTTACGCCGAACATCGGTTTAGAGGCGCTGCCGGGTTTCAAATCGGTTGCGCCGGGCAGCGGCGTGATCATTGCCGCGCCAGTTTCGGTCTGCCACCATGTGTCCACAATCGGGCAGCGACGATCGCCCACCACACGGTGATACCAATCCCAAGCTTCGGGATTGATCGGCTCTCCCACTGAACCAAGCAGCCTCAGCGATTTACGGCTGGTTCGCGTCACATATTCATCGCCTTCCCGCATCAGTGCGCGCAGAGCGGTTGGGGCGGCATAGAAAATTTCGACTTGATGTTTGTCGATGATGTCCCAAAAACGCGAGTGATCGGGGAAGTTTGGTACCCCTTCAAACATGACTTGCGTCGCGCCGTTCATCAGCGGGCCGTAAACGACATAGCTGTGCCCCGTGACCCAGCCGACATCAGCCGCGCACCAGAAAATTGATCCTGGTGTGTAATCGAACACATATTCATGCGTCATGCTGGCCCAAACGGCATAGCCGCCCGTGGTGTGCAGCACCCCTTTGGGTTTGCCAGTTGATCCTGACGTATAGAGGATGAACAGCGGATCCTCGGCATCCATTACCTGCGGATCACAGTGAATCGATTGGTCGGACACTGCATTCGCCCAGGTTACATCGCGGCCATCAACCAGCGGCACATCGGCGCCCGTGTGCTCCAGCATGATTACCGTATCGGCAGGCGTTTTTTCCAAAGCTGCGTCAACATTGGCCTTCAAAGGTACAATTTTGCCGCCGCGCAATCCTTCGTCTGCGGTGATCACAATGTTGGACTGGCAATCCTCAATACGGCCAGCCAGTGCATCAGGGCTGAAACCGGCAAAAACAACCGAATGTACCGCTCCGATGCGCGCGCAGGCGAGCATGGCAACGGCGGCTTCGGGGACCATCGGCAGATAGATCGTAACCCGGTCACCGCGCTTAACGCCCCTGGCGGTCAGTGCATTGGCAAATTGGCAGACTTGTGCGTGTAGCTCGCGATAGGTGATGCGCCGCACCGGATCCGCAGGGTTGTCTGGTTCCCAAATGATGGCGAGTGTATCGCCGCTGTGTTCCAGATGCCGGTCAAGGCAATTGGCGGTGATGTTCAGCTGACCTTCGGTGAACCAGCGGATATGGAAATCGTCCCTGTTAAAGGATGTATCCTTGATGGTTTCGAAAGGGCGCATCCAGTCGATCCGCTGGGCTTCTTCGCGCCAGAAATCGTCAAGACTGTTTATCGATCTCTGATAATGGTCATTGTAGCGTTCAGCATTAAATTTGGCCGATTGCGCCCATTCCTGTGGGACCGGAAAAACAGCATCACTCACTCTAGATCTCCTCTCGCTTGGCCCATCGATAGGCGAAGCTGCAACACGAAGGAAGGGGCCGATTAGGGCAGGTGGCGCAGCCGCTTGAGATAGGCCTTCCAATATGACCTTTCAGATCAGTTTGGTGCCAATACTTTCGCCACGGCATCGATCATTGCACTGGGTGGGTGCGGCGTTGCCAAGGCCTTGGCAACGGGAAAACTCTGGCTACCCTCATCGCGTGATGCGCTGCGGCCTTAATGATTATTGCCGAACTTATCGGAAAAATCTGAAACGTTTCCGCTGGCCAGCATTTTTGCCTGCTCTACCCAATTGTCCCTGCGGATGCGCCCTTGGAACCTGCCAAGCTGGGAATCGATCCGGTCAATCTCTGCATCGTCCCATGCGGCCACTTGATCAAACCGTGTGATACCATGCGTGCCCAGCAATGTGGCCAACTTTGGGCCGAGGCCCTTGATGCGGGTCAGATCATCGCCTTGCGTTGATCCAGCGGGAAGAGGTTCAGGTGTTGGGCTAGGAGCTTTGGCAGGAGCCGTTGCGGGTTCAGGCGCAGCAGCGGTTGTCTCAGGTGGCGTTGCCGCGGCAGGCGTATCGATTAAGGCTTGATTGCGCGCGGCAGGTGCTGCGCCTTCATCCAAAACGTCTCGCCTATCTGTCGTGACAGAGGTGCGACGCGTCGCGACAATTGCAAACCATGCAATGGCGATGCCGATCACAATGGCAATTAGAAAATATGGCCAATAGGCTCCGATCAGTTCAGGCATTTATGGATTACTCCTTGATTGATCCATTGCGCACTCTTGGAGCAGTGCGACCCCACAGCGTCCAACCGATGGCCAAGCCAATCGCATAGGCAGCAAGGCACAGAACAAGTACTTCAAACCATATGGGCATGGAACTTCCTTTATCCTGCTTATCGAGGGCCCGGCGTGTCAACCGGAGTGGGTTGAAGGGGGGTGGTTGCGACCACGGCAAATTCAATTCTGCGGTTGGCGGGGTCTTGCGGTAACAAGCCATCAACCGGTTCGGCTGATCCAACCCCTTGTGCCCGCAACCCATCGGTGGGGATGCCGCGCGAAATTAGCGCGCGTTGCACTGCCAGCGCCCTGTCTCGTGACAAGGTTATATTGCCCGGTTCTGGGCCAGAGGCATCTGTGTGTCCGGTAATGGCGATAATGCTGCCAAGGCAGGGGCGAAGCGCTACGGCGACTTCATCGATCAATTCCAGGCTGCCGCTGTCGATGGTGCTGGAAGATTCTTCAAACCGTATCGTGCGCGCTTGCAACAAAGCATCGACATCTTCTTGGCAATGCAGCGGCGACAGCACGACCTCTCCGCCTTGGGCCATCATGCTGCCATCGCTCCAGCTGATCCCACCTACGCCGGGAATAGCTGCAACTGCTTTGGCTACTTTATCGCGTGTCCCTTCGTCCAGACCTTTGCCGCCCGTCAGGATTGTATGGCGGGTTGGGTGCCCCCATCGGTTGACGAAGCGGGCCTTGATCGTGCCGCCGTCATTGTCTTGGATGGCTTGCTTTGCCTGATCCGACAATGCTGACGACAGGTCTTGGTCGGTGCTGCTGGCACCGGCGATTGCCACCCCAGTGACAATCAACGCACCAGCAAGAATTGCGACGGATGGACGAACGATCATGGGGACGCTCTTAGCCAGAGCATCCCCATGCGAAAAGAGCTTATCCGCCCTTCATCGATTTTGCGACATCATTCAGGCGCAGAAACTCTTGCCGCCAGTAATCATCTTGCTTGCCCGCCAGCCGGTCGATGTCATCAAATGTGAAGTCCATCATCAGATCATCGCCGCGCAGCAATTGGCCAAAGGCTGCAACAGAGGCGGCAAAGGCAAAGTCGCCGGTTGGCCTGCGTGCATTGCGCAGCGCCTTGTTGGTAACAACATAGTCGATCAGCTTAGACTTTGATCCGCCGGGTGTTTTGTAGCGCAATTTTACATGGGCCGCTTCGGCCATGCGCCGGGTCGCATGGTCAAAGATCTTGTCGTCATAGCGGCGCGGCGAAATCCAACCCTTGGTGCCGGTGGGGACCACTTCATAAATTGCGGTAACCTGATGGCCGGCACCAATGTCGCCTGCATCGACCTTGTCATTGTCAAAGTCTTCTTCGCGCAGTGCGCGGTTTTCATAACCGACCAGCCGGTACTGGCTGATCACAGATGGGTTAAACTCAACCTGAATTTTCACATCCTTGGCAATGGTAAACAAGGTGGATTGCATTTCATCGCCCAGCACCTTTTTCGCTTCCAGCGCGCTGTCGATATAGGCATAATTGCCGTTACCGTGATTGGCGATCTGTTCCATCATGGCTTCGTTGTAATTGCCCGTGCCAAAGCCCAGCGTGGTCAAGGTGATGCCGCTGTCGCGCTTGTCTTCGATCAATTCAACCAAAGCGTCACGATTTGACACGCCAACATTGAAATCACCATCGGTGGCGATAATCACGCGGTTCACACCGCCCTTGATGAAATTGTCTTCGGCAATGTTATAGGCAAGTTTCAGACCTGCTCCGCCAGCGGTAGAGCCGCCAGCGCGCAGATTGTCCAACGCAGCGCGGATTTTGCGCGTGTCATTGGTCGGTTCAAGAACCAGACCGGCTGCGCCAGCATAGACCACGATCGAAACCTTGTCTTGCGCAGACAGCTCTCCAGCCAGACCAGACAATGCATTTTTGACCAATGGAAGCTTGTCAGGGCTACCCATCGAACCCGATACATCCATCAGGAATACCAGATTGGCAGCTGGGCGCTTACTACGCGGCAGATCATAGCCGCGCAGGCCGATCCGCATCAGATAGGTGTTTTCGTTCCACGGCGTTTTCGCCACACCTGTGGTCACGGTGAAAGGCTGTGAACGGTCCTTTGGCGCAAGATAATCATAGCGGAAATAATTGATCAATTCTTCTGTACGAACGGCATCGCGAGGCGGTGTTTGCCCTTGCGTTAAAAAGCGCCGAGTGTTGGCATAGGCGCCTGTGTCGACATCGACCGAGAAAGTGGAAACAGGCTCTGCTTGCACCATTTTTACCGGCGATACTTCTTCGCCATCATAACGTTCGCGGCCAGGGTCAGGGGCAACCATCATAGGGGGGATATGATGCCGTGAGGGTTGGCCATGCGCGACTACCGTCATAGGAGAAGCTAGCTCAGCATTGCTCTGTTTGACCCTGCTGCCAGTAACGACCACTTGATCAGACGACGCCATTTCAGCCGCGGGGGCTGGGGCGACTGTTGGCGGCGCAGGAGGAGGTGGCAGTGGTGCTGGCTCTTGAATATCTACTTGAGTAACGCGCGCAGTCTTTGGCGCATCGCCATTCTGCACAGAGCGCTGCTCGTTTTGACTGGCGCAAGCTGTCAAGAAAAGTGCATGCGCCACAACCACACTGCTGCCGATTAGCAGTTTCCGGCGTCGGGGTGTCTCAAATTTGCAATGCTTGGTATCCATAATCTGCCTCCATCCCAGAACTCGATATGTTATCACGTCTCTTAGTTTGTCGCGGGAGCAGTTGAGGGAAATTGGGGGGTTACAGTCCGCTCCCACGACCAAACCAAAATTGGTCTTGGCCCGTGAACGGCGACTGAACGCCCTTGTTCAACAAAAAGTTGAGGTTGTTAAAGCGACCGGGGGTAGGGGTTGTCTTACTTGCTCGCGCCCGCTTGGTCAGCCGTTGGGCCGCCCACATTCTTGCGGAACAGAACCCGGTCTTCTGGTCCGAAACCCCGATGCCAAATGACAAAGCCATACACCGCAAGGATGGCGGGAATGCCAAAAACCAGCTCGGCCCATTCGGGCAGCAACGTCGTCAAAAACCCCACCACGACGGCAGGACCGGTCGCCCAAACCAGTGCCCATCGCCAATTGTTGACTGGTGCCTTGAGCAGTTTTTTCAGCAAGAATGCTTTGATCAGGCTGGACATTCCCAAGGCCAAGAACAGCGCCGCGGCTGCGCCTGCTGCTTTGAAACCTTCGTCCATTTGCAGATGGTCGGTCAGCATGATCAGCCCCACCGTCAAGACGGCCTGCAATGCAATGGCTCCTACAGAAATCGCGAGGTTGCGCTTGCGCGCAATGTAGACGAGCACACTTTCAGAAACGACCGCCATCGATGCGACCACTTCGGCGGCAAGCAATATCGCCAGCGCGCCGGTACCACCGACAATGGCGGGACCGCCAAGCCCCATCACCGCTTCGCCTGGAATCGCCAACGCCAATGCAATCGCCGCTTGCAAGGCAATGATCCAGAACCCGACCTGGCGCACTTGCGATGCGATGGCGGAAAGATTGCCACTCTTCAGGTTCTTTGTGATCACTGGCGATAGGATTGGTTCAAAACTCGATTTGAGTTTCTGCGGCAGCGTTGCGACCTCTTTGGCGAAGAAGTAGATGCCCACTGCGCGTTCGGACGTAAATTGGCCGAGCAGGAAGACATCGAGCAGCCGCGTGCTGCGCTCGATTACGTCTGCACCAGAAAGCGGCATGGCGCGCAAGGTCATCTTGCCAAGATAGCGCGGGCGAGGGCGCCACCCTTTCGGTAAGCCATAGGTCCGCACGAATGACCACAATGCGGTTAGCAACGCGGCGTAGATCGCAACGATAAAGGCCAATGCAAGACCGCTTTCACGAGTGCCGGGCAGATAGAAGAACGCCACAACCGCAATCGATTTGACCCAGGGCTCGACCAAGGCGCGGGCCTGCACAGTGGTGGCGATGTCATAACGATAGGCCTGTGCCGCCAGCAGAATTTCCGTCAGTGCAAATGCCGGTATGGCTGACACCATCCAGATGTCGAGCGACCCGTTGGTGCCGTTCGGGAACATAATCGAGGGAAACAGCAGCAAAATGATGGCGACCAAAGCCGACACAAACAGCGCGGCAAGCATGCCGTCAAACACCAGGTTCACCCCCGGCTGCCCGTCTTCGTCCGCGCCTTCTGTCAGACGTTGCGCCAACCCACGCTTTTCACCCAATGCGCAAAACAGCGCGAAGATTTCGATAATGACAAAGGCCGACGCGAAACGGCCCATGTCCTCCACCCCATAGAGCCTGTATCCGACGAACAGGAAGGGGACCCCACCAATCAGCCTGAGGACAAACCCCAGCGTATTGGTGCGACCACCTTTGGCGAGTGTCGCCATATCGTCAATATGCTCAGCGTGTTGCCCGGCTTGATGTTGCTCGGCCGGATCTTTGGGCGCAGCGGGATTGCTCACGCAGGCTGACCGCGTTCAGTGGTGAGCGGTCGCGACAGCAATCCATTCACAATCTGCGCGGGCGCGGCACCTTCAAGCAAGGCGTTCACTGCAGCAACTATTGGCATGGCGATACCGCGCTGCTGGGCCATTTCGTTGAGCACAGGTGCGGTGTATGCGCCCTCTGCCACCGTGCGGCGATCGGCCATCAGTTCTGCTGCGCTTTGTCCTTCGCCCAGGGCCTTGCCCAGAGAGAAATTGCGGCTGGACGTAGACGAGCAGGTGAGGACCAAATCTCCCAATCCGCACAGTCCCGCCAGCGTTTCGGCGCGGGCGCCCATATTGTCACCAAAGCGCAGCATTTCGGCATATCCGCGCGCAATCAGCGCCGCACGAGCGTTTTGGCCCAGTTGCAATCCGTCCACCACGCCGCATGCAATCGCCAGCACATTCTTGATTGATCCGCCAATCTCAGCGCCGGTCACGTCGTCGGAATAATAGGGGCGGAAGCCGGGTCGCGCGATCATAGGAGACAGGCGATCCCACTGTGCCTCACCCCCGCTGCAAGCCAGCGTTACGGCGGTGGGCAGGCCGTCGGCTACTTCATGGGCAAAGGTCGGGCCAGACAGAACGGCAATATCACTATCAGGCAAAACTGCTTTGGCGACATCGTTCATTAACCGCCCAGACCCGGCCTCAATCCCCTTGGAACATAGGACGAGATCACGCGGTCCAGATGCGAGACCGGCCAAGACCGACCCCAGATGCTGCGCAGGTGTGACCGCCAAAATCGTAGTGAAAGAGGCGAAATCATCGAGCAAATTCGTCGCGCGAATATTGGGATTGAGCTTGGCCGATGGCAGGTAAAGGCCGTTGCTGTGTTGGCCGTTAATCTCGTCAACCAGCTCATTTTCCAAAGCCCAAATCAGAACATCGCGGCCATCGCTCGCCAACATTTGAGCCAATGCCGTGCCCCATGCGCCAGCGCCCAGCACACCAATTGCGGATTTGTTGCCAGCACTCATGCTTTCACTCCTGCTCCGCGTGCGGGCTCGGCCTCTGGGTCAAGCGGCCAACGCGGCCTTGCAATAAAGTCCAACGGGTCATTTTGACCCATCTCCAATCGCTCGCATCCCGCCCACGCAATCATTGCTGCATTGTCGGTGCACAATTGCAGGGGCGGTGCAGAAAAGTCCATGCCATTGTTTTGTGCGAAAGTCTCCAGCGCGGTGCGGATCGTCAGATTGGCCGCCACCCCTCCGGCGACAACCAGATTGGCCAAGTGACCGCTGTTGCCCAGCGCCTTTTGTAATCTATCGATCAGGCAGTCCACTGCGGCTTGTTGAAAGCTGGCTGCAATGTCGGCGCTCGTGTGATCGCCAGCATCATGCGCGCGCAGAACGGCGCTTTTCAATCCGGCGAAGGAAAAATGTGGCTCCTTCGACTTTAGCAACGGGCGGGGCAGGGGAACTGAGTTGGGGTCGCCTTCACGGGCCAGGCGTTCAACCGCCGGACCGCCGGGAAAACCCAGCCCCAAGATCTTGGCGGTCTTGTCATAGGCCTCGCCCAGGGCATCATCGATGGTGGTGGCCAAACGGCGATATTGGCCTACGCCCTCAACGCTGAGGATTTGGCAATGCCCGCCCGAAACGAGCAGCAACAGATAGGGAAACTCCAACCTCGCATCAGCCAGGCGGGGGGACAAGGCATGCCCTTCCAAATGGTTGATCGCCAGCAAGGGCTTGTCGCTCGCCATCGCGAGGGCCTTCGCACTGACCAGACCGACCATCACCCCGCCGATCAGTCCCGGACCTGCGGTGGCGGCAATCGCGTCGCAATCTTCCAGCGACACGTTCCCGTCTGCCAGAACCGCCTCGATCATCGGTGCCAATCGTTGGGCATGCGCGCGCGCTGCAATTTCTGGCACGACCCCGCCATAAGGGGCGTGCTGATCATCTTGAGAGGCAATTCTCTGGGCGCGGATCGTCCTGTCGCTCTGGACAAGCGCTACTGCAGTTTCGTCGCAGCTGGATTCTATGCCCAAAACGAGGCTCATGCCGCTTTCCCTTAGCTTCTTGCGAGGCTAGAGCAAGAGACCGCATGAATGACGCTCTAAATCATGACCGCCAAAGCGTTCCAATTCTTCGCTTGGGCACGCGCGAATCTCCGCTTGCCATGGCGCAAGCTTTTGAGACGCGCAAACGCCTGTGCGAAGCGCATGGCTGGGACGAGGCGCAGATCGAATTGATGCCGGTTCGTGCCAGTGGGGACAAGATCCAAGATCGCCCATTGGCCGAAATTGGTGGCAAAGCCTTGTGGACCAAAGAGTTGGACCAATGGTTGGCCGAAGGTCACATAGATGCCGCTGTACATTCAATGAAAGATGTTGAGACGCAAAGGCCAGACGCCTTCCAGATCGGTGCTATTCTGCCGCGTGCAGACCGGCGCGATGTACTGATCGGAGCTGGCTCTATCGCATTGATTCCTCAGGGAGCGACCGTGGGGACCAGTGCGCCGCGCCGTGCTGCGCAATTGCTCAGCCTGCGTCCTGACTGCCGCATTGTTGGTCTTCGCGGCAATGTCGCCACCCGACTGGCAAAACTACAGGCAGGAGAGGCCGATGTGACGTTCCTTGCTGCAGCAGGACTTGAACGGCTGGAAAAATCCGGTGTCGGGACGGCGCTGGACGGAAAGGATTGGGTGCCAGCGGCAGCCCAAGGGGCAATCGGGATTGAATGCCGCACCGATGATCGACAAACCGCCGATTGGCTGGCGAAAATCGATCACAAACCTAGCCGCGCTGAGGTTGAAGCAGACCGCAGCTTGCTCGCTGCGCTGGGTGGCACTTGCCACAGCCCAATCGCGGTAGATTCGCATTATGTTGAAGGCACAATCTCTATGCGGGCCGTGCTGTTCAGCCCTGATGGTTCTGAAAATATGGAGCGTAACGTCCAATTTGACTGCTTGGATACCTCGACTGTTCGACAGCTGGGCCAAGAGATGCTCGATACTGCTCCCCCAGGCATCCGGGCCTATTTTGGCCAGTCATGACCACGGTTCGGATATTTGCCATCCGGCCTGAGCCTGGACTGACATCGACCATCACCGCAGGTGTCGGCAAAGGAATTGCCATCATTGGACACGCTTTGTCGCGGGTAGAGCCTCGCGGCTGGACCTTGCCCAACCTTGGCGGGATTGACGGTTTGCTGGTCGGCAGTGCGAACGCCATCCGTCAAGCTGGCAACAAGCTGGAAGCATTGCAAGGCCTGCCAGTTCTGGCTGTGGGACAAGCAACAGCGGACTGTGCAAAGGACGCTGGGCTTAGCGTTGAACAGGTCGGCAAGGGCGGGCTGCAGCAATTGCTCGACGATCTGCCCAGCAAGCCGCGACATTTGTTGCGTCTGGCGGGCGAGGATCATGTTGCCTTGGATCGACCGGCCAATATCAATTTGACCACGCGTATTGCCTATCGAATGCAACCAATTGCGATGGAGGCAGATTTTGCCAACCTCCTCATGTCAGAGGCGATTGTCCTGTTGCACTCGGCCAGTGCTGCGGCGCATTTTGCGTCGGAGTGCAACCGCATGGAGATCGCACGCGGGCAGATCACATTGGCTGCTTTGGGGCCACGAATATTGGAATCTGTCGGGCTGGGGTGGCGCAAAAAACGTGCAGCAGAGACGCCCGATGATGACGCACTATTGGCATTGTTGCAGGACCTGTGCCATTAAGTGAATCATATAAGTAAGCACGGTTTAGTGCATATTCTGGTCGCAGAACGGACGAAAATGGAATCGAAATACGGCAGTCGGCGAAAAACCGGCTCTACTAAGGCGATTTTGGGCGTCGCGCTCAGCTCGTTCCTGTTGGGGGCGGTGTTGGTCGGCTATTTCTATTGGTATGCTGACGATACGCCTCAACAAACCGCGCAATTGGCAAGCGAAACGCCCGCAGACGAAGCGGAGCTGATCGACGCTGAAGTCACGCCGCAACCCAGTCCATCGGCATCCGCCAGTGAAGCCGCCGAAGCAGCAGAAGCGGCTGAGGCGGTGGAGCGCGTGGCCGAGCAGCAAGGCGGGCTGGATCAACGATTGGCAGCAGCAGAGCAGCGTTTGGCTCGGCTTGACCTGCAGGCGCAGGCCGCTGCTGGCAACGCGGCGCGCGCAGAAGGCTTGTTGATCGCTTTTGCGACCCGCCGCGCGATAGAACGCGGGGCAGAACTGGGCTATTTGGCGGATCAATTGCGGCTGCGCTTCGGCGATGCCTTGCCCAATGCGGTCAGCACTATCATCAGCGCATCCAGAAACCCTGTGACGCTGGATGAATTGCTAGCGCGCTTGGAAGGCCTAGGCCCGCAATTGAGCGAAGGTGACCGCGAAGCTTCGTGGGACGAATTTAAGCGCGAGGTAGCAGAATTATTCGTCATCCGCCGCGAAGACACGCCATCGCCCCAGCCTGAAAGCCGAATGGATCGCGCGCGCCTGTTCCTCGAAAGTGGACGGATTGATGCGGCCATTGCAGAAGTTGAGAACCTGCCCGGAGCCAGCAAAGCAGAAGGTTGGATTGCTGATGCCAAACGGTTGTCAGCCGCAATGCAGGCGCTGGATTTAGTAGAAACCGCAGCGGTTCTGGAGCCAAGGCGACTTCGTGATGGAGCAGGCAATCCGATTGATCAGCTCAGCCCAGTAGAAGCCAGCAGCGCAAATTAATCCAGCCAACTGACTGGCTTAGTACTGCAATTCCTCAGGCCCTTAGCAATTAGGCCCTTAGCAATT
>Ga0209121_10003055_pt1 | contig 16427 bp, 19 predicted proteins | sample Cruoilmetagenom3_FD_187292 | JGI IMG/M metagenome (GOLD analysis project Ga0209121, IMG submission 187292) | Oil polluted marine microbial communities from Coal Oil Point, Santa Barbara, California, USA - Sample 3 (SPAdes) (version 2) | ecosystem: Environmental > Aquatic > Marine > Oil seeps ... | reverse complement strand
GGTATTGCTTTTCCTCCATTGGTTAAAAAGTTATTCATTAAAGCTTCATTTTCATCACGCAGCACCACTTTTACATCTATGTTTTTATTCAGTTCTGCAACTTTTTGCATTACAGGAACAACATGAGCAGCATCACCACACCAACTTTCTGTAAGTACCAACCAAGTTATTTTTTTATCTATTTTTTCAATTTGCTCTTTAACAGCCTCATTAACCTTTAAGGTTTTATCCCAACGCTTCATTCTTCTTGCATTAAGCTTGGTATATTCTACAAGATTTTCAGATTTATCTGTTCCTGTAGTATCGTTATTTTCGGCTAAAGTATTTACCAATGTAGCATATTCTGGATAGGTAATACTTTTATCTAAACTCTCTTTAATTATATCTGTCATTGTCTTATTTCTTTGTGTAAAAATAGTAGTATCTCTACTCATAAATTATGATTTATGTCATATCTATGTCTATCTTTATAACCAAAACTTACAATAAACATAAATTGGTAATATGGAAAAACATAGGTGTGGTTGGTGTGTAGGAGATGCTTTATATGAAGCATATCACGATCATGAATGGGGAGTTCCGGTTTATGATGATGAAACCATTTTTGAATTTTTAATTTTAGAAACCTTTCAAGCAGGACTAAGTTGGATAACTGTTTTACGAAAACGTCAAAATTTTCATGATGCTTTTGATCAGTTTGACTATAAAAAGATTGCAAAATACAAGCAAGAAAAAGTAGATTCGCTTTTAGAAAATGCTGGAATAATAAGAAATAAACTAAAAATAAAAGCAACCATAACCAATGCGCAAGCTTTTATAAAAATTCAAGAAGAATTTGGCAGTTTCTCTACATACATTTGGGCTTTTGTAGATGGAAAGCCTATAAAAAACAACATTAAAAACTACAAAGATGCTCCTGCAAATACTGCTGTTAGTGATGCTTTAAGTAAAGATTTAAAAAAACGAGGTTTTAAGTTTGTAGGTTCTACTGTTATATATGCACACATGCAAGCAACAGGAATGGTAAATGACCATGAGGTTGGTTGTTTTAGGTATAATGAGGTATAATTAAAACTTTAGAGTATTAAGCAAAAGCTAGTATAGGTATTGTAAAAATTCTTCTCTAGCAATATCTTCAGCGCCTAAGCTTTCTAAATGATTGGTATATACTTGGCAGTCTATAAGTTTGTAGTTTGTGTTTTGTATAAAGGTGATAAAGGCAACTTTACTAGCATTGCTTACTTTAGTAAACATACTTTCGCCACAAAAAACACCATTATTTAAATCTACACCATACAATCCTGCTACAAGTACCTCATCTTGCCAAACCTCCACAGATTTTGCATAACCCAATTGGTGTAATTTCAAATATGCTTGCACCATAGAATCTGTAATCCATGTTCCCGATTGTCCTTGGCGTTTTGCTATAGAACACTCTTGAATTACACTTAAAAAATCTTGATTTACTGTTACTGTAAAATTTGCTTTTTTAAGCACTTGTTTCATGCTTTTAGAGACTTTTAGTTTTTCTGGAAATAGCACAAACCTTGGGTCTGGAGACCACCATAAAATAGGATCGTTACTGTTAAACCAAGGAAATATGCCACTTTTGTATGCTAACAAAAGTCGTTCTACACTTAAATCGCCACCAATAGCAAGCAAACCATCGTCGTCTGCTTCTGTAACGTTTGGAAATTCTATATTTTGATTTAATAAATGCATACGCTAAAATAAAAAAACCTCAATGACATTTAAGCATTGAGGTTTTTTATTTGAAACCTTTAGTATCTACTTAAGGTTACACCATTTAGATATTACTAAAATGGTAAATCGTCGTGATCTTCTTCTTTTACATTTGAAGCAGGTTCAAAAGCATCTGCTGGTGGTACTGGAGGCATTTCACCTGCTGCACTTCCTGCTTGTAAAGCTTCAATTCTCCATCCTTGAATAGAGTTAAAGTATTTTGTTTCTCCTTGTGGATTAACCCATTCTCTACCTCTTAAATTGATGTTTACTTTTACTGCTTGTCCTACTTGGTAGTTGTTTAAAAGATCTGTTTTATCTTGCACAAACTCTACAAGTATATGTTGAGGATATTGTTCATCTGTTGTTACTACTAATTCTCTTTTTCTAAACCCATTACTTCCAAAAGTTTGAGTTTCTCCAATCATTTTTACTTTTCCTTGTACTTCCATGGTATATAATTATTAAATATTCGTCTAAATTTTAAAAATGCTATTTTACGATAATAGCAACTTTAAAGCACTATCTACGTCATTATTTTTTAAATAATCTTGTGCTTTTTTATGTTTATCTTCAGTAGATGCTTTTAATATATGCGGACATTTATCTTCAGCTTCTTTAATAAACAAATCTATATTTTCTTGTGTTGGTAATGCTGCAACATTTGCTAGCATACCTAAATCATTTCCTGTTAAAACCGAGCTCTTTTTTATTTCTTCTGGCAAAGCATCTACTCCAATTCCTAAGGTAGTTAATGGTTTAGGTATTTCAAAAAAACCATTTTTTGCTCTACTGTAGTAACTTCCTCCTGCTCTTGCTACTAAATCTAAAAGCTCTTGGTTAATAGATTGGTCTTCATTTAAAACGTGTTCTGCAATATGTAGTTTTACTACTTCGCAAATCACTAAATTACCTGCTCCACCTTCAGCACCTAGTTTTACAATTTCGTTTACTTTACACTCTAGCTGCACTGGAGATTCTGCTACACGAAACGGCTTTACTACATCTGATGCCAACATACTTAATCCGGCTTTTTCAAACTCATTTACACCTTCAGCATACTCTGTACTACTTAAAGACATTTGTTGTACCAAATCATGATTTACTACATTAATCACTACCTCTTTTACAGCTTCTACATTTTCAAGTGTATGCTTTGTAGTATTATCTCTAACTCTTCGCGCTGGCGAAAATATTAAAATTGGCGGATTTGCACTAAACACATTAAAAAAACTAAAAGGTGACAAATTAGGATTGCCATTTGCATCTATAGTACTAGCAAAAGCAATAGGTCTAGGCGCAACTGCACTTAATAAATAAGCATGTAATTTTCCTGTTGAAAGCTCTTTTGGTTTAAATGATAACATGAGAAAAATAATTTATGCAAAACTACGCCTTTTGATGCGCAACAAAAAACCTATTTACTAACAAGTAGACAATAATATTAACAGAATTGCATTATATTTAAAATTTATATCTAGAATCAAGTTCTAGAAGACCGTTAAAAAATATTTTTCAATTTACACTATGCTTTTTTTTAAAAACAGAAATCTTATTAGATGGATTATTGTAATAGCTTCTTTTGCTATTATTTCACTTATCTTATGGAATACCTATGTATTCTTTCAAAAATTTAAAGCAGAAGAACGTATAAAAATTGAAAATTGGACTTTTGCACAAAATGAGTTATTTAAGGTAATAGACAATAATGCACTTAATGAAAACATTGATGTAAATACAGATTTAATATTTAAAATCTTATCAAGTAATAACACAACACCAATTATAGTTGTAAATCAAGATTCTTCTATTTATTCTTTTAGTAATATAGGTAAAGGCACAAAGGCAGACTCTATTTATGTTACAAAGAATTTAAAAAAATTAATGCATCAATTTAGTCAAGAAAACACACCTATAGTCATTAAGGAAGTGAACCAAACGCTGTATTATGCTAACTCGCCTTTATTAAACAAACTAAAATATTATCCTTTAGCATTATTGCTTATTATTATTTTATTTGGAGCAGTAGTTTACTTTTTTTACCGAAGCAATAAAACAGCTATAGAAAACAAATTATGGTCTGGAATGGCCAAAGAAACAGCGCATCAAATTGGTACACCTTTATCTTCTTTAATTGGTTGGACAGAAATTTTAAAAACCGAAAACACCAACCCTGAATACATTAAAGAAATTGAAAAAGATATTAGCAGATTACAAACCATCACAGAGCGTTTTAGCAAAATAGGCTCTTTACCTAAATTAGAAAAAACAGATATTGTTGCAGAAACAATAGCTTCTTACGACTATTTAAAAGCGAGATCTTCTAAACTTATAGATTTTGAAATTGTGGTACCAAACCATAAAATTTTTGTAAATTTAAACAAACAGTTATTTAGCTGGACTATTGAAAACCTTGTAAAAAATGGCATTGATGCCATGAAAGGAAAAGGAAAACTTAAAATTGAAATTATACAACTAGAAAACAACATTAGTATAAACATTACAGATTCTGGAAAAGGTATCGCTAAAAACCAATTTAAATCCGTATTTGAGCCAGGCTTCACTACTAAAAAGAGAGGTTGGGGCTTAGGACTCTCATTAGCCAAACGAATAATTGAAGAATTTCACGATGGTAAAATTAAAGTTTTACACTCTGAAATAGGTAAAGGTACAACCATGCAAATTGCACTAAAAAGCATTTAAATATGGACGAAAAATTAATTACAATAAAAGAAGTAGCGTTAAACAATAACTGTCCGGAATGTTACAATACCAATGGTTTACAATTAACTTTTAAACAAAAGTATATTGAAACATCACTTTACAAATCTATAACCAACGAAACCACACAAACTATATATTGCAGGACTTGCCATACAGATATTTTTCCAGTTATGTGGACCGAAGACATTGAACGTGTATTTGCTTATCAACAAAAGGCATTCACACCTAAAAAAGCATCTACCAAACTAAAAAAGAAAGCTTGGCTATTGATTAGCACTTTTGGTGTATTAATAATTATTGGAATTGTATTGGCTATTCTTTATAAATAAGACTGGATAGCCTTTGCTACCTCTTGAAATTCTTCTGTAGTTAATTTTGTTTTCTGCATAAAACTTGCGTCTTGCATAGCATTTAAAGGTATTAAATGTACATGCACATGTGGTACTTCTAAACCAATTACAGAAACACCAACACGCTTACAAGGTATTGCTTTTTCTAAAGCAATGGCTACCTTACGTGAAAACTGCATTAATCTAGTGTAGGTTTCTTCATCTAGATCAAAAATTTTATCTACTTCTTTTTTAGGTATACAAAGTGTATGTCCTTTAGCATTAGGGTTTACATCTAAAAAAGCTAAAAAATCATCGGTTTCTGCAACCTTATAACATGGTATTTCACCTTGAACAATTTTTGTAAATATAGAAGCCATAATAAAACGTTTATTTGTAAATATAAAAATTCCTATCAAAAACCGAATTGTTTTCAGTTAAAAATAGGAATCTTAAAAAAATATTGAATTAAGATTTCCGCCTTCGCAGAAATAAAAAAGACACAATTTATCTTGAAATTTCAATAATATCAAATTTCATTATACCGCTAGGTACTTGAATTTCTGCAACATCACCAACAGATTTACCTAATAAACCTTTACCAATTGGCGAATTAACAGATATTTTTCCTGAAGCTAAATCTGCTTCACCATCTGCAACCAATGTATATAACATTTCCATTCCGTTGGTTTGGTTTTTTATTTTCACTTTAGAAAGCACTAAAATTTTAGAGGTATCCATTTGGCTCTCATCAATAACACGAGCACCAGCAAGCTGATCTTCTAATTTAGAAATACGCATTTCTAGCATCCCTTGCGCTTCTTTAGCCGCATCATACTCTGCATTTTCACTTAAATCTCCTTTATCTCTTGCTTCTGCAATTGCCTTAGAAGCTTTTACGCGCTCAATGTCTTTAAGCTGTTTTAGCTCTTCTCTTAACTTTTTTAATCCTTCTGCTGTATAATAAGATACTTTACTCATAATTTCTTCGTTTAAATACTAATTCTATAAAAGAAAAAATATGCTGGAACTCCCGAACCTTCGGGACAGCATAAAAAAAATCTCGCATATACGAGATTCTATGGCGAATATACAAAATATTTAATTCAATGTACATTTTTTGTACCTTGCTAAACAAAAAAAAATTAATGAAAAAATTGCTTTTAACCGTATTAACTAGCTTTATACTAATTGCTTGTAGCAGTAGTGACAACAATTATGAAAACGAGTTTTTACCAAGTCAGTCTTTTGATACAGGCACAACAATCAACACTAGTTTCCCGCAATACAATGATTTACTGTACCCAGGAAATCATGTTGTACTCTATGGTTACGGCTTAAGTGGCATTGTGGTATACTATTCTGGAAGTTCTTATGTTGCTTTTGAGTTGAGTGACCCAAACCACTATTACCAATCTTGTTCTTCTTTAACAGTAAATGGTGTATTAGCAACTTGTGGTTGTGAAGACGAAAACACCTACGATATTTTAACAGGACAACCTAACGGAAGTACTACTGGGTCTTACGGATTAACACCATATTTTGTAGAAGTTAACGGAAGCATTATTAGAGTGTACAATAATTAGGTAAAAAAGCATATTCGCTATATCTTTTTATGCCTAATAAGCCTAAGATTATATAAAGGATATCATTGAAAATGCTGCGTTTTCACAATTTCCTTATTATTAAATATTACTAAAGAATAAATCTTTAAGCAAATAAAAACCCACAAGCCAATTGGTTTGTGGGTTTTACTTTTAAAAATGGAAGAAATGTTTTTACCTTAAAACTTTAAGGTAGCTCCAACTAAAAAGTTTCTTGTTGCTTGCGGATAATATCCTGTTCCTTCAATAGTAGTAGTTTCATTTGGTACAGACCACGTATCATCATACGTGTAATAATAACCATTAGAAATATATTTTTCGTTAAAAATATTATTTACCAAAGCAGAAAAAGTAATAGACTTTACAAACGCATTGGTATCTAATTTATAAGATACATTTATATCATTTACAAAATAGCTATCTAATTTAGAAGCATCACTATCTGTGTTTCCCATATACTGCTCACCAACATATTTAGTTAATAAAGATAAATTAAGATTATTTACTGGATTAAACACTAATGAGTTAGAAAGCACTACTTCTGGTGAATAAGAAATGTTTGTTTCTCCTAAATCTGCCAAAGCTCCATCTCTGGAAACCACAGTACTTTTGTTTTTATTAGAACTAACTGTAATTGCTGGTTGTACAATTAACCACTCTAGTGGTTTTACTACAGCCTCTACCTCTAGACCTAATCTATAACTATCACCACTATTGGTACGTATTGGGTTACCAACATTATCTCTATCTCCTGTTAAAACTAGCTGTTCATTATATAACATATAATACAGGTTGGTGTTGATACTAAAGGTTTCTGATTGGTGTCTATAACCTAATTCAAAATCGTTTAACTGTTCTGGTTTTACAGTTTCGTTGTTTTCAAAATCGTCTCTATTTGGCTCTCTATTTGCTCTAGCATAAGAAAAATAGATATTATTATTTGTATTCAACTCATAAGTAACACCTAATTTAGGGTTAAAAAAGCTGTAGTTTTCATCTATAAGCAATGGTGCTCTATCTGATGTTAAACCAGTGGTTTTATAATCTACAAAACGCATTTGTAAATCTCCAAAAAGAGAGATTTTATCATTTAACTTAACGGTTGCTTTGGTAAAGAAACTTGCATCTTTTTTCTTTCCGTTTCCGTCATAATAGGTATCATTAATTTCGCTAGAACTTGCGTTTCTTGCCCAAATAATTTCACCAAAGTGATCACCATCATAAGCACTATAAGATCCTCCAAAAATCATATCTAGCTTATTCTTTTTATAATTTGCATTGGCATTAACCACATAAAAATCATTGTCTAACCAACGACGACGAATTAAATCTGTGGTATTTACAGTTTCTCCACCAATAGTGATTTCTTCTAAATCATAATCCGAAAAATCTTCATCTTCTTTATATTGCTCAAAATATCCCTTACCATGTGTATAATTTAAGCTTAAATTAGTAGACCAGTTATTATTTATACGCTCTGTATAATGCAATTGGTAATGATCTTGTTGGTAGTTGTCTTCTTCATTTTCATGAAAACGCGTATTACCAAATTCATCGGTATACATTCCTGCTGTATTAAAGGTTCTATCATTTTCTAAAAGATCTAAATCTTCTAAACCATTCCAAGATTGATAGGTTACTTCATGACCACTAAAAGTGATTGCTTTTATTAAACGATTGTCATCTACATAAGCACCTTGTAAGAAATACGATTTTAAGTCAGAGCTTGCTCTATCTATATAACCATCAGACTTAATTTGTGATAAACGACCAGCAATTTCAAAGTGGTTATTTAATTTTCCTGTGCTAAACTTTACATTGTGTTTTCTGGTATTATAACTACCAAAAGAATTAGATATTTCGGCATTAGCAACATCTGAAACTGCGTCTGTAAGTACATTAATACTTGCTCCAAAAGCACCAGAACCATTGGTAGATGTACCAACACCACGTTGCAATTGTAAGCTCTCTACAGAAGATGCAAAGTCACCAAGATTTACCCAAAAAGTACCTAAAGATTCGGCATCGTTATACGGAATACCATTTAAAGTAATATTGGTAGATTGTGCATTAATACCACGTACACGAATGTAGGTATAACCAACTCCTGCTCCAGCATCTGAAGAAGTAACAACAGAAGGCAAAAAGTTTAATAAAACAGGAATATCTTGTCCTAAATTGCGTTTTTCAAGATCTTCTTTACTTACATTGGTGTGTGTAATTGGTGATGTTGCGTTTACACGAACGGCATTTACAAGAACCTCATCTAGCTGTTGTAGTTTTGTAGAGTCTTGTTGTTTTTCTTGTGCGTTTGCACAGACACTTAACACTAAAAGTGTTAAAAAAAGAGATAGGTTTTTCATTACGATTATGTTTATAATCGAATAAAAAGAGGTAATTATTCTTTTGTTATTAATTGATTTTTTTTGTGAAATACATAGACAAACTTAGTACAACACAATAACACAAAACTGTGTTAACATTTCCTTCGCAGCATTACCTGCGCAGGTTCAATGGGTATGATCTCAGCCTCTTGGATTTTTGATTTATGATTTTTTGAATTTGGATTTCAGAATTTATAAATTCATCCATCGTTTATTCATCATCATTAATCAGGCATCTTTAAAGCACCCCTTTTTTGAGAACGCTGCAAATATATTGTAGTTTTTTGATTTACGAATTACGATTTAAGCTTTTTTTTAATCGATTTTAGGTTTTTTCCTATTCGCCTTTTTTTCAGAATTAGAACGTTTTGATTTTAAGCGTTTTATTTTTACTGCTCTAGGCACTTTTGTAGGCTTTCTTTTTTTAGGAACAACCAAAGCTACTTTTATTAACTGAAGAAACCTTTGTATAGCTATTTGCTTGTTTTTATGCTGACTTCTGCTTTCACCACACTGTAGTATTAGTGCGTTTTCTTTGGTTAGCCTAGTATGTAGTTTTGTTTGTAAACGTTCTTTTTGTGTTGGATTAAAAACAAGAGTATCTTCTAAATAAAAAGTGATTTCTATTTTAGAAGATACTTTATTTACATGCTGTCCTCCTGCTCCAGAACTACGTATTGCTTTAAATTTTAACTCGCTAATTAGCTTTTTTTCATCAAACATTACTCTTTAATTTGATGCGCAGATTTCAGCAAGTCTACAACTGTTTTCACAGGATTAAAAGTTATTAATGGCACTTCTACAAAAATGGTATTCCAGTCTGCCATTGCTCCATTCCATAAACCAGGAAGTTCAAGCGCTTTTAAGTCTTTCCCAAATTTAGTTTTCTGGGTAATAAAAGCTGTTTTAGGATCTACATATTTGTTAAGATCAAATTTTTCGCCTTTATAGTTTTTAATACCACAAACAAGATCTACAGGATTAAAATGGGTAGCGTTTTTTAATAGCTTTTTTTGGCTTTTATTCTTTTTATCTATTTGTGCTGTTTCTACAATTTGTAAAGAAACATTTCCGCCTTCATCTTTTATCCAAAAAGGTCCTCCTCCTGGTTCTCCTTCATTTTTCACCATTCCGCAAACACGAATAGGACGATTTAGTTTTTCCCTTAAATACTCTATTTGATAGGTTTTAGAATATTTTTCAAATTCTATATTAATAACAACATGCAGTTTATTTTTTAAAAATCTAGCGATGGTTATTAACTCCTCTTCTGTAATCGTATTGTCTTCTAGTCTTTTTAAAAACGTAAATGCTTGTTCTTGCAATTCTATTAAAAGGCCTCCAAGCATTTTTTTATTATCTGCTACTTCCTTTTTGTATTTAGAAACTACAGTATTATCTATATTTTTAATAAAAATAACATCTGCATCTAGCTTGTTTAAATTGGTTAAAAGAGCTCCATGACCTGATGGTCTAAACAATATTTCTCCGTTATCATCTCTAAACACTTCATTTTTTGGAGTTACAGCAATAGTATCTGTACTTTCACATTGATTAGAAAAGCTAACATTAAATTTGGTATTGGTTATTTTCTCTACCTCTTCTTTTATACTTTTTAATTCTTGATCAAAAATATGTTGGTGCTTATTTGAAATGGTAAAATGTAAGTTGGCTAAATTATTAGAAGAAGCGTATAGTGCTGCTTCAAATAAGTGCTCTCTAAAGGCTGTAGATACATGATCTTTATATTCATGAAAAGGAAGTAACCCTTTTGGGTAAGCACCAAAATTAAGTTTATCTTTTGCTAATATGGTTTTAATAAAAATTAATTTTTTATTAATTTCTGATAGCGTATGATAATCTGGGTTATCTTCTTCTATTTGTAAAAGCACTTGTTTGTAAAACGGAAACTTCTCTAAGCCTACCAAGAACAAAGATAATTCTACGGCTTTATTTCTATTAATATAAGAATTAACGGTCTCTGTTTCTTCATCAAACTCACGAATAAACTTAAACAAAAACTTAAACATTCTTGTTGCTGCACCTGATGCAGGAACAAACTTAAGAATCTTTTTTTGGTTTCGTTGTTCTTCAAAAACCTGAATTTTCTGCTTTTTTTCTTCTTCAGAAAGCTTTAAAATGCCATTTCCTACGTTGGCAGCATCTTTTAAATTTACAAACGGAATTCCTTTTTTAAAAACTTGTATCTGAGCATTTACTTTATCTAAACTTAAGTTTTTTGCTTCTATTTGTTTTATATCTTTTTCTGTTAAATTCACGGTTTTTTATTTAGTAATGTATCTATATAATGTATTGCTGTATCTAAACGGGTTTGCTTATCCCCTTTTAGCAAAACATATGGTATATTATATTTTATTAATGTTTCTTGAAAAGTATGAAACATAGATAAACGCTCTTCTGGTTTATCTCTTAAATCATCTGCTTCCCAAGGTGTGTCAATATACGTTAAAAAGTATAAATCATATTTATTTTGCAGAGCAAATTTTTCAAGAACGGGATCACAAGTCCCTGAATAATACGTTTCTGAATACACTTTAGTTTCTAACAAATTGGTATCACATATTAAAACAGAGTCTGTTTTTGTTGCTAAAGTATTTTCTAATTTCATTTGCCCAATAGCAATTGGCAACAAATCTTTTGGCTCACATGTTTTACGCTCGTTATTCCATTTATCTTGCAGGTATTCTCTTGCGTATTCTGGTGCCCAAACCGAATTATAATGTCTTGCTAACTGTTTTGACAAGGTTGTTTTTCCAGTAGATTCTGGACCAAACAAAACTACTTTTATGCAGTTGCTAGGTTGTTGTTTAAGCTTTTCTTCCATGCTAAATATCCTAATATTGCTATAATGGTAAATCCTAAATATTGAAAACTTGTAAATGTAAATCCTTTATAAAAGTATAAAGGAATAGAAATAACATCACCTATAATCCAATAAATCCAATTTTCTATTTTGCGTTTTGCCATAAGCCACATACCTACAAAAAATATTGCTGTAGTAATAGTATCTACATAGGCAACCCAACTATTCCATTTATCAAAGGATTTATAGACAATAAAAACAAAAACAATAGTTGCTAAAAATATAGCAATGCTTATCTTTTTTTCTTTTAAAGTGGTTCTAGAAATTGGTGTTTCTTTATTTGCATCTCCTTTACGCGTCCAGAAATACCAACCATAAACACTCATAATAAAGTAATACGCATTGATCATCATGTCTCCTAAAAGCTCCCACTTTAATAATAAATACACAAAAATACAGGTACTTACCATTCCTGTTGGAAACACTAAAATGTTATTTTTTCTAGAAAACCACACCGAAAGAAAACCAAAAATTACGGCAACAATTTCTAGCACAACATCTAATGTTTGGTAATTAGAATATTGGCTGAAAAAAAAATCAAAAATGTGGCTCATAGTCACTTCTATTGGTTTTAACCACTTTCATGGTTAACACAGAAATATCAACATCTTGAAAGGAACGTTTTATTTCCTGTGTTAAAAAAGGCATTAAGGTATCATAATCTCCAAAAATTTGTGTGCTTAAAGGATTTTCTAAGACTTTAAATTCAGAGTTTCTTAATGCTTTTATAAAGTTAATAACATGTTTTTCATAATCATCCAGTAAAGGAGATAAGGTTAGGTCTACAGATATTTCCATATTTATTTTCCGTACAAAGGGGAATATTTTTAATTAAACATTAGTATTTATTTTGCCTATAACTAATTAGTATTAGGCATTTCTTTTTTATTTTTTTAATTCGTTAAAAAACGATGCATCCTCTTCAAAAGCAGTACCAATAACTACCACATCTGCTCCTGCTTGGTACGCAGCATCTATTTGTTGTTTGCTTCGTATACCACCACCAACAAGTACTGGAATTTTAAGTTCTTCTTTTACGGCCTGAATAATAGACGAAGAAACCGCGTGTATTGCTCCACTTCCTGCTTCTAAATACATTAGTTTCATACCTAGGAGCTCGCCAGCTTTTGCTGTATCTACAATGGCTTGTATATTATTTATTGGCATTGGTTGTGTTTGGGTTACACGCTGTACAGCTGTTTCTTTACCGCTTTCTATTAGCAAATAACCTGTTGGTATCACTTCTAGATTGGTATTTTTTAATTTAGAAACCGACGCTATATGTTGCCCAATTAAATATTCTGGATTTCTGCCAGACAACAACGACAAATACAATATAGCATTTGCATGATTGGTAATTTGCGATACATCTCCAGGAAACAATACAATAGGTAATTGGGTCTGTTTTTTAATTTCTAAAACTAGGTTTTCTGTTGCATCAGCTTCTACAGTACTACCACCAATAAATATATGAGTTGCAATAGAATTATTTAGTTTATGCATAAAACTACTTAACCCTTCTGGTTTCGTTTTATCAGGATCTATTAATACTGCTAATCCTTTTTTTTCTTTAGAAATAGACTCTAATATTGTTGAATATGTTACTTTTTGATTGACCACAAATACACAAATGTTTTTCTCTTTTTATCTAAAAATATTTATTTTTTCTCTGTTACTTATTCACAAACTTTAAGCAGGTAAAGCATAAGCACAAGTAAAACCTTCAAACTCAAAAAAAGTAGTTTGGTATCTATGTTTTTTTTCTTGATAATCAATCCAAGCAATAGTTTCTGCCGCTTCTATAGTAAACGGAATCACTAAAGTATGCTGTAAAAAACTCAATCCTGGTGTAGCAAAAAGTTTATACAAAGACTCTTTTATACACCAAATAACAGTTAGCTTATTTATGTAATCATCAGCTTTTTGGTCTAGATATATGTTTTCATAGTCTAAAAACTTATGTGCAATAACACCAATTTTTTCACGCTGCTTTTCAATATCAATACCAACAACTGCATCACTAACTACTACTGCAGAAAAGGTAAATGAATGTGTAATAGAAACATGCCTACCATCTTTTAAATGTGGTTTTCCGTGTTGGTCATAAAACAAATCTTCATCTGTATAACCAAAGGCTTTAAGCAAATGTCTTACACTTAAAAAGCCACGTCTATGCAGTTCACTTTTCATACCTAAAACGCGTTTCATATTTTCAGGTTTTAGTGTTATAGGTTCTAGCAAATCTTCATAAGACTCTGTAATCTTCCAGATTTTAACAGTAGTTTGTGAGTTTGGTGTAAGAGTTTTATAAATAGGCATTTAATATTCTAAAAGTTATTGGTTATCTTTGCAGCGCCTAAGGCAAGCTTGGCAAATTTAATTAAAGCGAATTTAGTTATTTAAGCCATAAACCCAAAGGCAAGTGCAATTTATAACAAGATAAAAAATAATATGAGTACAAAAACTGTTGCTTACGTACCAAATAAGGTAAAAGACATGTCGCTTGCGGCTTGGGGAAGAAAAGAAATTAATTTAGCCGAAGCAGAAATGCCAGGTCTAATGAGTTTACGTGAAGAATACAAAAACGAGCAACCATTAAAAGGTGCACGTATTGCAGGTTGTTTACACATGACAATACAAACTGCTGTATTAATTGAAACTTTACAAGCTTTAGGTGCAGAAGTTACTTGGAGTTCTTGTAACATTTTTTCTACACAAGATCAAGCTGCTGCTGCTATTGCTGCTGCAGGAACTGCTGTGTACGCATGGAAAGACATGACAGAAGAAGAATTTGATTGGTGTATAGAGCAAACCTTATTCTTTGGTGAAGACAGAAAACCATTAAACATGATTTTAGATGATGGTGGAGATTTAACCAATATGGTTTTAGATAAATACCCTGAATTAGCAGAAGGTATTAACGGTTTATCTGAAGAAACTACAACAGGAGTTCACAGACTTTACGAAAGAGTAAAAAACGGAACTTTACCAATGCCAGCAATAAACGTAAACGACTCGGTTACAAAATCAAAATTCGATAATAAATACGGTTGTAAAGAATCTGCAGTAGATGCTATTCGTCGTGCAACAGATATTATGTTAGCAGGTAAACGTGTAACTGTTTGTGGTTATGGTGATGTAGGTAAAGGTACTGCTGCTTCTTTTAAAGGTGCAGGAAGTATTGTTACAGTAACAGAAATTGACCCAATTTGTGCGCTACAAGCAGCTATGGACGGTTTTGAAGTAAAGAAACTAGAAACTGTTGTTGCAAATTCTGATATCATTATTACTACAACAGGAAATAAAGACATCGTTCGTGCTGAGCATTTTGAAGCAATGAAAGACAAAACAATTGTTTGTAACATTGGTCATTTTGACAACGAAATTCAAATGGATTGGTTAAACAAAACCTATGGTGACACTAAAGACACAATTAAACCACAAGTAGACAAATACAACGTAAACGGAAAAGAAATTATCATTCTTGCCGAAGGACGTTTAGTAAACTTAGGTTGTGCAACAGGACACCCAAGTTTTGTAATGAGTAACTCATTTACAAACCAAACTTTAGCGCAAATTGAACTTTGGACAAACGTAGACGCGTACAAAAATGACGTATACATGTTACCAAAACATTTAGATGAAAAAGTAGCAAAATTACACCTAGAAAAAATTGGAGTAGAGCTTACAGAGCTTAAACCATACCAAGCAGAATACATTGGTGTAACGGTTGAAGGACCATACAAGCCAGAACATTACAGATATTAATCTGCCATTCCTACGAAAGTGGGAATCTCATTAATGGAAATTAAATTATATTAAAATCTCAAGCATTCGTGTTTGGGATTTTTTTTTATTTGGGCAATTTGCTTTTGGTAGAAAAAACCAAAAACAACCAGGCTTTACACTACTAGTTTTGTAAAACCATATATGTAAGTTTTACAAAAGCTAACCGTTGCAATCCTTATTGCAGGCTAAGCCGCTAAGCTCTTTTTAAATTGCAGCACTTTTTTAACCTAAATAATTTCTATCTTCACAAGCACAAAGCAACAACACATGAGTCTAAAAAAATTAAATCTTGTTCTTCAAACTTTAGAATCGCATATAGAAAACCATAGCGTTTCTAACCCTAAAGTATCTAAAAGTAATGTTGCTTGGCATATAGACCACAGTTTAAAGGTGATTAACAATGTCATGCTTGCACTTCAAGAATCAGACCCAAACACCTATAAAAACAATTTTAGCTTTTTAGGAAAACTATTCTTTACACTTGGTTTTTTCCCTAGAGGAAAAGTCAAAGCACCCAAACACGTACAACCACCAGAAATGATTGTAAAAGAAAACCTAATTGCACAAATGCAACAAGCAAAAACTAACATTAGTAGTATTACTGACTTAAACGAGAATACTTATTTTAAACATCCAATATTTAAACATGTTAATAAAAAAAGAGTTTCTACCTTTTTGGTGCTTCATACTACGCATCATTTGAAAATTATAGAGGATATCATGAAGAAATAGATTTTAATATTGGCGTAGCTCAATAAAATGCGCTTCGCTATTTTATGACCAACCTTCCGAGTTTTTATTTCAGAAAAACCCACCTTCGTTTAGCTAAAAAAAGCAGTTGTTAACTACTAGTATTTAATAAACAACTAAGCATTAAAGTCCTTTTAAAAACAAAAAAAATGCCTTTCTGTTTCCAGAAAAGCATTTTTACAAACTAACTCAATTATCACTGTGCACTCCAACCTCCATC
>Ga0209121_10003054_pt1 | contig 16440 bp, 11 predicted proteins | sample Cruoilmetagenom3_FD_187292 | JGI IMG/M metagenome (GOLD analysis project Ga0209121, IMG submission 187292) | Oil polluted marine microbial communities from Coal Oil Point, Santa Barbara, California, USA - Sample 3 (SPAdes) (version 2) | ecosystem: Environmental > Aquatic > Marine > Oil seeps ... | reverse complement strand
GGTGCTGATCCAGGAAGCCATGGACCGCCTGATGCACGGGCGCACCAGCTTTATCATCGCCCATCGCCTTTCGACCATTCGCAATGCTGACCTGATCCTTGTGATCAAGGATGGCGACATTGTCGAGCAGGGCAAGCACGAAGAACTGCTGAAAGAGAAGGGCTTCTATGCCGAACTGTATAACAGCCAGTTCGAGAGGGTGGCTTCGTGAGCGGGTTGGGATAGATTTCAAGAGAATAAATTGAATTGGGCGCGATGAACTGCTGGGTAGTATGGGCGGTCCGCGCCCAATTTGTGTTTACTCGGGTATCAAATGTGCGCAAAAAACCTCAAAAGGGGGATATTTAAGGGTGTAAGGTCGTGGGGCGCGAGCGTTGGATGGTCAATACCCTTATAGAGTTTAGTATTTGTAAATATGGGATTAGATTACGTTCATGGATCAATCTACGGATGCATTGAATTAACTGGCAGTTCTTCGTTAAATTTTGTAAAATGGTTTTAAACCTTCTGCAATAGATTTTCATCGTAGGTTTTCCCCCTTTATTATTGAATCTCGAAATTTTACTGACATCACGAATGGTAGAACAAATCTAACAGGCTGTGTGATGCTGGAAGTTTCGTTTATTGATCATTCATTTATAAGAAGGGTGGAGGTTATGTTGATATTTTTGGTGGGAACGTTTCTGATCTTACATGGACTTGGGCATTTGCTTTATGCAGCCCACAGCCAAAGAATAATTGAAATGGCACCAGGGCTAACTTGGCCTGATGGTTCCTGGGTCTTTTCAAAGCTGCTCTCCGAAGATGCGGCACGGATGGTTGCTGGTGTGGGATTGTTAATTATTACGCTCGGTTATGTCATAGCAGGTATTTGCATATATTTCAAATCCGGATTATGGAAGCCAATCACAATCATCACTTCAATCCTCTCTTCATTGCTATTCCTGTTCTTTTGGGATGGGGAATTCACGCGCCTGCCGGACAAGGGGCCATCGGAATATTGATTAATATCGCCATCATTATTGCCACGCTGGTTCTTCATTGGCCCGTGTTCAATTTCTGATATTTTTTAACCCCCAGTGTCTTGATGAAGGATACCTAAGGAATACGGGCATTGCTCTTTGCATGAGCAATGCCCGTTTTGGTGTTAATTCGTTACTCGTGAGATTTTCTCTGATTTACTCCCCAATACTCTGCATCAGCCAGCGGTTCTCCACCTTGCCGCTGAGGGGCATGCTGAAGTCGGCGATCTTATCGCTCACCAGCAGATAGTCCACAGAATAGGCATAGGGGATCACGCCAAAATCTTCGATCAGCAGGGCTTCGGCTTGCTGGTAGAGCGCGAGCCGTTCCGCGGTGTCGAGGGTGGTGGCGGCTTCATCAATCAGGGCGTCAAAGGCCGGGTTGGTATATTCCGTGAAATTGAATTCGCTCTCGGAATGGAAGAGGACTTCCAGGAAGTTCTGGGGGTCCGGATAGTCGGCGCACCAGCCGTAGATAATCATCTGGCCATGGCTTTCGTGGATGGTTTCATTGAACAGATCAGGGTCGATGTATTCCAGGGTGATGTCAAGACCTAGGTTCTCCTCCCACATGTTGATCAGTGCGTTCACCAGCGGGTTGTCCGTGCCTGCATAACCCTGAACGTTGACGATGATCTCCGGCATGTCGTCTGCATATTCGGAATAGGAGAGAGCGATCCTCGCGTTGGCGGGGTCAGCTGCGGGCAGCGCCAGGTTGTTGTTGTGCCCGGGCATGGCGGGCGGCAGCACGCTGTAGGCGGGTCGATACAGGCCGTCAAAGATCTGGGTGTTGATCAGTTCGGGATCGGTTGCCAGGGCAAAGGCCTTGCGCACGTTGATGTCATCAAAGGGCGGCATGGTGTTGTCGAGCGTGATCATCGAGGTGCACATGGAGGTTGAATAGTAGAGGAAGGGGTTGAGCGGGTCGTCAGCTTCCATGGCCCGCTGGATGTCTTCTGCGCCAATACCGCTGATATCCAATTCACCCGCTTCAAAAGCGCTGACGACCGAACCGGTCATCAGGATCTGGTAAATGGCATATTTGAACTCGGGTGGCGCATAGAAGTTCGGATTTTGTTCAATGATCAGGACTTCATCTTCCGTATATTCATAAACCCGGTATGGACCGGAGGCATTCGGTTCTTTCCACCAGGATTTATAGGATTCGGTCTGTTCCGTATCCACCACGAAGCTGGTGGGATAGGTCAATTTCGCCAGAAAATAAGGCACAGGTTCTTCGAGGGTGACTTCCAGGGTTTGGTCATCAATGACCTTGACGCCCTCAATGGTGTCAGCTTCGCCATCCAGTTTGGCCTGGAAGCCCAGGATATCGCCCAGGTAGGTGCTGGCGGTGGTGGAGTTGGTTGTGGGGTCAGCCGCCCGTTCCCAGCTTGCGGCAAAATCGGCCGCGGTGATCGGCTTGCCTGAGGAGAACTTGATGCCGTCACGGAGAGTGAAAGTGTAGACCCGGCCACCTTCGGCGATTTTCCAATCATAAGCGAGGTCGGGAATGATTGTTAGGTCCGGCTTCATAGCCACCAAGCCGGTAAAGAACTGTCCGACATAGTCCTGCGTGGAAGAGGTTGTTGTTGCCGGGTCCACTTCCTTTTCATCCATGTTATCGCCATAGAGGTAAAGGGTGTCTTGAGCCGCCAGGCCATAGGGAATGGGCTGGAAGAAGTCCATGGCATTGATGAAGGTCTCCAATTCCGGTTCCAGATCTTCTTCGGCAGCATTATAGTAGAAAATAAAGTCGTAGTAACGGTCGTTCGTGAAAACGGTAATGATTGTGGCTTCCAGATAACCAAAATCACCGGAGAAAGTGATGTTACATTTTTGTCCCTCAGCCTCGTCTTTGGTGAGGGGCACAGTCACAGCCGGGCTGATATTGTAAAACGTGGCCTCAAGGATTGCGACAAACTCCTGGGCAACGAGTTCGGCCCTTTCTGCGAGGGTAAGGTCATAGCTTTCCGGGTCGGAGTTCACAGAGACATAGGCCCTGTCCTCAAAATAGAATGCTGAATAATAGGCATTGGAATCATTCAGGTTCCAACCTGTTGGGAGGATCAAACTGAGACCGATGTCCAGATTTTCCATATAGCCTTTGGGAGTGGCAGTCGGCGTAATCGTTGGGGTTGCTGTGGGCGTGGGGGTAGAGGTCGGGACTTGCGTGGGGGTTTGGGTTGGCGCAGTGGTGGCAGACGGCGTGGCCGTTGCCTGGGGCCCCAGGCCATTGCAGGAAGACAACAGTATGACAATGATGGAGAGTACGAGTGTGGTTTTTACAAACCGGGACATGCTTTAGGCCTCCTGATCAGGATCTTGATTGTCGTGGGTGTGATGTTTCTTGTGGGAAAGGACCATGTATAGGCCAATCCCAACGGCAATGAGGACAAGAACACTGGCTCCGATTACGATTGGGGAAAGGAAGGCCTGCTCCGATGGCTGGCTGGCGGCCGGTGCGGCACAATCCTCATTTTCAGGGTCGCTGGTGCAGTCGGGCGTTGCTTGGTTATCAATGACAGCTTGAGTGGTTGCGGTGGGTTCCTCAGCCTGGAACATGGGCGTGGCCAGAGCCAGGGTGGGGATGGGGGTATTTTCAAGTTTTGGCGTGGGACTTGCTTCGAGGTCAAACCCGGGGAGGGGGTCATACCCCATTGAAATTCGGAACAGGCTGTCTAGCTCATTGGTGTTGAACCCGTAGGTCTCTTCCAGAAGAGCGTCAAAATTACGTCCGGTTTTGACGGAATTCAGCAGGAGGGTAAGGTTTTCCTTGCCATAGTCATTGATCAGGAAATGGACCACCGCACTGCTCTGGATATAGGATAGATGGGCGGCGTTGGTATCCGCTGAAAACCCATTTGAAAGGGACAGCAATTTGGGCAGCCGGTCATTATCCAATGCCTGGATCACGAGTTCCTCATTCACTACCTCGTTAGGGGTCTCTGCGAATTTTGCGATCCCCTCATCGAGCCACGTAGGGATGGCGCCGCCGACGCAGTTGAAAATCAGCCCATGGGTAATGAGGTGGCTGATTTCGTGGGCGATCACATTTTTGGCCCAGGTATATTCATCTGGAGGGATGGCGAGGATGATGATGTTGAAATCGGGATAGGCCACGCCGCCAACCCATTCCGGCAGCCGCACGCCAGCCTCGGCCAGGTCGGCTGAAGTGGGATAAACGACGAATTTCAGATCCCCTTCCAATTGCAGGCCCGCATTCAAAGAGAGCGAATCGAGGGCGTTTGTGATGATGCCATAGAGCAATTCGGCAAATTGCTGATCGCCTTCGGCCCATTCAATTTGGATGGTGTCTTTATCCAGAAGCTGCCATTCAAAGTTGGGATCATCGAATTGGACTGATTGTTCTTCAGTTGTCAGGATGTTTCCCTCGACATCCGAAATCTGCCAGTGCCAGAAGAGGGTCGCGCCCGGGGGAATGCTGTAGGATTTGGTGAGGTCCCATTCCCAGGCGGCTTGCCCTTCTTCTTCGGCATCAGGTTCAACATGAACCCGAGCCTGGTCGGCGCAGGATCGCTTGTCAATCGCGTAGAAGAGGGTGATATCGTCAATCTCAACCGTGCTTTGATATTCAATCCGGAATTCAATGGCCGAGGGAAAATCCACTACTGCCGTATCGGAGAGGACTTCAATCCCATTCGACTGCGCATGGACGGGTGAGGCCTGGAGGAGCAGTAGGATGATGCTTGTAATGAGTAGAAAATTCTTTTGCTTCACATAATCCCCTTTATCAGGTTCGTTTTTACCAATATTGGGCATATTATATCAGTTATACCCCCTGTGCAAGCTGATGTGTCAAACCAATTTGTGTTGGAAGAGTGAGCTGGGTCTTCGTTTTCCGGCAAGCATGTGGTAATACTATGGCTTTGAAGGATCAATCGATAATGAGGTTTGAGAACCCTTTTAGTCTGAGACTTAATATAATGTTTGTGTACGATGCGAGAAAAGTGTTGATATGTGCAACCCAACCTAATCCGGAGATTGATGGTGAAATTCAGAACCCTTATTGTTGGACTTTCGTTGATTTTACTGGTTGCTATACTGATGACCCCCATCTCGGATGTAAATGCACAGGATGGCACCCCGCCCGTGCAAACGGCTGAACCCACGCAGGTTTCGGTTGAGGTGGTTAATGACTATTATTCGGTAGTCACCGCCACCCTGGCGGATGGGACCAGACTCTCCGCCCAGTGGATCAACGGTCCTTCAGAGCCGCCAGACCTGGCTGCCTGGGAAGCTTCTCGGGTGACAGCATTGGATCGGGACGCTACCCAGCTGCCGTTTTTTCCTTCCTATTCCTGGGTTTATGGTTGTTCAGCGGTCTCCGGCGCGATGATTGCTGCCTATTATGACAATAATGGCTATACCAACATGTATTCAGGGCCGACCAATGGGGGCGTGATGCCGCAGACGGATACTTATTGGGATGCGTGGAATGATGGACATAACAATTTTCCAAACAATCCTCTAATAGCTTCGCATAACGGGATTGATGGCCACGCAGGCGATGGTTCACTTAACGATTATTGGGTTAGCCTAAATTCTGAAGGGCCAGAACCCTGGGAAGACGATGGTCTTCAACATGCCTGGGGAACGGCTATTGGCGATTATATGAAGACCAGTCAATGGGCCTACAATAACATAGATGGTGAAACCCGTTTTTACAATTACTGGCAGGGAGAGGTCTATTCACATGAACGACTGACCTGTTCCACTTTGGAAAGTGAAGGTTATGGTCCAAATGATGGCACCGTTGGGCGCAAGCTGTTCTATGAGGAAAGAGGTTACACTGTCACGGATTGTTACAGCCAATATGTTGATGCTGTTGAGGCAGGTGGATTCTCCCTTGCTGACTACCAGGCTGAGATTGATGCCGGGCATCCTGTCATGATCAATCTGGAAGGCCATACGGTTGTTGGGTTTGGCTATGATGGCTCTACAATCTATATTCGAGATACCTGGGATAGTGATATCGCTAGTGAACCTCACTATATGACCTGGGGCGGTTCATATCAGACTATGGCCATGAAGTCCGTCAGCATTGTTCATCTTGACGATTCACCTGAGTTTTCCAAGACAGGCCCGTCAAATGAGGCCTCAGGTTTTAATCCAAGTTCCCTGACCCTTTTCTGGGGGGACAGCGCTGGTGCATTGGCTTATGAATATTGTATTGATACCGATCTATCTTGCACGCCCTGGATAAGTACGGAAACGGAAACCTCTGTCACTTTATCTGCATTGGCCGGTGCGGAGACGTATTACTGGCAGGTGCTGGCGACCGGTTCATCAGGGACAACGTATGCCAATGGGGCCGAGGGCGCATTATGGTCTTTCACGACCTTTGACCCGGCTCTTTTGACCGAGACGAGTTTCATTCCCCTGCTCTCCAGATAAAGTGGAGCGGTTTTCAGGGTACCCACTGAAATGACTGACAAAGCCGGTGAATTCACCGGCTTTTGTGTATATTTTAGACATGATCACGCTTCGGTAATATTGGTTTTTGGTTATAGATTTTGGTCACCCTGCTCTGGCTTGCTGGACCGGGTAATTTCCCTTTTTTTGTTCACCATTAAATTCATATAGCAATCTGTCCGCGCAGGATTTATGAATGCAATTGATTTTTTAAACGGAGGACTTGTGTCAAACAGTCATTTAATTAATGCAACAGGACAACTCAATCTGGTGGCTTTGGTGGATCTCCAAATGAAGCCGGAACCTTTTACCCCTGGCGAACCACTTTTTTGGAACGATCCTTATATCTCCTTACAAATGTTGCAGGCGCATCTGGACACCGGCAGTGACCTGGCAAGCCGGCGGCCGGAGACCATTGATGCCATTATCGAGTGGATTGTGGCGAAGGTTGGTTTGGAACCGGGTGATTCGGTTTTGGATCTGGGCTGCGGCCCCGGGCTGTATACCTCACGGCTGGCTGAACACGGGATGCGGGTCACGGGTGTGGATTACTCCAAACGATCAATCGACTATGCGTAGGAGACTGCACAGGTAAAGGGCCAGGCGATCACCTACCGGTATGAAAATTATCTCGATCTGAAGGACGAGGATCAGTACGACCTGGTTCTGCTGATCTATGGTGATTACTGTCCCCTGAGCCTGGAGCAACGTCAAAAACTACTCCAAAACGTCAAGCATGCTTTGCGTCCGGGTGGGTGGTTTGTGGTTGACGTCACAACCCGCCGGCTCCGGAAGAAATATGGCGTTAAGAATCACTGGTATGTGGCTGAAAGCGGCTTTTGGCGCCCTGGATGGCATCTGGTGTTGGAACAGGGTTTTGACTATCCGGAGGAGGCGATCTATCTCGACCAGCATATTGTGGTTGAACCGGATGGGAAGCAGACCATCTATCGCAATTGGTTTCAGGACTTTCGCCCCGAAACGATCACCCGAGAGTTGGAAGAGAATGGGTTTGTGGTAACCGGGTTGTGGAGTGATTTGATGGGCACACCCTGGGAGAACGATTCGGAATGGATCGGGTTAATTACACAGACATCTTAATGTTTTTGAAAGGCCAGTTGGTTTATTCAGAAAGGGATTGGTGATGGTGAAATTCAATTCAGATATCAAAGATGTGATGGACAAGATACTGCTGGGCGACCCACGAGTACGTGCAGGGAAGATGTTTGGTTATCCGGCCTACTATGCTGGTGAGAAATTGGTGATTTGCCTATATGAAGATGGGGTGGGTATAAAGCTGCCGGCAGAAACGGCTGCCCAATTGATCGAGAGCGATGATCATATAGCCCCATTTCAACCCCTGGGCAGGCCCAAAATGCGGAAATGGGCTCAAATTAACCTGCCAGCCGCAGGGGATTACCGGCGTTATCAAGCAACCCTTGAAGAATCGATTCGTTTTGTCTTCTCGCTGCAGAATCTATGAGTTTTGTGAATTTGCAAGACATATAAGAAAATGGGAAGATATTATTATTATTTTTAGAATAGTACAGGATTTGATAAGATTAATTTTAAATATGAAAACGTCTTACTTCGTGGTTTGAGGCCTGGGTTAGGTTATGATATAGATAATTTTTAGTGAACAAGAAGTGGCAAAATCTGTAAGGATCTGATTTTATTGTGTGGATTAGAGTTTGCAACCAAAGAAGAGAAATTTATTTCAAATTAAAAACTGCTTCTTAAATTATGACTGGTAAATTAATTGTTAAATAAAAATTCTGTTTTCTGGAAAGTATCCGTGTGTTGGACATTTAAGAGACAATTTTCTATCCTCATAAGTTTTGGAACTAATAAAAAGAAATATTGGTAGAAAACCAGGCAATTAAGGATATTGGTGTGAATAATGGGAAATGGTAGACGAGATAAACTAAGAAATGAATCAGGCAGCTTTCTTCAGGCTTTGCTGACAAATTCTGAAGAAATTGTGCTGGTCATTGATCAAAATGGGGATATCCAATATGCCAACCCGATGGCAGAGTCTAAATTAATCCCAAACCATGCAGAGTTGAATGGGGTCCACCTTGGTCTTCCTGCATTGGAAGGTAAATTTCAGGTTTCCTTAATTAATGAACCTCATAATTTGTTGATGATGCAGGTGAGTCGGTTGGGAACATCAATGCTGGTGGTTATCCGTGATTTAAAGAAAACTAACCCCCAACAAACCAATCCGGTGTTATATTCGGGTGTGGCCCGAGTGGGGACCTGGCGTTTGGACCTGATTGAATATCAATTTTGGTGGACGGATCTGACGAAGGAAATCCTTGGCAGTCAAGCTTACTCTTCTGGAAGTTTCGAGAATTTTATTAAATTTGTCGCTGAAGATATGCATGAGAATGTTCGTCAATTACTTCATCGGGACTGGATTGAAAGCGATGTAATTGAGATTGATTTACCGGTGAGTACCGAGACTGGTGTCAGTTTTTGGATTCATGTGATTTGCCAGCCTGAGTTTATTAATGGGGAATTAGTAGCTCTAAAAGGCACCTTTCAGGATATTACCAAACAGCATCAAGCGGAAACTCAGCTCTCTGCCAGCGAAAAGCGTTTTAAGCGGGTTTTTGATCACTCGATAAATGGGCTGGGTTTGTGTGATGTAGTAACAGACGAGAATGGCTCTGTTATTGATTTAGTGGTTATTTATATCAATCCTGCCTATGAACGGATTCTGCGGCTTGAAAAAGATGAGATTCTGGGGAAGTCTGTTAGAGATTTGATCTACTGGGAGGATGATGCAAATCTTTTGAAAAAGGTTATCAAAGTCGCCCAGACAGGAAAGCCTTTACATTTTCAATACCACACACCACAGGGTGATCTTCATTATAGCATTTCTGTTTTTCAGCCGACAAAATCTCAATTGGCAATTGATGTTAAGGACATCTCAGAGTCGGTCAATTCGCAAGTAGTAGCCTTACTGAAAAGTGAAAAGAAATTCAGGCAATTATTTGAGCATTCAATCAACGGCTTTGCCCTGCATGAGGTCGTTCGAAATCAGGAAGGGGAGGTTGTTGATTTCCGTTATTTGGATGCTAATGATGCGTTTGAAGTTCATACTGGTATTAAATGCGATGACGCGATTGGAAAGTTGGCAACAGAGGTGCTGCCTGGAATAGAAAATTCCGACCTGATTAAAACCTATGCCGATGTAGCTACGACTGGCGTGGCAATTCGGTTTGAGACCTTTTATGAACCTCTTCAACGTTATTATATTATCACTGCATTTTCCCCAGAGCCCAACCAATTCGCAACAATCTTTACGGATATCACTGAGAGTATGACAGCCGTGGAGGCCATCAAAGAAAGCGAACAGGATTTCAGAACCCTTTTCAATTCAATGGCGCAGGGGATTGTATATCTGGATAAAAATGGAAGGATTATCTCAGCCAACAAGGCCGCAGAACATATTTTGGGTTTATCCCTCGAGGAGCTCAAAGGTCTTAGGTCGTATGATGATTGCTGGAAAACCATTAAAATGAATGGCGATCCTCTGCCAGGAGCGGAGCATCCTGCAATGATCGCATTGCGGACTGGAAAACCCGTTGAAGGATATGCGTTTGGGGTACTCAATCACAAAGGGAATGACATCGTATGGATTGTTGCAAGTGCTGTGCCCCAATTTCGTGAAGGCGAAGGGGAACCTTACCAGGTTTTTACGACTTTCCAGGAAATTACCGATCAGATCCGAGTTCAACAGGCTCTGGAGGAGCGGATTAAAGAACTTCGCAGTCTTTCGAGAGTGGGTCGGATTGCCCACCAGGAATCTGAGTTGGAGAAATTCTGTCAACTTGTGGGTTCTGAACTTGTAAATGGCATGCAGTATCCAAATTTGGCAGTTGCCACGATTGAATTTCAAGGACAGAAATTCTCAACCGATGACACAATTTCTGAAACCCCCTATAAATTGACCACACCAATTCAAGTCCATAATGAAGAGATTGGTCATGTGTCCGTTTTTTATGATGAAGAGAAACCTTTCATTCTGCCGGAAGAGCGCACGCTTTTGGAAGGTATCGCAAAATGGGCCAGTTTGTGGTTCGAACAGCGCCAGACCCAAGGGAGATTACTGGAAAGCGAGCGCCGTTTTCGGAATGCGATTCTAAAGGCGCCAAACCCGATCATGATCCATACCGAGGAAGGGGAAGTGCTTGAGGTCAATGAGGCCTGGCTAAAGTCAACGGGATACAGCCGGGAAGAAATAAAAACCATCCCAGAATGGATCCGATTGGCCCATCCAGAAATTGGGGAAGAAATTAAGGCCAGAATACAACGGTCATATGCCAAGACATTCAAAGGGCATCAAGGCGTTTTTCCAGTTCAGACCCGCTCCGGTGAAAAACTCGATTGGAATTTCAGCTCTGCACTTTTAGGGAGCCTTCCCAATAACCAGTCAATTGTCATAACAATTGCCATCGACATTACAGACCGGATCAGAGCAGAAGAAGAAAAACGCGATTTTTACAATCGTATTATAGCGTTGAGTGAGATTGACCAGGTGATTGTTTCAACCCTGGAACTGGATGAGGTCCTCGATCTGATCACATCTCAACTGGGAAACCTGATTAATTATGATTCAATGTCCATTTTAGCCATCGATGGGGATGATTTACAGGTTATCGCCTGCAAGGGATTTGATGATCCGGAAGAAATTATGGGTTTTCGTTTCCCATCCAGACCAGGTTATCCCAATTATGAGATTGTCAAGAACCAAACCCCAATGGCATTAACGGATGTGTCAAAGGAATACCCCACTTTTCAACAGCCGAGTCAATCCAATCTGCGGGGAGATATCAAAGCATGGCTGGGTATTCCCTTGTTTAACCGACATGAAGTAATTGGTATGTTCACAATTGACCGTTGTGATGAGGAGCCTTTTACGGAACAGGACATTGAAGTGGCAATGCAGTATGCCAACCGTGCCGCAATTGCCATTACCAACGCCCGGTTGTTTGAACAGGCTGTTGACCATTTACACAGACTGGAAATCCTGCGGAAAATTGATAGCACGATCACTTCCAGCAAGGACATATCCGTTGCATTACACACGGTTCTGGAACAGGTAAAAGTGGGGCTGAGGGCTGATGTTGCTTCAGTTTTTCTCTACGATGAAGATGAGCAGGTATTGATTTACCAACAGAGTTTTGGCTATCGGACGGAGGGAAATCCTGATCACAAGGTACCCATTGGTCAGGGTTATGTGGGGACGGTTGCCGCCCGGAAGGAACCTCTTTATATACCGGAAGTGGATCTGGTTGATGACGGACACCATTATCCCTTCAGTCTTGCGGGTGAAGGTGTTGTGTCATATTATGGCTTCCCATTGATCGCCAAAGGGAGACTTCTGGGGGTTCTGCAAGTGCTGCAGAGGACGAGACTGGACCCAAGCCCCGAATGGATTGAATTTGCCGAAGCGCTGGCAGACCAGACAGGCATCGCGGTAGATAATTTGACCTTGTACAATGGGCTTGAACGGGCGAATCTTGAGCTGCGAGAAGCTTATGACGCCACCATTGAGGGTTGGGCCCATGCCCTTGAAATCCGGGATAAGGAAACAGAAGGTCACAGCAGGAGAGTGGTTTTGTTGACTGAGCAGGTTGCCTTGGCGTTTGGTGTTGATTCGGAAGCGCTCGTTCATCTCCGGCGCGGCGTTCTGCTTCATGATATTGGCAAGATGGGTGTCCCGGATCAGATCCTGCATAAGCCGGGGCCATTGGATGAGGCCGAATGGGAGATCATGCGGCAGCATCCGGTTTATGCCTATGAAATGTTGAAGCCCATTGAATACTTGAAACCGGCTTTACTCATTCCCTACTATCACCATGAGCGCTGGGATGGCTCAGGTTATCCGAAGGGGTTGAAAGGGGAGGATATTCCGCTGGAAGCCCGGATTTTCGCAGTGGTGGATGCCTACGATGCGCTGACCTCTGACCGCCCTTATCGGGGGGCCTGGTCGGTTGAAGAGACGGTAAAGTATCTCAGGCAACAGGCTGGGAAGGAATTTGACCCAGCGGTGGTCAAGAAATTCCTGAAAATCGTCAGTGAGCAAAAACAATAATTTGTGATCAAGAAAAGTATAAAAGCGCTCTCATTGAGAGCGCTTATGCTTTAAGGTATACCTTTGATTTAGTAGGCGTCAATCTCAGCCCAATCCCCATTGAAATTGGCCGCAGCTTCGTCCACCAGGTCCTGGGTGAGGTAGGCTTCTACGTCCTTTTCCCAGATGAAGGCGGATTTGATCCCGTAGGCTGCATACCGAGCGATCTCGGTGGCATCATAGATCCCGGTGCAGATCTCGACATCATACCCCTGAGTCTCGATGATCTCCTGCATGGCGAAAACGCCTTCCATCTTGGAAATGATATTGCGCCTTTGGAGCATGCCGCTGTAGGGGGCGATGGCGACCGCGCCCGCCGCGACAGCCAGCACCATCCAGGTGCTGGTCGGGACGGCAGTGGCCATCACGGGGATGCCCTGCTCCGTGAGCTTGCGGATGACGGCCAGACCATTACGAGTGGCAGGAACCTTGATCCGCATTTTTGCTGGATCAATGGCGAGCATCTTATCGGCTTCCTTCAACATGTCATCGATTGTGCCTGCGTGAAGCTGGAAGTAGGCGGCTGGGGCAATCTTGACCAGATCGGTGAAAAGGGAAACCGGCTCCCGTTTTTCGAGGGCGACGACATGGGGATTGGTAATCACGCCTTGAAAGACGCCGTAGGCCAGACATTCTTCGGTTCGTTTGAGATTGGCAGTTGCCAGCCAGAGTTTCATGGGTTTCTCCTATAATTTTGCGATTAGGTTTTTATGGGCTTCAAATAAGGCCTGTTCCTGGGCGGTCACGTCTTCCAGGTCAGCGCTGACGTTGTGGCTCGGGTAGATGTGGAAGGGGATATCAGCCTCAATCAACAACCGGATTGTCTCCACAATTATGGCGTTCATGACGACCATTGAGGCAATTGTTGAGCCGCCGCCGGCTTTGATGCCGCCTTCGAGGTCCACTAGCGCATCGCCCTCGCGGACATGCGTGTCGATGTGGATATTGGAGACCTCCATCAGGCGTTTACCGAGGGGATTCTTGGGGTGGTTGGCCAGCGCATGGGTGGTGGAGCCGATGCTGATTGTGGTGAGGCCTTGCTGGCGGGCCAGGTCGCAGAGTTCCACCGGGAGGGCATTGATACCCGAGTTGGAGAACACAATCAGGGTATCCTCGGAGGTCAGGTTGTAATTTTCGAGGATCACCTCGGCAAAGCCGCTGGTTTGTTCGAGGAAGGACATCTGCCTTTGGCCGCCTTTGCCCGTCACGAACCCGTTGAAACCGAGTTCCGGTTCGGTGATCTGTACAAACCCGACAATTGAGCCGATTCGAGGGAAGGCTTCCTGGGCGGGGAGGGCGGAGTGCCCGGCCCCAAACATTAGCACCGCGCGACCAGCCGCGATGGAGGCGGCGCAGGCTTTGGCTGCCTTTTGGATGTTTTCAGCTTCGTTTTGTGCGATGGCGTCCAAGACGCCCTGGATTTCCTGAATGAAGGCCATATTATTTTTCCTTATTTGTTAATTTGATTTTACCGCATCCCTTCCAGGATGATTAACTTTCCCGGCGGGTTACAAAATCAGGGGCATTTCTGGTAAAATCAATACAGACCAATTGTTCGATAAATCCAAGTTAATCTTAAAAGGAAGAACTTATATGCAATTCGATCTGCATGCGCCCTATGAACCCACCGGCGACCAGCCCGAGGCGATTGCTGAATTGTTGGAGGGCCTGAAAAAAGGCTTCCACGATCAGGTTTTACTGGGCGCTACAGGTACGGGCAAGACCTTCACGATTGCAAACGTGATCCAGCAGGTGCAGCTGCCGACCCTGGTAATGGCCCATAATAAGACCCTTGGTGCGCAGCTCTATGCTGAATTCAAGGAATTCTTTCCTAACAACGCCGTGGAATACTTCGTTTCCTATTACGACTACTATCAACCAGAGGCTTATGTCCCCCAGCGGGACCTCTATATTGAAAAAGAAACTGACATCAATGAGGAGATTGACCGCCTGCGGTTGGCTGCCACGACGGCCCTGATGTCCCGCAAGGATGTGATCATCGTGGCTTCGGTCTCGGCGATCTACGGCCTGGGTGACCCGGACGCTTACCGGGGAAACCTGATCCGGCTGGAAGTGGGGGAGATTTATCGGCGGAACGCACTGCTGCGCCGGCTGGTGGAGAGCCAGTACTCCCGTAACGACTTTGAACTCAAGCCCGGCATCTTTAGGGTGCGGGGCGATACGCTGGAGATCCTGCCGGCTTATGACGACACCCGCGCTTACCGGATCTCCTTCTTTGGCGATGAGGTGGAGCGGATCATCGCGGTCAACCCGCTGACAGGAGAGGTCTTTGAGAATTTAGAGACCGTGGATGTTTACCCCGCCAAGCACTACATCACCGAGGATGAGCGGATGGCGAATGCAATCAAGAATATCGAATTGGAATTGGATAGCCGCTTGAGTGAACTGCGCGCCAATGAGAAGCTGCTGGAAGCCCAGCGGCTGGAACAGCGTACCCGCTATGACCTCGAGATGCTGCGGGAAGTGGGATATTGTTCCGGGATTGAGAATTATTCCCGCCACATTGACGGCCGCCCGGCGAGTTCTGCTCCCTGGACGCTGATTGACTTCCTGCCGCAGGATTACCTGCTGGTGCTGGATGAATCGCACATGATGGTGCCGCAGATCAGGGGGATGTATAACGGCGACCAGGCGCGCAAACGGGTGCTGGTGGAATATGGCTTCCGGCTGCCCTCAGCAATGGATAACCGCCCCTTGAAATTTAATGAATTTGTGCAGCAGATGGGTCCGACGATTTACACCTCCGCCACGCCAGCTGCTTATGAATTGGAAAAAGCCGACCAGGTGGTGCAGCAGATCATCCGCCCGACCGGCTTGATTGATCCCGAAGTGGTTGTGCGGCCCACGGAAGGCCAGGTGGATGATTTGGTGGGCGAGATCCACCAGCGGGTGGAGAAAGGCGAACGAATCCTGGTGACCACCCTGACCAAGAGGATGGCTGAAGACCTTTCGGATTATCTGCTGGAGATGGGGCTGAAAGTGCACTATCTGCATTCGGAGATTGATACGCTGGAGCGGGTCAGCATTTTACGGGACCTGCGGCTGGGTGTTTTTGATGTGGTGGTGGGCATTAACCTGCTGCGGGAAGGCCTGGACCTGCCCGAAGTGTCGCTGGTGGCGATTTTGGACGCGGATAAGCAGGGATTCCTGCGCTCGGGGACCGCGCTGGTGCAGACCATCGGCCGCGCTGCCCGGCATGTGCATGGGCAGGTGATCATGTATGGGGATCGGATCACCGATGCGATGCGTTTCGCGATTGACGAAACCAACCGCCGCCGGGAGATCCAGCACGCCCACAACGTGGAACATCATATCGAACCGGCCAGCGTGGTCAAGGCCGTGCGTGACCTAACCGACCGGCTGGCGCATGAGGTGGGCGGGGACGAGGCAGAGGGCCTGCGCGGCAAAGCCAGCAAGCTGGAGCAGAAGGAGTTGATGCGGATGATCAGCGAGTTGGAGAAGCAGATGAAGGCCGCCGCCAGGGAGTTGATGTTCGAGCAGGCCGCGTTATTGCGCGACCAGGTCTATGAACTGCGGGCAATGTTAGCGGACGAATCCGACCTGCCACCCTGGAAGAAGATTACTTTGTTGACGGGGGGCGGGGAGGAGTAAGAGGTTTGTTCCGCGATGAGGTTAAAAATGGAAGGGTATGCACCATTTGAGATCGCTTCGTTCGTCCTTTGGACTTCCTCGCGATGACAGGGCTAGAACGTAGCTAACACCGCGAACTGCTTGAATTCCCCCGTGGAATCCGAGAACTCATATTGTACGTCATCCACCTTTGCGCCCATCGGGCCGCGGCGTAACTTGAGCAGCAAC
>Ga0209121_10003053_pt1 | contig 16449 bp, 13 predicted proteins | sample Cruoilmetagenom3_FD_187292 | JGI IMG/M metagenome (GOLD analysis project Ga0209121, IMG submission 187292) | Oil polluted marine microbial communities from Coal Oil Point, Santa Barbara, California, USA - Sample 3 (SPAdes) (version 2) | ecosystem: Environmental > Aquatic > Marine > Oil seeps ... | reverse complement strand
GGTCCGGCAGATGTTCGATTTCCCCACAGGCTCCAGCGGCCTGATCGTTTCCGGCACCTCCATCGCCACCATAATCGCACTAAAAACAGCCCGTGACGACCGTATCGGACCGAACAGCCGCAAAGCCGGTTTAGGCGAGGCCAAGCTGGTCGGCTATACCTCCGCACAGGCCCACAGCTGCGTTTCGCGGGCATTCGACATGCTCGGCTTGGGCAGTGACGCGTTGCGACTTGTGCCCGTCAACGCCGCCTTCGAGATGGACACCGAAGCCCTTGAGGCCGCGATTGCCAGAGACCGCGCCGCCGGTTTCGAGCCCTTTTGCGTCGTCGGAACTGCCGGCAGCGTCAACGTCGGTGCCATCGACGACCTCGAAGCCATCGCCGACATTGCCGACCGCGAAAACCTCTGGTTCCATATCGACGGGGCATTTGGCGCCAGCGGCGTGCTAAGCGATCATCTTCGCGGGCGGCTGACCGGTATAAACCGTGCCGACTCCATCGCTTTTGACTTCCATAAGTGGTTGCACGTGAATTACGATGCCGGATTTGTGCTGATCCGCGACGAAAAACTCCACCGGGCCGCTTTCACGGAACGCCCCGATTACCTGAAAGGGGCTGAACGCGGGCTGGCCGCTGGAAACCCTTGGCCAACCGAATATGGCCCCGAACTGTCGCGCGGGTTTCGTGCGCTGAAAATCTGGTTGCAGTTTGTCGAGCATGGCACCGAAAAACTTGGCGCAGCGATTACCAAAAACTGCCTGCAAGCCAAACAACTCGAACATCTCGTTCTGGCACAACCGCAACTGGAGCTTTTAGCGCCAGTTGCCACCGGAATTGTCTGTTTCCGTTTTACGGGCAACTCTGTCGGCCTTGACCAGTTGAACGAAAACATAGTGATCGAACTACAGGTTCGGGGCATAGCCGCACCGTCGACCACCAAGGTCAACGGACAAACCGCCATTCGTGTGAATATAACCAACCACCGCACTCGTGACAGCGACCTGGAGTTGTTGATCGCGGAAATTCTGCGGATCGGAACCGAACTGTCCAATTGACCCTATGGCGTGGTTTGCCTATTGAGGGGCAATTCCTTCGCCAAACTATCCGAGGCCACAATGAACACCGAATTCGCAGGGACACCCCGCTCGTTTCAGGAAATTATCCTGCGGCTCCAGAATTACTGGGCTTCGAAGGGCTGCGCGATCCTGCAGCCGTACGATTTGGAGGTCGGGGCCGGTACGTTCCACCCCGCGACGACCTTGCGGTCATTGGGTCCGAAACCGTGGGCGGTGGCGTATGTTCAGCCCTCGCGGCGTCCGACCGACGGGCGCTACGGCGAGAACCCGAACCGCTTGCAGCATTATTACCAGTATCAGGTCATCATCAAACCGAGCCCGCCCGATTTGCAGGCCCTCTACCTCGGTAGCCTCGAGGCGATCGGGATCGACATGGACCTGCACGACATCCGCTTTGTCGAGGACGACTGGGAATCCCCGACGCTCGGCGCGTGGGGGCTTGGCTGGGAAGTCTGGTGCGACGGCATGGAAGTCAGCCAGTTCACCTATTTCCAGCAAGTCGGCGGGCAGGATTGCAACCCCGTTTCGGGCGAACTGACTTACGGGTTGGAGCGTCTGGCAATGTATGTTCTGGGCGTAGACCACGTTATGGATATGCCGTTCAACGATCCGGAATCGCCGAGCCACCTGACCTATGGCGACATATTCCGCCAGACCGAGCAGGAATACTCGCGCTGGAATTTTGACGTGGCCGACACCGACACGTTGCTAAAACACTTCGAGGACGCCGAGGCCGAGTGCGCCCGCATCCTTGCTGTTGGAGCGGACGACCCGAAAACGGGACGTCAAATCATCATGGTGCATCCAGCCTATGATCAGGCGATCAAGGCCAGCCATATGTTCAATCTACTTGACGCCCGCGGCGTGATTTCGGTGACCGAGCGCCAAGCCTACATCGGCCGTGTCCGCACGTTGACCAAAGCCTGCGCGGACGCCTTTGTTCTAACCGAGGCGGGCGGCGCATGAACGGCAAGACATTCGGCATTGGCTTCGTTGCCTTCGCGGTGATTTTCGGCGCAGGGCTATATTACGCTTTGGTTTATGCCTATTACGAAAAGGTCGACGGCATCAGCGAAATCACCGTGCAAGACCGGACGATTGCCGTTGCGGATTACGAGGGCATTGACGCGACAAGCTCGGGTTTGAAACTGCGCGGGTGTTTTTCCGTGGAGCCGGCGGATTTTGAAGGTCTGGCACTTGGCGTCAATGCGGTCCCGCTATCGGCGCCGTCGTGGTTTGATTGCTTTGACGTCGCCCGGATACAGCAGGATATCGACGCGGGTAAGGCGATCGGCTACCTCGCGACCGAGAATGAAAAAGACGGCATCGACCGGGTTGTCGCCGTTTACCCCGACGGGCGCGCCTTTCAGTGGCGTCAGTTGAACGAAAAGTATCAGGAATAATCATGGCCGACCTACTGCTCGAAATCTTCTCCGAGGAAATTCCCGCCCGCATGCAAAAGCGTGCCAGCGAGGACCTGAAGAAACTCGTCACCGATGCGATGGTCGAGGCCGGTATCACCTATTCCGCCGCCGCCGCTTTCGCGACCCCGCGCCGTTTGTGCCTGACGGTTACGGATGTGCTGGAGGAATCGCCGACGTTGCGTGAGGAACGCAAAGGACCACGTGTAGACGCGCCGGAAAAGGCGATCGAAGGTTTTTTACGTGGCGCTGGGCTGACCAAAGATGATCTGAGCGTTCGGGATGACAAAAAGGGCCAGATTTATGTAGCGGTCATCCAAAAAGACGGGCGCAAGGCTGCGGACGTTATTGCCGAAGCGATCGAAACCGCGATCCGCAAGTTCCCGTGGCCAAAGTCGATGCGCTGGGGATCTGGCAGTTTGCGTTGGGTGCGGCCGATGCATTCGATTTTGAGTATTTTAAGCAAAGAAGAAGGCGCGGAAGTGGTGCCGGTCTCGATCGACGGGATTGTGTCTGGCGACACCACGGAGGGTCACCGTTTTATGGGGGCGGGCCGTTTTGCTGTGAATTCGTTCGAGGATTACGAGGCGAAGTTGAAGAAGAACTTTGTCATTCTTAATCCCGGGGAGCGGGCCGATCATATCTGGGTCGAAGCGCATAACCTGGCATTTGCACAAGGGTTGGAAGCGGTCGAGGACAAGGGGTTGTTGGCCGAAGTCGCTGGGCTGGTCGAGTGGCCGGTAGTGTTGATGGGCGACATTGCGGAAGACTTTATGGAGTTGCCGGCCGAGGTTTTGCAGACCTCGATGAAGGAGCACCAGAAATTTTTCTCGGTACGTAACCCGAAAACCGGACGGATCGAAAAGTTTATCACGGTTGCCAACCGCGAGACTGCCGACCACGGCGCGACTATTCTGGCGGGGAACCAGAAAGTGTTGTTTGCGCGTCTGTCGGACGCTAAATTCTTTTGGGAAAACGATTTGCGGGTGCCGCTGGCGGATATGGCCGCGAAACTGTCAAACGTGACCTTCCACAACAAGCTCGGGACGCAAGCAGAGCGTATCCAACGTATTGCGAGCCTTGCCCGCGAGATTGCCCCGATAGTCGGGGCAGATGCGGATCTGGCGGAGCAGGCGGCACAGATTGCCAAGGCCGATCTTTCGTCGGAAATGGTTTACGAATTTCCCGAACTGCAGGGCTTGATGGGCAAATACTATGCCGAAGCTGCGGGACTGCCTCAGGAAGTTGCCAATGCCTGCGATGCACATTATTCGCCGCTTGGCCCATCGGACGATGTGCCGACCGAGGCGGTGTCGGTGGCTGTGGCGCTGGCAGACAAGCTTGATACACTGGCCGGATTCTGGGCAATTGACGAGAAGCCGACGGGGTCGAAAGATCCGTTTGCGTTGCGGCGTGCGGCGCTCGGGATTATCCGGATTGTGTTGGCGAACAACCTGCGTTTCCCGCTGGAGCGGCTTATTGACCGGCAGTTGCTGGAAACCGAAATCCAGCTCGGGCTGGATACGGCGGAAGAGCGCGAGGTGTATTTTCTGGAGCAGCTGATCGACCAGATTGCGCATCACGGGGTGTTCGGAACGGCGTTCCGCGCATTATTCGAAAAATTTGCCAAAGAGGAAAAACCTTTTGAAGTGGAAGAGGGTACATGGTTGTCGCGCTTGCAGTCGAGTTTGCCGCTGGCCAGCGATAGTTTGCTCGACTTTTTCCATGACCGTTTGAAGGTGCACCTGAAGGCCGAGGGCATCACACATGATGTTATCGATGCCTGCCTTGCGATGCCACAGAGTGATGATCTGTCTTTGCTGGTCAACCGGGCAAATGCGTTGCAGGAATTCGTCGCCACGGACGACGGCGAGAACCTGTTGCAGGGGTATAAGCGGGCCAACAACATTCTGGCAGCGGAAGAGAAGAAGGACGGTGTGTCTTACGAAGGCGAACCGGCGCTTCAGTTTGCGGAGACTGCCGAGGAAAAAGCCTTGTTTGCGGCGCTGGATGTGGCGGAGGGGGCGATCTCCCCGGCCATCGAGGCCGAGGATTTCGCGGCGGCTATGGCCGCCCTTGCCAGCCTTCGCGCGCCGATTGATGCTTTTTTCGAAGCGGTACAGGTCAATGTCGACAAGCAGGTTGTACGCCGCAATCGTTTGTGCCTGCTGAACCGTATCCGCGAAGTGATGCACAAGGTTGCCAAATTCGAGAAGTTGAACGGATAATACCTTAACGTTCCAATTGCCAAACGCTGCCCTTTGACTATGCTGCACTGCAAGAAGTGTAGGAGCCGTCATGTTTATTCGTCTGAATACCGATATCGAGGTCTCGAACAAGACCCATGGTGCGCGTGGGGCGCGGTTGGCGAATATGACCCGGCTCGGCCTGCCGGTGCCCGACGCAGTGGTGCTGTCATTCGAGACAGTGCATGCGATTGCCACCGAGGATTGTTATCCCGAGCTTCCGGCCAATTTGACCAGTGGTGGATTGCTTGCGGTGCGCTCGTCGCCCGAGAACCTCGATTGGGGCGGGCCGAATGCGATATTAAACGTCGGGATGACGGACGGTTTCGTTCAGTCCCACAGCCAAAAGGTCGGGCCGCGCGGGGCGATGGACCTCTACCGGCGGTTCATTCAAAGCTACGCTGTCAGTGTTGAGAAGCTGGACCCGGAGTTCTTCGAAAACCTCTATTACGATCAACTGAAGCTGGCGGATGCGGAATGCGAAGAAGACCTGTCGGATGCGGATATCAGCGGCATGCTGGCCAACTGTAAAACCCTTTACGAGGAGGAAATCGGTAAGCCGTTCCCGCAAGACCCGAGGGAACAGCTTCATGGTGTGCTTCGCACGATGGCCAAGGCCTGGGATGCTCCGACCGCCCGCATTTTGCGCAGTGCCAAGGGGGCACCTGAGGATGCCGGGCTGGCAATTGTTGTGCAACGCATGGCACTTGGCATCGGCGAGAAAAGTGGCTCCGGTATGGTGCAGATGGTCGATGATGCAACCGGACACCCGCGTATCTGGGGGCGATATCTGCCGCAGTCGCAGGGGCAGGACGCGTTGATGGGGCTGCGCACGCCGCAGATGATCACCAAAGCCGAACGCGAGGAGGCCGGTCAAACCGCGCCTTCGCTTGAGGAACTGCTGCCGGATACGGTGAAAGAATTACAAGAGATCGGCACCAAAGCCGCTGTCGGTCTGGGAGACGCGCTGCAATTCGAATTCACGGTCGATAACGGCAAGGTGCACCTTCTGGATGCAACGCCGGCAAAACGCTCGGCGCGGGCATCGTTGCGGATTGCGGTTGATCTGGTATCACAAAACGCGATCTCCAAAAACGAGGCGCTGCTGCGGATCGAGCCGCGCAACCTTGTCGAGCACCTGCACCCGCAGATCGACCCGCACGCCAACCGCGATGTTTTTGGCAATGGTCTACCGGCCAGTCCGGGCGCAGCGACGGGCAAAATCGTATTCTCGCCCGAGGCGGCGATGGCCTCCGAAGCACATGAGGAGTCGTGTATTCTGGTACGGGTTGAAACCTCGCCCGAAGATATCCGCGGGATGCACGCCGCCGCCGGAGTTCTGACGGTGCGCGGTGGCATGACCAGCCATGCGGCGGTTATCGCAAGGGGGCTGGGCCTGCCGTGTGTGGTGGGCGCCGGTGACCTGAAGCTGAACCTTAAGAAACGCACGATTACGACGCTGAATGGTATGGAGTTGCGCGAAGGCGACGTTATCACCGTGGACGGCACACGTGGACAAGCACTGCATGGCGCGCCGCTGATGATTCAGCCGGAGCTCGGCCAAGGTTATCTGACGATCATGGAATGGGCCGACGAAGCCCGCACTATCGGTGTGCGCGCCAACGCGGACACGCCGATGGACGCCCGCTTGGCGCGCAGCTTCAAGGTCGACGGTATCGGGCTGTGCCGCACTGAACATATGTTCTTCGAAGAAGACCGCATCACCGTGATGCGCGAAATGATCCTCGCGGATTCCGAAACCGAACGGCGTGCGGCGTTGGACCGTCTTTTGCCGATGCAGCGCAGTGATTTTGTCGAACTGTTCGAAATCATGCGGGGTTTGCCGGTTACCATCCGCTTGCTTGACCCGCCCTTGCACGAATTCCTGCCGCACAGTCGCGACGAAATGCAGGACTTGGCCGAAGCCATGGACCTGCCAGTCAGTCAGGTCATCACCCGCGCCGAGGAGTTGAAGGAGTTCAACCCGATGCTTGGCAAACGCGGTGTGCGGCTGGGCGTCACCATGCCCGAAATCTACGAAATGCAGGCCCGCGCGATATTCGAGGCTGCGGTCGAGGTCAGCCGGACTTCCGGCACCGCAATCGAACCCGAGGTGATGATCCCTCTGGTATCCGCCAACCGCGAGGTCGAACTGGTTAAGCATCGCGTCGATATGGTTGCGGCCGAAGTCCGTGAGGAAAGCGGTACCAACTTGAACTTCAAGCTGGGCATCATGGTCGAAACTCCGCGCGCCGCATTGCGGGCGGGGGATTTGGCCGAAAGCAGCGCATTTCTCAGTTTCGGCACTAACGATTTGACGCAGATGACCTACGGGCTGTCACGCGATGACGCCGGCCGATTTATGCGCGACTACATCAATCAAGGTGTCTACCCCGAAGACCCGTTCCACACTCTCGACGTCGAAGGCGTTGGCGAATTGCTGTTGCTCGCCGCGAAACGCGGGCGGGAAAGCAACCCAGACCTGACGCTCGGGCTTTGCGGTGAACATGGCGGCGATCCGGCCTCGGTCCGGTTCTGCAAGATTGCCGGTTTCGACTACGTGTCCTGTTCGCCCTTCCGCGTTCCAATCGCGCGACTTGCGGCGGCACAGGCTAGCATCCTATACGATTCGTAAAATCAGCCGTTTGTTGTTTGTTGCGACCATAAATAACCGACCGGCTAGCATTGGGATTTCGACTGACTTTCGTTGAATTTGAGTATAAATAGGTTTTGTAATCAACTGGTTACGGGGCAACTTTCTGCCGTTGGCCGAGGAGCAAACCGGCCAGTTCCCGCCGGAAAATCTGAATATTCTGGACTCATTCGTTATTTTGACTATTTTGCCGATCTGACTTTGTGGTGGGGTTATGACTTTCGGTTACCGATTTTGGTGGCTCCGGATGTGAGGTGACTGATGGCGTTAGTTATGAGTAAACGGGTTTCGCATGGTCTTGGTCGCGTGGCAGCTGGAACCGTGTCCGCCGTTGCCGGAATATTTTTTGCCTTTGGCGTGGCGAATGCCGAACTGCCGGACGCAGAAATATCACCGGACCCCAGCCAACAAGTTCTCAACCAGATTATGGGTATGATGGTGCAGGAAAAGGCCGCGATCTCGGCGCTCGGCGCGGATCGTCTGGCGGAACTCGGCGGTTTACGTGTGGCCAAACCGGCAGAAACCGATGCACGTATGAGCTCGGTTTCGATATTTGGTTTAAGCCTGAGCGCCGGTAGCGCGCAGGATCGCGAGGCCAGCAATCTTGCCGACGAGGCCCGAAACGGCCCGATTTCCGTCGATCTCGGTGCCCATTCTGCCACCGGATTTACCAAAGCAGTGCTCGATTCCATGCCGAATGCGACCGGTGACCGCCAATGGCAATGCCTGACCGAAGCGCTCTATTTCGAGGCGCGCAGTGAAACCCTTGAGGGGCAGTTCGCGGTTGGCGAAGTCATTCTAAATCGGGTTGATGAAGCAAGCTTTCCGGATTCCGTTTGCGGGGTAGTGACACAGGGCGCGCACCGCCTGAACGCTTGTCAGTTCTCGTATAACTGCGACGGCAAGGCCGAGCATTTCACCGAGCCGAAGGCCTTTGCGCGTTCCGGCAAGCTGGCGAAAATGTTGCTGGAAGGACGGGCGCGGGTTTTGACCGCAGGCGCTACCTATTATCATGCCAGCAGCGTGCAACCAAGCTGGGCGCGTTCGTTCATCGAAACAGCGCAGATCGGGCGGCACATCTTTTACAACGATGATCGCTAGGCGAATTAGGTTCTAGCCGGCAAAATTCTGACTGGCGTAAATATAACCGCAAGTCGAATCGTCCGGTGCAAAACCGAAGGATGCTTCCATCCGCGTAAACTTCCTGTTCATCAGGTTGGCACGGTGCTTTTGCGACGCCATCCAGCTCGCCACCAGTTCTTTTGCCAGCGAGGCATAGCTGTGCTGCGGTACAGCCGCACCGCTGTCGGAATAGGTGAACTGGCATTGCCCGCGCGACGCCAACGAAATGGATTTGCCGCCAAGGGCATAGAGGAAGTTCTGGCCGATGTTTTCGCCAGCCGCGCGCATCGAAACGTTCGAGCTCCGCATCCGTTCTTTCAGGCTACGATAGCCGCGCACGTTTGATTTATGTGTTAGATTTCGCGCATCGGCCATATAGTTGCTATGCACCGTTGCGGCGTTCAGCAGACCAATATCGGCAGTGAAGGGGCTTAGCCCGCGCTGACAACGCTCCGCATTGGCGTAATACCTGACGGTGGCGCTAAAAACATCGAGATTGGGGCGCGCCGGGTTAATCGCGCTCTGGTGGCCGGAGGGCAATCGCCCTTCGCAGGCCGCATAAGCGGTGCTTCCAACGAGGAGCAAAACAAGTGTGGTGGCAAGGCGCAGCGTATATTTCATAGTGTTTCCCATGGATGTATCTGGAAATCTGATCTACTCGCTACCGGTGCAATATGTCATATTCGAGGCGAAGCTTCAATAAAAACTGCAGTTTTGGTGAATAATTGCTTAATTCGGGCGCGCAAGCCGGTTGTTGGCCGCGATGCGTCGTTCGGCGACCTTGCTACGCGGAGGCGAAAAACCTATCAAGGGCGCAAACGAGAAGGGGTGTTCTTATGGATGAAACGTCGATTGCTTTCGAACTGCCGTATGTCCGGTCTGTTGCAACTAGCGGGCCTGATCCGCTGGATCGTATTTCCGTGCGCGATTACCTGCGCGAGGTTGAAATCGGGGCGTTTCAGGCGGAGCGCGGTGTCACCCAGCGTATCCGTTTCAACGTGGTGCTGGAGGTCTCGCGGACGACGGCAGCACAGGACGATGATGTCGACAAGGTGATATCCTATGACAGCATTATCGAGGCGATAGAACTGCAACTTTCGACCGAACGCATCAACCTGCTGGAAACGCTGGCTGAACGCATTGCGGAGCGCTGTCTTGAAGACCGTCGGGTTGTGCGTGCCTTTGTGCGGATCGAAAAGCTGGACCGTATTCCGGGCACGCTGGGGATAGAGATTGTCCGCTCGCAATCGGGCGAAGATGCGCAGAAAATCCGGCCGGTGACCGAAGTCGAACTGCCGGACGCAACCCCGCATCCGCTGGTGGTTTACCTGTCTAACGAGGTGCTGCACGGCGAGAACCTGCCAGCATGGCTGGACGAGATTGCAGGCCATGAAACACCGGCGGTGATTTGCGTCGAGAAAGCCCTTGAGGCGACACCCCATGCGCGCCATCCGATGGCGGACCGCCGGATCGGTTTGCTGGCGATCGAGCAAAACGCCTGGGTTCTGGCGGGAATGGACAAGCGATGCGTCGTGGTTGACAGCCGCACCGAGATGGACTGGGCGATGAAGCACGACCAGCTTTCGGTATGGGCCCCGTCCAAGATTGTGCTCGACGCGGTGGAGCAACCGGAGGCGGACGCCGAAACGCCCGAAGAGCTGGCGCTATGGTTTGCGGAACAGTTTGCAGCGGCGAAGCTGGTGATTGCCGGCGGGCGCGGGGATTTGCGGAGCGAAGGTCTGGAGATTTCGGTTCTTGCGGCTGACGGTCCAAAAATCGACTGAGGCATAAGGAAACCGGATGCCAAAAACCTATTACCGCCCGATTGTGCAGTCGGACCACTGCCGCCCGAAAGGGGCTGTGCCGCTGGCTGGAGGGTGCCTGTGGTTCACGCATGTGGAGCGGTTGACCCGCGAGGATGGTTGCGAAGTGGTACCGGTGAGCGAGGTCCCTGCGGAAACGCTCGACCGGATTAGCAGCCCCCGTGCCCCCATGTGCGGTATCGACATGCAGCGGCCGTCTATCATGGGCATCCTGAACGCTACCCCCGACAGTTTTTCCGACGGTGGCCAGCATTTCGCGCTGGCGGACGCACTTCGGGGTGGGCAGGCGATGGTGACCGAGGGGGCGGATATACTGGACATCGGAGGCGAATCCACCCGTCCGGGCGCGGATTTTGTCGCGGCCGAGGAGGAAGCCCGCCGGATAGTCCCCGTGATTGAAAGCTTGCGCGCGGCGGGCGTCGATACGCCGGTGTCTGTGGATACGCGAAAGGCGAGTGTGGCCCGCGCGGCGTTCCAAGCTGGAGCGAACCTGTTTAACGATGTGACGGCGTTGTCCTACGACCCTGACAGCCTGTCGACGGCCGCCGAGTTGCAGGCGAGTGTTTGCATTATGCATGCGTCCGGTGATCCAAAAACGATGCAGGACCAGCCGGAGTATGCGAATGTTTTGCTCGATGTTTACGACTATCTGGAAGGCCGGATTGCGGCCTGTGAAGCGGCGGGTATTCGGCGCGAGAAGATCATGATCGACCCCGGCATCGGTTTTGGCAAAACGCAGGCGCATAATCTGGCGCTGCTGCGCGGGGTTGCGCTTTTCCATGCGCTTGGCTGCCCGATATTGCTGGGTGTTTCACGCAAACGTTTTATCGGCACGATTGGAAATGCGCCGGAAGCCGCCGATCGCGTGGCGGGTTCTATTGCCGTTGCCCTCGATGCGTTAAACCAAGGGGTGCAGATGTTGCGCGTCCATGATATTGCTGAAACCAAACAGGCAATGGCGCTTTGGTCGGCGCTTAAAGAGCACTAATTTTGAGGCATTTATGACACGCAAATACTTTGGAACCGACGGCATCCGTGGCGAGGCCAATACCTTCCCGATGACCGCCGAACTGGCCTTGCGCCTCGGCATTGCGGCGGGTCGGTATTTCCGAACCACGAGCCATGCTCCGCGCGTGGTGATCGGCAAGGACACGCGGCGCTCGGGGTATATGCTGGAGAATGCGCTGACAGCAGGATTTACTTCGGTCGGGATGGATGTGTTCTTGATCGGGCCGATGCCAACGCCGGCGGTGGCGATGCTGACGCACTCGATGCGGGCCGATCTGGGGGTTATGATCTCGGCGTCGCATAATCCTTACAAGGACAACGGTATCAAGTTCTTTGGCCCTGATGGTTTCAAACTGTCGGACGAGGCAGAACATACGATCGAGAAAATGCTGGACGAGGGTGGGCAGAAGCTGGCCTCGCCGGAGAAGATCGGGCGCGCATCGCGGATTGAAACCGCGGGCGGGCGCTATACCGAATTTGCCAAAACCACGATCCCGCGTGGCGTTACGCTTGAAGGTCTGAAGATCGTGATCGATTGCGCCAACGGGGCCGCCTATAAGGTTGCGCCCGAAGTTCTGTGGGAGCTCGGCGCTGAAGTCATTGCAATGGGCGTCAAGCCGGACGGGTTCAATATAAACGAGGATTGCGGCTCGACCCATACGGCGCGCGCGGCGGCGCGGGTTCTCGAAGAAGGAGCGGACCTCGGGATTTGCCTCGACGGGGACGCCGATCGGGTGATGATTATCGACGAAACAGGTCAGGTTGCCGACGGTGACCAGATCATGGCGCTGATCGCACAAAGCTGGGCTGCGTCGGGCCACTTGCGCGGGGGGGCGCTGGTCTCGACGGTGATGTCCAACCTCGGGCTGGAACGGCATATGGCCTCGCTGGGTCTGAAGCTGCTGCGCACTAATGTCGGTGACCGCTATGTGGTCGAAGCGATGCGGGAGGGCGGTTTCAACCTTGGTGGCGAGCAATCCGGCCATATCGTGATGACGGACTACGGCACGACGGGAGATGGCTTGATCTCGGCGTTACAGTTCCTAAGCGCGATGGTCGACTCCGGTAAAACGGCGAGCGCGCTGGCGCGGGTGTTCGAACCGGTGCCGCAACTTCTGCAAAACGTGCGTTATAAGGTGGGGGCTGACCCGCTGGCGGAAGGCTCCGTCAAGGCGGCGATTGAAGCGGGCGAGGCACGTCTGGCGGCAAACGGGCGACTGCTGATCCGCAAATCCGGCACAGAGCCGCTGGTGCGGGTGATGGGCGAATGCGAGGACGAAGACTTGCTGAAGGCGGTCATCGGTGACATTTGCGCCGAGGTCGAGAAGTTCGCCTAGGCCGGCTTTGCACGATCACGCGAGATCAGCAGGCCGCCAAGGATAATCGCATAAGCGGAGATCGTGTGTAGGGTCAGGGCTTCGTCGAGCAAAAAGAAGCCGACGAATCCTGCCCATACCGGCAGCAAGAATCCAACAACCGACATGAACACCGGTCCGCGGCGTTTGACGACGACGTAGCGGATGAGTTGGCCGATGCCGCTGGGTAGAATGCCAAGCGCTATGAGGGCGATCAGGGGTACGGTTGGCGCCACAAGCGCGGTTCCAAGGGCGGTGTATCCGAACGGGCTCAGGAATACCGCGCCTGAAATCATGGTGCCTGCTGTAGCGCGGAACGGGGGAACGGGCGGCATTAGTTTGATGATAATCCCGCCGCTGGCATAGCCCATGGCAACCAATATGAGGGAAAGCTGTGCGACCCCTTGCCCTTCGCTTCCGATCTGGCTGATGGCGGCTGGTCCAGCCAACCAGACCAGCCCTGCAAAACCGATCGCAAAGCCGATCCATTTGCGCCGTGACACGGGCTCACGCAGGATGACGCGGGCGGCCAGCAGGATGAACAGCGGCACCGAAGAAATAAAGATCGCGGCGACGCTGCTTGGCACTGATAGCTGTGCCCACGACAGGACCGTAACCGGCAACGCCAGTCCCATGATGCCGAGCAGGGAGAGCCAGCGCCACTCCAGCCAAGTATTCGGCAGCCCCTGACCCGAAGCAATCGCCACGCCTGCTACCACGAAGGCCGCCAGCGCCGTGCGCCCGAAGGACGTCTCGACCGGCGAAAACCCTTCGAGTACGACGGTGGTCAGGCCGAAGGCGGAGCCCCAGATGACTACCAGTAAGGCAACGAATGCGTAAGCGATCCAGTCAGTCTTCATGGCCGCGACCTCCAGATACGGGCCTGACTGATACCAAGGCCGATCAGGATCAGGACAAGTGCCCATACGAACTGGCCGGGCAGGGTTTCATTGAGGATGACCATGCCGATGACAACAGCCCAGACCGGCACCTGATAGTTTACAAGGCTCATAAACGGTGGCCCCGCCGCCTTGATGACGTAAACGAGTATAACCGTTGCCAGTGCTGTCGGGAACACGCCGAGGTAGAGAACGCCGAACAGGGCGGTCTGGTTTGGCATGGCAGGAACACCCTCGACAACCAAGGCTACGGGGACAAGAAGCACGGTCGCGATCAGCAGTGCGGCGGAGCTGAACGCCATCTGCGGGCCATTCGGGGCCAAGCGCGTGATGATGGAGCCGATGGCGTAACAACAGCTCGCCAGGACACAAGTGATCCGCGCGATGTTTTCGATGTCGCCACCGCCGGATTGCAGGATTTGAGCTGGGCCGATCAGAACCACAACACCGATAAAACCGATGAGGAAGCCAAGGGTTTTCTGACGGCTCAGACGCTCGCCCGGAATGAAGAAATGCGATAGCGGCAGGACCAGCAGCGGCACGACCGCCATTGTGATGCCGGCGTACCCAGACGAGACGTTGATCTGCGCCCAGCTTAGCAACGAAAACGGGACGGCGTTGGTGAACAGGGCCATGCCAAAGGCGTGCCGCCAGATCTTGCGACCCTCGACGGTGCCGGTCGGTGGCAGACCATGGCCCATTTTGAAACTGATCGTGCCAAGCACCACGGCGGCGATGGAAATGCGGATCGCGGCGATGGTGATCGGGCCAAAGCCGGTCAGCGCCAGTTCCACCGCCAGAAACGAGCTACCCCAGATCAAGCCCAGTAGCAGCAACAACAACCAGTTAACGACAGCCTGATTTTGCATCGGGTTTCCTTTACGCAAGCATCTCGCTCGGGGGGCTGTCCAGCAAGTGGTCCAGTCGTTCCAGCGCATCTACAAAAGTCGCCGCATTGTGCTTACCGCCGAGTGTCAGGCGCACCGCGTTGGGCGCAACCCCGTCGTCGGGAAGGAAAATGTCAGCCGGCGCAACCTGTATGCCGGCCCGCTCGGATGCAAGCGAAAAAGACGAGCCGTGCCAGCCTTCGGGCAACTCCAGCCAAATGAAATCGGCGGCTTGGTTCCAATGCACGTTCCAACGTCCAAGCTGGTTAACGGCCAGACGCACGCGGTCGATCCGGTATTCCCGAATTTGCGCCATCAGGGTATCTGCGTGGCCGGTGCTTATCAGCAATGTCGAAAGCTGCGAGACAATCGGTGAAAACGAGTGGCTGAGCGCCTGCACTACATTGCGCCCGACGATGCCTTTACCGGGCGGGCAGAGTAAAAAGCCGCTCCGCAATCCTGCCGCCAGATAGCGCGAGAGCGAGGATACATGCCACACCCGTTCGGGGCAGAAATCGAGGAAACTCGGCGGACGTTCGGTGAAGAACTTGCCTTGGCCGTCGTCTTGTACAATCTGGATGTCAAACCGCCGCGCGATCTCGGCAATCTCGCCTTTGCGGGCGTTCGACATCATCCGCGTGGTCGGATTGTTGATATTGGCCGAGACATGCAGGATTTGCGGGCGGTCGCGGCGGAGTAGTTCTTCGAGCGCTTTCGGGATCATGCCATCTGCATCGGAGGGCACGCCGACAATCTTCGCCCGTGCCAAGGCTGCGGCCTTGCGTGTGCCGGGCAGAATCAACGTGTCCGTGGCAATAACCGGCGCGCTGCCCTGCAATATCGCCAGAAATGCCGCCACGGTCGCGTTTTGGGAGCCATGTGTCAGCACCAGATTATCCGCACTCGCCCGCTGCTGGTCCAGCTCCATCCATTCGAGCATGGAATTCCGGGTCTCCATCTCGTTATGTCCCGCGTATCGCACCATCGAGTGCGCGCCCCCGAACGTCACCTGAGCGGAAAGTTCGTCGAATATCCCGTCCTGCCCGAAATCCGGCACGGCGGCGTTGCGCAAGTCAACGATATGTGGCGCCACGTGGGTTTCGCCAAAAACCGTGGTGCTGCGGGCGGGGTTGGGTTTTGGCTTGCTGATATAGGTGCCACGGCCGACTTGCGCTTCCAGCAATCCCTCCTCGATACCCAGCTGATAAGCCCGTGCCACGGTGCCGGGCGTGATCTTCAATTGCCACGCCATTTCGCGGACCGGTGGCAGTTGGTCGCCTCGGGCCAACTGTCCGCTTTCCAAGCCGTCCCGCACAGCATTCAGCAGTGCGCGATACTTGGGGATACCATTTTGCAACAGATCGGGATGCCAAATTGTATCCATTACAATGTTTCCATATCTTCTGGTGATTTCTGATTGTATCAGGCGCGTGTCAGTACAAATGACATAAACTTCAAATTGTATCAATACAAACCTTAAGGAGCGCGATTATGATTATTGCAATACCCCGCCATGTCGCGCAGAGCGCAGATTTATCTGCTCGTGCGCGCATTCCTGCTATCTCACGGTTTCTCGTAGCAGCAGCATTGGCCCTCGCACGGCTGGAAGAACGGCTGGAGCTTGGTACGAGGTCCTCGGACCTAAGTGCCCACCTTGGCAAGGACGTCGGTATGGATCGTCTTCGCCATGAACCAGCGTATCACTCCACTTCCGGCCCATTCTCCCACCTCTAACCGATAGCCCGTGTCGTGTTTCCGAATGCGACACGGGTTTTCCTATCGGAAACATATGCGACCCCCTGCGACCAAAAACCGACATTTTATGCCTTGCGCGGCGCGACCCGAATCCGGTAGCAGGGCGGTGGGCAGGTCGTCGGAATAAGGGCGAGCGATGGCAGGCTCAAAAATATCGCCCTGATGTAGGAGCCATCCATGAGCCTCCCTTTACCGCCGCAGGTCA
>Ga0209121_10003052_pt1 | contig 16457 bp, 16 predicted proteins | sample Cruoilmetagenom3_FD_187292 | JGI IMG/M metagenome (GOLD analysis project Ga0209121, IMG submission 187292) | Oil polluted marine microbial communities from Coal Oil Point, Santa Barbara, California, USA - Sample 3 (SPAdes) (version 2) | ecosystem: Environmental > Aquatic > Marine > Oil seeps ... | reverse complement strand
AACCTGAGATAAAATACGAAGGATTCATCAATATTCCAGAAGGTCAAAAAATAAGAGACTACAGTCCTTCGAGCAAAATAAGGACAAATCGCGCTTCCCATCCTATTCCAAACGAAAAGGGTTTAACTGGTACGAAGGAGATGGTGAAAATTGTTGAAAATGCCACCAAAAACGATTTAATTATTTGCGTAATTTCAGGTGGAGGTTCCGCCTTATTACCTTTGCCTAAGCAAGGCATAACTCTCGAGGATTTACAAAAAGTCAATTCGTTATTATTAGCATCGGGAGCGTCAATTCACGAAATAAATATTATCCGAAAACATCTATCGGACTTTAAAGGCGGAAATTTAGCAAAAAAAGTGCATAATACTAGTAAAGCAACTTTAATAACGCTTATAATCTCGGATGTAGTAGGAAATAATTTGGATTCTATTGCCTCTGGTCCTACGGTTCCAGACTTGACAAGTTTTAACCAAGCTTATGACGCGTTAAAAAAGTATAATTTAATCGATAAAGTTCCCTCTTCGGTAAAAAAAGTAATTGAAAAAGGTTTGAGCGACCCGAGATTAGAAAACCCTCACGAGCACGATGTTTGCTTTACTAACATATACAATTATTTAATCGGAAGCGTCTATTTAGCTGTTGAAGAAGTATCAGCAAATCTAAAAGATTTGGAATTTATTATCGACTATTTTACAAACGAACTCGTCGGTGAGGCGGTAGATTTTGGAAAGGAATTACACGAATTAATTTCAATGAAGTTAATGAAATATACTAAAAAACCGGGTAAACATAAACTAGCTCTAATTGGAACCGGTGAATTGACAGTTACGATAAAAGGAAAAGGAATTGGGGGAAGAAACCAAGAAATGTTATTAGGTTTTCTTGACAATGTAAAAAATAAGGAAATTGATTACAACTTCTTAATTATTGGAGCCAATCTAGACGGGATTGAGGGCAATAGTAAGGCAATGGGCGCACTTATCGATAATGCTTCACTTAATCAAATAAATAACGAAAAAATTAAAACTAAGAGTTATTTAGAAAATAACGACTCCAATAGCTTTTTTAAACTATTAAAAAGCGAGATTATTACGGGATCAACTGGTATTAATGTTAACGATTTGCTTATTATTTTGGTAGAACTTCATATTTAACGCTAAAATCCACAAAAAATCAAAAATTAATATTATAAAAGTTATAGGTTTATTGATAAGTATGGAATCAAATTTAATAATAACATGTCCAGTTTGTGGATATACTTTTAAAAACCCCGATTCCTTCGCAAAAAAAAAGGAGATTATTTGCCCAATGTGCGGATTCAAGTTTAAGGAACCAAGTTTTTTCCCTAAAAGAATAAACGGGTTTTCAGTTTAATGCATTAAATGATTTTTTATTATATTTATGTTTTAGTTAAAAAATCTTTTTTAACTATCGTGAGTATATTTATTCTATAAAAAATATACAATTATTAATCCATAGATATTTATGGAATTATAATTTTAACAGAAATGTAAAAATTAAGGTAATCTAACATGGCACGTAAAAAAGTAAAGAAACCACGAGCAGCGTCTAGAACCAGCACTGGTTGGGCTGCTGAAGAAGCTGTTGAAGAAAAAATAGCTGAGGGTTTAAAAAGATCTGACTTAGACGATGGAAAAGTTACATTAGTTGATAGAGATCTTTCTACTCCCGTGATTGAAACTTACGATGCAGATACTGGAGAATTAGAAGGGTCAATTTTACTTAAAGATGGTGTTCGCGAGGGAATAACGGGTTTAGTAAAAATTATTGAAAACATCGATGTTGAACTAGACCACGACGCAGATATCGAATCGATGAACTTCCAAGGCAAATTAAGCGTGGAGAATCAATCGAAGAAAGACCGATTATGGGATATTGATTTAACTCTAAAAAATATTGATAGCACAACTCTTAAATCAAACGAGATTAAGATAAGAGAACTAGGAACAGACGAAGATACCAATACTTATGAGGAAGATTTTGTAATTAAAGGAGAAATCAAGAATCTTCTCTTAGTTAAAGAATACGTTAATACGCTTCCTGAAGCCGATAGCGTTCTTAATATGAGAGACATAGAAAGTGATCTGTTGAAAGCTAAAGAAAAGACTAGCAAAGCTGGAACCAAAGTTAAAGAAAGAAGTACTATTGTTGAAGAAGAAGAGGAAGAAGAAGAAGAAGAGGAAGAAGAAGAAGACTATTCTATGGACGATGGGGGTACTGCTGCAGAAGACTTTTCTTTACAAGCTTTTGGTATTTCAATAGATAAAGATAATACGGTGACGTTTGCGATTGCAATGAGGAGCTTGTTTGAAAAACCCATAAAAAACGTAAGAGTAACGAAAAACATTCCTGGTGATTTTAGCAATCCAGTTGTCCGGGATACATCAGTAGGACGGGCAGATGTGGAAGGTAAAAAAATTGTTTGGAACATTGAGAAGTTAATGCCTGAAACAACTGTTATTTGCAAATTCACTTGCGCGATATCAGTGAATGATATAACAAAGAGAAAAACAGGCATGCTTGAAGTAACATACGAAGCATCATCGTCATTCGCAGAAGGATTAGATATCGATAAATACGATGCGTATACTCGAAATAAATTTTATGTAGATACGCTAGAAAGAGATGAGGAGCCCGGAACTTGGGATTGTAAACTCGTATTTGAGAATCCCTCTGAATTTGTAATTCAATTGTTTAACGCAGATGTGTATTCTCCAGACGACGAATCGACAAAGTACGTCGACATCGATCCTAATGATGTTCCCTTGTTACCCGCTGGTGCCCAATGGCACTCTAAAAAGTGGAGATACGAATCAGAAGACTATCCTGCTTTTAGAAAGAAACTTGAATTTCGAGTAATGCCTGATTTCCAAACAATTGTAAATGGGGCCGTTCAAATTTCAGATGTAATCCTAGAAATAGCAAGCATAACTGGAGATATGGCGTACGATATAGATCAAGTTCCAACATTCAAAGAAAAAGATGTTATTGCTACGTTAAAAATGATCAATAATGGTTCTGCTCCGCTAAACGAAATAACAGTTGTTCAGCAATATTTCAACAACGAATTTCAGCCACCTAAAGCCGACGAGATAACGGTAAAATGGGATGGAAGCAAAATTGAATTAGATTCGGGAGCTGTTAGCTTCGATGGTAGCGTGTTTAAAATCGCGCTTAAAGACCTAAGACGCTCCGATAACGGCATGTTTGCGCCGGAATCTTCATTAGAATTCAAATATCCAATTCATTGTATCAATCCTGTACAAGACGCCAAATTTGAATCAGAGATCATGTATTTCACTAATACTTTCCCAATTTCGCAGGAATTAGAGTTTAGGCCAGAAGTACCCGTAATCGAGGCCCTACATTTAAGAAGAAGATTTCGGATCGGTAAAGAGGTCGTTCCAATCGGAGCCTTGGGCAATTACAAGATCATTTTAACTGTCGAAAATATTGGAACAGCGGTTCTTCAAGGACTTGTTTTGATGGATAAAGTTCCTGATAGTTTTGAATACGGTACATATTCAATGAAACCTAAGATAACGGACGAAGTAGGACAAGATACGCTTAAGTGGACAATTGATAAATTAAATGCCGAAGAGAAAATAGAAATCACCTACGAAATTAGCGGTACGGGAGCATACAGTCCCAGCGACGCTCAACTCGCCTTTTAGTTATTAAATTTAAAATTAATTTTTTTTATATTTTTATTATATTTTTATATTATCATAATCATTTAATAAACTTGAAAAAGCTTCTATATTTAAGACTAATAGATTATGTATTGATTTTGTACAGAATAAAATTTATAAATTTTAAAATTTAGAGATAATCGCATGTCGGTCAAAAAACAATTTAACTTAGATTGGATGTTTGAATGTCCTGATGCTGTTTTAACTTGCTCGACCCTTGAATGTGGAAACGACTCGTATTTGGTATTTGGAGGCCATGACAAGACTTTATACTTAATGAACGAAGAATTAAACATCCTCGACAGTATTATGTTTGATGGGTGGGTAAGAACTACTTTCCCTATCGATATTACTAAAGACGGGTGCCAAGAAGTAATTGTAGGAGCAGGAGACGGTAATTTTTTAGTAGTAAAATTCGTAAAGGGAATAAATAAGCTAGCAGGGATTATGAACTATAAATCTAAGGGTAAAGTACTATGTGTCACTGGTGGTGATTTCACTAGAAATGGAAATATTGAATTGATTCACGGTAGCGAAGATAAAACTATTAAAATATTCGAAAACATTGATTCCACTGATCCTAAATATGTATTTTATTACGACTCGTGGGTAACTGCTTGTGTATTAGGGTATTTAAAACTGTTAGATGTGAAAAAACCAATTTACGGGTTATTAATTGGCACTAAAAATGGTATGCTTCAATTAATCCAGTTTAAAGAAGGCAAACCGGATATTATTTGGCAAAAGGACTTAGGCTCTCAAATTAATACAATTGAAGTAGGCGATGTAAAAAATGACGGTTTCAACGAAATAGTAGTAGGTACAGACGCATCTCAATTATTAATGCTTAATAGCGAAGGCGATGAGTTAAAATCTATAACTCTTGAAGAAGGGCGACCTATATCTTTAAAAATTGTTGATATTGATGGTGATAACGCAAAAGAAATTGTAGTAGGCTGTGCTGATGGCACTCTTCTGGTATATCATAACACCAACCTAGATTCAGAAAATTTAGAGCTGAAATGGAAAGCTTCAGCAGAAAATTCAATAAAAATCGTATCTACTATGAAGGATCCTAAAGAAGATTTAACACGCATTATAATTGGAGGATACGATCGAAGTATTAGATGCATCTGCGATCTCGAATGGGGCAAAAAACCTCCACTTGAAATTCCAAACAATATTGTAGAACCTCAACCAACAGAAGCGGAAGTTAAAGTAGAAGAACCATTTAAATTTGAAACAGTTCCGACAAACATCAGAGAATACATTTTCAAATATTTAATAGATAATAAAATTATATTGGGCATTGCAAAAGAATTAGAGAAGAGAGGATATCTAACTGATAGCGTTGTTGAAGAATTCCAACGCATGATATCAGAAAAATCTGATTCTTACGAAAAAATTACATATTCAGTTTGGACACTACCAGAGGATAAGATAGGTTTAAGCGGTGTGGTCGCAACTCCCGCGAAAAAAAGTAAGAAATCAAAAACTGTAGCAAAACCTGCAGTGATAGAGCAAGAAATGCCCTCACATAAAGGAGGAGCGTTAATCGACGCCTTAAAAAAAGAACCTCAAAAAGCTAAGGGAAAAGGAAACAATATTCCAACAGAGTCTATAACGGAAGTGAATATAAGAACAATAATTATTACACATTTAGAAAAACAGAAATTAATACGGTCCAAAACAAAACTGGTCGACGATATGGTCATTTTAGGATACGAGAGAGAAGTAGTGGAAAAGCAACTCGATAAATTAAGGATGGAAGGCGTTATTGTGTATTCGCGTTCAGAACCTAAAGGCTGGAGTTTAGGAAAGGCTTAATTTATTATTATGTATACGGAAACTCTTTGATTTCGTTTTGGAAAGGTTCAAATTGATTTAATTCTGAAAAATCTTTATTACTATATCTAGAAACAAAGAGTAGCGAAATCGGTTCGATTTTTTGTAGAAATCTCTTAACAAACTTATCCGTATCTTTTTTCTTTTTATCTATTAAACTATACAAAATGATAGATTCTTTCTGGTTAGAATCAGAAGCTTGTATTTCAAAAGCTTTGAAGATAAATAAAATATTATTAGACTCCAAATATTCTAAACTTAAGTTGTTAAACCCATTCTTAGCAAATAGATTAATAGCTGATATAAAAGCTCCCCTCAAATCTTTATTTGGATTCTTAGGATTATCTTTTTTTTCAATGTTTTTAAATACGTGACTAACCAAAACAAAACCCCGAAATACCAGCCCTATTTCATACAGTTCTTTCATTTTTTAAATTATACATTTAAAGTTTAAACCCTATATACTATAAACTTAATAATAACGTTCATATTTATTGTTACACAAAAAAAAATTCAAAAAATCATGCTTTGGTTTCACAATTGAAAAAAATATGTAAATGGTATCAATGTTGCCCTATTAAGTATTTTGTAGATCACGGAATGCTTGAAAAAAAATGGGTTGAAGATTACTGCTTAATAGGAAATAAAAATTGTATCAGATATCAGAAAGAAGAGAGTGGGGAATTTCATCCCGATAATTTGCTTCCTAATGGAGAGATTCGAAAGGAATTAAAATGAATAACTATTACCAACACATACATCTTTAAACTGTTCAGGAAATCTTTGCTTTATTTCCCTAATTTTTTGCGTACAGTGGCAAGCACCTACGAATTCAATTTCTTCTAGAAAAGATAAATCTCGAAATCCATGGAACCCACCTATAACGGCTCTGATATTCGATATTGTTTGCCCTTTCAATATAAATTGCTCTAAGCCGGGATGTGAACATCCTACAAGTAATATTAGACTACCCATTTCCGTTTTTAAAAACAAAGATTGTTCCGCTAAGAATCTACTTCCAAATTGACCAGATGAAAAAATATTCTTGTCTACTTCAATCATTTCAGAGATTCCTTGAACTTGAGCTTCGGGGTAGGCCTTTATGAAAGATTTTATATCGCGGAGTGGCACGTAAATTTCAATATCGGGATTAATTCGATAAATTTCTTTTAAACCTCCAGCATGATCGTAGTGGTTATGAGAAATTATAACTTTCTTTATTTCTGAAACTTTAACGTTAAACTTGTTTATGTTTTGAACTAAAATATCCCCCTTACTTCCTGTGTCAAACAATAAGTGGGATTTTGAGAAATTATTATAAATTAAAGCTGAAAAACCAAATCCCTTTAAAAAACCAGGTTGTGCGCAGATGTTGTCGTAAACAATTTTAATTTCAAAAGAAAAGTCAGATTTCATACTTTTAAAAAGGATTTACCCATTATTAACTATTAGCTTTTTGGATAAATATCTTATTGTGATTTTTTCCTTAAAATAATAGCTTCTTCAGGACATTTAGAAACGCAAATAACCTATAAGGAAAGACAGTCATGAAAGCAAATAAAAACTATTTTGAATCAATTCAATTATTATTGATTAAAGATTTATATTTATCATTATTTAAATGATATTATCAATAAATGAGTGATACGTTATGAAGGGTAAGAAAGATGAGAAAGATGAGATTATAAATAAAGCATTTGAGTTGGGGAAAAAGTACGAGCAAGAATGTACTGGGTGCGCTCAAACGGCAGTTGCGGCGATCTTTGAATCGTTAGGTATCTGGAACGAAGATGTTTTTAGAGCTGCTAGTGGTTTAGCAGATGGTTTAGGGTTAACAGGCGACGGTTCTTGTGGGGCGCTTGTTGGGTCCTCTATGGTAATAGGGTATCTTTTCGGAAGGGGTCGGGAAGATTTTAAAGATATGTATAAACCCATGAAATCTTACACGCTTGTTAAAAAGTTACACGATAAATACGTTAAACAATACGGTTCTTGTCGCTGTTTCGACGTTCAAGAAAAAACGATGGGTAGGACATTCAATTTATGGAATGCTGACGAAATGAAAGAAGCGTTTAAGGCGGGTATGATGGATAATTGTTCTACTATCGTTGGCAATGTAGCTAAACTTGCTACAAAAATTATATTAAATAGTGGATTTGAACCTCCAGAGATGGTGTAATCTAAATGGAAAATGATATTAATAACAAATTTGATGAAAAAATTGAAAATTTAAAGAAAGTACTTCCTGAAATGAAAAGAGGGGTCAATTGCTGTGAATTAACCTTGACCAACATTTTGGATGTTATAGGAGTAGACTCTTACATGTTTCATAACCTTGCAATGCCATTAGCAGGTGGTTTTGGGGGCTATAAAGCCAAAAATGGATGGCAAGGGGCTTGTGGAGCTGTTACAGGAGCGTGTGCTGCAATTGGAGTAATAATGGGTGGTGAAAAAAAAATGGACGAAGGACAAATGGCTATGGCTTACTTAAAAGCATCAAAATATTGCACTGATTTTGAAAATGAATTCGGTTCGGTTGTGTGTTCGAAATTATGTGGATACGATTTCAGTACTCCTGAAGGTTTTACGGAATATAGCAAAAGTGGGACTTGGGAAAGCAAGTGTAATAAATTTGTCATATGGGCAGTTAACCACGTTAGAAAGCTAACGCGAACACAATTGAGAAAGAAATGGTGAAATGAAAGGAATTAAGTTTTTCTTCAATTATGGCTCAAGAGGCCCATCAATTGAGAAAACATCTACCGATTTTATGTCTATAGATACTATCCAAAAAGTCAGAAATTTCCACAAAAAGTTCTCTCAATATCAACCAACGCCACTTCGTTCGTTAGATGGTTTAGCTAATAAATTACATGTAGGTAAAATTTGGGTAAAAGACGAATCCTATAGGTTTGGATTGAACGCGTTCAAAGTTTTAGGAGGCTCGTACGCAATTGGATGCTATCTAAGTCTTAAATTCGGTATTGATATTAACGAACTATCATTTGACGACTTAAAATCGCCCGAATATAAAAACAAAATTGGAGAATTAACTTTTGTAACGGCCACAGATGGAAACCACGGGCGAGGTGTTGCGTGGGCTGCTAGAGAACTTGACCAAAAAGCCATCGTATTTATGCCTAAAGGCTCGTCCAAGTTTCGCGTTAATAATATTAAAAAAAAAAATGCCGAAGTTATCGTTACGGACGAATACTACGATGAAACAGTAAAAATGGCTGCGAATTTTGCAAATGAAAATAATGGCGTTTTAATTCAAGATACTGCTTGGGAAGGATACACCGAAATTCCAACCTGGATAATGCAAGGTTATGCAACTCTAATTGACGAGGTTTTTGAACAGCTAAAAATTGAGGGAAGTTCCACACCCACTCACATATTCCTACAAGCAGGGGTTGGATCATTAGCTGCAGGTGTTCAAGGATATCTTATGACTAAAGTAGGCAAAGAAAGACCCATAACTGTTGTAATCGAACCGCATAACGCTGCGTGTCTATATAAATCAGCGAAGATTGGCGATAATAATCCACATTCGGTTAAAGGGAAATTGTCAACGATTATGGCCGGACTTGCTTGTGGCAAACCTAGCATAATTGCTTGGGATGTTTTAAGAGATTACTCCGATGTCTTTATTTCGTGCTCAGACGATATTCCCGCTAAAGGTATGAGAATCTATGGTAATCCGCTACCCAGCGACCCTCAAATAATTTCAGGAGAATCAGGGGCAGTAAGTTTAGGTTTATTGGTAGAAATACTTCAAAATAACAGTTACAGCGATCTTAAATCAAAAATGGATTTATCTAGCGAATCTAAAATTCTACTTATTAGCACCGAAGGAGATACAGACCCAGATCATTATAGAAAAGTTGTGTGGGCTGGAAAATATTCTTAATTATAGGGGAGGTGCATAATTTCCACAATTTATTATTTTAAGTAAGAATTGTAAGCTTTTTCTAATTTAATATTTTGAAAATTGATAATTTTTTAAGCAAATAGTATTTTATTAGAATTATTCAAAATAAATAATAAATTCATTATATTATAGTGGTTAGAGTTATGGCTGAAAACGAATCCCGCTTCTGTCCTTATTGTGGCATCAAGTTAGAACATCCTTATTGGAGTCATGTCCAAAAGGAACATCCAGAAAAGTACACTCAAAAAGAAACATGGGTAAAACTATATGAAGATTATACAAAATTAGGAATGGACGAGGATATATCCTTAACAGTAATCTCTGAACTGTTCAACGCTACAAAAGAAGAAATCAAGTCGTTCTTAAAGAATAAAAATGTGCTTTAAATCCTCTTTCTTTGTTGTGAGCTTCTATTTTCTAATTAATACTAGAAAATAAAAATAAATAGAAAAATAGTACAAAATTTTTAGAAATCTTCTTCGTCTTCTTCTAAGAGTCCCCCTTGTTTTAATAGGTCCTCAACGCTATCTCGCATTTTCATCACTTGCTCGTTGTCTGAGAGCTTAAGGTTATCAATAACTGTATCAGAGAATTCCATAAATTGTTTGATTGAAGCACTAGAAAATTCTTTGATTTTCTCTGAAGTCTCTTCAATGAATTCTTTGCCACTTTCTCCAAATGCCCCCCCAACGAAATCTATAAATGCGGTATTCAGTTTATCTAAGATATTTTCCTTCTTCTCTTCTTCACTCATAAAAGATTACCTTCTTTTTATTTAATTTAGTATTTGTTTTGTTCTTTAATGAACATTCCTTAAATAATTTTTTCCAACTATTGTATAAATAGAGTATATTGAAAAAATTTATTTTGCTAATTCTCGATTTATCTGTTTTATCGTTAGGACACCTGCTGAAATTAACCAAAAACTAAGTGAGATCATCAATAACCATTCCCATAATGGTGCCCATTGCCACCAAGGCAGAAATGTCCAAAAATGATCTGTATACCATAAGTAAGGCACTGTATAAAACATGTAAAAAAATATCGGAGTTAAGATCCAAGAATTAATTACATAAATAATACGTATTCTTTTTGGATTTGATATACCGATTTTTTCCTCAAGAATATCGCGATAAAGTATACATTGTGTAGATATAAGAACTCCAGCAATCAAGAAAGAAGTAAAAGCGAAATCAGCTACAAGGTCATGCCAAGGATACCCAATTGGAAAAATGTTGTCCCATACTTCTCCGACATCTTCAGAAATTACACCTGTGAAAAATAATCCTACCATTGCTATTATCATACAAACTACTGACGCATTTGCTAGTACTTTCCGCAATACTTTTGATTCGTCTCCAATAAGAATTTTTCTCATGTGTAAAGATACAGGAATTAATAATAGACCAGTATTCATCATTGCCCAATTAATGATAATTGGCATCGGTGTAAGATCTTGATTCCCTAGGTCACTTATGTAATTAATGACTGGATTATATCCCGCGGGATCATAAGACGGTCCAGCAGGATCTAATAGACCTATCAAAAGTGCGGTTATTACTCCACCAATCCAGATTAGTATAGCGGTAATAGCAGAAAACTTAACCACTTGTAAATTAGTTAAGAAGTCATTAATTTTTCTCATATAAACCAATTAACCCTATTATTAATAAAGCTTCCGTGTATATTAAAAAAAAAGATTAAAAATCAATATCTTGCCCAATTCCTTCTTTTAAGGCTCGATCATAAACTAGTTTTCCAACTGCTACATCTTGCGCGCTTATTCCTACAGATTTAAACACGGTTATCTCCGATTCAGAAGTTCGACTAGATACCTTCCCAGTTATAATATTTCCTATCGAAATTATATCATTTTCAGAAATAAATCCTTCACTAATAGGAATTATATAATCACCAGCTTCAGCTAAACAAGCTTCTTTTAATCCAGCTACAAGTAAAGAGGCTCTTTTTATTGTTGTAGAATCTAATTCTCGAACATCAGCGGCGTGAGCACCAATAGAAGCGATATGAGTACCTTCAGGCACTTTATCTCCTGAAAATAAGGGAGTTGTGCTCGTAGTTGCTGCGACTATGATGTCAGTATTAGACAGTAGGTCGTCTCCAGATTCAGCGATCTCAACTTCAATTCCTAATTCTTTTTCGATTTCGATTTTAAAAGCTTCAGCAATATCTTTTTTAAAATCAAAAACTTTACATTTTTCTAATTTTTGGTTTAATCCGTAATAAACGCCCGCTACTTGCTTTCTTGCTTGAACGCCCGCGCTATAAATACCCATTGTAGTACTATTTTTTCGCGCTAAGTATTTTACAGAGACACCAGTTGCGGCCCCAGTTCGCATTGCCGTAATAAGGCTTCCATCCATAATTCCAACAATATCTCCTGTATTTATGTCTTGAACCATAATCTTTGCTAAAACAGTCGGCATATTGTACTTTTCTGGGTTTTGCTTATACACCGAAACAATCTTAGTTGCAAGAGCGCTCATTTCACCTCCAATGATGCCCGGCATTATCAATGTTAATCCTGGAGCTGGATCTGTAATAGCAATTCGTTGAGGAACAAAAGCATTTCCTAAGGTTAATTGTTTATAAGCTTCTTCGACGTATTTTAACGCGTCTGACATGTTGAGTAGCTGAGCTACATTTTCCTTGGTTAATATTCTTACCATTTTTAAAAATTCAACTCTTTTTGACTGAAATAATAATGAAAATATTATTCTTGAGATATTAAGTTTATATATTTAAATATTAAAAGAATCAAATATTTTTTGTTATAAGTGAAGATTTATGAGCAGAGATAATTTCCTACATGGATTTTTAAATCCTAAAAGCGTTGCTTTTTATGGCGCTAATAATAAAGGTGGTTCTTTAGCAGCAATTCAAATCATGAACCTAATAAAAGCCGAGTATAGTGGGAATGTGTATCCAATCCATCTTAAATTAGATGCCGTTATGGGCTTTAAAGCTTATAAAACGCTTTTAGAAGTTCCTGAAGTTCCTGATCTTGTTGTTATTGTACTTAATTCCAAAATGGTACCTCAAATTTTTAGAGAGTGTGGAGAAAAGGGTGTAAATAAAATAATCTTGATATCTGGGGGCTTTCGTGAATTAATTGACGACCGTAAAAACACACTTACAGAAGAAATTAACGAAATTGCTAAAAATTATGGGATACGGTTTATTGGTCCAAATTGCTTAGGTTTGTTCAACAATTGGTTCGAGCCTAGTAATGAAAGGAGTTCGTTTAATATTGCTATATGGGAAAGCTTAAAGAAAGGAAATTTTTCAATAGCTTCCCAAAGTGGAACCTTGTCTTCTCACATATGGTTTGACCCCGAAAACTTAGATTTAGGCCTAAGTAAATCCTTATCGGTTGGAAACGAAGCTAATATTGATCTCGTAGATTGTTTACAATACTATAAAGACGATAAAGAAACTAGAGTTATCGGATTATACATCGAAGAATTAAAGCGTGGAAAAGAATTCTTAGAATTAGCGAGGAAAACAACCCCTAACAAACCGATTATCGCGATATACGTAGGGGGATCTCAGGGAGGGAATCGGGCTCTACAAAGCCATACAGGATCAATAGCGGGTGATTCTAAAATCTATGAAGCCGTATTTAAAGAAACTGGTATTATTAGTACTGATTATGTTCAAGAGTTTTTAGATATAGCTTTAATACTATCAAATGGGATTATACCAAAGGGTAATAGAATAGGAATTATAACTAATTCCGGAGGTCCAGGAGCTATGATTGCAAATAACGCTGAAAAGCACGGATTAATCGTTCCAGAACTTTCAGAACCTCTCCAAAAGGAATTAAAAGCTAAGTTGCCTTCAACAGCTAGCTTTAAAAATCCTGTGGATTGCACATTCGATATGAATCTTCCCTACTTTTATATAACTCTTCCAGAAATGTTAATGAAATCTGGCGAAGTAGATGCTATTTTCCAGTATGGTGTAGTTGGATTTCAAGATGTAATGGATGATTATCTTAAAAACGAAAAAATTGCAAAATACGCGGAATTCCAACATCAATCGGAAGAATTTATGGACAATTTAGCTGAAAAATTGCTCCAGCCAACCATGAAGAACTGTCAAAAGTATTCTGTTCCGATATTATACATTAATCCAATGAGTTTTACTAGTCCGTGGTCAAAGAGACTAAGGAAGAACGGAGCTTTACTTTTTAAGTTATGGGACCGTCCCGTTAACGCCTTGGCAAAAGTATGCGAATATGTTAATTACATGCAAAAAATAAAATGATCTACAATATATCTTTTGAAATGGATAACGCACAATGATTCCCACACATAGTGCAAATCTCTTCACTATCTAAATGTCTTTTTTTTGGTTCGTTGGGATCTATACAATAGTCAAACTGGTTTTTCCACTTCTTTAAAAATCGATTCTTCGAGAGCTCTAAATCGTATAAGCCATTTATAGAACTTAATTTGTTAAGTATTCATTTATTTGTATTTTAATTAACAAAAAAGTAAACATTTAAATACAAATGAAATAAAATATAAAGATAATTTACATTTATGTAAAAATCAAATTTTCTAGATGAAAAATAATATAAGGAGGGTGAATATATGCCATATGTCGTTGTAACAGGATGGTATCCGACCGATATTGAGAAGGAGATTACTCCGAAATATCTTGAGATGGTGAAACAATATCCTTTTGATAGATCTCTAGGAAAAGAAACTATCCCCGTTGCTATATCTACAAATAAAAAGGGAGTAAAAGCTTTGGCCGTAATTGATGTAAAAGAAGGAAAACTTGAAGACGCATTGAATTGGGCTAGTAAGAGGATGGTTTTTCTCCAGAGTATCAAAGGATGGGAATATAAAATTAGAGTTTGGTCAACTATAGGCGAAGCATTGGAATTGAGTGGGATAAACTCGCCTGGATAAGTATTTTATAAATTCATTTCCAATAGAAAAAAATAGAGGTGAAAAATATGCCGTATGTGTTTATTTATAATTTAATACCAGCTCATTTATAATTTAATACCAGCTCATAAAATAGCTGAATCAGCAGAAATATATTTAAAAGAGGTAAAAGATACGCGATCTACTATAAGAGCTTTAGCTAAGGAAATTATACCAAATGCTGTAAAGGGTACTATGGAAGGTATAGAAGTCATTGGTGTTTACGATGTAAAAGAAGGAAAATTAGAGGAATTTCTAAATTTTCAACAAAAGTTAATGGTTGCGTACCATGACATAGAAGGGTATAAATACAACATCGAAGTTCGGTTCAAAATAACAGAAGCTCTAGAAATGATCGGAATGAAGATGCCTGAGTAGTACTTTAATAAGTAATATTATTTAATTTTACTTTTTTTTTCATATTCTAATTTGCTACTTCATAAAAAAAATAGAAAAAGATTTATTTTTTAAATACAAAACCGTTAGGGTCTATTACTTCGTGCAATAATCTTAAATCCTCCTTAGTGGGAGGTTTAGTAGTTTCCACATCATCAGCAATAATTAATTCAAAACCAGTAGCTTTTATTACGTCATCAACCGTAATTCCTGGATGAGTTGCAATTAACCTCATTCGTTTTGATTCTGGTTCAAAATCCATTAAACATAAATCTGTAATAACGCGCGAAGGACCAGTATCTTCAGATAAACCCTCTTCTTCTCTGGCCCCAGGACCGTATAAAAAACCTGGTGTTGTAATGAAATCTACTTTTTCAATAAATCTTCGAGGACTATGGCGATCCATGATTATAAGCGTTTCCCAAGCGAGCGAACCAAAATCGTTTGCACCTCCTGAACCCGGAAATCGCACTTTAGGTTTTTCGTAATCGTCTCCGATCATAGTGGAATTAAGATTACCATATCCATCTATTTGTGCTCCACCTAAAAAGGCGTAATCAATAAAGCCTCTACGCATAGAATCCATAATATCGATCAATGTGGTTGTGCATAAGGCTTTATGAATAGTTCGTGAATCTCCAACGGATATTGGAAGTGTAGGCAATTGTGGTGCGATTCCACCAGCTTCAAAAAAGATAACCAAATTGGGAGCATGAGTTAGCTGAGCAAACATTGCAGCTACTAGCGGTAATCCCGTTCCTACAGCTACTGCTTTTCCATCTAGCAATTGCCTAGCTGCAACAACTGCCATTAATTCTTTTAACGAATAATTTTCAGCGGTCATTTTTTAATCGCCCTCACTGGTTCTCTTAAAAATTCAGCATCTCTAAGGTCATAGAGCCTTCTAGGTCCTAATTTCACCAAATAATCGTCAAAACTATTAAGACTATATACCCAATCTTCTAACCATTTTTTTAATACTTTCGGATCTTTATTCCTGCCTACTGCTAAGTAATCTTCAGTAAATTTGTGGTCAAAATAATATTTATACGGCATATTGCCGGGATGTGAACCCCAAGGTTGCTCTACAACAGCATCTACCATGTAAAAAGGAATGACGGTCTTACCTGGATCTTGTCTAATGACGTCGTCGCTTATTAATTCTTCACACATGACTATAACCCTCTTTGATGCCCTCGCTTGTAAGTCGTCTTTAACGATGTGTCCGTCAATTTGAACGTTCCCGTACATATCTGCTCTATGTGCGTGAATTATACAAACATCAGGGTTTAACGATGGTAGTAATAATACCTTTTCTCCGGTAAATGGGCATTTAACCACTTTACCAGGGGAATGCATCATAGTATCAGTTCCAAGCATCACTTTAACAGGAATAAACGGTACACCTTGAGCACCTGCTCGAAGACGGTAAGACATTGCTCCATTAGTGTAATCTGATTTTTTAACTTGTCCGCTTTCAAAAAGCCGTCTCTGGACTCCAGAAAGACCTCGAAGTTCAAACCCGACGACATAAGCGATATCAACGTTGGCAACACAACCACCAGCCATTAATATATCGATATCTTGAACAGCTGTATGCCCCGCAAC
>Ga0209121_10003051_pt1 | contig 16458 bp, 11 predicted proteins | sample Cruoilmetagenom3_FD_187292 | JGI IMG/M metagenome (GOLD analysis project Ga0209121, IMG submission 187292) | Oil polluted marine microbial communities from Coal Oil Point, Santa Barbara, California, USA - Sample 3 (SPAdes) (version 2) | ecosystem: Environmental > Aquatic > Marine > Oil seeps ... | reverse complement strand
AGAATCCCACAATGTTTGCCAGAAATAACGCATTTGCCAAAAGCATAAGTTACTTCCAATTATAATGCCGACGTGTCGGCATAGCGGAGCTTTTTACGAGACCGTCAATGTTAACAATCTACCATTTTGTTTTAGCCATTTCTCCCGCATTTGATAATCCGGCAGGATGCCCTTGACTTTAGTCCAAAACAGCTTTGAATGATCAGGTTGTCCAATATGAATCAATTCATGCACAACCAAATAATCTGTGACTTCCACAGGCGCCATGATAAGCCGCCCGATGAAATTAAGCGTTCCTTTTGTACCACAGGAGCCCCGCCGCTTTTGCGCATTTTTAAGAGCTCTTCAATTCTTTCGGTGTGAAAATCCGGGCCGCAGCCACGGGTTTTATCTGATGATTCTGCTCTCTGGAATTACGCGACAGTATCGCGTAAATGGTCTCAGGTTGTATCATCTCAATAAACAGGGGATTATATTTTTGAAATGTTGGTTTCAATCCACGGTAAGCGTTCACTGAAATTAGAAAACAGAAACTGGAAACTCGGCCTTCATGCTTTTGTACTGCTCGACTGAACTCGCCGAAGTCTGTCAACTCGTAAGCTCGTTTCATCGCTCCCAAATTTCCACTTTCCAATTTCAAGTTTCAAGCTGTGCTCCCTAAGTTTTTTCTAATCCTCACCGCTATTTCTTTCACTCTTTCCATAACTTCATTTTCATCTATCGTTAAAAGCCGGCGGCCTCTCATCACGACCTTTCCATTGATCAGAACGGTATCCACGTCCCCCCCGTTAACGGTATATACAAGATGAGAGAATTCATTGTAGATGGGAGTAAGGCGGGGTTTGTTAAGATTTATGATGACAATGTCCGCCTTCATCCCGGGTTTGAGGTTGCCGGAGGTATCTTCCATGCCGAGCGCTCCTGCCCCTTCACAGGTTGCCATTCTTACGACGGTCCCCGCGTCCATAACCGTCGGGTCAAGCCTGTGGACTTTATGAAGCTTCGCCGCCATGTCCATCCCGGCAAACATGTCCGGATTGTTATTGCCGGCGCAGCCGCCTGTTCCCAGACCTACTGTTACCCCGGCGGTCAGCATATCTGGCACGGGGGACACCCCGGAGGCTAACTTCATGTTGGTTTTCGGATTGTGAACAACCTTGCACCCATGGTCAGCGAATAATTTTATCTCTTCTTCATCAATGCAGACACAGTGGAAGGCTATGAATCGTTCATCAAGGAAACCGATATCTTTTAAAAAAGAGGCCGGACTTTTTCCGAATTTCCGGATCAGTTGTTCCCGCTCGCCCCTGTTTTCCAGAAGGCGGGTGGCATATGGTATATTATACCTGTCGGCAAGGGCCTTTGCGTCTTTGAGAAGATCGACAGAGCAGGTACATAGAGAATGCGGTTCGACGACGATATTCACGAGCGGATCATCCGCCCATTTTTCGGCCAGCATCCTGGTGTAATCCAGCCCCTCCCCCGGTGTTTGAGAATTTGGAGACGAGAAATCGAAGAGCGCCTCTCCGAGAAGGCACCTCATCCCCGCCTTTTTGGCAGCTTTCGCCGTTTCGTCCTCGAAGATATACATATCACAGAAGGTGGTCGTCCCGGATTTGATCATCTCCGCGCATGCGAGCATACTCCCCCAGTAGGCCGGCTCCTCGTTCAGATTCTTCGCCTCGGCGGGGAAAATGTAATTGAAGAGCCGGTCGCCAAGCTCAAGATCCTCCGCTATTCCCCTGAAACAGGTCATTGCCGCGTGGTTGTGACAGTTTATAAGCCCCGGCATGATTAGACAACCGCTCGCGTCTATAATCTCTCTGCCGATATATCTGTTTTCAAGCTCTTTCTTTTCACCCACGGCAACGATATTTTCTCCGTCTATCGCAACGATCCCATCTCTGATATGAGATTCCTTTTCATCTAAAACCAGTATTCTCCCGCCGGTTATAATCCTGTCAACTTCCTGCATAAAGAGCACTCCCTCCTCATTTGCGGCCTTAATGAGTATACCGGATTCGATTAAAATCTTGACAGATTTTTTTAAATAATAGTAATTATAGCCATATGCCTGGGTGGCGGAATTGGTAGACGCAAGGGACTTAAAATCCCTCGATACTTAGTGTCGTGAGAGTTCGATTCTCTCCCCAGGCACCAGAAAATAAAGGGTTAGCCAAAATCGGTTAAACCCTTTTTGTTTTTTATTCGCTCGCTGTTAATGAGTGTCTCGGTGAGGGCGGCGCAGTTAACCTTAACCAGATGCCCGGGTTTTCTTGATAATTTCAAACAATTTCCACCATCAGGGTCTTTCTTGTTTTATCGGTAATACGCGCTCTTTCGCAGAGTCTTATCCCCATAATCCATAACACCGATTTCTGGTCCACGAGGAGAGGAATTGCTTTCCTGCGGTTTTCAGGTATTTTTTGATCAATAAAAAGTGTATTTATCTTTTTTGTTCCCTCCATGCCGAGGGGCTGAATCCTGTCACCGGGCCTTATGTTTCTTACGGCGAGCGGAAAGGATATCTTTTCATAATCCATAAAGGCGCTGTGGGCTGCGTCAAAATTCAGAGCAGGGGTTTTATCAACAAAAGCAAAGTCGGCCTTTATGCCCAATTCTTTTATCTCAACTCTGCCCGGTATCTCTACGGCATAGCAAAATTCACCATTCTCGCCGACAGGCGCGGATGGCTGCCCCCTTTTTTGCTTTTTCGAGATTTGGAGCCGGTCGCACTCGCGCCTCACCTCCAGACCGGATGGAAGATTAAGCGCAGCGTTGGGTCCGCCGCCGGCAATCATGTCCATCACGGATTTTACGTGCTGGTACCCGATGGGTTTAGATAAAAATCCCCCCTGCCCCCCTTTAGAAAATGGGGGCAGGGGGGGGATTCGGGGTTTATGGGAACGTGAGCAGTCTTCAAGAAGGCGTTTGATAACTCGTCTCTGCAGCGCCTCATGCAGTTTTACAAGCTCCGGTATCTTTATTAAGATATTATCTTTATTCCCGTTAATTCCCCAGGTTGTCAGGACATTTTCAACTGTCGATCCGATGTAATCGTTCTCCGACCGGATTATATCCGCCATATGACCAAGGTTTTCTTCCAGCCTGGGATTATAATTTTCCTTAAGCGCCGGTATCAGTCTGTTCCTTATCCTGTTTCTAAGATAGAGGTCTTCGATATTGGAACTGTCAACGACATATTTCAGCCCCTCTTTCCTGAGAAAGGAAAGTATCTCATCTCTGCCGACGGCTATAAGCGGTCTGATATATATCTCATCGCGCACGGGAAGAATACCCCTCAACCCTCTCATGCCGCTTCCTCTCAGAAATTTCATAACAACAGTCTCGGCCTGGTCGTTCAGGGTGTGTCCCAGAGCGATCTTGTTTGCCTTATACTTTTTTCGCGCCTTCTCAAGGAATTTATATCGGGCGTTTCTGCAGATATCTTCCACCGACCCAGATTTTCGCTTAATTAACGCTGATATATCAATGTATTCGGTCTCGCACGCAATTCCCATGGATTTGCTGAGTCTCCTGACAAAGGTTTCTTCCCCATCCGACTCTTCTCCTCTCAAACCATGGTTGAGGTGAGCCGCTGTTAGCGAAAGCTTGTATTCCTCCGATATCACGGTCAGTGCCTTCAAAAGGGCGACAGAGTCCGGTCCACCGGAAACGGCCGCAACAATCCTGTCCCCAATATCCAGCATATTGTGTTTTTCGATAGTTTCTTTAACTTTTTTTAGCATGGTTAGACTTAGTCCCTTAGTTGTGAAATTAGCTTTGCTGATTCTTCGAATTCGTGCAAAAATGGCAAAAGAATTAAAACCAATTACGAAATCATGAAGAAAGCATTAGGGAGGGCATAAAGCCCTCCCCTACATTCACTCAAGAAAAATTAGCTTCGCTGATTCTTCGAATTCGCAGGGGCGGGGTTTATCCCCGCCCGAAGTCCGAAGTTATCGTGATAAGCTTTTATAAAACATCTTTGACTCCGGCTTGTCCGGGTTAGGTAGAAGGCTGAAGGCTATTAGGGCTGAAGGAATATTAATCATAACCACCTTCCACCTTCCACCTTCCACCTTCCACCTTCCACTTTTGCATCTTCCGGTGCACTCTTTCCGCCTGCAGCATAAAGGTTTCCAGTTTTCCTGTTATTATTTGAGGGAATGGGTTGCCGTCGCTTTCAATGGCAAGAAACGGGATGTCGTCAATCTCATCGAGGAGTCCCCGTGTCCGTCTGCTTACCGCCCCCGTTGCCATTTTCCCCTCCCTGTTCATTTCTCTCGTCAGGATGGCTTCCGATATCCGGTTGGGCATGCATCCAAAGGGACCTATGGCGATGACTCCGCAGTAGTGATCAAGCACCTCGTTTATTGATGCTCCGACAGTCAGAATGGCCTCGCCGGCTAATTCAGGGTTGACCAGGTGACGTGTGTGAGCGAGCAGGTGGTCCACATCTTCAAGTCTATAATCAATCAGGCCGGATTTTGCCAGTACCCCTCTAAAGGTTCTTTCGTATCTCCTCATGAGTCTCGATCTGATGAATAGCGACAATCTTTCCTTCCAGCCCAGGTTTGCGTCTGACAATCCCTTCTTAAAACACCAGTCTGTATAGTATATCCACTCGATCACGCTGGACACCTTTGCTGCAAACCCCTTCTGGGCAAGCTTCTCTACAATAAACTGTCTTGAGATATCATCATGGCGGACAAAGATTTCTCCTGTAAGCAGGACAACCGGTGTATCTTTGACGGGTCTTTTTACCGGTATCTTTTTCAGGTTGCCCGCAACCGTCTCAAGTGTACGGGTCATCTCTTTAAAATCCGGCCTGCGCTCCAGCGCCTTTATTATCCTCTCGCATTCTTCATTGTAAATATCCATTGCGCGGCCGGTGTCTGTGGCGTTGGTCAGCAGCGCTGAGTGAATTTCCTGCGCCATATCCGACAGGACGACAGATGACCAGGAACTCGATATAAGGCCTTTTATTCCCTGGCTTGTATAACTGTCTTCGGCGGTAAGGGAAGAAAAGAGGGCGACATTTTCAAGCCTTTGCTTTTTAATAAGGTTACTGATGAAGATGTTATATTGACCAAACCTGCATGGGCCTGAAGCTGTGGGCATAAAATAGACTATTAATTCTTTATCGGTCTTCCTGTGTTTCAGATACTTCAAAAGGCTTCCCGTTGTCAAAATAAGAGGCAGGCACTCTTTACAGGTCGCATTTCCTCTGCCGAGTCTGAGCGCCTCTTCATCGGCGGGCGGAAGCGCGGAAATATGCAGACCCAGACCCCTGAATACGGCGGCCCCGGCTTCAGTGAGAAAGCCGCCCATCGATGGGACGAGGAAGTGAACATAGGGGTCAAAGATGGAATGTTCCACCCCTGATGAGTCTGTAAATACCTGCCTGTTTTGACTCCACTCTATTCTCGCGGGAAGGAAATCGTCGGGAACATCGGCAATCCCTTTCTCCTTTTTCAATTCCCTGAAACTTTTAATGATGTCTAAAAACGCCTCAATCCTTGTTTCCAACCCTGCATCGGCGACATGACTGTCCAACTCCAGAGTTAGAGATGGTTCTTCCCCCATCATATCTCTAAAATATCCGATAAGAAAAGAGTCAGGACCGCAGGAAAAGTTGGTAATGTAACATCCAAAGAGCTGGGGGTGGTTTTTTACATAACTTGCGCCTTTGAGAATCGACTGCCCCGCAGACCAGTACATATGTTCTTGAAGCGGTTCGTCTCTCAGCGGAAGAAACTCGAAAGGAATAACCCTGATTCCCCTCGATGCAAACTTATTCGGGATGCCCATATGAGCTTCCGATACAAATGCGTTATATGATCTTCCGAAAATAACGACGGCAAACCTGTCCGGATCAGCTTCTAATTCGGCCAGCGCCTCCCTGCCGGCTTTTTTCATCTCTTCAAATACCATCTCCTGCGCTTTTACTGCTTCTCTGTAGGCCACGCGAGCTTTTTTCTTGCCGGCGCCTAATTTTCCAGCCATCGACACGAAGGCATCCGCCGCCTCTTCGTATCCTTCGGAAAAATCGATGACCGGCGACAGTATTCTGTTTTTTGTCTTGAGGCGCTTATATGTTTTATGATCTTTGAATGCGGATGCAAGGTAATATGGTTCACCCTGTGAGATGGGACAGGTTACGCCGGGTTTTTGTCCACACTTCACGTAATCTCCCTTAAACTGGGGGATGAACAGGTAGTCAGGCTCCTTTCTCAGAAGGTTTAACAGGTAGCCATGCGCGATTTCAGCAGGGTAACAGAATGCGGCGCCTTTGCGATCCACTCCATCCTGCAGCGGGGTATTGGGAAGCTGTGCCGTAAGGCCGATGCGGGAAAAGAAATTATAGTAAAGCGGGTAGTATGTGTTAGTCAGGAAAGATTTGTTGATTCCAATGGTTTTCAAAAATCCCCCCTCACCCTGCCCTTTATCCCGCGTGGGAGAGGGTTCGTGTGAGGCTGGGAAAATCAGTTTTTCGTAACGTGCTGTTAGGTCAAGGTCTTCAGTGTTTACATTGATATTAAAGCGCAGATTATACCACCTGTTGCAGGCGCCCCCGAAAGGATATGTCCTGCCCTCTATCTCTATCCGGGCTATTTCACATCTCCGGTCACACCCCTCTTTGCCCCCCTTGCAGATAAAGGACTTTCCGTATTTCAGCTTCCTGTCTTTTAATTGTTTCAGGGAAAAGGTCTTTTCCCTGACAAGACCCATCCCTAATCTCTTCTTTACCTCAAGAGCGACGCCAAAGGCGCCCGTCAGTCCCGGATCGGGCGGGACGACTATCCTTTTTCCCGTCAGGGAGGCCATGGCTGCCGGCACTGCATGGTTATAGCAGACACCTCCCTGCATAAATACCTTGTTGCCGACCGGCCTGTTTCCCTTGACGCGATTGTCGTAGTTCATGCAGATGGAGTATACCAGCCCCGCGACAATATCTTCTCTGTCGATTCCCTCATGGAATGCGTTTTTGATATCACTGCTTATGAAGGCAGCGCATTGATCGTTAAAATTGGGAGGTTTCTGCCCGCGCATGGCTATATCGCCGATCTCCTCCATCTCGATTCCGAGGGTCTCTTTTGCCGCCTCCTCTAAGAACGATCCGGTTCCCGCGCTGCAGGCCTCATTCATCGCGTAATCGGAGGCGACGCCGTTTGTTATGTAGGTGTATTTCGCGTCCTGCCCGCCGATCTCAAAGATTGTGTCCACCTCTCCGTCAAAGAAAAGGGCGCCTGTCGCATGGGCGATAATCTCATTTATTATGCAGTCGGTTGAGGCGTGCAGGCCGGCGATCTGTCTGCCGGAGCCGGTTACGCCAAGTCCGACGATCTTTATCCTGTCTTCAAGAGCGCCAAGTTGACTGTAAATATCCGCGTAACACTGCCTCGATGCCCGAACCGGATCGCCATTCGTTCTCAAATAGACGGAGGCTAATATCCTGTTGTCCGAGTTCCTCAGTATTATTGCCTTTGTTGTGGTTGAACCGACATCGAGACCGATTATGCAGATATCGCCCTCACAGGCTCTTCCATTCCGCATGGTCTTGAATTCAACCATGTCTTCAAAATCTTTCAGCGGAGGCAGGTAAAAAAACTGTCCCACCTCTCTTTTGAAGATATCTTCCATTTCAGGAAAGGGCGCCGTCTTATTGTTCAAGGCCCACAGTGCGCACCCGAGGGCTTCAAAATAGGCAGCCTCTTTCGGCACAATTAGATTTGTTATCTCTTTTTTGAGATAATCAATCATCACAGTGTTTCGTGTGGCGCCGCCGATGACAATGATATCTTTTCGAGGGACCTGTTTGATGATCTCCAGGACCTTTCCGGCCATCATCCGGCACAACCCCGCAACGACCTGTCCTTTAGGCACCCCTTTATTGGTCGCATGCGTGCAATCACTTTTACAAAAGACACTGCAGCGCCCCGAAACTGCAAAAGGTTCTTCTGCCTGAGCAATCTTGATCGCTTCATCGGGAGATATCCCCATCCTCCTTATCTGCTGGAGGAAAAATTCACCCGTGCCCGAGGCGCATTTGTTTCCGGTCTGCGCGGATGTTATCCTTCCATCACTTCCGAGAACATATACCATAAAGGTCTCTCCGCCGGCGCTGACGATGGCATTAAAGTGTTTTCCCCCGCCATTCAGATGTAAAAGGGCGGTCTCAATGGCCTCCGGCTCCGAGATGGAGGAGAGATTGACGAGGTGTCGGAATTTTCTGCCTGTTACGGCGATCTTAGAGTAGCTTTTCATATCTACTTTCTTGAGCGCTTTCAGGATGGCCTCTTGGGGGTTGCCGTTGTGGGGTTCTATAAAAATATCTGTTGCGGATACTGTTTTGCCGTCCTTGCCTGCACACAGCCCTGCAACTGACAGTGTCGTGGCTCCTATGCATATACCGAGTGATTTCATATCAGCAAAAGTAACCGTTCACGGAATGTTGAAATTAGAAATTGGAAATTTGGCCTTCATGCTTTTATGGGTTCAGGGTTCAGGGTTGACAGCTTTTACCCTTGAACCTCTGAACCCCTGAACCTTTGAACTCGTTTCATCTCTCTCAAATTTCTGCTTTCCAACGATAACGCAGGGGCAACCCCCCGTGGTTGCCCTGTGTTGGGTGGTTGCACCAAATCATGAGGGCAGGCACGGGGGGGCCTGCCCCTACGATAATAATGCCGTTCAATTTCAAGTTTCAAGCCGTGAACGGCTATCAGCAAAAGATCTTCTTCAATTCTGAAATATCTTCACAGGAAAAATCGGGCTTGAGCGAAAGGAGGGTATTCCTGCCGTCAAGCCCATTAAGAAACGCGCAGCTTAAAACACCGGCATTCCTTGCCAGCAGGATGTCGTTGATCCCGTCTCCTATTACCACGGCGTGGTCCGGCGCTGTCCTGAATCTCTTCAGTATCGGCGGCAGCAGACGAGTATCCGGCTTTTTATACGGGGTGCTGCCGGCACCTATGATCTCATCGAAATAGTCTGCGATTTTTAATCTTTCGGCTATTCTTGACGTAAAGATGTGATGTTTATTGGTAAGGATAATCTTTTTTTTATCCTGGAAATGACTGAGAGCGCTCAGTGCTCCCGGGTAAAGTTTTGTTGTATCGAGCATGTGTTTACTGTAATGGGACATGAATATCTCCATAGCTTCATCAAATCTGCCGTTGGCTTTATCACCGAGGGATCTTCCTATAAGCTTTTCAACCCCGTCCCCCACGAACTCAATTATCTTTTCCTTTTTCAGGACGGGAATGCCAAGGGTCTTAAGTGCGTGGTTCACCGAGGCGGCAATATCATTACCCGAACTTACAAGTGTTCCGTCAAAATCAAATATCATCAGGTCGATTTCCGTCATTTTGTAGCTGCTCAGGTTGTTAGGTTCAAGGTTCACAGTTAAAAGAGTTCTAACCAAATCGATTTTGTCGGGAGGGCATAAAGCCCGCCCCTACTAAAAAAATTCGTAGGGGCGGGGTTTATCCCCGCCCGATGTGGGCGACTAAGGAACTATATCAAATATCAAAATGAAAAATGGGAAGCCAGCCAGTTTTTTTTGAGATATCATCGCATTGTACAATCTCCTTAATTTTACTTTTAAATTTTCTATTTTGATATTTCCATTTTCCGGTTTGTCCGGATCCCTTACACCCATCTGTCAGATCTTTTTTTGGCTTCGTATTCGGCCTTCAGGGCTATGTGTGTCGCCTCTGCGATATGTTCCGCCTTTGTCCACTCCTCGAATTTTATGTCAGCGCCAAAGATGCCCGCCATTTCATCACTGTCATCTACAATAGGCGCTGATACTGTTATACATAATGCGCCGGTCATCTTTGATATGTAGAAATCGGTTACATGTACCCTGCCGGTTTGCGCCGGTTTAATAAACCATTCCCTGTCCGTCTGGTCCATTCCCACGCCAAAGTTTTCATATTTTGCCCTGTCTGCGATACTGGTGATATTCCGTGTCGTCTTTTTGCCATTCATATCAACAACATAGGCAAATTGTATGGAGGGGTTCTCATCAATGAACTGCTGCATAACCGGTTCCTGAAGTCTCGAATCCATCGTCTTCATGGCTGGATCTTCAAGTATCTGCTCCACAACGGCAACGGCATCCTGGGAGACCTCATACTTTATCTTTTCAAGGTCGGACATGAATAGTTCCGGGAGAAATTTTCGGGCCATCTCTTTCATCTCTTCATGTGAGATACTGGTAATCCTTCCCGATTCATACTGTTTTGTAACCCATTTTCGGATCTTTGATATGCCGGGATGCCTTTTGTCGATAGCATCCTTTCCCCTGAGACCGAGATCCAGATTCAGCCAGTACGCTATTCCGGCCTTTCCCGACTTATCGGTAATCGCTGTCACAACCGGTCTTTTCAATATCCCGGCGGTGTCAAAAATATTGTATATCTCCTCGTTTTTTAGCAGGCCGTCGGCGTGAACACCCGCGCTGGTAACATTGAAGTCCTGCCCGGCGAAGGGGTAATTTACCGGAATTTTAAGACCTAACTCTCTTTTAAAATAGTCGGCAATATCTGTGATGACGGTCGTGTCAATCCCGTTGTCGGCGCCGTTAAGACCGATATATTCAATAATAAGGGCCTCAATAGGAGAATTGCCGGTTCTTTCTCCTAATCCTAACAATGTTCCGTTCGCGGCGCCGCACCCGTAGAGCCAGGCGGTAGAGGCGTTGATAAGGGCCTTGTGAAAATCGTTGTGGCCATGCCATTCAAGGAGATTTCCCGGTACCCCGGCATCCTCGATAAATGCCCTCACCAGCTTATCGACGCTGCGCGGAAGGGACGCTCCGGGATAAGTAGTTCCGTAGCCCATGGTGTCACAGAGCCTGATCCTGATATCTATGCCGCTCTCCTCTCTCAGCTTCATCAGTTCAATGGCAAATGGAATACAGAATCCGTAAATATCCGCCCTTGTTATGTCTTCAAAATGGCACCTGGGTATGATGCCCTTATCAAGGATTGATTTTACAATGCTCAGATAATCCTTGAGGACCTGCCTTCTTGTTTTGTTTAGTTTGAGGAAGATGTGATAATCCGAAACGGAGGTCAAGATACCCGTTTCCTTAAGTCCTGCTTCGGAAATCAGGGGAATATCATTCTTGTCAGCCCTTATCCAGCCGGTTACCCGAGGGTATTCCAGTCCTGCTTCGAGGCACTTTCCCACCGCTTCTTTGTCTCTATTGCTGTAAAGAAAAAATTCAGATTGCCTTATAATCCCGTTTTTGCCTCCAAGCCTGCCCAACATCCTGTACAGCTCAACAATCTGCCGCACGGTGAAGGGCGGTCTCGCCTGTTGACCGTCCCTGAAGGTGGTGTCGGTTATGAATATCTCATCTGCCGGGCTGATTGGAATAATCTTGTGGTCAAAATCTATTCTGCATACCTCGTCATAAGGAAAAATACCCCTCTGGAGATTCGGTTCATCTATATCTTTAAGATCATACTGCCAGAATTTTGTATGCTCATGATCGAGGACTTTTTTTTCTCTATTCCACTTTGCCATTGTAAATTCTCCGCTTACACTACTTTCAGAGAGAGCTCCATCAGTTGTTCCATGTTGACCTTTGACGGGGCATCTGTAAGAAGACAGGCTGCTTTCTGTGTCTTTGGAAATGCCATGCCATCGCGGATAGATTCAGCGCCGATCATGATCGAGACAAGCCTGTCGAAGCCTAACGCCACGCCGCCATGAGGAGGGGCGCCATACTCGAGCGCATCTAAAAGAAATCCAAATCTCATCCTTGCTTCGTCTTCTTTCAGGCTGAGGGTGTTGAATATCTTTGACTGCGCTTCCCTGCGGTGAATACGTATGCTTCCTCCTCCTATTTCAGTTCCGTTCAGGACAAGATCATATGCCCTGGCCCTGACTCCGGCTGGGTTCGTCTCTAAGAAAGGCATGTCCTCCGCAACCGGCGAGGTGAATGGGTGATGTCTGGACACAAATCTCTTTTCATGATCACTGTATTCAAACATGGGAAACCGGGTGACCCATGTAAAGGCAAGGTCTTTTTGCTCGATCAGCCCGGTTTTTTCCGCAAGATAAACCCTCAGATTACCGAGGGAGTCATGGACTATCGACGGTGTATCGGCAACAAAGAGAATCAGATCACCGGTGGATGCCTCCATTTTTTTATTTATCTGCTCAACTTCCAACGGCTTGAGAAATTTGAATATCGGAGATGTCCATCCGTCGGATTTGACCCGCGCCCAGGCGAGTCCTTTCGCCCCGTAAGCGCCGACGTAAGCCGTTAATCCATCAAGGTCTTTTCGGGAAAGCTTACTGCCGTCTTCCACTTTTATTGCCTTGACAACTCCGCCGCTGTCGGCCACCTCTCTGAATACCTGAAAATCCGAATTTTTCACCATCGGGGTCAGTTCCTTCAATTCCATGGAGAATCTTGTATCCGGACTATCCGTTCCATATCGTTCCACGGCCTCGGTGTATGTCAACTCCGGGAAAGGGACCGCAAGTTTGAGATTGAGGCATGATTCAAAGATGTGTGCCATGAGCCCTTCAGTCATCTTCATAACCTCTTCCTCAGAGACGAAGGACATCTCCATATCGATCTGCGTAAACTCAGGCTGGCGGTCCGCTCTCAGGTCTTCGTCACGAAAACACCTGACGATCTGATAGTATTTATCAAAACCCGCAACCATCAGCAATTGCTTGAAAAGCTGGGGCGACTGGGGCAGCGCGTAAAATGTTCCCTGACTTACCCTGCTCGGGACAAGGTAATCACGGGCGCCCTCGGGCGTACTCTTTGTAAGGAAAGGAGTTTCGATTTCGAGAAAACCCTCTTTTTCCATGTAGTTTCTGGTCCTGGCGGCGACCCTGCTTCTGAGTATCAGATTACGCTGCATCTCCGGGCGTCTCAAATCAAGGTACCTGTGCTTCAGACGTATATTTTCGGAGATATCCGTATAGGTATCGAGGACAAAGGGCGGCGTCTTCGATTCATTCAGTATCTCAAGTTTATCTACCATAACCTCGACATCGCCGGTTTTCATGTCGGGATTTACCATTCCTTCCGGCCTGATCCTGACCCTGCCTTTGACTGCAAGGACAAACTCACTCCTTATCCTGTGGGCTTCTTTATGGATGACCGGGCTTATCTCAGGGTTAAATACGACCTGCGCCAGCCCCTCCCTGTCTCTTAAATCCACGAATATCACGCCGCCGTGGTCTCTTCTCCTGTGAACCCATCCCATCAGGACCACGTCCTTTCCCGCATCGCCGGCCGTGAGATCGCCGCAATAATGTGTTCTCTTGTCAACAGTTATAAAATCGGACAAAATATTGTTACCTCTCGTGATTAGTACCTGAACGAAAACCTCGTTCAGGTACGGTTTCGAGTTTTAAGTTAAAAAAGAAAGTAATCTCAGTGAGTTGGACCTCGTCGACTACTTGACGACGTCTGCATTCAACATTCAATGTTGGACGTTGGATGTTCGATGTTCATTCTTTTAACAATGTTGTTTATATTGTCAAGACTCAGGGTCTCCTGCGTTCCTGTTTTCATATCCCTCAATTCAGCCTTCTTTTCCAGCATTTCCCTTTCTCCAAGGATCAATGTGTGACTGCTGTTCAGTTTATTTGAGCGTTTCATCTGGCTTTTAAGACTCCTTCCCAGGTAATCCATCTCTGCCCGGATCCCCTGCATCCGGAGGCGGTTGCACAGGGTATATGCGAATCTGCCGGCTTCGTCGCCGAGGGCGGCGATAAAAAGGCGGGGATGCGCCGCAAACTCCTCATCTTTCATCGGAAGCAGAGAAATCAACCGCTCGACTCCGATCGCGAAACCTGCTCCGGGTATGTCCGGCCCGCCCAGCTCCTTTATCAGGCCGTCGTATCTTCCCCCGCCCGCCACGGCATTTTGCGCCCCTTCCGATCCTGTCGTGACTTCAAAGGCGGTTCTCGTGTAATAGTCGAGACCCCTGACCATTTTGGCGTTTACTGCAAAGGATATGTCGAGCGCAGTAAGGTATTCTTTGACCTTTCCAAAGTGATCCCGGCATTCGGGGCAGATATAATCGAGCAGTTGCGGCACTTCGGCGATAATCTCCCGGCAGCTTTCCTGTTTGCAGTCAAAGACCCTCAGTGGATTGGTTTCGAGACGTCTCAGGCAGTCGCCGCAGAGGCCGTCCTTTTTATCCTTAAGAAAGCCGGTGATCTTCTCTCGAAATGACGGCCGGCACCCGGAGCATCCAAGTGAATTGATTTCGAGACGCGGGTCCAACATACCGACACTCTTTAAAAAACAGATTAAGATGAGTATCAGTTCCGCATCGGCGCGGGGATCGTCCATACCGATGAGTTCCGCATTGATCTGATGAAACTGTCTGAATCTTCCCTTCTGGGGCCTTTCACGCCGGAACATGGGGCCGATAGTGAAGAGCTTTACCACGTGATCCGCGGCGTGCATGCTGTGCTGCAGATATGCCCGTATAACCGACGCCGTTGCCTCGGGACGAAGCGTCAGATATTCATCACCCCGGTCGAGAAAGGTGTACATCTCTTTTTCGACAATATCCGTAGCCTCTCCGATACTCCTTTTGAACAACTCCGTCTTTTCGAGAACCGGGATTCTTATCTCGTGAAGACCAAAGTTCCCGAATATCTCCCCGGCCTTATCCTCGATATACCGCCATTTGCCCACTTCTGACGGAAGTATGTCTTTAAAACCCCTGACGGCGGTGATAAGTTTCATAAATCTCCTGTTATTCAGGTATTTAGGTTGAAGGTAGAAGACTGAAGAAAAACAGACTGAAGGCTGTCAGGGCTGAAGGAATAGTAATCATAAACACCTTCCACCTTTTTTAGCTTCATACAGCGCTTCATCGGCTGTCCTGATAAAATCCTCCATGCTGCTTTCGCAATCGTATTCCGCAATGCCTGCGCTGATGCCGACATTGCCCATCTTCTTTTCTCCAACCGATCTTTCGATGCGCCCGGCCACGGCAGCGGCCTGTCTTATGTGAGCGCCGGGCAGGATGACCGCAAACTCATCCCCGCCGTAACGGCAGCCGGAGTCAAACTTTTTCCTGATGGAAGGGAGTATGATCCTCCCGACTTCCTTAAGCGCCCTGTCCCCTTCAGGATGGCCGAATGTGTCATTATATTCCTTGAAATTATCGAGGTCGAACAGGACAAGGGACAGCTTTCCATTCTACCTCTTTGCCCTGACCATCTCTTTATCCAGCTTGCGGTAGAAATACCTGCGGTTGAAAAGGCCTGTCAGGTCATCGGTGATGGTGAGCTTTTCCAGCTTCCTATTCTTTTTTCTAATCTCCTCCTCCGCCTGTACCAGATCGGTGATATCTCTTAGGAAACCGAGTGTTCCTGTCACCTTTCCATCCTTATCTCTGATGAGCGCACCGGACAGGCTGACCGGTATCTCCATTCCCTTCCTGGTCAATATTTCCATCCTGTAGTCCCGAAGCTCCTGATCTACGGACAGGATGGCCATAATATCTCTCGCTCTTTCTATTCCTGTGTCATAGAACATAGACACATGCTTGCCCTCCAACTCTTCTTTTTCATACCCCAGATCCTCTAATATCACCCGATTTGCAAAGGTAATCAAGCCTTTTTTATCCGTAGCTGCCACCGAGTCCGGGGTTGTCTCAAAGATGGCCTCCATGAAGTTTTTCGCCTGCCTGATCTCTTCTGCCAGTCTTGCCCTTTCTGTGTCATTCTCAATGACCAGGATGATGTCTTCTCCTCCTTCTCCACTGAGGATACCACTTATCGTGAAGTTCAGGAGCTTTTCCGGAGGATCAAAAGAGGCGTTTCCCACCGCGTAGAGCTTAGATGTCTCTCCTGTCTCGATTGCCTTGTTAAAGGCTTCAAGCAATCCCACTTCTTTCAGAAGATCATCAGGATAGAGGTCTTTGAAGGTCTCCCCCACTATAACTTTATTTCTGTATTTTCCTGTCTCAAGATACGCCTGGTTTACGAATTTCAGATTGAGGTCTTTATCCAGAACCATGACGTAGGAGGGGATACCGTTCAGGATCTTTTCGCCGTACTCTTTGAGACGCACGACCTCCGCCCTTGCCTGCTCACGCTCGGCAACGTCCCTTAATGATTCCTGGAATCCTTCAATCCGTTTTTCCCTCTTCACGATAGCTATATAACCCTCCCGCCATTTTTCCTGATGACCTCGTAAAACAAATCACGAATCGGCTTTCCTGTCCGGAAGAGTTCACTGCATCGTTGAAATACGTGATCACCGGCCTCCGGAGTCACAAATTTTCTAAAATTCAACCCCATAAGCTCTTCCGCGGGATACCCCGATAGCTCTTCAAGTGCTTTGTTAAAAGCTCCGCTATGCCGACACGTCGGCATTATAATAGAAAGTAACTTGCGTTTTCAGTAAAATCGTGTTTTTTGCTAAATGTCAAGTAATATGAATTA
>Ga0209121_10003050_pt1 | contig 16462 bp, 14 predicted proteins | sample Cruoilmetagenom3_FD_187292 | JGI IMG/M metagenome (GOLD analysis project Ga0209121, IMG submission 187292) | Oil polluted marine microbial communities from Coal Oil Point, Santa Barbara, California, USA - Sample 3 (SPAdes) (version 2) | ecosystem: Environmental > Aquatic > Marine > Oil seeps ... | reverse complement strand
CAGGATCAGGAATTGCCTTGGCTGACATACTCGCGACAATTGAAAAAGTTAAAGCTTATAGCTATAAAATGAACACGGTCATAACAGGATCGAAGGGAAAAAAGGAAAGGACAAGCAAGATATTGGTTTCTAAAGATCATGGCATTAAGATTGTGCAAACCACAGACTCTAACGATCCCGAAAGTCAGCCTGGAGAGACCTATGTTTTGCCCCAGCAAAACGCGATGGTGTTTATTTCGCATAAAGAAAAGTTCTATACTCGTATAAAGTTTAATGATGATTCAGAGTTGGAGGATTACAAAGAACAAAACAATGATCCAAACATCATTGTCAAAAACTTCTTCAGTTGCCAATACACCCGTTTGGGATTATCTGACATTGATGGGATCAAAGTTGAAGGCTTCCGAACTACAGATCCCAATTATAGCGGTGGTTTCGCGGCGATGTCTGATTTCATGGGGACAACAGAAAAGATTTCGGTAGAGCTATGGGTAGATGTGAGGACGTTACTACCTGTTCATTTGGTAGAAGACAGTTATAAAAAACATTCTCCGAAAGAAACACTTCATTTCTATGAGGTAAGTTCTGATTTTCAATGGAATGTTGTTGTTCATCCAGATGATTTCAATCCTATCAAACCGGAAGGGTACTCCTCTATAGGGGACGTGGAGGATCTCGTCATTCCTGATTTCGACGAAGAAACCACTATCAAAAGCCTGAAATTATTTATTAACATTGCTGGAACCTATCCGGTCAATCTAAATTCAATGACTGCTGAGTCCAAGAAGCTGATGGGTATAGAGAATTCTTCTGACTTTGAAAAATACTCTGATGATGAAGCAACCAGCAAAGCAGGAGAATTAATCTTACTTGAAGTACCAGGATATTTCTATCAGGAGTTGATTGATGACAACAAAGATCCGGCCTACTATGGCAAAACCGTTGAGCCGGGTGATGCTGATAAAGTACTTATGAGATGGAAGAAGGAAGAAGGCTTATATCGTGTAATCTTTGGTGACCTGAGCGTGAAAACCGTTACCGCTGAAGAATTGGCCGAGCTTGAAAAGCCATAAAATCGCGAGATATGGACTTTTTCGTAGGGGGCAAATAAACCAGTTGGTCTATTGCCCAGGAGATTGGTGAGCCGATGCAATCTGATTTGTATGATATACTATTACAGAATCTGATGCTTTGGGGCCTGAAATGCCTGTGGTTGATTGGCGGCCTGTGCCTGTTATCTATTTTCCTGTACCTCATTTGGCTTATGTGCCTGCTGAGTTATATGGGTAAGAATTCCCTAAGTGTTTCCGGAAGAAGAGAACGTCTGAAGAACTGAGTGAACTTACAAAGCATTCCTCAAAATAATCTATACAATAGTATGAACGAAAGGCCGGGCTGGCTTGGCTCGGCCTTTTTTGTGCGCTTTTTGGGATTGAAATAGGATTTTCTGCTCATAAGGGAATATAGCGGAAAAATTATATTTTCCTTATACTAAAGTGGCCTGCTGAGTTGTTTTATAAGCGACAATCGATTGTTCTCCGTAAGTCCCGTCGGGACGCCCTATGGTAGAGTCCCAAGGACTGAATTCAGGAAAGTCACAATTAATGCTGGAAGATAAGCTGCTCATATTGAAGTTCAATCGCGGCAACCGCGAGGCCTTGCGGAGCATCTATGAAGAGTACAAAGATGATTTAGTGACTCTGGCGGCAGCTCTTTTGACTGATGTAGCTTGTGCCGAGGACGTTGTACATGATGTTTTTGTGGGCTTTATCGAATCCTCGCGGAAGTTCCGGCTGACCGGGAGCCTGAAAGGCTATTTGACAACCTGTGTCGCGAACAACGCTCGTAACAGAAACAAGGCCGGGCGAAGACATCAGAATAGGCAGGCAGATCCGGTTATACCAGATGCAAATCGCCCGGACGCCGCCGCGATGTTCGGCGAAGAATTACACCAGTTGGCCTGGGCTCTCGGGCAGCTTCCGTATGAGCAACGAGAAGTTTTGCTCCTGCATTCGTACAGCGGGATGAAATTCAAGGCGATCGCCAAACAGCAGAACGTTTCAATCAATACCGTGCAGGGCAGATACCGGTATGCAACGGATAAACTGCGGTCAATGTTAAATGGTGAGGTGGAAAAATGAGACCGACAGAGAACATAAATAATTTAATAAAAAAATTACAATTGAAAGCCAGCACTGATTTGGACAGAAGAGTCCACGATGATATTTCTATGGTGCCGGCCGAATCAGATAAAATAAAATCGGCTCGCGCAGAGCCGAATATATGGAGAACTATCATGAAAACTCGTAAAGCCAGAATTACCGCTGCTGCGGCCATAATTTTTGTCGCGGCACTGTCACTAACAATATTCAAGCAAATGGTAACACCTGCCTGGGCAATTGGACAAACTATCAAGGCACTCCAGGATATAAAGACTCTTGTCATAACCGGTGGAGATTATTACCCCTCCGGTTCAATCCCATTTAAGTGCTGGTTCAGGCTCCCGGAAAAGGACGGCAACTTATTCAATATGCGATATGAATCCGAGGAGCAAATCATCGTCGTTCACGGCACCAAAGCCTGGGCGTATTGGAACGATGAAAACTTAGTCATGATTTACGAAGACGTAACCGAATCAGAGAACATGATGCGGGATCTTGAGTTTTGGTACAAGATCGCCAGACGGAATCCATGGATCACCGGTAAGATACTTCCAAAACTCAGGTTGTTTGCCGATGATTGGCAGGAAATCTATGGCAAAGATAAGCGAACAGGACGAGACTGTGTTTTTGTCACGTGTAGTTATGAATCGCTGTCCAATTCTTTTTGGTTTGAATGCGACCTGGAGAATAAGCTGATCGTCGAGGGCAAGTATTGGAGGAGTGACGATCACAAAGGACCACCTGTATTACATGCTACCGATTTTCTCTACAATGAAGCAATTAGTGACGAGATTTTCGATTTTCAAATCCCTGATGGGGCAGAGGTCATACACAGAGAAAAACAGAAAGAAGCTAATACCCTTTTCCTGAGTGGCGAAGAGCTGTTCCAGCAGGACAAGTTCGCTGAGGCGATAAATATCTTTCAGGATGTTTACGAGAAATATCCTGATTTCAAGATACTGGCCGCACGAGCACTTCGGCAAAAAGGGTTATGTTATGAACGCACGGGACAGTTCGAGAAGGCCATCGAGAGTTATAAGCAATGCCTCGAAGAAGTTCCTCCAAATTTAAAAGCATGGACAGCAAAGAGTTATTCATTTCTTGGGCGTGTCTATGTGCAAGTAAATCGGAAGGCCGAGGCTTTGGAAGCTTTCAGGAATTGTCTGACAATAAGCAGTGAAGTACGCGACCCGGATTGGCCGGCTTCGATAGAAGCTCGCAGATATATCCATGAACTCGAAAACCGTCCTTAGCGGCGGAACGCATAATCAAGCAACAAAAACCGGACCTGATTGGCCCGGTTTTTTTCTGCGCTCTCGGAGAAAAGTCTTGGAAAAATTCATTTTCTTATGTCCAAATCCATAAGTCAATCGTGATATAATAGTGAGCAGTGATCGTTGTTATAGCAAAACGGTGTTAGTGGATGATAGAAGACGAACTGCTAAAATGGAAATTCAAGGCCGGCGGTAAAGAGGCGCTGCAGCGCATCTACGAAAAATACCGCGACTACCTGTTGATACTGGCGATGGCGCTTGTAAATGACGCTGGTCTGGCAGAGGATATCGTGCAAGACGTTTTTGTTACGTTCGCCCAGTCAAGCGGCACGTTCAAGCTCCGCGGCAGCCTTAAAAGCTACCTGGCAACTTGCGCTCTCAACCGCTGCCGGGACCAGCTCAGGGCGCGCAAACGCCAGCCGCTCAGCCTGGATGAAGATACACTCATGCAGTCGGACTTCGATCCGCCGGATAAACGCATGATATCCGACGAGCAGTCGCGGCAGGTTGCCGGCGCCATGGCGCAGCTTCCATACGAGCAGCGGGAAGTAATTGCCCTGCATTTGAATGCGGCAATGAAGCTTAGACATATTGCCGGACTGCAGAACGTTTCGGTCAGCACCGTCAAAGGAAGATACCGGTACGGCCTGCAGAAACTGCGGTCGGCTCTGAATGGGAGACTGTAAATGAAACCTGCAGACGAAATAGAGAATGTTGTTAAGAAAATGTCCTTCAAGGCAAGCCCCGAAATGGACAAAGACTTATGGGCCGAGACCTCGAAGGCACGATATGAGTTTCGCAAAACGATATTGGCTCCAGGCCAACAGAGAATAAGGAGAATAATTATGAAAAGTTCAATTGTAAAATTAGCCGCTGCAGCGGTGATTATTGTCCTGGTCGTCCTGGGATTATTTGAATTCATCGGCACCGACAGCACTTCCGGCGTCGTCTGGGCCGATGTCGTCAGGAAAGTCCAAGCCAGCCGGGGATTAATCTTCCGATGCACGGATCTCAGTCCGTCCAATGAAGATGACTATTCAATCGCATACACCTCACCGACGCACTGCCGAAAGGAATTCTATAAAGACGGGCAGATTATCCGGACCTGCTACGTTGACTTCACAGCCTCCGACACAGCTACTCTCGCAGACGTCTTTCACATACACAAACTCTGTGTGACTACCACATATAAGAAAAGTGAGAATGGACTCTTCCTTGAGTGGCGCGATGACTGGACGAATCCCAGTTTCCTGTTACAGAAAATCCTGTCCGCCAAGCATAGTAAACTCGGACAGAAAACCATCGAGGGAGTATTGTGCGAAGGTATTGAGACTACCGACCCGGCTTGTTTTGGCCCCTTACCGGGACAGGTCGACAATCTGAAAGCGGAATTCCGATTGTGGGTCGGTGTGGAAACAGGGTATCCCGTTCTGTACGAAAGTAAAATGAGCGGCGAGTATGAAGGTGAGGTGTGGGAATTAGAGAGCGTAATGGACCAGTTCCAGTGGGATGTGGAGCTGGATCCGGACATCTTCGAGCCGAACATCCCGCCGGACTACGAGGAGCTCCAAAGTCCGGGGGTTGTAGAGCTATAGCAAACGAATCCAAATCCCATATAATCCATAAGGCCGGGCCGGTTTCAGGCCCGGCTTTTTTATGCGCTTTTGGGGCATAAAGTTAAAAAATTCATTTTCTTTAAACCCGTAAGGGGGCACAAATTGTTATATTAGTGACAAACGTTTGCTACTGTATCAATTAGGCGGGCCTAATGGAAGACAAGCTGCTTGTTATAAGATGTAAACGCGGGAGTACAGAGGCTCTCGGGCGGATCTATGAAAAGTACAAAACCGATATGCTCGTTCTGGCGATAGCCCTTCTGAACGATAAAAGCGCCGCCGAGGATGTCATGCACGATGTTTTTCTGTCTTTCGTGATGAATATCGAGAAATTCGGCTTAACCGGCAGCCTCAAAGGCTATTTGCTGACGTGCCTGGCCAATCGCGCTCGGAACCTGAACAAGGCAAAACACCTGCAGGGCGTAGAATTAGACCCGACAGAACCTGTTAGTGCTGGTTCAGATGAGCCGTTGCGGGCGATTATATGCAACGAGCAATTGCAGCAATTAAGCAATGCCATGACCCGGCTTCCATACGACCAGCGGGAGGTAATCATGCTGCATTTTCAGGCCGGGATGACGTTCAGGATAATTAGCAAGTCGCTCGGCATTTCGGCCAATACGGTTAAGAGCCGGTATCGGTACGGACTCGAAAAGCTGAGGTCAATTTTCGATAGCGAGGCAAAAAAATGAAACCTGAAGATAAAATTAGAGAGCTGATAAACAAATCGGATGCGAAAACCGCCGCCAGCACCGATAACAGAATCCTTGCCGGAGCGCGGGAGCATCTGGAAAAATTAAGGGAGAAGAATCTGGTCGCCGGAGGGGCTGGAATCCGGAGAATAATCCTAAAAAGCCCGATAGCCAAACTGGCCGCCGCGGCGGTGATAATAATAGCGGCGTTTATCGGCACGCACCAATTTTTCGGCTCAACCGTCGCCTGGGCGGACGTCGTCGAAAAGTTCCGCTCAGTACCATTCTTCAGTGCTTCCATATATATCAAGGAAAATGCCACTGCAAAACCACAGCAGATGGAATTGTGGATGAGCCGGACGGGAAAGACCCGTGTGAGGATCGGAACGCAGATCATCTTTGGCGACCACGGCGTAATCTCGGACGCCTTCGACATCAAGACACGCTCCCGGGTCGAAGCGGATGAAGACGCAGGCTTCTTCCTCAAGAAGATAGGCGAGGCGGATGCGTTCTCGATCGATTCAATCATCAGAGTCATGTTTGGAGGCCGGATGCAGGATGTGACTCCGCTGGTCAATCCGGACGCGGTCATTTCTCAGGACATGGTTGTTTTCGACGTGGAGATACCCGGTACGCCTGAATGGGTCCGCATCTGGGCCCTGCGAGAGAGCCGCCTTCCGGTACGCATCAGGGTCTGGAATCCGCGGGATGGTGCAGCAACCGACGCCGTCTTTGAGTATTCCAAGGAGCAGGCGGATGAGTTCTTCGATCCGAACGCCTTCGAGAATCTGCTGAAGGCCGAGCGTACCAGCAGTCGTGTGAATATGGCCTATGCCTTCTTCAAAGATCCGGGTGGCAAAAAAATAACGCCGAAGGATATGTTTGCCCTGTCGGGTTATCACGTGCCGGACGTCAAGCGGGTCGGTATGACGCCTGAAGGCGCCGTTTGGGTCACCGCCGGCAAGGGCCGCAACCAGACTCCGAATGGCAATGTCTTCTACGGCTTCTCGCGGATCGAGGACGATCTCGGACGTACTTACTTCAGTGTCGGCGGGGGTCATCGTCTCAAAGGCGACGTATCATACGATATTTTCGTTCCTATCGACTTCCCGTTCGATGACAGAAAGCCAACCAGGATTACGCTATTCTGTGAAGTGGAGGATTACAATCCGAACACAAAATCCGAACTTATCGGCACTGTTGAACTAACTGAGTGGGAGCAAAATGCTCCTTTTCCCGATCCTTTCGGCTCGAACTACGCCGACATCCTGAGATTGAAGATCTCGCTGGCCTACAAACTCTTCGGCTCGGAACACGCCGAGCGGCTGAATCGCCTGGTTCGAACGATTCCTGACTGGACCGAGCAGCCTGGCAATAAGAGCTTACTGTTCTTCCATATGCGTTTGGTTTACAAAAAGGACAAGGATGAAGAAGTCATCAAAATCGGCGAGGCTCTTACCCCGCTCCTCTTTGAGAAGCCGGAGAGAGAGTCGCGATACGGCTTCAAGGAATACCTCATCACTCTGGCCCGGACCGGACGCGTCGATGAAGCCGCAGAACTTTTTAGAAAGATCGACGCCGTTGAGGAGATGTCACCTGAAAAATCCAACGGGAGATATTATCCCCGCTTCATAGAATTCATCGCCGATTCCCTGATCAGCGAGGCGGAGCTTACCGTCGAGCAGATTAGTCACATCCTCGGCTTCGATATCTCCCAGCGAAAAGAATACGAGCGTATTCTGGAAAGAGCCAAACGAGCAGCCGCCAATCGAAAAGCTCGACAGGCCGCCGAACAGCGACTCAAAGAAATCTCCGATTATTATCAAACACATCCACTCCCCGAAAGGATGGAGCTGCTCGAAAGACCCAACAACGAAAGCATCTATCTTATGGGCGTACCAAATACCGTGCCCAACCATGAGGACTACAAGTTTCACCCGATTAATTATCCGATCAGTGGCCTGGTTACTTCTTTAACATACAATGGTGATATCCGGCCCTATGATATTGTCCCGATTCGTATTGAAGATAACGCCGCCGAACAAAAGCTGCTGGCCGACTTGATTTACAAGGATGGAATTACTCATCGCCAGCGGGCGGAGTACGTTCTCGGCCAGTTCGATATGGAGCTGATCGTCGAAGATGGAGAATCCAGGCAGGTGCTCGTGGCCAGATACAACGGCCAAAAACTAAAACCCCAACAGCAGGTCAAAGCCCCTTTACGATATGACAGCAGCAAAAAGTCCAAAGTGGGAATGACCCAAAGCTCGGCAAGTGCAGGCATTCCAATGAGGCAACTGCTGGATGGTTTAGTCAGAGATCAAAACAGGGACATCAAGGATGACAGTAAAAAGCTTATCATCGTCAATGAAACCCGAATCGAAGGCAACATAAGTTCAGAAAGGGCATTCTGGCCGGGCGATGAAGGGCTCAGGCTCGCAAAGAAATGGTTCGAAGAGCATTTCGGTGTCACTTTCACCGAAGAAACACGAACTATGAAAACCTACGTGATAAGGACACGCAAGGAAGGATAACCGAAATGAAGTTTGGATATAACAGCTTCAGGAAACGAAGGTTCGGCTTTACGCTTATAGAACTGCTGGTGGTCATTGCGATAATCGCGGTCCTTCTGGCAATACTGCTGCCCAGCCTGCGACGAGTTAAAGAACAGGCTCGCCGGGCCGTATGTCAGAATAACCTGCATCAAGGCGGTGCGGCCATGTTTATGTACGCCGGGGATTTTGACGATGCCTTACCCATCGGAAGTATTATTGATCGAACGGCCCCTGGATATTCAACCTCCTGGGACCGGGCCGACCAGATGGCCCTGGTCAATGCCGAAACCATGAGGCACCTGGGAGAAGGTTACGGCCTGACCGATGAACATGCAACATGTGAGACGGCGCGCAAATACTTTGAGGCCAAAGAGGACTGGCTGGAACCCCGGCAGCCTTCGCCACAGTACACGCAGGTATTCCAGGTTGGGTGGATCTATTGGGGTGCGCGCGGCCGCTGGAGGGATCCGGACACAGGCAAGGAGTATGTCACCGCGAGGAAGATCTCGGATCGATCCACATCCAGGACCCTGGCAACGTGCTTCTGCTACAACCGATTTGATGCCGTAGGACCCACCGGCCCCTGGCCGACATGGTATGCCTCGCATGTTCGGGGCCAGTTCCTCTGGGATCAAGGCGTTCCTTTTAACCTGAAACCTGATGGTCTGGTGGTCGGTTATATGGATGGGGCCTGTCGTTTTGTCAAGTTCAATCACCTGACGCCCAGCAACCACGCGGGAGAATATTTGGTTTATTACGACAAAGACAGTTGATTCTGAGAGCCATATCAAGATAATATAAGGCAATAGATACGACGTTGATTGGTCGAGGGTATCTGAATTTAGAAATCCGGCATTTTTTACCTGACCGTTTGTATTGTATGTGTGTTTCGTAACACACTAATCGTAACGAAAGAAAGGAGAATTAAATGAGTATGAGAAGTATATTTTTGGTAGTTGCGGTGCTTTTGACTGTCTTTGCGGTCGAAAGCCGGGCGCAGGACAAGCTCGGGGATTTTGTCGCCGAGTACGGCTACGACTGGATGATCGGCAATTGGGCCGCCACCAGCAACGACGGCCAGCAGGTTGAGCTTGAGTATAAATGGATACTGGACAAGTGCGCCATGAGCGTAAATCTCAAGATGGGCGATTTCAAGTATCACGGCATGATTATGGGTATGCCGTCACGTGAAGAGATTGTCCAGATCGGCGCCGACAACATGGGCGGCACATGGAATGGCACCTGGACAGAGGACTATGAAGGCGCGGTCAACAGGAATAAGCGCCTTGATACGTATGGTACGACCGAAACGATGGATATGGTTTTCATCAAGGTCGATAACAACAGCTTTAAGGTCAAGCAGTACTCCGTCGAACAGAGCGGTTACCGTGCCTCGCAGGCCGGCGGCGAGATGACGTTCAAACGACAGAAAGCAGACACATCGCAGAAAACCGTGAAGGGCGCTGAGCTTGATGGAACCTGGGTAGGGACTGCGGACGGCGATTATGGTGGGCAGTGGACTTTCGTTATCTCGAAGGGAAAAGTTGAAATTAAAGGTCCGGATTCCATCTTCTATTCGGGCACAATGAAGCTGAATAACAAGACGAATCCGAAACAGGCCGATTTTAAGATTAATAATTGTTCTCAGCCGGAGTACGTTGGTGCAACTTCGCTCGGTATTTATAAGCTCGAAGGAAAAAAGCTTACCCTGGTCGCAAGTGAGCCTGGCTCGATGTACCGACCCGCTTACTTCGAATCAGGTGGCGGGGCAATGATTTTTCCATTAACCCGACGATAAGACTATTGTACATATCGCACGCCGGGCCGGAGTAATCGCCCGGCGTGTGTTTATCTGCTCGAATCGGCGGGTTCGGACTGTCATCCTCCGCAGTACACCTTACAGTGCTGCGAAAGCAGGGATCCGGAAAGCAGCGGAGTTAGTGGATTCCCGCTTTCGCGGGGTTAGTGTTTAGCAAAGGAATAACCATCCCCATCCCGATATACGACAATCGGGATGAGGCTGCCACTCGCTGGAATTGAAGGAAAACGGGTGGCAGCCTCAAGCTTGAATCCACGCATAGCGGGGTTCAAGCATGGGGATGGTCGCGAATGTCAGAGGCCGGTTAAACACATACTTCGCGGGAATGACAGATTACGTAATTATCATAAAAAGATTTGGCGGGATATACTCTAATCTTTGCCGTCATCGACAATGGTGAGTTCGCCGTCGATGTCCTCTTCGAGCTGCACCTTAGCGGTTGAGCCGTCGGGCTGTTCACTGACATACCAGGCCTCGCCCTCATCGGTGAAATAGATATCCTCGTTGTCGCTCACGGATATTCGTTGTGGGCCTTGCGAGCCTCCGGACTTGGCATAGTTGCCGCCGCCAACGGCGGTCATCTCGCCCCTGTTATCGATCTGCACCTGCATCTTGGTGGTTGAGCCGTCGGTCTCTTTGCTTACATACCAGGCCTCGCCCTTTTCGGTAATATAGATATTCTCGTTGTCGCCCAGGGATATTTTTTCCAGGCCTTTCGAGCCTTTGGACTTGGCGTAGTCACCCTTGAACGATTTGGTCTTGAAGGCAGCCTTCTTTTGCTTGACCGAATCTGTACGCTCTTCGGAGTTATTGTCGGTGGGTATTTCCTCAACCCAATCCGATGCGTCGGCGTACTGTAAATCCTGTTCGTCATCGACTGTGTATGGATCGTCCTGGTAATAATCCGGCTCGGCGTCTGTATTGAAGGGCTGCTTAGGTTGGTGTTGACCTTCTGCGTCCGAAGGGCGAGCAGAAGGAATAGATTTTGCAATGTTGGCCCGGTAGGCGCCGAAGCGAACCTGGCGGATGCCGAAGGACAGTGCGGTGACTAAGGTCAGGATGAACACCGCGATCAACAGTTGTTTGGTAATTGGTTTGATGTTTTGCTCCATCCGGCATTTACCACATAACATTTAATATCATCGCTCAGCTACACCGCCGGGCCTGTCTTCTAATAGGATATCAAATCTGCCTCGAAAAATCAAGATTCCCAACTTCATTCTGAAAATATCTTCACTATTCACTTTATGCAGCATCATCCTGAAAACTCAAGTCTCTCTGCCGGGTTTTTCAGTTGAACAATCGAAATGTCACTAACCGGCTGCTGAAGGTATGGTTTTTCGATGCCCTGCTAAGTTTTGGCGTGCTTTTTGCCTTGTGTTCGTCTAATGAATTCCATCTTACCTGTCGCCGGCACTCTCGACGTAAAATCGTCTAAATACTCTCTAAGCTGCTTTTGAACTTTGGCGTACTCCGGATCGTCAATCAGGTTCTTCAGCTCCAACGGGTCTTTTTCGCGGTCGAAAAGCTGGTCGCTAAACCGCTGCTGGTTGTCGCGCCTTTTGTATTTGTCGATGGGTCCGGGGTCGATCCAGACACCCAGCTTGCAGCGTTCGGTAATCACCGTCGTCTGGCTCCAGTTTTCCGAGATGGCGTACTTGCGGTAAGTGGGTTTGTTTTCGGTCAGCGACAGAATCAGCGATTTTCCGGGAAGTTCGGGAGCATCCTTCGGGCACTTCAAATCCAATAAGTCCATCAGGGTCGGACGGAGATCGACCAATTCGACCAGGCTTTTGTTGACGGCGCCCTCGAGAAAACGCTTCTGCCAGGCTACGATCAGGGGGACGCGCAGCGTATCTTCGTTAAAAGTGTATTCTTCGCAAACAGATCACATTGACCGAGTCCAACCGCCGCTGCCGTCGAAGCAATACCTCCAACAAATGATCGTCTTGTTAATTTCTTATTTCCGATCATGTTTGCTTTATCTCCTGCCATAGTTGTACCTGATATTTCTTATTTACCAGCTTATGTTCACATGCCAGGGACCTTTATTCACCCCGGCGAGGGTGAGTGTTGCCATCAGGCGGGTGGGGCCTTTGTCTATGGGCATGTCTGTGAACACAGCCGAGGTCTCACCTTTGTCGATCTTCTGGGCTGCTTTGCGACCTGAGACTTCGAGCAGCAGTTCGCCGTCGGTGTTTGCAGCAGAGAAATCGATCTTGATATCGTAATTGCAGGCCCTGGCGGCGTAGAGTTCCCAGTAACCGTTGGAATCGGCCGCCCAGGGGCGACCTTTGGCGTGTCGCCAGTCCTGCCGCGTGAGGACAACCGGATTTTCATGGGCCGTGCCGATATGAATGCGGGGCGGCGCGTAGTTGTCGTCTCTGGTGCCGCTGACGTCGGCGAACCATGCCTCGTACTGTTTTCGCATCGTCTTGACGATATCGGGTCGCCGGGCGGCCAGGTCGTTCTGTTCGAGCGGATCGGCTGCCATGTCGTAGAGTTCGAATTTCAGCTCTCCGTCGAGGTTTTCACGCCCGAATCCGCTGCCGTGAAGCAGTTTCCACCGCTGGTTTCTTGCAGCGAAGTGGTGGTAAAGAACCGGTGCGTCGCCGCGGTGCGACTGGATGTAAATTGTGCGGTCGCGCCATGCGATTTTTTTGCCCTGGAGCAGGGGCAGGATGCTTCTTCCGTCGAGTTTGAGGCCCTTCGGCTTCGGCACGCCGCAGGCTTCGAGGATTGTGGGAAGCATATCGATGTGGGCGGCGATTCGGTCGGAAGATGTGCCTTCTCTAACGACAGCTGGCCACTGGAAGAAGAACGGTGAACGGATGCCACCCTCGTGTACGTGGCTTTTCATGCCTTTGAAGCCGGCGACGTATCGCCGGCCGTTGGGGCCGTTGTCGACCATGAATATAACGATAGTGTTCTCTGTAATGCCGAGTTGGTCGAGTTTGGCGAAGAGCTTGCCCATGTTGTCGTCGATGTTGGTGATCATTGCGAATATTCGGGCCCGCTTGTCGGGATCGTCGTCATCGGGAAGCTTGTGGCCCGTCTCCTGCGGGAAGTTCCGGTTGCTCAGGTCCATCGCTTTGTATTTTTCGTAGAGGTCTTCGGGGACATCGCCGAACGGGCCGTGTGGCGCGTTTGTGGGGATGTAGGCAAAGAAACTCTTCGATTGAGCTGAGCATTGCGACATCCAGCTCATTGCCCTGCCGAAGTACACATCGGTGCAGTAGCCCTCGAATTGCTTCGGTTGGCCGTTGTCCATGAGGATCGGGTCGGTGTATTTGCCTTCTCCGCCGGGCGGATCGGCGGGCTGACCTATACCGCCGCCGCGGTGTACGACGGATTCGGTGAAGCCCTGATCCATCGGGCGCATGGGGTAATTGTCGCCGAGGTGCCATTTGCCGAAGATGCCGGTTTCGTATCCTGCATCACGGAGGATTTCGGCGATGGTGGTCTCCTGGGGCTCCATCATCGCCCTGCCGATCCAGGTATCGACCACGCGCGTGCGGTAGTTGTATCTGCCGGTCATAAGGCACGCGCGGGTGGGAGCACATACGGGAGATACGTAGAAATTCTCCATCGAGCCGCTGCGGCGGGACATGGCGTCGATATTGGGGGTTCGGATGAGGTTGTTGCCCGTGGCGCCGAGATCGCCGTAGCCCTGGTCGTCGGTCATCACGAGGATTACGTTGGGTCTTTTCCCTGCCCCGCGGGTGCCGGCCAACTGTGAACCGCATCCCGCCAGAGTCAATGATCCTGCACATAAACCTTTTAGAAAACCACGTCGTGACAGAATACCTGAATTCATAGACGCTCCTTTGATCCTGAGTCGTAATCAAGCGTTTGGAACATCAATCCAACATTTGCCATATAAACGCTTAACCGGGATTTCCCACATAACATTTTATATCCTTGCTCAGCTACGCCGCTGGGCCTCTTATCTAAATAGAATATCAAATATGCCTCGAATATTTCTGAAGAATTTCAGATTCATAACTTCCAGGCCTTGGCGAATGCCCTGAAGCTGCGGTCGTAGGTTCTCTCGACGTCGTCGGGGAAGCAGCAGCCGGGCAGTTGCTTCATACCCAAATGATAGCTTAAACACTCACAGCACACACCCTTCTTGTCACAACCCGGATACGTGCAGTTGCAATTCTTGAGATTTTGTCCTTTGTTGCATTCCATATTCAGATCGATCCTTATTGTAAAACAGATTCTAATTCTTCGTTGCCAGTTTATACAGGCAGACGCTCAGCGGCGGTACATTAAATTTGCCGGAAACGCCTGTTACCGGCTTTTCTTCGATTGCCACTTTGGATTCTTCGCCGGGCTCGTTGTAAGCCATCGGGTCCGAGTGCGCAATCAGCCAGAGCCTGCCGGAGCCGGTCAGTTGAGCGCCCTTCAAGTCCATCGCCAGCTCGTGCCGCTGTTTCGTGGGATTCACGATGCCGATGGTTAAAGCATTACGCTCGTTAGTCCAGGCAGCCGCGACGTCGAGCGGCTCCACGTCGCCGGCAACAGCGGCCGGAACGGTGCCGAAATTGTTGCCGTACATTTTCAAAACCAGGCCGGTCGTCTCGAAGGCGGCGGCGGTTTTGCTGGTCTTGATGCAGCCGATGACGTTGACCGTCTGGGCGTAGTTCGCCAGGAAAATGATGTCCGAATTCCGGAAGTATTCGTGCAAGCCTTTGGCGATTCCAATACCGTCTTTGTGGAAATATCGCGTCCCCAGCTCACCGAACTCGTGTCGGCCGTACCAGTAGTTCCACTCGGTCATGGCGATTTTAATGTCCCTGCCTTCCAGCTCATCCAGCTTTTTACGAAGCTGCTTATGGAACTCGACCTTTCGCTTGATATTGTCGGCGATCTGGGACGTATGCTCTACAAGGTCGGACTTTTCCTGGACGTAGAAATGCTCGGCGATCATATCGATATGATCGGTGCAGTTTTTAAGCAGGCCTTCGCTCCACTGCCCGGCGTTGCCCGAAGCGATCGGCACGATATCCGGGTCCACCTCGCGCATCTTATCTACGACCCAGTTATGTTTGCGGACATAATGATTGAGGCTCATATAACCGAGCTGCCAGCGGCCCCACATCTCATTGCCGATTGCCCAGTAGCGAACGCCGAAAGGTTCCGGCATCCCGTTTTTAGCTCTTGCCGCACCCATCAATGTGTCGGTCGAGCCGTTGGCGTATTCGAGCTGGGTCGCCGCTGAGTAGGCATCTCCGAAGCCGGTGTTGACGGTCACCATCGGTTCGGCTTTGACCATGCGGCAGAAACGTATGAATTCATTGAAGCCGAAGTCGTTGTGCTCGGCCCCGGTCCATGCGGGATTTCTGCGGGGCGGCCGTTTGTCACGAGGGCCGATACCATCCCGCCAGTCGTAGCCGCTGACGAAGTTTCCGCCGGGCCAGCGATACATCGGGGCGTTCAGCTCTTTGAGCAGTTCCAGCGTATCGGCCCGCATGCCTTCGATGTTGTCGGCAGGCATAAGCGAGACGGTACCCACAAAGCACGGACCCTGTGAGACCTCAATTTGAAGCTTGCCCTTGGTCGTATCGGCGCCGGCGGTGAACTCGAAGGGATACCTGCTGTAGTTGTTGGCAACAACCAGTGTCTGAACGGATTCCTGCTGATCCGGCCCATCGCCCCAGACAAGGGATACCGAGACGTTCGTATTTTGCTGCTGTGGCTTGAGATAGATATAACCAACGTATTTCTTATTCTTGAGAAGCCCCAGATCGAGCTGGCGGATGCCGCCGCCCGGCTTGATCAGCGGCGTATGCTCGCCGACGAAGGAATCTTCCTTAATCATTGACACCGAGTCGGCCGGCCCGATGATTTGCCAGGGCGAGGCGCCCACGACCGCGTATGGACTGTCTTTCGAGACGGCCCGCGTGCCGCGATAGGGATCGTAATTTTCCGTAATGGGGAAATAGAACTTGCGGTCTTCGAGCATTTCGGCCCAGATTCCGCCGTAGATGCAGCGGCCCAGGTGTTCGATAAACTGGCCGTAGACAAATTTGGAAATCGGCTCGCCGGTCTTGCCGGCATCGACCGTCACGGAATATTCCCGGCCGACCGCAGCCGCCGGCGCGAAAACACTTGCCAATACCACGGCTACCAGAAGACCTATATAGAAAAATCGTGCTTTTAACATTTCAAATCTCCTTTCCAATTTGCACCAAACCCGTTTTTCGCTTCCGCAAACAGCGAACGAAAATCCAATCAGAAACATTCTAAGCCGAATCAGGAGAAATGCAACTCGATAATGTCTTTGTCGTTCAGGACGTGGGTGCGATGGACGTTTTGGCCGTCATAGACGCCGGTGC
>Ga0209121_10003049_pt1 | contig 16467 bp, 15 predicted proteins | sample Cruoilmetagenom3_FD_187292 | JGI IMG/M metagenome (GOLD analysis project Ga0209121, IMG submission 187292) | Oil polluted marine microbial communities from Coal Oil Point, Santa Barbara, California, USA - Sample 3 (SPAdes) (version 2) | ecosystem: Environmental > Aquatic > Marine > Oil seeps ... | reverse complement strand
GATTTCATTTTCAATACTTTCTTATATAATAAATTTACTTTTTTAGGGAACCTTACTTATTAGCTTGCATCTTTGCTGCCTCTACAGTATTTTTAAGGAGCATAGCTGTTGTAACCGGTCCTACTCCTCCTGGAACAGGAGTAATGTAAGAGGCTTTCTCTCTGGCTATCTCAAATTCTACATCGCCTACAATTTTTCCCTTGACCCGATTAATCCCCACATCAATAACAACAGCCCCCTTTTTTACCCATTCTCCCTTAATTAAGTTTGCTTTTCCCACAGCTACAATGAGAATCTCAGCATTTCTAACATAGGAAGGTAAACTCCCCCTTTCCCCTGTAGCAATATGGCAGACTGAGGTAGTAACAAACTTATCTAATAGAAGAAGAGCTGTAGGTTTTCCCACAATGTCACTATGACCTACCATAACAGCTTCTTTACCATATAGCTTAACTTTTGTGGAGTTAATTATTTCCATTATAGCCATAGCTGTGCAGGGTACCAAAACAGGTTTTCCATAAACCACTTCTCCCATATTAGTAGGCGATACCCCTTCAGCATCTTTTTTGGGATCAATTAGCTGCTGGAGTTTTCTTACATCAATGTGACTGGGCAAAGGCATTTGAAGAATTATTCCACTAACATTAGGGTCTCTATTTAGTTTCCGGATGGAATCCATTAGCTCCTCTTGAGTTATATTTTCATTAAACTGATGCAAGTTATACTCAATCCCCATACTTTCACAGGATTTTTTCTGGGCTCTAACATAGACCTTTGATCCGGGATTTTCACCAACCTGAATAGCAGAAAGAAAGAGGGAGTTCCCCCTTTTCTTTAAAATCTCAATTTCATCCTTTAAATCTTCCTTTATCTTATTAGCAATTTTTTTTCCATCTATAATTTCAGCACTCATTATTATTGTCTCCTTTGAAAATCGTCTATCTCGTCTAAACCAACGTAGAACCTATAACGTGCCTTAACTGACAACTGACTAATCGACCGACTGATATTAAAAAAGTCCTTTTGTCTTACCTGTCTTAGGGTCAATGTCTACATTAACAAAGGCTGGCCGACTGGGTAGACCTGGCATTGTCTGCATATTTCCGCAGATAGGGTAGAAAAATCCAGCTCCCACTGAAGCTCTGATATCGCGGACAGGAAGCTTGTAGCCTTGGGGTACACCTTTCCAATCCGCATCATGGGAAAGTGAAAGATGAGTTTTAGCTACATTAATAGTCATCCTGCTAAAACCAAGATCCGTGTAAAGTTTTATCTTACGGTTTGCCTCGGGTGAATATTCCACTCCATCAGCAAGATAGATTTTAGTGGCAATAGTCTTAATTTTTTCCTTAATAGAAATATCATCGGGGAATAGAAATTTCATTTTATGAGGTTTTTTTACTGCTTCAATTACTTTTTCAGCAAGCTCCATTGCACCTTCTCCTCCCTTTGCCCAGGCCTCGGAAACAGCGACACCATCAGCTCCAGCCTCTAAAGCCTTCCTTCTTAGAAGTTCTACTTCTTTATTAGTATCTGATGTAAATCTATTGATAGCTACTACTGCTGGAATGCCGTACATTTTAACAATTTGAATATTTCGAGCAAGATTCTCACAACCTTTTTCTACTGCAGAAAGATTTTCAGTTTCAACTGCCTCTTTAACAGTAGAATAGGATATTCCCGGGCGAAGATGAAAAGCACCACCGTGCTCTTTTAAAGCTCTAATTGAGGCAACAATCACAGCACCATCAACTTTCATTCCGCTTTGTCTGGAGGCGACATCAATTAATTTAACAAAACCGCAATCGGCTCCAAAGCCACTTTCAGTTACCACATAGTCTGCTAATTTAAGAGCCACTAAGTTAGCCATAACAGAATTATTACCGTGAGCTACATTGGCAAATGGGAAACCATGACAGATCATTGGATGTCCCTCAGTAGATTGAACCAGGTTTGGCTTAATTGCATCTTTAAGTAAAACTGTCATTGCCCCTGCCACTTTAAGATCCTCACAGGTAACTGGTTTTTTGTCATAAGTATAACCAACAACTGCTCTTCCCAATCTTTCTCTTAAGTCCTTTAAGCCAGTAGTTAAAGCATGCATCGCTGCAGTTTCAGTTGCTACCGTTATATCAAAATTGGTCATTCTCGGATAACCATTTTTTCTACCACCAAGTCCCACTATTACTTCTCTCAAAGCACGGGAGTTTAAATCCTGACAGTAAGTCCAGGTAACATCTAAGGAATCTATTTTAAGCTTATTTTTATGCAAGATACTTGCATCTATAGCTGCAGCACATAAATTATGAGCAGTTTCTACTGCATGAATATCACCTGTAAAATGTAGATTTATATTCTCCATTGGCAGGGCTTGAGAATAACCACCCCCAGTAGCTCCACCTTTTATACCAAAGGTGGGTCCCTTTGAAGGCTCACGGAAAGTATTAATTACTTTTACACCTTTTGGATACATTAACTTATAAAGTGCCTGACCAAGACCAAAAGCAGTAACGGTTTTTCCTTCTCCAAGAGGAGTAGGAGTAATAGCAGTAACAGTGATTAGCTTTCCCTCTGGTTTATCCTTTAACCTCTCCAACACTTTAGCATAGTCAATCTTAGCAATATAATTTCCGTATAACTCAACTTCCTCATCCAAAATACCAGCATCCTTTGCCACCTCAGTGATTGATCTTAACTCAGCTTCCTGAGCAATTTCCAGATCACCGGGTACAGGATATCTTTTCTTTACAGGCATAATTCAACCTCCTTATGCGGTTAGTGTTATCTTATTCTATCATAATATCTCTATCTTTCTTTCTATTAAGCTAATTGCCTCTGCTCTGGTAGCAGGATTGTCTCTAAACAAACCTCTAACCACTGATGTAACTGTAACTGTTCCTGGTTTCTTAACTCCCCTGATAGTCATACACAGATGCTCAGCTTCAATTATTACCATAACTCCCCTTGGCTGAAGAATCTTGTTTATTACATCGGCTATTTGAGTGGTAAGTCTTTCTTAAACTTTATAAATTCCTTCACTATTTAAGTTAAAAGAATTAAGTATTTTTTCTCTTTTATACTCTATGTTAGAGGATATATTAATATATAAATTTTTTTGTCAAATTAACATAAACTGAACTCTTACACGGTTCTCTTTATTGTTGCCCAATCTTTTTGGCTTTCAACAATCTTACATAATCCTTAAAGAAAAAAAATTCTTCAAAGTCACCGAAATTATGGTCTGCTAATATTTTCTTCCAATCCTGTTTAATAAAATCAAAAGCATAAGGACATTCTATAAGATTGAAAGGGATCTTCAAATAGAAAGGTACCTCATTATAAGAGAATTCATTATAGTCTAAAATAAAAAAAATCCCATTACTCTTTAATCCTTCAAAGGCATTCTTTATAATCACTTTTCTAATATTCTGAGGAAATCCATGCAACACAAAAGAAATAAAAACCTTATCAAACTTTTCTCTAAAAGGCAAAGATTGATCAATTCTTGCATGGATGATTTTAGTATTAGGAAAACCAGCACATTTTCTTCTAAACTGGAAAATCATTTCCCGGGAAATGTCAATTCCAATTAATTCTCCTTCTTTTGAAAGGTACTTCATCATTAAGCAATCATTCTTGCCAGTTCCTGCTCCTAAATCAAGGATTTTATCAGTAGATTTAATTCTCACTAATCCAATAACTTCTTCTATGAATGAAGAATATTTCCCAAAAGTTATAACATTCATCAATGCATCGTAATGTCTTGCAGTAAATCCTTTAACTTGAACTTTTGATTTAGGGTAATAATTACCCATATTACAAGCCACCTTTCCAACTCTCTTGCTCCATAGTTAAAAATTTTTGAAGTTCTTCTTGATTCATTACTGTTAATTTCACCTCCACTTTTGCACTCATTTTTTCTACAGGCTCTCTCACACTTCTTACAAGATAATCCTTAATAGGGATATCAAGGGAAGGAAATGCCAGGGTAATTATGACCTTATCATCTTTAACTACTAAATTTTTTACTATTCCCAGATCAACTAAAGTGCGATCAATGGCTGGATGCTTTACTTGAGATATAACTTTGCGAATTTCTTTCTCCGAGATATTTTCAACCATAGTATTTTCACCTCCATATTTTTAATAAAAAATTATAACAATTGACTTTTTATAATTTCCTAATTTATGCTTATGAACTCTTTTACTACCTAAGTTTAAAAAATAAGTATTTTACCCTCTTCATACTCTATATTAGAGGGTATATTACTGCATAAAAATTTTTTTGTCAATTTTTCTGTAAAAAGTCTTCTTCTTGACAAATTTTTAATTTGTTTTATAATATATTGTGAAAGTGATTACAAGCACACAGTCCAAATGAGAGAGAGAATAAATAAATGAAGAGAATGCAAGTTCCAGCGGAAAGCATTAAACGTCTTTCCTTATATTTACGCAACTTAAAGTACCTGGCTAAAGAAGGGATAGAACAGGTTTCCTCTAATGAATTAGCCCAGGATATCTACGTTTCTGCAGCTCAAGTAAGGAAGGACCTATCCTATTTTGGGGATTTTGGAATAAGGGGATTAGGCTATAATGTAAAATCTCTTATCTCGGAAATCAAATCTATTTTGGGTTTATATAGGGAATGGAAGGTAGCTCTAATTGGAGTGGGAAGACTTGGCTCATCATTGCTTAACTATCCGGGTTTCAAGGAATTTGGTTTCCGCATATCTGTTGTCTTTGATAATGATCCAAAAAAAATAGGTAAAACATTCAAAGGCATAAGAATTGAGGATTTTTCTAAAATTGAAAAAATAATAAGAGAGGAAAAGATTAGAGTAGCCATTATTACCGTTCCCGCTTCAGCTGCACAGCAAGTAGCTGATAAATTAGTAAAGGCGGGGATTGAGGCAGTTTTAAACTTCTCCCCTCGATATTTAAATATTTCAGAAAATGTAAAGGTTAAAACAGTTGATATAGCTGTAGAGCTTGAGAGTTTATCTTACTACCTGATGCATAAAGAGAAGAAAGAGAAAATATAGTCAACATAAAAGGATATGTATAATCTGCAGGGAGAGAGAAAATGAAATTAGAGGAATTAAGAAAAATTAGGGGAGGAGTTCAAAGTGAGCTGTGCCTGAAAGATGAAAAGATCAGAATAAAAATATTGGTGGGAATAGGAACCTCTGGCATTGCTGTGGGTGCCAGAAATACTCTTGGGGTATTTCTGGATGAAATAGAAAAAAGAAAATTAACTGATGTTTTAGTTACCCAAACAGGAGAAAAAGGATTTGCTTCCAAAGAACCAGTAGTAGAAATAGTCGAGGAGAATAAACTTACTATAGTTTACGGAAATGTAACTCCAGAGAAAGCAAGAAGAATAATGGTAGAGCATATTATAAATGGGAATATAGTCAATGAATACGTTATTGCTTTAAGTAAATAAAGGAGGAGTTTATATGGCACAGATTCTAAAAAATAAGTTACAAAACATGCGGAAAAAAATATTAAGAGGGCATCTTCCCCAAAGGGATAACTTGCTTTATATTCTGCACGATCTTCAAGATGCTAACCCTCATAATTACCTTACTTCAAAGGATGTGAAAGCGGTTTCAGAATATTTAAAGATTTCCCCCAGTGAGGTTGAAGGAGTAATTTCCTTTTATACTATGTTTAGTAGAAAACCAAGAGGAAAATATGTAATAAGATTTTGTGATTCACCCACCTGTCATCTTCTTGGTGGATTGAAGATTCTTGAAGAGGTTAAACAAATTTTAGGAATAGACACAGAGGAAACTACCAGGGATGGTCTTTTTACTCTGGAAATGACCAGTTGCCTTGGTGCCTGTGGAGTTGCCCCGGCAATGATGATAAATGAGAAGATTTATGGAAATCTAACCCCCTCTAAAGTGAGAGAGATTATTGAAAACTATATGAGGAGAAAAAATGAAGCTTTATAGAAGCCATATTCTTGTGGGAATAGATACATTTACGCTTTTAGCCGGAGCTAAGAGAATAGAGGAACAACTTATCCAGGAGATAGAAAGGCAAGGACTCTCTGATAAAGTCAGAGTTTTAGAGACGGGAAGTCTGGGCATTACTAACCAGGGAGTTGTTCTTTTAATATATCCCGAAGGATGTTATTATGTAAATGTGAAAATAGAAGATATTTCTGAAATTATAGAGGAGCATCTTTTAAAGGGAAGAATAGTCAAGAGATTGCTTTTTAAAGGAGAACTTAAGAGAGTCCCGGCTGCTATTGTTCTTCCCGAAAGTCCCCTGGATGTTAGGAGACAGTCAAGGGTTGTGCTTCAGAATTGCGGGGTGATTAACCCCGAGAATATAGATGAGTATATCGGCCATGAAGGATATAAAGCTCTGGAGAAAGCTCTTTTTCAAATGAAACCCCATGAGGTAATCGAAGAGGTAAAGAAATCCGGACTTTTAGGTAGAGGCGGAGCAGGTTTCCCCACAGGGATTAAGTGGGATATATCAGCCAGAACAACCTCCAATGAAAAATATATAATTTGCAATGCTGATGAAGGTGAACCTGGCACCTTTAAGGATAGAGTTATTATGGAGGGGGACCCACATAGGGTTATTGAGGGAATGCTTTTAGCTGGTTACGCTGTGGGAGCAAATAAAGGCTTCATCTATATTAGGGGAGAATACTTTCTTTCCATTCAAAGGATGAAAAGGGCCATTGAACAGGCTTATAAATATAATCTTTTAGGAAGTAATATTTTAGAAACAAATTTTTCCTTTGAAATTGAGATGAGGAAAGGAGCAGGAGCTTATATTTGCGGAGAAGAAACAGCTCTAATTGAGTCATTAGAGGGCAAAAGAGGAGAACCGAGGAACAAGCCTCCCTACCCTGGAACTTATGGATTGTGGGGTAAGCCTACTGTAGTTAATAATGTAGAGACATTGGCAAATATCCCCTCCATTATTGATAAGGGGGCAGATTGGTTTCGCTCTTTAGGAACAAAGGAGACTCCTGGAACCAAGCTTTACACCATACTCGGTAATATAATGAATCAGGGAGTAATCGAAGTAGAGACTGGCATCACCTTAAGGAAAATTATCTTTGACTTTGGAGGAGGAATAGAAGATGGCAAGGAGTTTAAGGCATCCCTTGTTGGTGGAGCAGCCGGTTGTTTCTTAGGAAAAGATATGCTGGATGTGAAGTTGGATTATGCGAGCTTAAAATCATATAAAGCTGTTCTTGGATCAGGAGCAATTTTGGTAATGGATACCTCAACCTGTATTGTAGATATGCTTAAATGTATATTAGGTTTTTTCAAGCACGAGTCCTGCGGAAAATGTGTTCCCTGTAGAATAGGGACAGAAAAGCTTTACAAGCTGATCAATGAGATATCCACTGGAGCAGGCACAAAAAATTATCCAAAGTTAATGTTAGAGTTAGCTGAAATGATGAACAAAGCTTCTTTTTGCCCCTTAGGGCAGTCCGTGCTTCTCCCTCTATCCAGTGCTTTTAAATATTTTGAAGATGAAATAATGGAACATATTATAGAAAAAAGATGCCCTGCAGGGGTTTGCAATATGGGCTCAGGATAAATTCCCCAAATATTACTGTAACACGGGGGCTTTGTCCTGCGCAGGCTCTGAGCCTCGTGGCTACCGGTCTTGAGTTTCATGCAGGCTCTGAACCTGGCGACTACCGTAAAAATGTAGCATTGGGGTTTATCCTCAACAAAGAAATGTTTCCAGTGGCAAATTGTCGATATAGTTAGAAAGGAAAAAAATGGCTAAAATGGTTGATTTAACTATTGATGGAAAACTAATTAAGGCAAAGAAGAACTCTACAGTTTTAGAAGCAGCTCTGGATAATGGAATTGAAATTCCTCATTTATGTTATCTGAAAGGCTTAAGCATTGTTGGTGCCTGCAGGGTTTGTCTGGTGAAAATTAAAGGTAAACCAGGCATGGTAACCTCCTGCACAACAGAGGTAAAAGAAGGAATGGAAGTTATAGCCTTTGATGAGGAGATTAACGAGGCACGTAAGTTAATTGTAGAGCTGATTTTGTCGGAACACGAACATAATTGTCTGGTATGTGAGAAAAACGGTAACTGTGAGCTTCAAAACCTTATTTATCAATTAAAAATAGACAGAACACGTTTTCCTGTTAATAAGGAAGTTGAACCAATTGAAGATTCCAGCGAGGTAATTTTAAGAGACCCTAATAAGTGTATTCTTTGTGGAAGGTGTGTTCGTACCTGTGATGAGCTTGCTGTTCAGAATATACTGAAATTTGCCAATCGCGGTAGTGAGGCATATATTACTGCAGGTTTGGATCAGCCATTAGCTGAAACCGATTGTGTCTCCTGCGGAGCTTGTATCCAGGCTTGCCCCACCGGTGCTTTAACCGAAAAATTAGCCCGCTTTCAAGGAAGAAGCTGGGAATTTCGAAAAGTACGAACAACCTGTCCCTACTGTGGAGTTGGCTGCCAGATAGAACTGAATATTAAAGATAATAAGATTATAAAGATTTATGGGGTTGAGGATGCTCCTGATAACAAAGGGCATCTCTGTGTTAAAGGACGCTTTGGGTTTGATTTTGTTCATCATAAAGATCGTGTCACTACTCCCCTGATTAAATATAATGGGAGATTTAAAAAGGTGAGCTGGGATGAGGCGTTAAACTTAGTCGCAACTAAGTTCAGCCAATTAAAAGATAAATATGGAAATAACGCCTTATCTGGGCTTTCCTCAGCTAAATGCACTAATGAGGAAAATTATTTATTTCAAAAGTTTATTAGAATCTGTTTTGGAACAAATAATGTTGACCATTGCGCTCGTCTTTGTCATGCTTCTACTGTAGTTGGGCTTTCTCGTGCCTTTGGCAGCGGAGCGATGACCAATTCTATCAGGGAATTTGAAAAAGCAGATGTTATTTTAATAACTGGCTCCAATACTACCGAAAATCATCCTGTAATCGGCAGTTTGTTAAAGCATGTTGCCAGGTATAATGGGGTAAAACTGATTGTAGTTGATCCCAGAAAGATTGAACTGACAGGATATGCTGCAATATGGTTAAGACAAAGGAGTGGAACTGATGTCGCCTGGATCAATGGCTTGATGAACATAATTATTCAGGAGGATCTTTACGATAAGGAATTTGTGAAGAGCCGTACGGAAAACTTTAACGAGTTTAAAAAGGTGGTCTTAAAATATACTCCTGAGAAGGTAGAAAAGATCACTGGCATTCCCAAACAAGATTTAATCGCTACAGCAAGGATGTATGCAAAGGCAAAAAGAGGTTCAATTATTTTTGCTATGGGGATAACCCAACACACCACTGGAACCGATAATGTCCTGTCTTTAGCTAATTTAGCTATGCTTTGCGGAAATGTTGGCAAGAAAGGAACAGGAGTTAATCCTTTACGGGGGCAAAACAATGTTCAGGGAGCCTGCGATTTAGGAGCATTACCTAATGTCTATCCTGGATATCAAAAGGTGAGTGATTTAAAAGTAAGAGAGAAATTTGAGAAAATCTGGGGAGTAAAGCTTCCTTCTAAAGAAGGATTGACTGTGGTAGAAATAATGGATATGGCCAGCAAGGGTAAGATTAAAGGCCTTTACATAATGGGTGAAAATCCTATGCTTAGCGATCCCAACATTAACCATGTCCGAGAGGGTTTGGAAAACCTTGAGTTTTTAGTAGTTCAGGATATTTTCCTGACTGAAACAGCTATGAAGGCTGATGTAGTCTTGCCCGGGGTCTCCTTTGCCGAGAAGAATGGAACCTTTACTAATACTGGTAGAAGAATTCAACGAGTGCGTAAGGCTATTCCCGAAGTTGGAGACAGTAAGCAGGACTGGAGAATTATATCTGAAGTAAGCAAAAAAATGGGCTATTCTATGAACTACGACTCACCTTCGGAGATAATGGATGAGATTGCCTCCTTAACGCCCATTTATGGCGGCGTTCATTATAACCGCCTGGATAGAGATGGTCTACAATGGCCCTGCCCCAATAAAAATCATCCTGGTACACCTTATTTACATAAAGATAAGTTTGCTCGTCCAGATGGAAAGGGATATTTCACCCCGGTCAATTACATTCCTCCAGCAGAACTTCCTGATGAAGAATATCCCTTCTTACTTAGTACGGGTAGGATTCTTTACCATTTTCATACTGGCTCTATGTCGCGTCGGTCAAAGCCTTTAAGTGGTATTGTTCCCGAGGGATTTTTAGAGATGAATCCTGAAGATGGAAAAAGATTGAGAATTAAAGATAATCATTGGGTAAAGGTGAGTTCACGGCGAGGAGAGATAAAAACGAAAGTAAAACTCACCGAGCGTGTAGATAAAGGAGTAGTCTTTATGACTTTCCATTTTGCTGAATCAGCAGCCAATCTTTTAACCAACGATGCCCTGGATCCCGTGGCCAAAATTCCCGAATATAAAGTAGCAGCGGTAAAAATAGAGAAAATATAGAGAACATAAGACAGGTTTAAGGTTAAAAAAACTTTGGGGAAATGCCCTCAGTAAAAGTTTATAGACAGAATTTCTATGGAGATCAAAAAAATAAAAAGGAGAAAAAAGGATGACAGGAGTAGATGATAAGACACCTACAATGGTGGGAAAGTCTTTAATTGAGAAAATAGGAGTCAAAAAAGTAACTGCCCCCTGGTGGCAGAGTTTTATCCTGGGGATATTGGCGGGAGTTTATATTGCATTTGGTGCAGAGCTTGCAACAATAGTTACCTGTGATATGGCCAAATATACTGGAGTTGGCTTTGCTAAGTTTATGGCGGGCAGCGTCTTTAGCGTAGGGTTAATGTTAGTGGTCATTGCAGGAGCAGAACTTTTTACAGGTAACAATTTATTAACAGTGTGCGCATTAGGTAGAAAAATATCTCTAAAAGGAATGCTCAAAAGTTGGGGATGGATTTACCTGGCTAATTTTGTCGGCTCTATCCTTTTAGTCTGGATTATGTATGGTTCTGGATTATGGAAGGTTGGTAATCTTGCTGTAGGAGCAAAAGCTCTAAATATTGCTAATGCAAAGGTTAATCTTTCCTGGACAGAGGCATTTTGCCGAGGAATTGGCTGCAACTGGTTAGTTTGTTTAGCTGTTTGGATGGCCCTGGGCAGCCGAAATATTATTGGCAAGATTTTTGCCATCTATTTTCCCATTATGGCCTTTGTTGCCTCTGGTTTTGAACACAGTATTGCCAATATGTATTTTATCCCTCTGGGTATTTACTTGAAAGGACACTCGGCGGTGGTTTCAGCAGCCAATTTAACAGGTAAGTTAAATAACCTTACATGGAGTGGTTTCTGGATTCATAACGAAATTCCAGTAACCTTAGGAAATATTGTTGGGGGAGCATTTTTCGTAGGCCTTCTTTATTGGCTTGTATATTGTAGGAGAAGTAAAAAAAAGTGAGGTAATCTTAAAATGATTAGCTTGTTTTTTCACAACTTTAATGTAGTATTAATGGAGGGATTTGATGAAGAGAGATAGATGTAAAGTAATTGGTTCAATTAAAAAAAATAAGATAACACTAACCACATAAGGAGGTTGAAATATATAAAATTCCTTGTCAAAACTCAGAAAATAATATAGGATAAAAGGGAAATGAAGATAATTGCGCGGTATATTCTCAAGGAAGCAATACCGCCTTTTGTTCTTGGGTTTCTTTTTTTTACTTTTATTTTATTTACTGGAATTTTATTTGATCTTACCCATCTTCTCTTTGTTGAGAAGGCTCCACCTTTATTAGTAGGAAAATTAATTTTGTTTAGCCTTCCTGCTTTTTTTAACATAGTAATTCCCATTTCTCTTTTATTCGCTATCTTGCTTAGTTTTGGGAGACTCAGTTTCGACGGAGAGATTACTGCTCTGCAGAGTTCGGGAATAAGTTTCTTCCAGATGGAAAAACTTCTCCTGGCATTTATTTTCTTTTTAACCGGGATTTCTCTTGTTTTTTCTGCATATCTTACCCCATGGAGTAATCAAAATTATAAGAAGCTTTATCAAGAAATAGTTCTTAAAAAACCTACAATTCAAATAAAAGAAAACACCATTATTGATTTTCAGGGGAAAAAAGTATATACTTCCTATGTAAATCCTCAGACTCAGGAAATGAAAAAAATTATTATTTATGAATTTCTTCCTGGAAGAATGAGTAAATTCCCTCAAATTACTCTCTCAGAAAGGGGAAAATTTGAAGAAGAAAAACTTGAATTAAAGGAAGTAAGTCTTTATCGATTTGGAAATAATTATCGTATAACTCAACAGGGAAAATTTGACTCTGAGATTGTTTATTTAAAAAATCAAACCCCAGAAGGTATATTCTTGCAAAAAAAGACTCCGGAAATGAATCTCGGAGAGATAAAGAAATATTTAGAGGAGGAGAAAAGAAAAAAAGTAAAAAATATAGAAAAAATAAGAGAACTCTCTCTTGATTTCCACAGTCGGCTCTCTCTTCCTTTATCCACCATCTTCCTGGCCCTATTAGCTATCCCTCTGGGAATAAAGATAGAACGGGGAGATAAATCTATTAGTCTGGGAATAAGTTGTAGTTTAGTGATCATTTATTATCTTCTTTTTATAGCAGGAAGAGCTCTGAGTAAAGGTGGGGTAATCCCCCCTGTCATAGCTATGTGGATTCCTAATGTAATAATAGGATCCTTAGCAATTTGGTTAAATTTGATACTCAGCAAAAAATAATCAGGATTTTTTTATGAGAATCATTGATAAATATTTGTGCAAAGAGTACTTAAGATTATATTTTATCTTCATCTTTTTTTTTAGTGCTACCTTTCTTTTAACCGATCTTTTTCAATCTATAAACATTTTAGTAAAACAAGCAAGTTCCTTCCTGTTAGTTAAGTATTATCTTCTACAGGTTCCTTATTTATTTGCTTTGCTCAGCCCATTAGCCAGCATTGTCTCTGTTTTGTTCATTGTCTCTTACCTGACAGAAACTTACCAGATTCAAGCCCTTCAAGTTAGTGGAACTTCTATTAAAAGAACAGTACTCCCCTTATTAATCATTGGAATAGTTATCAGTTTCTCTTTATTTTTTTTTAACGAGACCTTAACTTTTAAGGCGAATCAAATATCCCAAAAAATTAAAGAGGAAAGTTTTCTGAAAATAACCCCTAAAAAAGTCCAGAGAAATATCTTCATCCAGGTACCTCCCCATTATCTCCTCTATATTAGACTATTTTACCCTGAGAAAAAGAAGATGGAAGACATAATCATTTACAAAATATCTTCCCCTTCTTCCTTAATTATTTGTAAAGAAAGCAAGTGGACAGGAAAAGAATGGGTATTTTTTAAAGGAACAGAATATATTTTAAAAGAAGAATGGGAAGAAACTTTTTTTGATAAAAAAATTCTTCCTTTAAATAAAAAACCTGCATATTTTGTCAAAAAATATTTTCCCTTTGAAAAAATGAATGCCTCGGAGTTAAAAAGATACATCTATGAATATCGAGAAAGTGGGTTTGATACTCGGGATATGGAAACAGAATTTTATTCTAAAATTTCTTACCCTTTTGCTAATTTTATTCTACTATTTTTAGGTATTCCATTAGCACTCTTCTTGAGAAAAGGAGGCAAGGGGGCTAGTTTCGCCCTGGGACTAATAGTAAGTTTTGGATATTATGAAATTACAGCTTTATCTAAAAGTATGGGAGAAGGAGGGACTCTTACTCCTTTTCTAGCTGCCTGGATTCCTAATATTCTTTTTTTAACAGGAGGAATATATCTTTTCACTAAAAGGGAATAAATGGAGAGAAAAATGAAGATAACTTCTCATTATATTATTGGAGTAGATCTGGGAGGAACCAACATTGTTTCTCTTTTTATAAATGAAAAAGGGAAAGTAATAGTCAAGGATAAAAGAGAAACTCTTACAGAAAAGGGGAAAGAAACAACTATTAATCAAATAGTAGAATCAGTAAAAGCAGTAATAGAAAAAGGAAAAAAGAAAGGAATTTCTTTTAAATCTATTCTCGGAATAGGAATAGGGAGTCCTGGACCTCTTAATACTAAGGAAGGTTTGATTTATTTTGCCCCTAACTTACCAGGCTGGGAAAATGTTCCCCTCAAAAATATATTAGAAAAGACACTGAAAATGCCTGTTTTTCTTGAAAATGATGCTAATGCAGCCGCTCTTGGAGAATGGTGGATAGGAGCAGGAAAGGATGTAAACAACCTGGTTCTCTTCACTCTGGGTACAGGAATTGGAGGAGGAATAATTATCAATGGAGAGGTTGTTCATGGATTCAGGGATACAGCCGCAGAAATAGGCCATATGATTATTCATGAAGAAGGTTTACTTTGTAATTGTGGCACAAAAGGATGTCTTGAAGCTTATGCTTCAGCTACAGGAGTAGTTAAAAGAACAATCTCTGCTATAGAGAATGGAAAAAAAAGTATTCTTACAGAAATAACAAATAATCATCTAAAAGAAATTACCTGTAAGATGGTTTATGAATCAGCAAAAAAAGGGGATGAATTATGTAAATGGATAGTAGAAGAAACAGGAAGATATCTGGGAATTGGTATTGCTAATATGGTTAATATTTTAAATCCAGAAATGATTATTCTTGCAGGAGGAATGATAAAAGCAAAAGCTCTTTTATTTGATCCCACAATAAAATATGCCCAAAAGTATGCTCTTAAAGCTGCTATTAAAAAAGTCAAAATACTCCCGGCCAGTTTGGGCGATGACTCTGGAGCTACGGGAGCAGCAGCGACAGTTCTAAAAAGAAGAGGAAAATTATGAGAGCAGAAATAATTTCTGTAGGCACAGAGCACTTATTAGGACAGATAATAGATACAAATGCTCCCTATATTGCTCAAAAATTGGCTTTATTAGGAATAGATGTTTTTCGTAAAACCACAGTGGGAGATAACCAGGAGAGAATAGCAAAAATATTGGAAGAAAGTCTAAAGAGAGTAGATTTAATAATTATTACTGGGGGTCTCGGCCCTACTGAAGATGATCTCACTAAAGAAACAGTAAGTAAAGTGTTAGGGAAGAAATTAGAGCTAAATAAAGAGATATTTAATAAAATTGAGAAAAGACTTGCTTATTTTAAAAAAGGAATAAAAAAAGGAGCTTTTAAACAAGCTTTAATTCCTCAGGGAGCAAAAATTCTTAACAATAGAGTAGGAACAGCTCCGGGAATTCTTTTAGATAAGGAAGGTAAGAAAATCTTTATCCTTCCAGGAGTACCTAAAGAAATGAAAGTAATGATGGATGAAGAAGTTATTCCCTGCCTTTCTCAAATAAAAGACAAAGAATGTATTATATCCCGAGTACTTAAAGTCTGGGGAATAGGAGAATCTCAAGTAGAGGAAAAAATTGCCGATATTTTGAAAAGTCAATCCAATCCTACTATAGGTTTATTAGTTAAAAAAGAAGGCGTATGCATTCGTATTACCGCCAAGTTTCCCCGGGATGAAATAAAAGAAAAAATTAAAAGAACAGAGGACATTTTGCGAAATAAACTGGGAGATTATATTTATGGGGCAGACGAAGAGACTATGGAAAAAGTAGTGGGCACTTTGTTAAAGAAAAAAAAGATCAGGATAAGTGTTGCAGAATCCTGCACTGGCGGACTTCTATCTCATCTTTTTACTAATATCCCCGGAAGCTCCACTTATTATCAGGGAGGAATAATAAGTTATAGTAATGATCTCAAATCCTCTCTTCTTAAAGTTCCTTATGAACTTATTAAAGAAAAAGGGGCAGTAAGCAAAGAAGTAGCTGAAGAAATGGCTAAAGGAGTAAGAAAAATTTGTGTTACTGACATTGGTATAGGGATTACCGGAATTGCCGGTCCCACAGGAGGAACTCCTCAAAAACCTGTAGGATTGGTTTATATTGCTCTTTCTACTTCACAAGGAGAAGTTTCCCGGAAGCTTCTTTTTTCCGGTAATAGAGAAGACATTAAATGGAAAGCTTCTCAAACAGCTCTTGATTTACTAAGAAAGCAATTGATTAAGGAGAAGAGAAAAGATGGAGCTCAAATTTAAAATAGTAAAAATGGAAGTCCCTGAGGGGACTAATATTATCATTGGACAGACTCATTTCATCAAAACAGTTGAAGATCTCTATGAAATAATAATTACCTCTGTGCCCAAAATAAAATTTGGTCTTGCTTTTTGTGAGGCATCGGGTCCTTGTCTTGTGCGCATGGAAGGAAATGATGAAGAAATAAAAAGAGTAGCTATTAAAAATGCTACGGCTTTAGATGCAGGACATACTTTTGTAATCTTATTAAAAGAAGCTTTTCCTATTAATATCCTCAATGAAATTAAGAATTGTCCTGAAGTTTGCTCTATCTTTTGTGCTACTGCTAATCCCGTCCAAGTAATTATTGCAGAAACAAAACAAGGTAGAGGAATAATGGGAGTTATTGATGGCTTTCGACTTAAGGGAATAGAGAAAGAAGAAGATATTCAAAAAAGAAAG
>Ga0209121_10003047_pt1 | contig 16481 bp, 14 predicted proteins | sample Cruoilmetagenom3_FD_187292 | JGI IMG/M metagenome (GOLD analysis project Ga0209121, IMG submission 187292) | Oil polluted marine microbial communities from Coal Oil Point, Santa Barbara, California, USA - Sample 3 (SPAdes) (version 2) | ecosystem: Environmental > Aquatic > Marine > Oil seeps ... | reverse complement strand
TGCCCCCCAGATGTTGGGAAATCCGACAGATTCTTCCTAGATATGGGGGATGGCAGCTCATCATCATTTACCTAATGTGACGGCAAGTCAGTCAGGGACAAGTACCCCCATATGTAGGGGAAGAATACGAGTTTCCAGTCTCTAACTTAGCGGAAAGTAAAGTTAATACTTATTGATCTGTTACTTCAAGAAAGAAAGATGCTGGTGAAGTATGCCTTCACAGTACTAGCCTCTGCCCTTGTCGTTGTTACTCCATGGCATGTATATACATATAGAACTTTTCACACATTCTCTTTTCTGCCATCTTCTGCTGGAGGATCCACCCTATACTATGGCAACAATCCTGATTTTTTAACATACTATCCATATTTAGATATAGACCGCTATGCCCCGTTCAAAATGGACCTGCTTCTTGAGCATCAGGATGACATCGATCTTGGAGATCCAGTTGAGATAGATAGATTCTTTAAAAGAGAGGCATGGACATTCATATCTGAAAACCCCGTGCTTTTCATCAAGAGCGGAGTACTCAAACTCGTTGCCCTGTATTCACCGCTACCTACTGCGCTGGGTACTGGGGAACTAGTTGGACAGAGGGGGGACCTAACTCTCAAGGATTTTAGAGTTAGACTTGGACCATCACGTTTACCGCATCTTTTTCTTATGTCGATAGTGTTATCAGGAGTAGCGTTGTTCTTAACGGATATCACTCTTTATACCAAACGACAAAAAATCCAGATTTTCTTCATCATAGGCTTAGTAGTAGTGGTTACACTTCTCTATATGCTGTTCTACGGTCAGACGCGGTTTCGTTTGCCTTTGGATCCCCTCTTAATCATATTAGCGGGAGAAGCCTATTCACGGCTTGTGAAGAATAGATGCTCGGAAGATGCCAAGTTTCCAGCAGAATAGACGCTATCATGTTCCTTCTTGACCGGTTAACCTATTTTGGGCGGAGAGCTAAGGTTTTTGTGGCCAAAGGGCTGGCCTACCATTACACGTATGGACGCTGGCGGTTGAACCGCTGCCTAGGCCAGACGTCCGCCGAATCTACCACTCTGAATGATCAGGCTTTTTTGTCTCAACTTGACCTGGAAAAGCCAGGGCTAAGTCAGGTTAAGAAAGCGGTAGTCGAGGGAAATTACAGTGACGCTAAAGTAAACATAGCAACCTACTTCCAGACCAGAACCAACCCTCGATTCTTTTTCGAACCAGAAAATATCGAACAAAGCATCTCGCTGATCGCCAGCGCCCAGAAGGAAGCAACCATCCGCGCCGCCGATGAGATGTGTCAGAACATCTTTCACTTTCGACAGGTTGGCCCGGTGGAGTTCAAAGACGGCATTGATTGGACCTACTGCCCCCGGGGGAACACCGACTGGACCTGGGACCTGAACCGGCACGCCTATTTCGAGACGCTAGGCCGGGCCTACTGGTATACGGGTGACGAGCGGTACGCTCAGAAGTTCCAGGAGTTGCTGCTCGACTGGCTGGCGAACAATCCAGTGGGCGTGAACCAGCCTAATTGGGCCAGCGTCTTTGAGGTTGCCTTCCGCGTCAACACCTGGATCTGGGCTTTCCACTACTTTCGATCCTCTGCCGTCTTCGATCATAAGACCTGCCTGGCCTTTCTGAAAGGTTTGCTGGCGCATGGGTATTATCTGGACACCAATATAGAGCTTCACGTTCAAAACAACCACTTGCTCTTGGAGGCCAAAGCGCTGGCCATGCTGGGCCTCCTCTTTCCAGAGTTCAGACGTGCCGAAAGGTGGCGGCAGCGGGGGTTGAACATACTCTACGAGCAGATCAGGGCCCAAGTGTGCCCAGATGGCGTCCATGGCGAGCGGGCGATCCATTACCACCGGGCGATTGCCGGCGAGTTACTGGAGTTACTAGTTTTGCTGGAGAACAACGATGTATCCATCCCGGTGGAAATCGTCGAGGCTTTTGGCCGGATGGTTGAGTTTGAGTTATGGATTACCAAACCAAATGGCCTGATGCCGCTTTTTGGTGACTCGGCCCTGGAAGACACACACCTACGCTTCTCGGCTGCTAGTGCTGGCCCAGCCTTTTTGGGGCGGAGCGATCTCGGATCTGTTGCACCGCCTCTCGATGATGCAAGTATCTGGTTGCTGGGCGCCAGACGGGTCAAGCAGTATCTGGACATGTCAGTCACAGACCTGAGGCTCGACTCCCGCGCTTTTCCAGAGGGAGGTTACTTTGTCATGCGCAGCGGGCGAGGTCCCGAGGCGGCTTACCTGGCTTTTGATTGTGGCCCCTTTGGCTACAAGCCTACGCCAAACCATGGCCATGCCGATGCCCTCAGTCTTGAGCTGTACGCTTTTGGCCAGACTCTCTTAGTAGACCCCGGGGTCTATAGCACTCATCTGGGACAGGATTGGCGCAACTTTTTTAGAGGCAGCCGGGCTCATAACACAGTTGTTGTTGATGACCAGAATCAATCTATCTTGCTCGACACTCGGCGGGTCTATTGTCCGGCTCAGTGCGTCTTGTATCAATGGATTTCGAGCGATTTTTTTGATTTCGTTGACGGTTCTCACAACGGGTATGAGCGTTTCTCTGAACCTATTACGCATCGCCGGCAAGTTCTTTTTGTCAAGCCAGAGTACTGGGTGGTGATCGACTTGTTGCAGGGTCGGGGCAAACACTGCTTTGACCTGTATTTCCACCTGATGCCCGGCGTAGATACCCACTTGGATTTGCAGTCCAAATCCCTGCGTGCCGGGAATGGAACTGAGCCGGGGCTTATCATTGCTCCACTGGCAACGAGTGGGTTGCAGGCCGATATCATCTCGGGAGATACCTCGCCCATCCAGGGCTGGGTTTCCTTTTTCTCCGGCGAAAAACGGCCAGCCCCCACGCTGCGTTACCGGCAAGAAGCGGTGGCCCCCGTTCAGTTTTGCACGGTGCTTTGTCCACATCCTGCCGGGGAGAATGGCTCAGTAACCGTCTCGGCTCTAAATCTTGAAGTCGAGGGACGATTACCGACTGACGAAAGCAGGTTAACCGGCCTTCGTATCGAGACAGATATGCATATTGATCATCTAATAGTAGACCGAGGGCCTGTGGGAATCAAAGTCTTTGCCGGATATGAAACTGACGCTCAACTTATGTATGTGCGCCATAAAAAAGAAGATAATGATCTAGTAAAAGTGATGATGAGGGGGGGACATCGGCTTTTATTTCAAGGTCAATCTCTACTCCGAAAATAACCCCCATTTTCGTCCCTGGGGGTGCCCCCAGGGGCATGGTGTCCGCTTGAAATAGATGAACTGGCGAAGGATTTTATATTCGGCTGTGAGATGTAGGATAGGAGTGAGAGAGAATTATCTATGTACCAAGTGAAACGCCTAGTTAGAGGTTGGACGGCTATCCATCACCGTGGAGTCGGCTATCTGGGATATCTACTGACTGACTATTTGGTCCCGCAGGTCAGTTACTGCATTCTCTACAAACTGCCAAGACGTCTCTTGCGGCTGGGCGAGCTAGGGATTGCGGTATTGGTTCTGGTTGTCTTGAGTTTGCTATTGGATTTGCTGACAGCCGTTCTGATCCTATTGCTCTTCAGTAGCCTTGTGCTGTTGGTTTGGGTAGGAGCACGAAAACTAGAGATCTCACACATGCACCAACAGGCCCAATCGCTCACCGAAATGGCACAATCAACTCATACCCACGACACGTTCACGTCGTGGGCACAATTGCCGGTCGAGGCTCGCACCCGCAAGGCTGTCGAGACTGCCAGGAAAGCCAACCCAGCCGAAGAGATCATAATCGGGCGTATCGATAAGGATGGACGGGTACTGGAATTATTTGGCGAGTTACCCGGCCTGGAATCTGTTGGCGAAGCCGATTTTGTCGAACGAGGCCGCTGTCAACTGGACATAGTTCTGGTAGGAGACACTGTCTTGGTACGCAAGGATTTTCGTGGCGACAGGGTCCGTTTTGTCCGCAAATGGTGTAGTCTGGCCACCCTTTATGGCAAGGCCAATGTTCCGGCTATCTACAAGGTGGACAAAGATCGTAGCTGGCTATATATGAACCTGATCCTTGGGCGAACGGTGCGCCTGATCCTGGCAGATGCAGGTGCCAAAATACTAACCGTGGAGACAAAAGATGACCCGGAACTGGCAGGGCTAGACCCAGCCTCGCGTATCGAAACTGTTTTGGCCAGGGGAACAGCGCTTGTTTCCTCATGTGTTTCTGAGGAGTTCTTGCGCGAAATCGAGCATCAGCTAGACACGATACATACTTGCGGCGTGGCTAACCTTAGCCTCGCATTTGGGGATATGATTGTGGATTCTCAAAGAGGCACCCCCCTGGTTCATTGATTTTGAAGACGCTCGAGTCTACCGATCCAAATCCGGCACGGCCTTTACATTTAGGCGAGACCAAGATCATGTCAAGTTCAACCGAATTTACCGGCGAAGCTTGATAACCGAAAGGTCCGCACGAGCTGCTCTTGCGGCCAAACTACCCTGGGAGTATGCGCCTGTTGACTTTGGAAACGGATTGACGGTTGGTGCATTCTGGTCGGTAGGCACTGGAACGGGGCGTTGGGAGTTTCTAAATAAACACGTTATGCCACCATTGACCGGAAAAAGAGTGCTCGATCTGGGTTCCAACAATGGGGTGATGTCGATGATGATGTTGCGTGCAGGTGCCAGCGAAGTGATAGGTTTAGAAATTTCGCCAAGCCACGTGGAAAAAGCGCAGCTAGTCCACAGCATCTATGAATGGCGTGATATGCGCAGGTATACGCTGCAAATCCACAATTGTGACATGTTGGAAACCTTGCGGACAGATTGGGGCAAGTTTGACCTGGTGACAGCATTTTGCTCATTATACTACTTGGAAATCGACGACATGGCACGAGTCGTACGCAAGGCATCTGAACTGGCACCCATAATGGTCATACAAGCGAATATCGGAGGTAGTAAGAGAAAGAAGGCCTCTGTTACATTTCTCAAGAAGTTGCTAGAAAAAAAGGTTTCCCTCAAGTCGATATCTTTGCGCCACCGGACTATTCCCGGCCTTTATTGATAGGAAGAGCGGCCGCGATTTAGAAAATACATGAAGAATGCTTCACAAACACATGGACCGAATCAGTTGCCCTGGAAAAAAGAGGATTGCCTACATTATGGGCTCGTTCCCTTGTCTGACCACGACCTTCATTGATCGAGAGATCCTGGAGGCAAAGCGACAGGGGGTGAATATGGTTCTGGTTTCTATACGGCCACCTAGCCCATTTCAAATGAGGCCAGAGATCAAGGAATTGGCCGCAGAAACCAAATACATCCTACCCGTGCCCTGGCTCAGGTTTGTAGGAGCCAACCTATATTTCATACTAACCCGGCCGCGGGTCTATCTCTCGACCCTGTTTTATCTGCTCACTCGCCAGCATAACACAGTTGCCGCCCGGGCCAAGACGTTTTTCCACTTTGCTGAAGGAGTTTGGGCCGCCGCGTTGTCGAGGCCTGAGCGCGTGGATCACATCCATGCCCATTTTGCCGACCGGGCCGCCATTGTTGCGCTAGTTGCCTCCAGGCTACTACGGGTGCCCTACAGCCTAACCGCTCACGCCAGCGACATCTACGTATCGCCGGTCCTCCTGTCCGAAAAGATAGCCAACGCCAAGTTTGTCACGACTTGCACCGGGTACAACAAAGCCCACCTGGAGCGTGTGACGGAGCACCGGATTGAACTTGTTTATCATGGTCTCGATCTAACAGTAGTCGAAGCGATACCTCGACCATCACACAATGATCAGTTCCCCCTCATTCTCTCTGTGGGTCAACTAAAGGAGAAAAAAGGTTTCCCTTATCTAATCAAGGCTTGCCGGCTGTTGAAGAACCAAGGCTATGGTTTTAGATGCGAGATCATTGGCGAAGGTTCTAGACGAGGGGAACTGGAAACTTTGATTGCTGAGCTAAAGCTGCAAGATATGGTCATGCTGCGCGGCATTTTGCCCAACACAGAGGTTATGACTCGATACACGCAGGCGACTCTTTTCGTCTTACCGTGCGTGATTGCCAGAGATGGCGACCGGGATGGTATCCCTAATGTATTGCTGGAAGCCATGACCAACTGTGTGCCGGTCGTTTCCACCAATCTCTCTGGTATCCCCGAGGTGGTTCAAGATGGCGTTACAGGGTTACTGATTGATCCGGGCGATGAGGAGGCGATGGCAGAAGCCATCGCCAGGCTTTTGAATGATGCCCAACTCCGTGAGAGGTTGGGTCGAAAGGGGTGCCAGTGGGTCGAAGAGAGATTTAATATTCGAACGAATATTGGCCGGCTGATTGAATTACTTGAGTCTTAGAACTCCAACAATTCACAATGCTCTTGTGTGCAACTCTCATAGTCTGATATGGTGCTGGCTGTTGAAGGAGACACAGTACATACTATGTCCAGAATGCTGTTCATCGCCTGGATTGCCCACAACCGGCGTAGTCAATTGATTGCCGCAAAGTTTCAGATGAAGTTGTACCTCATCCAGTCTCTGAAACGACGATACTTCCTGTCGCCCCTCAGATATATCCTACAGGCCGCTAAAACCTTGGGTATTCTGATCCGTGAAAAACCAGAGGTCATTTTTGTGCAAAATCCGCCTATCTTTGCTGCCCTGGTGGTTTATCTGTATGCCAAACTGTGGAAAGCCAGGTACATCATTGATTCTCACACCATCGCCCTACTGGCACCCTGGTGGAAGTGGTCATTGCCTATCCACGCCTTCCTGTCGCGCCGAGCAATCACGACCATTGTTACTAACGAACACCTCAAGGCCATGGTAGACGCCTGGGGGGCTAAATCGTTTATTATCGCCGATATTCCGACGACCTTTCCCCAGGGAAAGCCCTTTTCGCTGGATGGGAGGTTCAGCGTGGCGGTGATTAATACCTTTTCGCCAGATGAGCCCATAGAGGAAGTATTGAAGGCGGCTGCTTCTCTGCCGGATGTACAGTTCTACATCACTGGCAGTCCTATTCGGGCCAGGAAAGAGTTCCTGCAGAATCATCCCGACAATGTAAGATTCACCGGCTTTCTTCCCGACGAGGAGTATTTTGGGCTGCTACGGGCCGTGCAAGCCATTATGGTATTGACGACAGACGATCATACGATGCAGCGCGGCGCATGCGAGGCCGTTTCATTGGGCAAGCCCATTATCACTTCAGACTGGCCGCTTCTGAAAGCGTATTTCCACAAAGGCACTATCCACGTGGACAACTCTAGCCAGGGAATTCAAGAAGGTATATCGAGGATGCAAAAGGAGAGAGATGTCATGGAAAGAGAGATCTTGGTCTTGCAGCAAGAGCGCTGGCAGGAGTGGGAAGAAAAATATGCATCGCTCACCCGGCTTACTAGAAGGTGATTTAGAGAAGCGGCAGTTTGCAGCAAGAGACTAATGCTGGAGACGATTGCAGCAGAATTGTGGCAAAAGAGATTAGAGTTGGAGAATGAAGTTGAGGCAAATCACACGTTCCATCACAAGACACGTGATGATGAAAAATTACCGCCCCTACGAGAAGATCCTGAGACACATCAGGGCGCGGAGGGACATCTGGATGGTTTCCCAGGGCGAGTATATGGCATGGTGGTTGAAGCGAGAAAACGCAATCCTAGAAATCACCGTGTCCGATGGGACCTGTCGTGCCTATACCTCCCTGGAAAATGCGGTCATTGAGAGATTCCCAGGAGAATTCCTGGACTCACCAACCATAGCTTACCAAGGGTCAGGATTCTCAGGTGAGGTCTGGCTCACGATTGACAGTGAGTTGGAGAAAAGAGAGCTACTGATCGAACTGCTAAAGCGCGAAGGGATTCTGAACTTTAGAATAGCAGAGGAGGGCAAGTTTCTGCTTTCCCAGGCGGAAATGGGGCCTCTGCTTGAAGATATCCACATCAAACTGCATCAGCGAGGCCGGTTCTTTGAAGAAGACGTGTCAGCCGTCAGGCAGGTTGTCATTAACAAACTGGCGGTGTATAATCTACCTTTGTTGAGGATCTGGTACCATCCCCGGGTAGATGGGATAGTGACCAAGGCGGTCTTTTCACCTCGTCATGATGTTGATAGAGCCATAACCAATCTGGCCCGCACTAGAGTACTGGAGAAGAAGTATAGTGTCTCCAGCACACTGTATTTACGGGCCTTTGGCCCCTTCTATGGTGATCAGGAGATAAGAGAGGCAGCCACTGTGCCATGGTGCTCTGAGGTTGCCCTCCATGGCGAATTTGTTACCAATGCTCACAAATATGGGAATGAACTCAAAGCAGCAGAGGCAGAAAAAGGGCATTTGGAAAGGCTTATAGGGCGTCCGATCCTGGGCGTCTGCATGCATGGCGGGGAGTTGGCGTTCAATACCAGCGAAAGCACTCGTGGTGTGGTGCAAAGAGCAGGGTTTCTCTACGATACAACATCGAGGATGCAATACTATTTTCCTTTCAAGCAGGTTGTGAATGGTCAATTAAGCAAGTCCTACTGTCTCGTCCATGCTTTAGGTGACATCAAGATACCTGTCAGCCGGAACTATGGCCGCACGTTTTATGAAAAGACGATAGCCAAGATGGATGAAGTATATGAGCAGAACGGTATCTTTGTGCTCATGCTACACCCAGTATACTTTGGCTTTTGGGCCTATCTATTCAAGCCCAGGAATTGGGTGCCACTGCTTAGGTTCTTTTCAGGTTACGTGAGACAGCGTTCTTGGTGCTAAACTTGTTCTGAGTCGTGTGAAGTTGTACGCCGGTAGGTTTAAGGCCTGAGCGACTGGTATAACTTGGGGAGCGATAGTGATGGCGGAACCCACCCATCAGGAGAAGAAAACCAATCACGAGCTGAAGCTGCTGGTTGTCCTGGGAGATGGTGGACATACCGCAGAGATTATTCGGCTGGTGGAACTATTGGGGCCGAATTATGATTACCATTATCTCATTACTGCCTCAGATCGTATTTCCGAGAGCAAGGTCACGATCCAGGGCCCCATATACTACATCGTTCGGCCGCGGGCGAAAGATGAGAAGGTATGGCGCGTGGCCATCAAACTTGCTCGTAGCCTTTGGCAGGCAGCACGGCTGCTTTACCAGATTCGGCCCGACGTTGTGCTGGGATCTGGGCCGGCTGTGATCGTGCCCGTGGCCCTGTTGGGCAAGTTGGCCGGGGGCAAGGTTATCTACATCGAGAACGCCTGCCGGGTGACCGACCTATCGCTAACTGGCAAGATGATGCTCAAAGTGGCTGATCTCTTCTTTGTGCAGTGGGAACAGGTACAAAAGCGTTATCCTCGTGCCATCTTTGCGGGGAGATTGCTGTAATGATTTTTGTAGCAACGGGCACCACCGGCTTCGATGCGCTGGTCGAGAGGATGGATCAACTGGTTTCCACATTGGGTGAGTCAGTTGTGATGCAGATTGGAAACGGCCAATACATCCCTCAGCATGCCGAGTATTTTCGTTTTGCCCCCTCACTCACACTCTACTACGAGCAGGCCTCGCTGGTTGTGGCTCACGGAGGAGTGGGGATCACCCTGGAGGTTTTAGATTGTGGCAAGCCATTGGTCAGCCTCAGCAACCCAGACCGCTACGATCAACACCAGCAAGACGTGTTAAGCACCTTGGCTGCGCAAAACTACCTTATCTGGTGTCGTGAGTTGAGTGAGTTGACCGAAGCCATCCAACAGGCCAAACAGTCCACTTTTGAACGATATGTAAGACCAAGATGTACAATTCACGACCAGATCAAAGATTTCCTGGATAACCTGGCAGGCATTGACGAAGCCTAACTTGTTTCCGAGACGTAATCAGTCTTGACATCCAAAACCAATAACTCTACAACAATTGTTATCGAATTCGACCGCTAATCTGGCAGCAAGCGTAGCGGAGGTGTGGGGAACCTTGGGTTCCTGTCGTCCAACATAGCCGATGTTCAAATCAGGAGTGTGCGGGGAAGAAAGACAAACCATGAAGAGACTTTTTCAGATTCTAAGACTTGGCAGTTTGTTGTCAGTTCTTGCGCTGGCAGTGCCAATTCAGGCTTCACCTTCAATTCAGAGTCCAGTCTGTGACTATTATGTGGACAACCAGGCCGGTAGCGATGGGGATGGTTCCTGGACCCATCCCTGGAAGGAAATCAACGGTCACCTGGGAGATCTGGTCCCAGGTGATACGATGTGCGTCCGCGGCGACGTCTCAGGCTCTGGGCGGGAGTACGAGGTTGCCCAGATCGACCTCGACAGCGAGGGGGGCCAGGTCCGTGACGGCGCACCTGGCAGCCCCATTACTGTGCGCGCTTATCCGGGCGAAGAAGTCATCCTGCGGAACGTCGGCAGCGAGGCCATCGTCTACTTCAGAGGCGCCGACTATTGGGTCTTTGAAGGATTCGTGATGGACAACAATGGTCGCAGCACACGGGCCGTCCGCTTCAAACACGACGCCAGCCACAACATTCTGCGTAATAATGAAATCCACAATGGCAGAAGAACCGGCATTGCCATCTACTCCGGTCACAATGTCGGCAATGTGATAGAGAACAATCACATACATCACATCGACGCCGGAGACATAGACGCACATTGTATAGTGCTTGACGTTATGTCGGATGATACCATCATCCGAGGCAATGTCGTTCACGATTGCAGCGGCGACGGCATCCACATCTATGCTACGGACGACACACCTATCAGTGAGTATTCCAAGGATGTGCAGATCGTGGATAACGTCTTCTATCGAGGCACTCTGTCGAGGAATGAGGATGGCATTGATATCAAAGGCGCAGACGGTCTTGTCGTCACCGGTAACGAACTCTATGGCTACCACTATGGCGACGACAGCAGTGTGACCGCTAGAGCAATTGTCGTCCAGAAAGGCAGCCGAAACATCCTTTTTGAAAGGAACGTCATCCACGACACCAATGCCGGGATCAATTGTCACGGTGAAGGTGGTAAGCACGTGGAGAATATCACCATCAAGAACAACCTGTTCTACAACATAAATATAGAGGGCCGCTATGCTATCTTCTTCGCGGATGTTTATGAAGCTGTTGTCTACCACAACACGATAGCAAACTCGACCGGTTTTTCTTTCTACGTCGCGGGCAGTGGGCTTCACGGTGGCGACATTCGAAACAATCTGATCTACAACAGCAACAGGGCCAATATTGTGGGGGATGCCCCTTTCGTCAACGTGACCGTAGGTTACAACGGCTGGTTCGACACCGAGGCCGAGAGCGAATTCACTGCTGCTACTGACATAGTCGGCAGCGGTGACCCTGGCTTCGTGGATGCATCCAACGACGATTACCATCTGGTGGCTGTCAGCCCGGCCCGCAATGCAGGGATAGACGTGGGGGTGACAGCCGACTTTGAAGGCGACCATCGTCCTTTCGGCGATCATCCCGACATTGGAGCGGATGAATATGAGGATTTGCCCACCCTAGAGCTGACAGCGATCCCGCGCGATCGCGCGATTCATCTATTCTGGACTGAGTTCGAGAACCCGGCTTTGGTCAGTTACGTTATTAGGTATACCTATGGAACTGGCGGCAGCGATGCGGACCAAGGACCATCGCCCATCTCGAACATTCCGCCCACTGTCCAGGTCTACTCATTGACCGGCGTGGCCAACCATGTCTTCTACACCATCACCGTGGCTGCCCGTGATGAAAGCAATGCCAATCTGACCGTGTCGGACAGTGTGAGGGTGATGCCAACCGATATTTTTCTTTACTTGCCGGCAATCATGAAGGCTATGCCAATCCACTGTTATTATGTGGCCCCGCATGGAAACGACAGCAACCCGGGCACCGAATCGCGGCCCTGGGCAACCGTACACAAGGCAGCAACTACGGCGGTGGCTGGCGATACTGTAATCTTCGAGGATGGCACATACGACGTCGGAAGTGGCGAGGGCGGCTGGAACTCAGGCTCCTCCGACGAACCAATCGCGTTCCAGGCCAGAAACCGCCGCCAGGTGACGTGGGAACAATCTGATACTGGCTCATCTGTAAACCTGGACACCGTTTCCTACATCACGTTCGAGGGGCTCGTCATCAGAGGCGATAATACACACGAGCAAACCGCACTGGTTCGTATGGTCGATTGCAACCACGTCACACTCGACGATTGTGAGATCGGAGAAAGCTCACAGGCATTCCACGGTATTTACATTCGCTCGTGCAGCGACGTCACCGTCACCAACTGCTCGGTTCATCCAAATAACGGTGGAAACGACAAAGGGGACGGCATACACATGGAGGGCGACTCCTCCAACGTTACCATCGAAAACTGCGAGATCTATCACTGTGACCACGAAGGGATCAGTGTAACGTGCTGCGATGGGCTACTGATAGACAATTGCCACATTCACCACACAGGCAGTCACGGCATCGGCATCGGTGGCACAAGTAACCGCGGGGATACAGTAGCCGATATCACGATCAAGGACTGCAGTATACACGACAACGACACCACGTACGATCACACCGGCACCCACCATTCCAACGTCCGCATCCACCGGTACGCATCCAATGTGACAATTCGAAGAAATGAACTCTATTCCGCCGCTTGCTACGGACTGTACCTGTCGAGTGAACTCACCGGACCAATCTACATTTACAACAACACGATCTACAACCAGGGCCTCGATATAACGACCGAGGGTCAGGTCGTCTTCGACGCCCGGAACCTGGACAACAATGTCCAGGCAAACATCTACTACAGAAACAACATCGTCTTCGTAACACAAGATGGTCCCAAAGCCTTCAAATCTGATCCCGAATTTGAACCCTGGATACAAGCAGATCGCAACCTGTACTACTCCACCAGTGCCACCCAATCAATCCGGCGCGGTGGGACAACGTACCACACCTTTGCCGCTTACCAGGCCGCAGGTTATGAGCCCAACTCCGTCGTAGGTCACGACCCACTCGTCAACGACCCGGCCAGCGCCGACTTCACCCTGCGGCCCGGCAGCCCAGCCATCGACGCCGGCGTAAACACCGGCGAACCGTACTCAGGAACCGCTCCCGACATCGGAGCCAACGAATACACTGGGGAGTCCTCGCCAGGGCCCGGATACTACGATTTAAGCATGACTCCGGAACGTGAGCAACACGTCATCGCGATTTCCAAACGGCTAGGGATGGAACCGGAAGGCGGAGACGTGATATGGTACACTATAAAAACACGTTAGCAATTGTCTTGATAGCAATAAGCATCATGTTTGTGGGCTGTGGCGAAACTAGAAACGGATCAAGCCCTGGTATAGTGCCGGGAACCAGCAATAGTCACGGTGACGAACAGGTTGCCCCCGATGATGATCAGGTACATGACGACCAGACAGAAGAGAAGCCACCAACAGATTCGCGGCAGACACGAGCGTTGTGGTCGTGGGCCGGTCGAAGGGCAACCTCGAAGCATGACATTGATGAACTCGTGGCCAAGATTGATGGCGCTCACTTGAACGTAGTCCTATTGTCAGTTTATCACAGAGGCACTGCGTTTTTCGAACCGAGCCACAGCAGATTTCCTGATAGCAATGAGCGCTTACCCAATACATCAGCGTTCTCAGAGGATGGATACAACGATGCGCTAAGTTATTTGCTCGCTGTTAGGGATGAACGAGGATTAGATGACGATCCGTTCAATGATTTTCAAGTTCACGCCTGGTTTAACGTTACTCAGGGCGGTGATTGCATAAAGAACGAAGGGTGGCCTAGGCCCGATAATACCCAACCCTATATGTTGCACTACCTGCATCCAGAGTTCAAGATAAAATATGGCCAGTATTACTCCCGTGGAAATGATCGATATGTCAACCATCTTTACTCTGTTGTTCATCAGCCCAGATTCAGAGTTTACATGGTGGATCTCATTGCCGGCCTGGTTGAGGACTATGGCGTAGACGGGGTTCACCTGGATCACATAAGGGCCATGGGGATTTGCTTCAATGACGAGCCCTTGGATTATCCAGGGACAGAGTACGATTATCCTGGGTGTCAGAAAGACTATAAAGCCTGGACTCGAGAAACTTATGGACGTGAGTACACTCTCTGGCAGGACACCGACGGCCATGGGGAGATTCAGGATGGGGGGAGTGGCAGAATAGCGGCCTGGCAGGAGAGAGCGGTTGGCATGCTGGTCAAGAGCATCCACGATGAAGTCAAGTCTGTCAGACCAGACGTCATTATTTCGGCGGCAGTGGGGGCAACCTCGCCGGAGACAAGAAAAGAGTCAGAACAAGGGCAAGTCTTCTGGGAATGGCTTGATCAAGATTGGATCGACGCTGCTTTTGTGATGGCCTATTACGCTGATACGCAGGCAGTCATTGACAAACATCAAAAACTGGTGGATGCCTGCCAGAACGAGAGCAGCCGATCAAAAATCTTTCCCGGGCTAGCCACCCACAACGTTCGCAATATAATAATAGATGAGCGATGGTCAGATCTAGTTGTGGAGCAGGTTAATGCGACCGTGAATGGACAATGGACAGTGCAGTCGCTGGAACCACTACCAAAGGGGGTAGCCTTATTCCGTGCCCACCGATTGAGCGAGGATGCTATCCAGGCCTTGGCCGATGGTCCGTTTGAAGAACCTGCCCTGCCTTTCTGGGCCGAAGCGGACACTCTCTATGATTCTCATCGGCCTCCGTGATGCACCTACTATTCCTATTGCCCATCACTTGTAGAGTATTGCAGAAATCTGTCTAGTCCTTACATACGTGAGGTAGTCTGTGATGCCTGATTATGTTTTCATCGTCGGTTTACCTAGAACTGGCACTAAACTAATGGTGAACATCCTTGAAAGATCTCGGGAAAGAGACTGTCATATTACCCCGGAGAACTTCTTTTTGGGCCGTGTGCTGCGCCCCGGAGTCAGGCAGAAGATCAAAGAAATCGGTGATATGTCAATTGACTCGAATGTTCATAAACTTGTGGACGATATGTATTCCAGTAAATTCTTTGGAAGTTATTGGCGGCGATTGGTTGATGGTCGTCTCAGGGTTGATAAAGGGACCATGTTAGAGAGAATATTGAACTCTGATCGAAGTGATAGGAGTATTTATACGATCTTGCTACAGTCACATGCCGAGGTAACAGACAATTCAATCCTGGGGGACAAAAGCGGACCTAACCTCTACCGCGTTCCCACATTGCTAGAATGGTTCCCGGACGCAAAAATCATCCATACTTTTAGAGATCCCAGAGCCATATTGGCCTCAGAGCTAAAGAAACGATATCGTCTCGCACAGTCGGCGAAAGATTATAAGCCCTCGCCTCTCCTTCTGAAACTGATATATCCTTTCTTATTCGTGTTCATAACTCTGTATATCACAGCAGCCTGGCTATACGCCGCGAGATTGCACCACAAGTATAAAGACCTCTATCCCAATAATTACTACTTGTCAAAATTCGAGAACTTGGTCGCCGAACCGGAGAAGAGTACCAGAAAGTTGTGCAAGTTTTTGGACATTGAATTTCATAGCGAAATGCTGAATCCACCACAAGTTGATTCCAGTTACTCGTGCAAAGGAGACATTGGTTTCGATAAACTAACACTCACCAGGTGGCAAGATGATCTCAAACCGTGGATGAATACTTGGCTATTGTTCTGGGGGAGGAAATACTTGAGGGAATTTGGCTACATCTGAAACTTGCTTGGCATGCTAACATCACATTTGACCAACTCGGTAGAAACCATATATATAGATGAGGTCAAATCTGTCAGGCCAGACGTCGTTATTTCGGCGGCGGTGGGGACAACCATGCCGGGGACAAGAAAAGAGTCAGTGCAGGGACAAGTCGCCTGGGAATGGCTCGATCAAGCCTGGATTGATGCTGCTTTTGTGCTGTCTTACAATTCTGATACACAGGCAGTCGTTGACAGAAACCAAAGATTTAGGGACGCCACTCAGAACGAGAGCAGCGGATTGAAAGTCTTTCCAGGGTTGGCAACTCATACCATCGGTAAAAGAGGTGACGTGTGGTCAGACCTGGTTGTGGAACAGGTCAATGCAGTGATGCATAGACGATGGGAAGGGCAACCCCTCGAGCCACCAGCAAGAGGTGTGGCTCTATTTGATGACAGGTTTTTGGTCAGGCCGCAATAAAGGCTTTGGCCGATGGACCATTCAAAAGACCCGCCCTGCCTTTCTGGGCCGAGATTGAGCCAATCTCTGAGTGATTCCAAGTACCCTTGGTCCAAGACAAAAACTCCAACTATTGACCAATACATTCAATTGGCGTTACTACTCAGCCACCGTCATTCCGAGCGACCGAAAGGAGCGCAGCGACTGAAGGGAGTCGAGGAATCTCCTGTCGGGGTCACGCTCGCCATCGCAAGTAGAGATTCCTCGACTCGCTACGCTCGCTACTAAGTAGCTGTCCATTAACAACTTCGTAGTTTTCGGGTATAATGCTCCTGCCGAAACCAAGCAGGAGGGTGAAAGATATGCCAGTCAGAGCTGTACAT
>Ga0209121_10003046_pt1 | contig 16484 bp, 13 predicted proteins | sample Cruoilmetagenom3_FD_187292 | JGI IMG/M metagenome (GOLD analysis project Ga0209121, IMG submission 187292) | Oil polluted marine microbial communities from Coal Oil Point, Santa Barbara, California, USA - Sample 3 (SPAdes) (version 2) | ecosystem: Environmental > Aquatic > Marine > Oil seeps ... | reverse complement strand
CCGGGTCCTGTCACGCTCGGTCAGCAGTTTGTCAAAGCGGGTCAGCAACAGCAGGCTTTTTTCGTGCAACTGATCGCTCAGGGTTTCCCAGACGGCGGCCTCGGATTGTCGCCAGGCTTGGGTTGCGTGGCTGCACCAGATCACGTTATCCGCCTCGCCGATAACATTCTGCCACACGTCGGACGCCATATTCGGGTCAGAGATACCGGGCATGTCGATCAGATCGCACAGCCGCAGAATGTCGGATTTCAGGTAAATCCGGATCAGCCTTGTGTCTTCCAGCTGAACCGATTCCAGCGCGTGAATGTCGATTGGGCTTTGGTTGCCCAACATGTCTTCGCGACAGGCCGGTTCATCGCCATAGGCGATCCAGATCGGCGGCAGCCGGGTTGCCGTTACCTTGACCGGCAAAGGGTCAGCGCCCAGCAGCAGGTTGGACAACGTGCTTTTCCCGGCGCTGAATTCCCCCATCAAAGCAAGCCGGGGTTTGCGGGGGGCTGATGTTTCGCCAATCGGGGCGTGGGTGTCATTGGTCATCTGCTCAACCTGATCCTTTGATCATTGTTATGGCCCAATTTTATGCGGCACAGCGCGACAGGGCTTCCATCGTGCTTTCCAATACGCGGCGACGTTCCATGTTTGAGGATTTGTCAAAGGCTTCACGGGCATCCGCCGCATCGATGTCTGTTTTGCTTACCAATCCGGCCAAGATGCTGCGCTGTTCGTCCAGGAATTCCCTAAGCGCCGCTTTGGCGGAATCGCGGACTGCATCAGCCTGTTCGTATTTCAACTCGGTCAGGATGCCGCTGGTTTCCGCGCGGATCATTTCCTGAAAACTTTCAGCATAGGCCTGATAGCCGCGCCGCCGCCGCCACCAGCTTTTCCACCAGCCATCCTGAAAATCCAGCGCAATGGTCTGGCCCAGACAAACAGGGGGCGGGATGTGCGGGGTGATCGGGGCCTCGATGCCGATACCGTCGACCGCGCCACCAAAGGCCTGACCGTACAACACCGCAATATCCGCTGCTGCGGCCTCGTACAGCGTTTCGGTTGTGGCCTGTGTGCGGGTGCCAAAGACGTTATAGGCTGACCGCAACAGCATGCGCAGCCCGGTTGGGTTGTATTCCCAAACCTGGTTCTCGCCCCATTTTTCCAGATGGGTGATCAGCGAATGGGTGGCCCGGTCAAGAAAGTTGCCATGTGCCCGGTCAGCGCGTTTGTGATAGCCCTTTATCAGCTTGTCGAATTCACTGTTCAGGGCGCGAATATGACGATGCGCCAGATCGCTGAATTCGGTCTCTATTTCCGCTCGGTCCATATGATCGGCTGGCTGGGCACCGGTGATCGTGATCGCCTCGGCAACCTGCAGGCTGTTGGCGATGTTGATTGCGCTGCGGGAAATCTTGTTCAGGGTTTCCTGGCCATGATCCTCGACAATCCGTTCTGAAAGCGCCCGGTAAAGCGCTGGCAGGCCGGACAATTCCCAAACCATGTTCGGCGCTGATTCCGCATCATGCGCCGACGAGAGCGAGTTTTCGGCCCAGTTCAGCAATGTTGCGGTGCTTTCGGCAGACATGTTTTCCAGATCGCCCGCCAACACCCTGTTGGCCCAATAGGCGCTGCCAAAGAGGATGCTGGCATCGGTTGGCCCGTTCTGATCCTTAAGGGTTTGCAGAATGCTGTCGCGGATTTCCGGAACCTGGCGTACCGGGTCCTCTAATTCGTCAATGCGGTTCACAAAGATAATCACATCACGCGATTTCAGGTTTGAAATCAACCGGATCACCGCCATATCGACCGAGGTCAGCGCCTGATGCGCTGACAGGACAACCACGCACAGGCGGCTGTCGCGAATGGCGCGGATCGTGACCTGTTCGCGCATCATGAAAGTGTCATTGACGCCTGGCGTGTCGCGGATGCACAATTTTGACGGCAGCGTGTCGCAGTGCAGGAACAGATCGGCAGATTTGGTGATATCCGCAAACCGCCCCTGATTGTGTTCGACGGCATCCGGTTCGTCGCTGTCAAAGTGATCGCCCAGACAAATATAGCGTTCGACAAGGTTTTTGTCGAAATAGCTATATTCATGTTCCTGCCCCAGCAGCAGTTCAAATTTCCGCCCCAGACGTGCCTTTGACTTTTCGCGCATCGCTTCTATCTGTTCGCGGATTTTCTGCAATTCACTGTCAGCGCCGGCCCGGTCCGCCAATTCGCCAATCCGCCCGCCCTTGTTCAGCAGACGGTCCCATTCGTCTTCGGCAAAAAACCGGAACTTGGCGCCGCTGGCGACGCGCTTGGCCTCGGGGGTCAAATGCAGCGAGGTCACAACGGATGTCCACGGGTTCACGTCTGCGGGCAGCAGATCGGCCCACCCGGCCATGGCATTGACCAGCGACGTTTTGCCGGATTTTACCTGACCCAGCAGGGTTACGCTGGGTTCGAATTCCCCCAAAGTCTGGCGCAGACGTGCCACGCTTTTACCAGTGTTGGCATCGCCAAGGTCTGCCAGCTTTGACAGGGCCAGATCCAGTTGGCGGATCTCTTCGGCAAATGCTGCAAGCGGTTCCAAACCGGTTTTCAGGTTGGTCGGACGCCCCGATGCCCGGATTTCGGTTGCACTGTCAGTTGTGTCTTCGATTTTCATAGCTAACCTGGCAGCTTGTTGCGTCATTTTTGGGTGCCATGACCCGTTCAGATAGTATTGCCCGACATCCAAAACGACGCTTGTTGTTGACTGTCGTTAGTAAGATAGACGTAAAAATGTGGTGATATTGGGGCTGGGACCCGGCGAGAAACGGCAAATTTGACAGACCTCAGGCAACGGCGACCTCGGACATCCCCTTTTTCAACTGCAACAGCAATGTCACGGCATCGGCGGCGGCATCTTCGGTCTTTTCCAGCTGGAACAGCAGCATCATATCCGTGCATTCCATCACGTCGTCCTGAATCTCCACGACCAACGGATCGGTCAGTTCGAGATCCAGCATCATTTCAGTCAGGATGTTGGCCGTTTCCAGACAATGATCCAGCACAAAAACCTGTTTGTCGGGGCCCGTGTCATCAAGCGTGTTTATCAGCGTGTTGGCGCGGTTTTTCAGGAACTCAAGCGCTTTGGAAAGCACCTCTTTGGTGTCCTGACTGTTGCCCTTGGTCGCCAGCCGTGCCGCAGTCTGCGGCTTGTCTGAATTAGGGGAAGATTTGGGCGGCCCAGATGTGGCCGGGGCCGGTTTGGCGACCCTGGTCACCTCGGGCAAAGCTGCCGCATAGCGGTTCAGGAACATGCGGGCGTTGTCAGTATCGGCAGTCCGACCGGTATCCACCAATCGCAGGATGGCATCCAACAGGGCTTTGCCACCGCTGGCGTCCCACAGGTCCTTGTCCCTGGTGCCATCCGGCTGGCGCGCGGTGATTGCCTGCAGGGTCGCGACAGGAAACAGGCTGTAGAACTCTTCAGCGACAACATCTTCCAACTGAGCGATCCGGTCGGGCAGCGAGCCTTTCATCAACAGTTGATCGGCCTTTGTCAGAATCAGAAAGCTGTGGTCTTTCAGGGCATCCTGCGCCGAACTCCATAACGCCTGTTCAGTGGCGTCAAAGGTCTGCGTGCACCATAAAACGATGTCGGCACGCTGTATTGCCCAGTCTGCGGCGGCTTGCTGATTGGCCGGGCTGCCCGTCAGGCTGACTTCGGTCAGGCTGAGCTTGTTCAGCAATGGCAGCGGGTGTTCGACGCGCACGATGGCCGTGCCGGGCGGAACCGGTTGACCGACCTCAGCCGCATTTTGCTGCTGGCTAGAGCCGTCTTCCATCAGATAAACGGTTCTGGGAACCGGCCCTGCCGCAATTTCCAGCGCCGGAACGTCCGGAATGGTTGGCATCACCGCATCGCCAAGCAACATGTTGGCCAGACGCGACTTGCCGCTGTTCTCGCGGCCCAACAGAACAACCTGAACCGGTGATTTCAGCCGGGACAGCAACAAGGCGCCCCGCTGTTTTGCCTCGGTCGGGAACTGGTCAACGCCCAGCACCTGTTCCAGCTGCTCCAGCACCATATCTGTGGCAAGGGCCTTGGTCATGCGGTTTTCTCCGATGAAACACGGTACATCATCGACATGCCGTTGTCGGACGCTGCCGCCATGATGGTCACCACTCTCTTATTCCCAAGCGTCGTTACAAGCTGGGGGCTGTCCGTTGTCTCGGGCACCGGCAGCGGCGCCTCACGGCTGGCGGTAGCCGATTTCTGAACCTTGATGACGCAGAACGAAACATTATCCTGATCCGGGTCGGCCAATTCTTCCAGGCAGCGCAACAGAACGGATGTTATTTCTGCGCTGGTTCCGTGAACCTGATCCGCAAGAAGTTCGGCGATTTCATCGTCGTCCAGAAACTGCAATCCGTCACTGGCCACAATCAGAATGTCGCCATCCGCCAGCTCAACCGGGTCTTTCGGGCAATCGATCTGCGGGATCTGCTGGCCAATCAGAACCGATGTCAGACAATTCCTGTCAGGATGGTTCATTGCCGCCGTAGAATCCATCACGCCACTGCGCACCAGATAGTCGATTTGCGGCGCCATCGAATGATCTTCGTTTAGCTGCACCAGCTTGCCGTCACGAAACAGAAACAGCGGCGAATCTCCGACCGATATCCAGTACAGTCGATCCCCCATCAGCACCGGGGCCACCAGCGTCGCGCCCATTCCCCTGGTCCCGGGATATGAACTGGAATGCGCGCGAACGCATTCATTGGCGGTTTCGGCGGCGTCCAGCAGCACTTTGGATATGTGGCGCTCCATGTGTTTTGGATCGCCAGTTCTTAGCTTCAACTCGCTGAACACTTCGGTCACGACGATCTTGCTGGCAATATCACCCGCCGCATGCCCCCCCATGCCATCGGCCAGCACAGCAAAGCCCAACTCGGATCCCAGCGGGAAATCCGCGATGATCGCGTCTTCCTGGAATTCGCGCTGTCCCAGGCTGATCGCCGAGGCAACATCATAGTGGATTTTACCCAAACTGCGCATTTTCGATATCGTCATCCTGGCAAGACCCCCAATCGAACTCGTTTCCGCATAGCGCCACAAAACGCAGCGTCGTTTCTCCGATGCGTATTTGCGCGCCGTTGCTCAGCTTTTCGGTGCTCAGCACCGGGTTGCCATTCAGACGAACCAGATTAGCCTTGCCGCCATGCCCCAGGAAAAAGGCCTGCTGTTCGCCATCATAGGCGATCGCCGCATGGCTAGAGCGCGAGATACTGTTATCCCCGAAATCCAGCCGAATCGCCTGACCTTCGCCGCGTCCGATCTGCGACACCCCGTCAAATAGCGTGAAGGCATGTCCGCGGCCGGGGCCGTCGGCAACAACCATCCATCCAACCGGATACATGGCCGAATTTTGCGCCGGAATCTGAGCCGACCCGCCCGATTTCTGGCTTTGCGGATTGTCGAACGGATCCGGCGCGCTGTCTTGCGCGGTATTGAACCCCAAAAGGCGGGTCTTTACGCGCCCCGCCTGCCGGGTGGCACGGCCAGCGGCCGGCGCTGGCACCTTGATGGTTTTTGGTATCTCTGCGGCCTGTTCTACAGCCGGTTTTGCAGGCATTTCATCGCGTATCTCACTGGCGGGCTGTGCCCGGCGCGGCGGCATGTCTGACGGCATGTGCCTATCGCGTCGCGCCATCCGTTGAAACGGTGACGAGTCTTCGGGGGCAGCTTCTTGCTGTGCTGGTTGTGGATTTGGCGCGTCACCCGTTAGAATTGCCCGTGTGACAGGCCGAGCCGGGGTCGGTCTGGGGGCCGACTTGGAGGGTGGGATATTGGCCGTCGTTTCGATCTCTAAAGGCCCGGATTCGTCCTTGGCTACGGGATCAGAAACACTCTCGGGCGTATCCGCTGTTGTGTCGGCCCACAGATCGCCAAACAATTCACTTGGGTCGTCGCCATCCTCTTCGTCCTGCGGGGCGGTAAATGTTGAGGTGATTGCGTCGGCGGGCAGATCGTCAAAACCACTGTCATCGCCAACCCCGGTGGATTGGTCGCAAGCGGGTGTGTCGGAGCGGCGTGCAGCCTGCATTTCCGGCCCCAGTTCTGGGGCTGCGGGGTCTTCTGCCACAAACGTGTGTTCCGAGCCGCCGTTCAGTGACTGGCCCCCAGAGGCAATTTTGTTGATGATATCGACATCCGCGCCGGCCATGTCTGCCGGAAGCGCATTCGACTGACCAGACTCTGCCGCCGGATCCTGCATGGCATCCACATCCATATCAGCCTCGGGCAACTCGCGCCCGGCACGACCCGCCAGATTGGCCTTTTCGGAAATGATATCTCGGATGAATTTCATTGGGGTTCCCTTCGGTTAATTCGGTTCAGGGTTTCTTTGGGGTGTTCGGGCGGGTCGGCGACAAACGCCCCATCAGGCTTCGGAAAAATCTGGTTCTCTGCAGCTCTTGGCGCCCGGATGTGCCGGATCCGTTGGCATTTTTCTTGCTGGTGCTGGACCCGGGGCTTCCCCCGGATTTTGATGTACGGGACACGAGGCGGTCCTGGGCTTTCAGCCAGGCGTCGACATCGTCAATCGGGGTTCCGAACATATCGACCGGCTGGGTCTTTTCCCGCTTGTCCTGCGAGGCTGACGGGGCCCGCGGCACCCTGAGTTGGAGGGCAGGCTGACGATCCCGGCTTTCGGGGGCAGGCGTATCGTGCGCAACCGGTGCGTGCAGGCTGCTGTTGGTGTCAGCGACCAGCTTCGAGATTTTCAGCTGAATGGTTGTGTCCAGCTTGGCCCGCGCCACGGCGGCCTGCCTGCGCCGTTCGACGTCAATGGCCTCGCACCATTCCTGCGCGCTTTGCAGACGCTTTTCCGGGAATACTTCCAGCGACTTGTCAATCGCTGCCAGGAAATCCCGGTCAAAATCCTGAGTTATGGTCACCAGCGGGCGATAGGGGTCTTTTTTGTTGGCAGCGATGGCGGCCAGTCGTTGCTGGCTGTGCGGCGGGGCGTCCCCGGTGATGATGTGATAGAAGGTGGCGCCAAGCGAATAGAGATCGCTGGACGCGCATTGGGTCACGCCGGGCTGATAAAATTCTTGCGGCGAATAGCCATCTTTGACTGCCAGCAGTGTCGACAATTCGCGGTTGGCCTGGGTGGCATGTTCCCGCGCTGTGCCGAAATCAATCAGCGTCAGATTGTCGGCACCATCCAGCAAGAAGTTGTCTGGCGATATATCCCTGTGCAAGATGCCCTTATTATGAATGTAATTGACCGCGCCCAGCGATTTCACCAGGGCAGAGCGGATCAATTCCGGGGTCAGCCGATGCTGAGCCTCTTCCACCACGGTCAGCATGTCCATGCCGTCAACGAAATCAAGCGCCATATAGGCGGTGCTGTTTTCTTCGAATACCTGATGCACGCCAACGATATTGGGATGGCTTAGCCGGGCAAGCCTGTGCGCCTCGCGTAGGAAATGCCGCAGGATTGAACTGAACTGCTCTTGGCGGTCAGGTGAAACGGCGTGAACCTGCCCTTCGAACCGACAGCAGATAGCGTTGGGAAAGCATTCCTTGATCACCACCTGACGTTCCAGGCTGTCCCTGGCCAGATAGGTAATTCCAAAGCCGCCACGAACCAAATAGCTCTCGATGACATATTGACCGCGCAACAGGGTTGTCCCCGGCGTCAACTCGTCAAAGTCGTTTTCTGCGTAATCGATCTGTTCGTTTTGCATGGCTCGCAGCGTTCAGTTTCTTAGCAGGGATGCCCCCCCGACGGGGGCCTTGATTTGGTGCCTCACTAACAATCGGATTCAATTGTGATCAGAACTTGTTCGGGATCGGACGAACTCGGGGCAATGCCTGCGCGTATATCCCGCCATGTCTGGTGACAGGGGGGCGAGATGGAGTAATTCAATGTTTTATATGAGTATTTTTGCGAACCAATCGGCGACTATTTGCCGATCGGGCCTCAATCACAATGCTGCAATTTTTCCTATTATCTTCAGACCGCCCCTTGATGCCGGGCCAAGGGGCGGCGTTTTCCGGACTGAACTGCCCCGTGCGGGGCTTTACCCTATCGCGCGACTATCCAAACTGGAAATTACGGATGTGATCCGGCATCTTTACGCCCGCCAGATTCCTGGGATCAGGATCGGGGGGCAGGAATTCGCTGCGAATCGGCAGGACACCGGCCCATATCGGCAGGGCGTAATCCGCTTCATCATCACCCGGCGGGCCGGTGCGGACCTTTGCGGCGGCCTCGTCAATCTCCATGCCCAGCACGGTTGTCGCCTTCATTTCCTGTGTCGTCGGCGGGCGCAGCATATCCCAGCGTCCGGGAAACAGCCCCTCGACAAAGGCTTTCAGGCGGGCGGCCTTTTCGTCCGGGTCTTCGACCTTGTGCGCCGTGCCAAACAGCATCGCGGACCGGTAATTGACCGAATGGTGCATCGCGGACCGCGCCATGACAAAGCCGTCGGTCAATGTGACGTTCAGGCAAACCTCGTGCCCGGCGGACGCCTTTAGCATCCGGCTGGCGGATGAACCATGCCAATAGACGTGATTGCCTTCGCGCCACTGGATTGTCGGTGTCGCATAGGGCTTGCCGTCAATGACATAGGCCACAGTACAAATCGGGGTTGCGTCAAGGATCGAATGGATGCTGTCCGCGTCATACTGGCCGCGTTCATGCATCCGGCGCAGGCGGGTGCGGTCGGTTGGGGCGGGGGTGTTTTGGGTCATTGTCAGGATTGCCTTGTTGGAGGGTTATCTTCTTTGACCCAAGGATTATCCGGTTGTTTGGGCCGTAAAAATATCCAAAACTGGGAAAATGACTAAGTCCAATATTGACTCTGCCCTGTTATCCGTGTCGCTGGACAGAACCCTGAACGTGTCGCTGCAGGCACAACTGATCGGGGCGATCCGGCGGCTTGTCCATGAACGCGCGCTTCAATCCGGCGACCGCCTGCCGCCCAGCCGGGTGCTGGCGTCGGACCTGTCGGTGTCCCGCATCACGGTCACATCCGCCTATGACCAACTGATCAGCGAAGGCTATCTGGCCGGGCGGCAGGGATCGGGCGTGTTTATAGCTTCGGACCTGTCGGGCATGCCCCGGCCCCCCGCCGGGGCCAGTCGTGACCTTGATTTGTCAAAGGTACCGCCCCCGGGGCCGTTGGTGCCCTTTGCCAGTGCCGCCCCGGATCTGGCGCATTTCCCGCATAAAGACTGGGCGAAACTGTTCGATCAGATCTGGCGGTCCCCCGATCCCGGCTTGCTGGGCCGCAGTGACCCGCTTGGCTGGGGGCCTTTGCGGCTGGCGATTGCCGGGCATCTGCGCGACTGGCGCGGCCTTGCCTGTGACCCGGCACAGATCGTCATCACCTCTGGCCTGGCCGAGGCGATTTCGCTGATCGCCAAGGCGGTGCTTGCGCCCGAGCAGACCGTGCTGGTCGAAGACCCTGGCCATGCCGCGCTGCGATCCGCAATTGCGGCGAATGGGCTGCACTGTCAGCCTACCGGGGTGGACGCGAATGGGCTGACTCTCGGGGCACTGACAGGTCAGGGTTTTCGCGCCATTGCGGTCACGCCCTCGCGGCAGTTCCCGTTGGGGATGACCATGCCGCTGTCCCGCCGCCTGCACCTGCTGCGCTGGGCGAATGAGACAGGCGGGGTGATCATCGAAGACGATTATGACGGCGAATACCGCTATCAGGGCCAGCCCCTGCCCGCGATGATGAGCCTGGATGATCAAGGTCGGGTGATCTATGTGGGCAGCTTTTCCAAGGTGATGTTTCCCGGGCTGCGTCTGGGGTTCGCAGTGTTCCCCGCGCCCAGTATTGGTCGGGTTCGGGCCGTGATGTCCGAAACTGGCGCGCAGGCTGGCATCATGCCGCAACCGGTATTGGCACGGTTCATCGGTGAGGGAAAGTTTGCCACCCATATCCGCCGGATGCGCCGACTTTATGCGCATCGTCAACGGGTGCTGGTGCGCGCTATCGGCACCCATTGCGCCGGGCTGCTGGACATCGCCCCGGCTGCGGCGGGGATGCATCTGGTTGCCGGTCTGACACCCCGTCTGGCGGCCCGGATGGATGATGCCGAGGCATCGACACGGGCGCGGGCAAGGGGCGTCAGTGCGCGGGCATTGTCGGGGTATTATGCCGGTGCCGCGCATCGGCAGGGGTTGGTGTTGGGATATGCCGGTTTCAATGACGCACAAATAGAGCGGGCCGCTGAAAATCTGGCCCTGGCTTTGCGCAGTTAAAATTACAATGCCGCCAGATCGTCAAGGATTGGGCAGTCAGGCCGGTCCTTTTGGCCACTTTCTGATATTCGAGTAAGTCTACCTATTGTTCCAACACCCGATCATTTCACTGACCGGAAGGTCAAGGGCTGACCCATCCCTGTAACGTTTGTGCGCGGTTTTGCAACGGCTCAGGGCTGATCCGGGGCATCAGACCCGTCCAGCTCGTTCAGCAGATCCAGCAGAGCATCATAGCGGTCCGGCCCCATCTGGTCGCGAATCTGTTTCAGCAGGGCAATGCTGGTGGCCAGGTTGGCATTGATCAGCGCTTCGCCCTTTGGCGAGACTTGAACGATCTGCTTGCGCCGGTCGCTTTTGTTCTGTCGGCGCCGTATCAGCTTTTTGTCGTCCAGCTTTTGCAGGATACGAGTCAGGCTGGGCAGCAGCAGGCAGGCCTGTTCGGCAATGCGGGTTGGGTCCGTGGGCCCGGTCTCCTGCAAAATCCGCATCACCCGCCATTGTTGCTCGGTGATGCCGACATCGCTTAACATGGCGCGGATTGGTCCCATGACATGTTCGCGAGCACGCAAAAGGGCAATGGGCAAGGAACGGGATGTTGAAAATTTATCTATTGTCATGACCCAGTTTTGCCGGTCCGCCGCTGTAAGCGCAATCGAAGAATACGATTCACTTTGCTTGACTACGTTTGATACTTTGCTAAACATGTTAAGTATGTTGTTTTTGGGGGGCCTTCATGCCGCATGTGATTATTGATTATTCGGCCAATATGGAGGACCGCGTCGATATGGCCGGGTTCTGTAATGCCCTGCGGCTGGCGGCCATCGAAACCGGTGCATTGCCCCTGCCCGGCGTGCGGGTGCGCGCGGTGCGGGCGGACCATGTGTCCATCGCCGATGGCAGCGACACCCATGGCTATATCGACATTTCGGTGCGGCTGCGCGCCGGGCGCGACTTTGACACCCGCAAGGCGGCAACCCAGCACATTTTCGACACGGCCCGGGCCTTTCTTGAACCGGCCATGGCCAAGCATTCCATCGCGTTATCCTTCGAGATGCGCGACATAGATCCAGACCTGTCGCCCAAATGCGGCACCATTCGCGACCATCTGACATAAGGCGGGCCAACATGACTGACCTGACGCATAACATCGACAAACTGGCGACCTATCTGAAGCGGTTTCAGGGCGGGGGCGTTCAGAACCACATTGGCGGTCTGGCGTGCCCAGCCCTGTCCGGTGCGACGTTCGACAACGCCTCGCCGGTCGACGAAAGCCATATTTGCACCGTGGCGCGCGGCGATGCCGCCGATATCGACGCCGCCGCGCAGGCGGCAAAGGCGGCGTTTCCCGCCTGGCGCGATATGGGCGGGGCCGAGCGCAAGAAAATCCTGCACCGGGTCGCCGACCTGATCGAACAACGCGCCGAGGAAATCGCGTTCTGCGAATGCTGGGACACCGGCCAGGCCCTACGGTTCATGTCCAAGGCCGCCCTGCGTGGCGCCGCCAACTTCCGGTTTTTCGCCGATCGCGCCCCATCGGCGCGGGACGGACAAAGCCTGCCATCGCCCACCCTGATGAATATCACCACCCGCAAGCCAATTGGCCCGGTGGGGGTGATTACCCCGTGGAATACCCCCTTTATGCTGTCGACCTGGAAAATCGCCCCGGCGCTGGCCGCAGGCTGCACAGTGGTACATAAACCGGCTGAATTTTCGCCTCTGACCGCGCAATTGCTGGTCGAGATCGCGCAAGAGGCCGGGTTGCCCCCCGGTGTCTGGAACCTGGTGAACGGGCTGGGCGAAGAGGCAGGCAAAGCGCTGACAGAACATCCCGACATCAAGGCCATCGCCTTTGTCGGTGAAAGTCGTACGGGTAGTATGATCATGAAACAGGGCGCTGACACGTTAAAGCGGGTGCATTTCGAACTGGGTGGCAAAAACCCGGTGATCGTGTTTGACGACGCCGATCAGGACCGCGCCCTGGATGCGGCGATCTTTATGATCTATTCGCTGAATGGCGAGCGTTGCACGTCGTCGTCACGGCTGTTGCTGCAATCAAACATCGCCGATGAGTTTCTGGCAAAACTGACAGCGCGGGTGGATAACATCCGCGTCGGCCACCCGCTGGACCCGGCGACAGAAATCGGCCCGCTGATCCACAAGACCCATTTCGACAAGGTCACCAGCTATTTTGACGTGGCCCGCAAGGATGGCGCGACCATCGCCGCCGGAGGCACCCGCGTCGGTGACAAAGGGTATTTCGTGCGACCCACCCTGTTCACTGGCGCAACCAATGACATGACCATCGCGCAGGAAGAAATCTTTGGTCCGGTCCTGACCGCCCTGAGTTTTGACACCGAAGAACAGGCGCTGCAAATCGCCAATGATACGCCCTATGGGCTGACAGGTTATGTCTGGACCAACGATCTGACCCGCGCCCTGCGCTTCACGGATGGGCTGGAGGCGGGTATGATCTGGGTGAACTCGGAAAATGTGCGCCACCTGCCCACACCGTTTGGCGGGGTCAAAGCCAGCGGCATTGGCCGCGATGGCGGCGACTGGTCGTTTGACTTTTATATGGAACAAAAACACATCGGCTTTGCCACAGGTCAGCACAAAATCCCCCGGCTTGGGGCCTGACCACCCGTGACAAACGCCTGCACACCGCAAAAAACCAGGAGGACACAATGGGTGAGATCGTTCTAGCAGCAAAATGTACCCATGTACCGACCATGCTGATGTCGGAACAACCCGGGCGCCTCCACGGTACCCGCCAGCCCGCAATTGACGGCCATCTGGAAATCGCCCGTCGCGCCAAGGCGCTGGGGGCTGATACCGTTGTCATCTGCGACACCCATTGGGTGGTCAACGCAGGCTATCACATTAACGCCAACCACCGGTTCAAGGGGCTGTTCACGTCCAACGAATTCCCGCAGTTCATTCAGGATCTGGCCTATGAGTACCAAGGCAACGCGGCACTTGGCGATCTGATTGCCAAAAAGGCGATGGAAAAAGACGTGTTTACCCTGTCGCATCAGGTCGACAGCCTAGAGCTGGAATACGGCACGCTGGTGCCGATGCGGTTTATGTCGCGCGAGGCTGACTTTAAGGTGGTCTCTATCGCCGCATGGTGCACCGTGCACAGCTATGACACCAGCCGCAAGATCGGCGAGGCGATCCGCGAAGCGATCGAGGAAAGCGACAGCAAGGTGCTGCTGGTCGCCTCGGGGTCGCTGTCGCACAAGATCTGGTCAAATGATGAGTACGAGGCCAATAACGGCACTTTCACCATCAGTTCGGACTTCAACCGCCAGATGGATCTGCATGTGCTGGAGATGTGGAAACAGGGCGACATCGCCACCTTTATCAAAATGTTGCCGGAATACGCCGAAAAATGCAGCGGCGAAGGGCTGATGCATGACACGGTGATGCTGCTGGGCGCGCTGGGCTGGGACAAATACACCGGCAAGGGCGAAATCGTGACGCCCTATTTTCCCAGTTCCGGTACCGGGCAGGTCAACGTGATATTTCCCGTCCAACCCTGAAGAGGCCGACATGAAATGGACTGAATTCGCCCCTTGGGGTCGACGCGTCGCTGACTGGGCGCAGGATTACCACCAGACGGTGGGCGATCGCCCCGTGCGCGCGCAAACCAAGCCGGGTGACATCTTGAACGCCCTGCCTGTCACGCCCCCCGAAGGGCCGCAGGACATGCAGGATGTGTTCCGCGATTTTGAACAGATCGTGATGCCCGGGATTACCCATTGGCAGCACCCCCGGTTCTTTGCCTATTTCAACTCCAACGCCTCGGCCCCGTCGGTTCTGGCGGAATTTCTGGTCAGCGCCATCGCGCCGCAATGTATGCTGTGGCAAACCTCGCCCGCCGCGACCGAGATGGAAACCCGGATGATGGACTGGTTGCGCCAGTCGCTGGGGTTACGGGATGATTTTCAGGGGGTGATTCAGGACAGCGCCAGTTCGGCGACACTGGCCGCTGTGCTGACAATGCGGGAAAAGGCGTTGAACTGGACGGGCAACAGCCAGGGGCTGGCCGGGCAGACACCCGTGCGGGTCTATGCGTCATCCGAGGTACATACGTCAATTGACCGCGCCATCTGGATCGCCGGGATCGGCCAGGACAATCTGGTGCGGATCCCGATCAAGGGCGATTGGCGGGGCATGGACCCGGTGGCGCTTGAGGCGGCGATTGTCGCAGACAAGGCCGCTGGTTTGACCCCGGCGGGGCTGATCCTGTGTGTTGGTGGCACGGGCGCGGGGGCCACTGACCCGATAGAGGCCTGTCTGGATGTGGCCGAAAAATACGGGCTTTATACCCATGTGGATGCGGCCTGGGCCGGATCGGCGATGATCTGCCCGGAATTCCGCAGCTATTGGCCCGGCATTGATCGCGCTGACAGCATCGTGTTCAACCCGCATAAATGGCTGGGCGTGCAGTTTGATTGTTCGGCGCATTTCCTGCGCAACCCGGATGATCTGGTGAAAACCCTGGCAATTCAGCCGGAATACCTGAAAACCCATGGCCATGACGGCATCATTAACTATTCCGAATGGTCGGTGCCTTTGGGCCGCCGGTTCCGGGCGCTGAAAATCTGGTTTGTGCTGCGCGCCTATGGGCTGGAAGGCCTGCGCGAGCGGCTGCGTAACCATGTGGCCTGGTCGCAGGGCTTGCACGACAAGCTGGCCGCCACCCCGGATTTCCAGATTGTCACCAAACCGATGTGGTCGCTGTTCACCTTTCGCTATGCCCCCGCTGGCGCCGATCTGGATGCGTTGAACCAGCGCCTGCTGGACGCGATCAACGATGACGGCCGGATTTACCTGACCCAGACGCGGGTTGATGGCGATCTGGTGATCCGGTTTCAGGCCGGGCAGTTTGAGACCACAGAAAACGATGTGATGATGGCCTATGACGTGATCACCGAAATTTCCCAAACCTTGAAAGCCCCCTAACATGAGTCGTTTTGCAAGCTACACCGCCGCCGGAACCGCCTTTTATGGCGCGGTCACCGATCAGGGCATGATCGCCCTGTCCCCCGATTTCCCGCAATGGCCAACACTGCGCGAAGTGATCGAAAACGATGGCTTGCATGATCTTGCCAAAGCCGCACAGGGCCGCGCCGTGACCCATGCCAATGGCACCTTCACCTATACCATCCCCATCCCCTCCCCGGAAAAGATCATCTGCGTCGGCGTCAATTTCCCTGACCGCAACGCCGAATACAAAGACGGGCAGGATGCCCCGCCCAACCCGTCGCTGTTCATCCGGTTTCCGCGCTCTTTCACCGGCCATGACCAACCGCTGATCCGCCCGCCGGAAACCCCGCAGCTGGATTACGAGGGCGAGGTGGCGATTGTCATCGGCAAGGGTGGACGCCGGATATCGCAGGCCGATGCCTATGGCCACATTGCCGCGATTTCCCTGTGCAACGAAGGCACCCTGCGCGACTGGGTGCGCCACGCCAAGTTCAACGTCACCCAAGGCAAGAACTGGGACACATCCGGCGCGATTGGTCCCTGGCTGGTGCCATTCACCGCGCCCGCGCAACTGGACGACATCCGCCTGACCACCCATGTGAACGGCGAGCTGCGCCAGGATGATCGCACCAGCCGGATGCTGTTCCCGATTCGCCGCCAGATCGAATATATCTCTACCTTCACCACGCTGGTGCCTGGCGATATCATTGTCACCGGCACCCCTACTGGCGCGGGCGCGCGGTTTGATCCGCCGCGGTTCCTGAAGCCCGGCGACGTGATCGAGGTTGCTGCGACCGGCATCGGCACGCTGCGCAACACGGTAAAGGACGAGGCATGACACCCCAAGAGGTGACCGAGGCCGCCCAAGCCCTGTATCAGGCTGACCTGACCGGCGTGCAAACCGGACTGTTATCGCTGCGTTATCCCGGCATGACGATGGCGGATGCCTATGCTGTGCAGGCCGCGCTGGTGGACCGCAAGACGCAGGCTGGGCGGCACCAGATCGGCTGGAAGATCGGGCTGACCAGCCGCGCCATGCAGGATGCGCTGAAAATCGACACACCTGACAGCGGCGTGTTGCTGGATGACATGCTGTTCGAAACTGGCGGCACCGTGCCCAAAGGCAGGTTCATCCAGCCAAGGGTCGAGGCCGAGATCGCCTTTGTGATGAAATCCCCGCTGGCCGGGGCGAATTGCAGCCGCGACGACGTGATTGCCGCCACCGATTACGTGGCGCCATCC
>Ga0209121_10003045_pt1 | contig 16484 bp, 18 predicted proteins | sample Cruoilmetagenom3_FD_187292 | JGI IMG/M metagenome (GOLD analysis project Ga0209121, IMG submission 187292) | Oil polluted marine microbial communities from Coal Oil Point, Santa Barbara, California, USA - Sample 3 (SPAdes) (version 2) | ecosystem: Environmental > Aquatic > Marine > Oil seeps ... | reverse complement strand
CTAAATTCATGGTGTATAAATCAATATCGCCATTTCTTGTAGAAGTAAATACAATTTTATCACCTTTTGGTGAAACCGTTGGTTCTGCATCATAACCTTTTTCATTGGTTAATTGTGCGGTTATGTTTCCTTCTAAATCTGCCACAAAAATATCATAGGTATCATAAATAGGCCAAATGTATTTTCCGTTTTTACGCAAAGGGGTTTCTGGGCATTCATCAGCACCTAAATGTGTAGATGCATAAATAATATGTTGGTTATCTGGTAAAAAATAAGCACAAGTAGTTCTTCCTTTTCCTGTGCTAATCATTGGTGGTATATGGTCTTTAAAGGTTTCGTCTGCATTCATTAAAAACATTTGATCGCAGTTTACGTTCCAATCTTTGTTGTTAGACTGAAATATCAATTGCTTGTCGTCAAAACTCCAATATGCTTCTGCATTATCACCACCAAAGGTAATTTGGCGAATGTTTTTAAAATGGGTTTCTTCTGGATAAATTAAAGAATCTACCCATTTTGTAGCTCCTGTGGTAGCATCTTCTCTTTTAGAAGTGTTTTGTTTACAAGAAACAATGAGTAAAAAAAGTACAATATAAACAGCGTTGTTTTTAATCATGATTTTTTATATTAATGGCATTTAATACCTAATTTTGTGTAAAATTAATATTTATCATTATGAAATATAGTATTCTTATCCTTTTTTTAGTTCTATTAAATTCTTGTAAAAAAGAAGTTGTTATTCCTGAAGTAAGTATAAAAGAAGATGTCACTTTTTTAGCTGATGATGCTTTAGAAGGAAGACAAACAGGAACAGTAGGTGAGCAAAAAGCAGCAGAATACATAGCAAAACGTTTTCAAGATTTAGGATTACAAGCAAAAGGTACAGATGGGTTTTTTCAAACTTTTTCTTTTAAACCAAAAACAAATCCACATCAAAAAGTAAATTATACAGTAAAAGATGGTGATAGCACCATTACAGGAACCAATGTGGTTGCATATATAGATAATAAAGCAGAAAATACTGTAATTATTGGTGCGCATTATGACCATTTAGGCTATGGTGCAGAAGGCTCTTTATATAGAGGAGAAAAAGCAATACATAATGGTGCAGATGACAACGCAAGTGGTGTAGCAGTTTTACTAAACCTAGCAAAACGTTTAATGAAAGGTAATATTAACAACAATTATTTATTCATTACTTTTTCTGGAGAAGAAATGGGGTTATTAGGTTCTAATTACTTTGTTAAAAACCCAACCATAGATACTAAAAAAGCAAACTATATGATTAATATGGATATGGTTGGTAGACTAAAAAAAGATAGTACTCTTGCTGTTTATGGTGTAGGTACATCACCTATTTTTAAGCAAACTTTAAGAGCAAATAATAACCGATTTAAGTTAGTGCAAAAAGAATCTGGTGTTGGGCCAAGTGATCATACATCGTTTTACAATGCAGATATTCCTGTGTTGCATTTTTTTACAGGACAACATAAAGATTACCACAAACCATCAGACGATACAGCGCTTTTACATTTTGATGGCATGCAAGTAATTTCAAATTATATTTATGAAATTATTAGCGATTTAGATAACAATGGAAAACTTCCTTTTAGAAAAACAAAAAACGAAAGTGAAGATGTGCCAAGATTTAAAGTTGGTTTAGGCGTAATACCAGATTATTTATATGACGGAAAAGGTATGCGAATTGATGGTATTAGCGAAGATAAACCAGCGCAAAAAGCAGGATTACAAAAAGGAGATGTAGTTATAAAACTTGGTGATATTGATGTTGTAGATATGCAAACCTATATGCTTGCATTGTCTAAATTTGAAAAAGGAAACACCACCAAAGTTGTAGTAACAAGAGAAGGCAAAACAGTAGAAGCAGAAATTAACTTTTAAACTACTACTAAAGTAGCACAAATAGTAAAGTGCTTATAAAACAAAAACAGCAGCAAGAATAGTTAAATTTTTGCTGCTGTTTCTATTTATAGAATAAAGAAAGAGGAATTAAACGCCTAAAATTTCAGCATCTACTCTAAATTTTGTGTCTATAATAATATCGTATGTTTCGCTAATTGTTTCATCTGTTATTGTTTGTATACGAAGATTGAAACGGTCTTTTTTAATGTATTCTTTAAGCTCTTGATCATTAACCTCTAAATTAAGCGTATTAGAATTGGTGTTTTCTAAATCGTAAATATTAGCAATTTCAACTTCTTCAATATCGTCAGCATCTATATAAACGTGTACTTCTTTTAAAAAGTTAAAATTACCAGATTCTGGAGAATCAATAGTAAGCTTAATTGTTTTTAGCTTAATACTTTCAATTAAATCTTTACGTGTATCATTGTTTTCAAAAGAAGACTCAGACTCTGTAGTAACATCAGGAGTAAATAGGTTAAAAGGAGAATTAATTAAAGTAGATGGAGGTATAGAATAATTGGTTTGATAATCTAAATCAAATTTTGTTAAATCATCAACTACATTACAACTAAAAAGTAGTGCAAATGCAAAGCAAAGCACAAGTAGGTTCTTTTTCATAAGATCTGTTTTTTTTAGGCAAAGATACATATTTAAAGAGAACCCCTTTTTTCGTTTATTTTTAGAAACCAATTATAAAAGACTTATTTTTGCACAAAAATTATATTACTTGGTAAAAATAGGCAACATAGAACTACCTGACTTTCCGTTATTATTAGCACCAATGGAAGATGTTAGTGATCCTCCTTTTAGAGCATTATGCAAAGAACAAGGAGCAGATGTAGTGTACACAGAATTTATTTCTAGCGAAGGCTTAATTAGAGATGCTGCAAAAAGCGTTATGAAGCTAGATATCTACGAAAAGGAACGTCCTGTTGGTATTCAAATATTTGGAGCAAACATGGAAAGCATGTTGCAAACTATTGATATAGTAGAAAAATCAAATCCAGATATTATTGATATTAATTTTGGTTGTCCTGTAAAAAAAGTAGTGAGTAAAGGTGCTGGAGCAGGAATTTTAAAAGATGTCTGCTTAATGGAAAGCCTAACTGCAGAAATGGTAAAACGTACCAATTTACCAGTAACTGTAAAAACACGTTTAGGTTGGGATCACGACTCGATAAAAATTGTAGAGGTTGCAGAACGTTTACAAGATGTTGGTTGTGCTGCTATTTCTATTCATGGAAGAACCAGAGCGCAAATGTATAAAGGCGAAGCCGATTGGAAACCTATTGCAGCAGTAAAAAACAACCCTAGAATGCATATTCCTGTTTTTGGTAATGGTGATGTAGACTCTCCAGAAAAAGCCATGCTTATGCGAGATGAATACGGTTTAGATGGTTGTATGATTGGTAGAGCATCTATAGGAAACCCTTGGTTTTTTAAACAAGTAAAACACTTTTTTGAAACAGGAGAACACTTAGCTCCAATAAGTTTAGAAGAACGCGTAGAAGCAGCCAGAAGACATTTACAAATGGCTATTGACTGGAAAGGAGAAACTCTTGGTGTTTTTGAAACCAGAAGACATTATACCAACTATTTTAAAGGAATTCCGCATTTTAAAGAATACCGAATGAAAATGGTTACAAGTGATGCGTCTGTTGATGTATTTGCTGCCTTTGATGAGGTTTTAGAGAAATTTTCAGGATACCAGTTTACAGAATAGTTTATCTTATTATATAGTACAAATACTTATCCTCCCTTTATGTAAAGAGAGGATTTTTTTATTTTAATTATATAGTGAAGTCTTTTTTAAGGCAACTTGTCTAAAAATTAATTAGAAACTAAATTTTTAGTAATTCTTGTAGAGGCAATTTTAGATGCTAATATGCCTAAAACCGTTATGGTTACAAACACAATAACTACGTTGCTCGCTTTTAAAGAAACTGGGTAAGCTAGTGATGGTGTTATCATAACTAATGAAAACGCTTGTTGCAGTAGTATTAAGGCTAAGCCTATTAATAAACCTATAATTCCGCCTAAAACAGTCATTAAAATTCCTTGATAAAAGAAAATTCTACGAATGTCTTTTTGTGTAGCTCCTAAATTAAATAGTGTATTTAGGTTTTTCTTTTTGTCAAGAATCATCATAATTATAGAGCCAATAACATTAAAAAGCGCAATGATTAAAACCAAGGTAAAGATGAGGTATACTGCTAGATACTCTGTATTTAGCATTTTGTAAAGTGCATCATTAAGCTGCGCTCTGTTTTTTAAAACCACTTTGTTGCCTAGTATGTTTTTAATGTTTTTGCGTACTTCTTCTTCGTTAAAACCTTCTTTTAGTTTAAACTCTATGGCAGAAATTTGATTGTCTTGATAACCTAAAAGATCTTTTGCAAAGGCAAATGGTGCGTACACATATTTGTCGTTTAACTCTTCGTTTATATCAAAAATACCAACATTTACAGCTTGAAACGTATTGTATATTTGGTTGGTGGCAGTTATTTGTCCTTTTCCTGGTTTTGGTACATACAAACTTACGCGTTTGCCATAATCTAAAACACCAAAAGAAAGATTGCTAGAAATTCCCCAACCTACTACAATTTGGTTGGTGTTTTGCGTAAGCCAACTACCTAAAGGGATTACAGAGTCTATGATGTTTACTTTTTTGTAATTTTCATCTACTCCTTTTATATATGCGTTTGGATAGTTTTTATCATCAAAAGCTAGAAAAACACGATCTTCAATAATCTTAGAATACGAAACAATATCGTCTAGATTATCAAGTTTTTGTAGTTCTTCATTAGAAACTAAAAAAGACTTGCCTTGAGCTGTTTCTGCTTTTAAATCTGGATCTACAATAGAAGTAAATTGCAGCGTAAAATCTTTCAAGCCTGCAAAACCAGAAAGTACTACAAATAAAGATGCTGCGCCAAGAATGATTCCTATTGCAGCAATTATAGTAATAAAATTTATAGCATTGTTGCTACTTTTAGAATGCAGATAACGTTTAGCTATGTATAGTGCAAAATTCACTATGATTTTTTACGATTTCCTAATAAGTCAGGATCATTAATTGGGTCTTCTTCTCCTTTTAAAGACTGTTCAATCTTGTCAATATACTCTAAAGAATCGTCTATAAAAAACTCTAAATTAGGCATACGTCTTAACTGGTGTCTTGTACGTTGTGCTAATTCATGTCTTATTAACGGTGTGTTAGATTTAATACCATCTAGCAATTCTTGCCCTTTATCATTAGGAAAAATACTTAAATACACTTTAGCCACAGATAAATCTACAGTTACTTTTACTTTACTAACAGATATTAGTATTCCTCGCATGCCACCTTGAGATGCTGCTTTTTGTAGTACGTCTACGATATCACGTTGTAATACAGAACCTATTTTTTTTTGTCTTTGACTTTCTTCCACTTTAAATCTATTTTAAGCCTATATTAATATTAGGTCTTATTTTAAATAAAAGATAAAAAATATCTTTTACAATGCAAAAATAGTCGATATTTAAAGATTATCTTACTTTTATAAGTAAAATTCGTATACTTATATATAGTTTCATAGGTTGAATAAGACATTTTTTATTTAATTAAGTAGAAAATAATTTTAAATGAATAAAATAGAACACATAGGTATTGCAGTAAAAGATCTAGAAAAGGCGAATAAATTGTATGCGCAACTTTTTGGAGAACCGCATTATAAAGTAGAAGAAGTAGCTAGCGAAGGAGTAAATACATCTTTCTTTAAAGTAGGCGAAAATAAAATAGAATTATTAGAAGCAACAAACAATAATAGTGCTATTGCAAAGTTTATTGAGAAGAAAGGAGAGGGTATTCATCACATAGCTTTTGATGTTTCTGACATTGAAAAAGAAATTTTACGATTAAAAAGTGAAGGTTTTAAAATAATTAACGAAAAACCTAAACAAGGGGCAGACAATAAGTTAGTCGCTTTTTTACACCCAAAAAGCACCAATGGAGTGTTAATAGAACTGTGCCAAGAAATTATTTAAAAAAAATATCTTGTAGAGTTTTAAAAATAATATTAAGTTTGCACTCTAAAATTTTGGTCCCATAGCTCAGTTGGTTAGAGCACCTGACTCATAATCAGGTGGTCCTTGGTTCGAGCCCAAGTGGGACCACTTTTTTTATTTAAAATAAAAGAAGATTCAAATTTTTTCAATTCATCGGTGTTTATTTGCTATTAAAAGGTTTGTTTTAACTAAAAAGATTTTTTTTTATTTTGTTAATTCCCTTTTTTTTATACATTTACAACAGAATGATACAAAACAAAAAAATAATTGCCTCAATCTTATTTTTATTAATAAGTTTTGTTAGTACACCTCAAACAGCAGTAAGCGAACTGCCACCACCAGCTCCACCACCACCACCAGGTCTTCCGGTAGATGCAGGAGTATATTTTCTATTAGCTTTTGGTTTGGTTTATGGTGTTGTAAAAACGCTTAGATCTAGAGCTTAAAGTTTATTTAAGTCTACTAACCTAGCTACATATTTTCCTATTACATCAAATTCTAAATTTACTTCGGTACCAATTTTAAAGTGCTTAAAATTTGTGTGTTCAAAAGTATACGGAATTATTGCTACGCTAAAACTATCTTTTTTAGAGTTTACAACCGTTAGGCTAACGCCATTAATGGTAATAGAACCTTTTTCAATAGTAACATTATTTAATGCACTATCATATTTAAAGGTAAAAAGCCAACTTCCAGAAGTGTTTTCAATATGTGTACAAACAGCTGTTTGGTCAACATGACCTTGTACAATATGTCCATCTAACCTTTCTCCTAGTTGCATTGCTCTTTCTAAATTTACAATATCACCAACACTAATTGTATTTAAATTTGTTTTTTCTAGAGTTTCTTTAATAGCTGTAACTTTGTATTCTTTATGGTTAATTGCAACAACAGTTAAACACACGCCATTATGCGCCACGCTTTGATCTATTTGTAATTCTTGAGTAAAATTACTTTCTATGGTAAGGTGCAAATTATCAAGCTCTTGATCTAGTTGTTTAACAATTCCTAATTCCTCAATGATTCCAGTAAACATTATTGTCGATTATTTAGTTAAATTTGTAGCAGTAAAATTACAAACAAAAGTTAGCATTATTAATGAAGAAAGAAGAAAATATAGTTGTAGGTGTATCTATAGGAGATTTAAATGGTATAGGAGCAGAGATAGTACTGAAAACTTTTGAAGACCCAAGAATATTAGAATTTTGTACTCCAGTGATATTTGCATCTGTAAAAACAATGAATTTTGTAAAAAATCATTTGAAGATGCAGGTTAATTTAAACGGAATAAATAATCTAAATCAAATCCTTCCGCAAAAAATTAATGTTTTTAATGTTTGGAATGAGCATGTTAAAATAGAATTTGGTAAAGAAGATTTTAAAATAGGCGAGTATGCTATAAAATCTTTAGAAGCAGCAACAAATGCATTAAAAAATAATAGTATTGATGTATTGGTAACTGCTCCAATAAACAAACACAACATTCAGTCTGAAACCTTTAAGTTTCCAGGACACACAGATTATTTAGAGCAAGAATTACAAGGTAATAGTTTAATGTTAATGGTAGCTAATTCTCTACGCGTTGGTCTATTAACAGACCATGTGCCAGTAAAAGATGTAGCAAAGCATATCACGCCAAAACGCATTAAAGAAAAAATTGAAACTATTTACCATTCGCTTCAAAAAGACTTTAAAATTAGAAAACCTAAAATAGCTGTTTTAGGCATCAATCCGCATACAGGAGATAATGGTGTAATAGGTACCGAAGATGATAAGGTTTTAAGGCCAACTCTAGAGTCAATAAAAAAAACAGGTAAATTAGTATTTGGTCCTTATGCAGCAGATAGTTTTTTTGGTTCAGACAATTATTTAAACTTTGATGCTATTATAGCATCGTATCATGATCAAGGTTTAATTCCTTTTAAAACACTTTCGTTTGGTCAAGGTGTTAATTACACCGCAGGACTAGATAAAATAAGAACTTCGCCAGATCATGGTACTGCTTTTGAAATAGCAGGAAAAAACCTTGCAGACAACAGTTCTTTTAAAGAAGCTGTGTTTAAAGCTATAGAAATATATAAGAATCGATTAGAGTTTTTAGAGATTAGTAAAAACCCTTTAAAATTCAATCAAAAAAAGATATAAACAAAAAAATGTTTATAACTGTGCTTAGTAAATAAAAAATTGTATATTTGCAGGCTCAAAATAGATGTGAAAATGAAGCCTTTAAAAGCATTTACAATACCTTTTGTAGGTTTAAAAGTAGGAGAACACCATTTTGAGTATGATATTAAACAATCGTTCTTTGAACATTTTGAGTATGAAGAATTTAATAATTCAAATCTAAAAGTAGATCTTATTTTAAATAAAAAGTCTACTTTATTAGAGTTGAATTTTAAAATTTCAGGAACTGTAAATGTAAATTGTGACTTAACAAATGAACCTTACGATCAAGAAATTGAAAACAATTTTGACTTGGTAGTAAAGTTTGGTGAAGAGTACAATGATGAAAACATTGATATATTAATCATTCCGCATGGTGAATATGAAATAAATATACAACAGTATATTTATGAACTCATTGTTTTAGCTGTTCCTAATAAATTAATCCATCCAGGAGTTGAAGATGGTACTTTAGATTCAGAAATACTTAATAAACTAGAAGAATTAAGCCCGAAAACGGCCGAATATAAAGAAAACCAAGAGGAAATTGATCCTCGTTGGAATACATTAAAGAAACTATTAACGGATAAATAACATAAAAAATGGCACATCCTAAAAGAAAAATCTCAAAAACAAGAAGAGATAAAAGAAGAACGCATTATAAAGCAACTGCGCCACAAATTGCTACTTGCCCAACAACAGGTGAAGCTCACCTTTACCATAGAGCACACTGGCATGAAGGGAAATTATACTATAGAGGTCAAGTGTTAATTGATAACTCAGTAGAAGAAAACGTAGCATAGTTATTATGCGCGCATACAATAAAACGCTCCTATGTGAGCGTTTTTTTTGTTATAAATTTTTCTTTACGTTAAAAACCACTTAATTTGCATCAAAACAAATTGAAAAACTTCAAGTTTTTAAAATTTGAGTTTATTTGTGCAATTTTTTTAACGATTTTAGGTCAAATTAACATCTAAATTATGAGCAAAATCTCAGCAGCAATAACAGCTGTAGGTAAGTATGTTCCTGAGTATGTATTAACAAACCAGATACTGGAAACTTTAGTAGATACTAATGACGAATGGATAACCTCTAGAACAGGAATCAAGGAACGTAGAATATTAAAAGAAAAAGGAAAAGGAACTTCTTTTCTAGCAGCAGAAGCAGCAAAAGATTTGATAAAAAAATCAAATCTCGATCCCAAAGAAATAGAATTAGTAATTGTTGCAACTGCAACAAGAGATATGCAAGCATCTGCAACAGCTGTATTTGTAGCTTCTCAAATAGGAGCAACCAATGCCTTTGCATATGATTTAGATGCAGCATGTTCTAGTTTTTTATATGGTGTTTCAACCGCTTCTAGCTTTATTGAATCTGGTAGATACAAAAAAGTATTAGTAATAGGAGCAGATATGAACTCTTCTATGATTAACTATAAAGACAGAGCAACTTGTATCATTTTTGGTGATGGAGCAGGAGCTGTACTTTTTGAACCTAATACCGAAGGCTTAGGTGTTCATGACGAATATTTAAGAAGTGATGGTACAGGAAGAGAATTTCTGCAAGTACCAGCAGGTGGTTCTATTGAACCAGCTACAATAGAAACAGTAAAAGAAAATAAACACTATGTTTATCAAGATGGTAAAACAGTGTTTAAATGGGCTGTTTCTAATATGGCAGACGCATGTGTGAAAATATTAGAAAGAAACAATCTTACTAATGATGACGTTAATTGGTTAGCAGCACACCAAGCTAATAAAAGAATTATTGATGCTACTGCTAACAGAATGAACTTAAACGCAGAAAAAGTAATGATGAATATTGAAAAATATGGAAACACTACTTCTGCAACCATACCTTTATTATTAAACGATTATGAATCTAAACTGAAAAAAGGAGACAAAGTAATACTTGCTGCTTTTGGAGGAGGATTTACCTGGGGCTCCATTTATTTAACGTGGGCTTATAATTCTTAAACTAACTAACAATCATAATTAAAATCTCAATATTATGGATTTAAAAGACATTCAAAACCTAATTAAATTTGTAGCTAAATCTGGCGCAAGCGAAGTGAAATTAGAAACCGATGATGTTAAAATCACCATAAAAACTGGTGGCGATGACAAAGAAACGCAAACCATAGTGCAACAAATACCAATGGGTGCTATGGCACAAGCACCAATTGCTGCTGCTGCTCCACAACCTGTAGTAGCTGCAACTCCTGTACAACCTGTAGCAGAAGAAGACAACTCAAAATATATCACTATAAAATCACCAATTATTGGTACTTTATATAGAAAACCTTCTCCAGACAAACCAGTTTTTGTTGAAGTAGGACAAACTATTAAAGAAGGAGATGTATTATGTATCATTGAAGCAATGAAACTTTTTAATGAAATTGAATCTGAAGTTTCAGGTAAAATTGTAAAAGTTTTAGTTGATGATGCTTCTCCAGTAGAATTTGATCAACCATTATTTTTAGTTGATCCATCATAATCTGAAGTTTAAAGTTTAAAATTTAAAGTTCCTAGTTTTTAACTAGAACAATAAACGTATAAACCCATAAACTTATAAACTCAAAAGAATTATGTTCAAAAAAATATTAATAGCCAATAGAGGGGAAATAGCACTACGTGTTATTAGGACCTGTAAAGAAATGGGCATTAAAACTGTAGCTGTATACTCTACAGCAGATGCAGAAAGCCTTCACGTAAAGTTTGCAGATGAAGCCGTATGTATCGGTCCAGCTGCAAGTAGTGAATCTTATTTAAAGATGTCTAGTGTAATTGCTGCAGCAGAAATTACGAATGCAGATGCCATACATCCAGGATACGGATTTTTATCAGAAAACGCGAAATTTTCTAAAATTTGCGAAGAACACCAAATAAAATTTATTGGTGCATCTGAAGAGATGATCGATAGAATGGGAGACAAGGCTAACGCCAAAGCAACCATGATCGCAGCAGGAGTACCAGTAGTACCAGGAAGCGAAGGTGTTATTGAAACCTTTGAAGATTGCCAAAAAGTAGCCAAAGAAACCGGTTATCCAGTAATGCTTAAAGCATCTGCTGGTGGTGGTGGTAAAGGTATGCGTGCCGTTTGGAAAGAAGAAGACCTTAAAGACGCTTGGGATTCTGCAAGACAAGAATCTAAAGCTGCATTTGGTAATGATGATATGTATATGGAAAAGCTTATTGAAGAGCCTCGCCATATCGAAATTCAAATTGTAGGTGACTCTACAGGTAAAGCATGTCACTTATCCGAAAGAGATTGCTCTGTACAACGTCGTCACCAAAAATTAACAGAAGAAGTACCTTCTCCTTTCATGACAAAAGCACTTCGTAAAAAAATGGGTGAAGCAGCTGTAAAAGCCGCAGAATACATTAAATACGAAGGAGCAGGAACCGTAGAATTTCTGGTAGATAAACACCGTAATTTCTACTTCATGGAAATGAATACACGTATACAAGTAGAGCACCCAATTACAGAACAAGTAATTGATTTCGACCTTATTCGTGAGCAAATACTTGTAGCAGCAGGAGTGCCAATTTCTGGTAAAAACTATACGCCAAACTTACACTCTATAGAATGTCGTATTAATGCAGAAGATCCGTTTAATAACTTCAGACCTTCACCAGGAAAAATAACAACATTACACGCTCCTGGAGGACATGGAGTACGTTTAGATACGCACGTGTATGCAGGTTATAGCATTCCGCCAAACTATGATTCTATGATTGCAAAGTTAATTACAACAGCGCAAACCAGAGAAGAAGCCATTAATAAAATGAAACGCGCTTTAGACGAGTTCGTTATTGAAGGAATTAAAACAACCATTCCTTTTCACAGACAATTAATGGATCATCCAGACTATTTAGCAGGAAATTATACCACTAAATTCATGGAAGATTTTGAAATGAAAGAAGTAACAGAAGAATAAATATATCAAACTCCGATTTTTTTAAATCGGAGTTTTTTTTACCATAGTTTTAACCTAGTCTTTGGGTGTTCCTTTTGCTCCCAAAAAGCAAAAGTCAGGCTATTCGCTATATCTTTTTTTTAGGTATTCTTGTGTTGGCAGCAATCTATAACCAAAAAAAGTAAATTTTTAATAGGTCCTTTTCTGTAGCAAGAAAAAAAAGGATGCCGCTGCTATCCTTAACACAGTGCATTACTTCCAATTAAATTCCTAACTTTACCCTATGAATTTAAGTTATTGGGAAATAAAATCATGGCTCACCAACCTAGACTTCACCATTATTGGTAGTGGTATTGTAGGACTTAATTGTGCTTTACAACTAAAAACAAAGTTTCCAAAAGCAAACATCTTAATTCTTGAAAAAGGAACCTTGCCACAAGGAGCAAGTACTAAAAATGCAGGATTTGCATGCTTTGGTAGTTTAAGCGAAATTTTAGACGATTTAAACACACATACAGAACAAGAAGTTGTACAGCTAGTAAAAAAAAGAGTAGAGGGTTTACAGCTATTAAGAAACACCTTAGGAGATAAAACCATCAACTACCAACAGCTAGGAGGTTATGAATTGTTTACCAAACAAGATGCAAGCTTATTTCAAGCATGTATGGCTAAAAAAGACCAAGTAAACCAACTACTAGAACCTATTTTTAAAGAAGCCGTTTTTAGTATACAACAGAATTTCTTCCGCTTTAAAAATATTCAAGAAAACTATATTTTTACTCCGTTTGAAGGACAAATAGACACAGGTAAAATGATGGATGCACTGCTTCAAAAAGTGCTTTCAAAAGGCATTAAAATTTTAAATAATGTTTCGGTAAAAGGATTTTCAGAAAACAATAATTCTGTAAAAATAGAAACCAATCTATTTCAATGTACTACTTCAAAATTATTCATCGCTACAAACGGCTTTGCTTCGCAATTAGATATTGCAAAAGTAAAACCAGCAAGAGCACAAGTTTTAATTACAAAACCAATTAAAAACTTACATATAAAAGGAACCTTTCATTTAGATAAAGGCTATTATTATTTTCGTAATATTGATAATAGAATTCTGTTTGGAGGAGGACGAAATCTCGATTTTAAAACAGAAGAAACTACAGACTTAAACCAAACTGCATTAATTCAAAACAAACTAGAAGCACTTTTAAAAACCACCATTTTGCCAGAAATACCAGTAGAAATAGAACATCGATGGAGTGGTATTATGGGAGTTGGTACACACAAAAAAGCAATTGTAAAACCATTAAGTACTAACGTGTTTTGTGGTGTACGCCTTGGCGGAATGGGAGTTGCTATTGGTAGTTTGGTAGGCAAAGAACTTGCAGATCAAATTATAATGTAGCCAATACGCTTATTACAACAGACAAATTTTAAACATGTTAAAAAGAATTTTCAGGTTTGTTTTAAAAACCATCTTTTGGTTAGTGGTATTTTCTGTAGCCTTGGTTTTTTTGTACAAAAAAGTTCCTGTTCCAGCTACACCATTAATGGTTATTCGTGGCATAGAACAATATCAAGAAGGTAAAGACTTGGTGTGTAAACACGATTGGGTTTCTATAGATAAAATTTCTAAAAACCTACAGTTAGCAGTACTTTGTAGCGAAGATCAAAACTTCTTAAATCACACTGGTTTTGATTTTAAAGCAATTGAAAAAGCCTATGAAAACAATAAAAAAGGAAAACGTATTAAAGGCGGAAGTACTATTAGCCAACAGACAGCAAAAAATGTTTTTTTATGGCCTAATCGTAGTTGGTTGCGTAAAGGCTTAGAAACTTATTTTACGTTTTTAATAGAAAAAATTTGGACCAAAGAGCGCATACTAGAAGTGTATTTAAATAGTATTGAAATGGGAAATGGTATTTATGGTGCCGAAGCTGCATCACGATATTGGTTTAAAAAATCGGCTTCTAAACTATCACCACAAGAAGCTGCTGCTATTGCTGCTATTTTGCCAAACCCAAGAAAATATAAAGCCAATCCTGCGACCAAGTATATAAGTTCAAGAAAAAACTGGATTGTAAAACAAATGGTTTATTTTGGAACCTTAGATTTTAAAAAGAATGAGTAGTATTTTAAAAGTTAAGCAAAAGTTATATGACGCTTGTTTTCAGTTTATAGAAAACAGGTTGATAACGGTTCAAAAAACCATAAACGAAATTCAAGAATCTTTAACTAGCGAAACCAAAAGTAGTGCAGGAGATAAGCATGAAACAGGTCGTGCTATGTTACAATTAGAACGTGAAAAGGCAGGAAACCAATTGGCTGAAATTATAAAAGTAAAAGAAGCTTTCTCTAAAATAGATGTTTCAAAAACCAATAAAACAGTAGGTTTAGGTAGTGTTGTGTATACTTCACAAAACAATTATTTTATTGCTATAAGTGCAGGTCAAATAACTATAGATAAAGACCAATTTTATGCTATTTCACCAAATACACCTATTGGTAAATTACTTGTTGGTAAAAACGCTAGTGATGTTTTTAGTTTTAGAGACATAAAAATACAGATTAAAGAAGTATTGTAAAAAGCAATGTTCTTTATTTCTCTATTCTAGGGTTTCCGTTATTACTATTTAGCTGTGCTTCTACTAGTCTTTTTTTCAGGATGGTATTGTAAATAATTTTAAAAATAGACATTATAAAAACAATGGTAATTAGAGCACAAATACAAAATAAAATACAAGTATTTTTAATGGCTTTTCTTTTTACTTCTTGTTCTTTAAAACTTATAATTGTGTTGCTTTTTGGGCTGTAAAAACCATGAACAATACCTGTTTTTTCTAAACAACTTTTAATGTTATACCTGTTTTGTTCTGCTGCATTAAAGCACGTATCCTTAATTTTAAAAAAATAAGATTTGGGTTTTAATTCCTGTAAAATAGAATCCATTTTTTTTGCTCTAAATAATCTATTCTTATATTCAGCAAGCTTTATTTTAAAAGCATTGTTAACCTTATTTTCCCAAAGAGAAGTGTCTGTAGTTTTTTTAATTCCTAATTGTTGTATGTTTTTTTCTAATTGCTTTTTATAGTTTTCTTTATCAGGTTTTGTCAAAGCTCTGGCAGGAAAGTGATAACGATAATTAGTTTGTGAAGAAGGGTTGTAATAAATTCTATCTCTTTCGGCTTTAGATATAACGTAATTTTCACCAAAAGCATCATACGGAAGTTTGTATTGATATACCCAAGCGTTATTTATTTTAATATAACTAGGTGTGTCTATTTGTTGTACTTCTTCGGTAGCGTTAAGCGTAATATAATCTTGCTCTGTTTTTAATAGTTGCTTAAAATTTTGAACAGCAGTTACATCACTATTTACGCATAGAATAATAATAACAGGAATGATTAAAACAAAACTAACTAGGTTTAAAAAGGAAAGAGGCTTTGCTTTTTTTAGTCCGTTTTGTAATTCATAATCTAAGGATAATGTATCGTTTAGCGATACTACATAATTAGAAGCTCCTTCACTTACAGCAACCACTCCATCTCTAACAATGTATTCAAAGCTAACAGGTTCTTTTTGTAATTTAAGATAGTTTTGCCAATGCCAAGGTATTTTTATAATGGTACCATTTATGGTATGGTAATATCTTCCGTTTTTACCATGTTGTTGGTAGATGCTTTTGTATAAACCTTTTGATTTGTACACCTTCGTATTTACAACATGCTTTTTATATCCTTTTACAAACCAATTTAGAGAATAAAGAAGTAATATTAAAACACCAAACATTATATTAATAGCGTAATTAGTAGTGTCTAAATCGCTGTATATAAAAAAGGCAACAGCAGCAATTATTAAGGCTGTTATTATAAATAAACCTAAAAGCAGTCTCTTGGTTTTGTTTATTCTGCTAGAAATAAAAGCAACTTCTTCCTCATTTAAATATCTATAATAAAACATCTGTTTTCTTATTATTAAGCGCTGTTATTTTGATATTTTTAAACATACGTTAGTGTCTAAAGAAAAAGCTTCTTTTGATTTAAACAGTACCATTTTAGTATCTACAATACTTTCTATTAAGTAGTAATTTCCTTTAAAATAAGAATGTTTTACAGTGGCTTTTAATTCTGATTTTTCAACTACTTGTATTTGATGCGCATAAATAATTTCGTTATTTATTACGTTAAATTCTCCAAAAAAAGCTGCAATTAAAGGGGTTTCAGGGTTTTTGTATAAGTATTCTGGTGTATTGTTAACTGCTATTTTATGGTTGTTTAAAACAAGCATTTTATCTGCATAACCTAAAACATCTTCTTTGTCATGTGTAGCAACAACACAGGCGATATTGTTTTCTTTTAGATATTTAAAAACGCTTCTTCTAAGCGATTGCTTTTTAAAATTATCAATATGACTAAAAGGCTCATCTAG
>Ga0209121_10003044_pt1 | contig 16486 bp, 12 predicted proteins | sample Cruoilmetagenom3_FD_187292 | JGI IMG/M metagenome (GOLD analysis project Ga0209121, IMG submission 187292) | Oil polluted marine microbial communities from Coal Oil Point, Santa Barbara, California, USA - Sample 3 (SPAdes) (version 2) | ecosystem: Environmental > Aquatic > Marine > Oil seeps ... | reverse complement strand
AGACCGATTCGAGTAACGATTGGGGGTCCAACTGGATTCCCACCTTCGTGGGAATGACGAGTGCATGATACGATATTTTACGCATGACTCGACACTAGGAGATAACTTACCATACGTATCCGAACATCCCGTTAATCCCGCATTTATACTATACTACAGTTTTATAAGCACCTCGTCCGGTCATGGGAAAACATTAAATAGTGTTCATAACTACATAATTAACGGAGTCTTGATCAGTAGTCAAGAGGGGGATATCTACGTTGAGATGGGAGTACCTAGCATGGCGACCTGCTCCACGCTTATACTATACGCACCATGACGCGTACCATTTAGGGGACGTGCCGCTCGCAGCTTGTCATCTGGCATTTGGATCTTATTGGAACGATAGCCTCCGAACTTCTATTCTACTGTGTAAAGACAAATTGGAGATAAGCTCTACTTTCGAGAGATCTGAGGGAGGAATATGAGAATCTATCAGACCATCTGCCTGATCTGCTTGTTGGGCCTGAGCCTGGGTTTTGCATCCTGTTCATCTGTCCTGGCAGAGGATAATAGCGATACCAGAAGCGAGATAACGTTGCGGTACCATCCAGAAGAGCCGATGATAGAGGCGGGTCTGGAGATGATGACAACACCCGAGGGACCGAAAGTGACCTACAGATCGGTTACGGTTCCTGGGTCGTACAACCGCGTCATCCCCGGAGAACCGGTCTTACCGATGATGACCACCAGGATATTGATCCCCTTCGGGCACGATATTCAAGACATAAAGGTCGTCGCCAGGGATAAGAAGTATCTGGGCAAAATTTTCATAGAGCCGGGTCAAGCAGCAGTTCCCATCAATTGCACAGGTCGTTGTGGTGAGAACTATACGTCAGATCTGGAGCTCACGCCTCTGAACGAGACGGTATACGCATCGGCGGATCCTTATCCGGAGGACGTCTATTCGGTGGCCAATGTTCTGGAGAAGTGCGGTTACAAGATACTTTATATAAACTTGTATCCGGTCAGGTATATACCAAAGACCAGGGAGACATACTACTTCGGCACCTTTGACATCACGGTGACAACTGCGCCAGCGGAGAAGCTCGATCTTGGCCTCTTCAGGGGATCGCCACAGGATCGAGAGGTTGTGGACAAAATTGTCGATAACCCCGAGGCGGCAGCCACCTACCCCTCTGACGTGACCCCGATGGGACATTCGCTTCTCCTGGACGGGGAATACGACTATGTGATCATCACCAGCCAATATCTGAAAGACTCTCCCGGACCGTATAACTTCCAGGCCTTGGCCGATCACAAGATATTGAGAGATGTTAACACCACGATAGTCATCGTGGAAGATATCTATGAAGCTTATAAGTATGAGGGCATAGATAACCCAGAGATGATCCGCTTATTCATAAGGGACGCCTATCTGAACAACAACATCACCTACGTGCTCCTGGGCGGTGATGGAGACGGCGCCAGCGTCGGCGGCGAGACCATGGACAGCATCGTGCCGACGAGACTATTATGGGCATGTGGCTGCGAGGAGGACCCTCCGGTCAGGAATAGAGCAGGAATAGCCTCGGACCTCTATTACGCCTGCCTGGACGGGACCTACGACTACAACGGCAACGGGATTTACGGCGAACTAGGAGACGATGTCGATCTACTGGCGGAGGTCTACGTCGGGAGGGCCCCCGTGGACTCCTATGATGAGCTGAGCAACTTCGTCCGGAAGACGATATTGTACGAGTCCACCAGCGAGACCGAACCTTATCTGAGGAGCGTGTTGATGGTCGGCGAGTACCTGGGATACACAACACCCGAAGACGCACTGTACTGGGGCGGAGACTGCAAAGACAAGGTTAAAGCCAAATTCCATCCAGATAACTTCTTCGTACGGACACTCTACGATCACAATTATACCGGGGACGGGTGCGACATCGACGACGACAACTGGCCTAAATCAGCGTTGATAGAGAGAATCAACGATAACACCCATACCATAAACCACATGGGAAACCCCAACTTTTGTGAGAAGGTCGGCTACGTCATGAAGATGGGCTACAACGATGCGGATGCCCTCACCAACGACAAGCCCTTCTTCGGGTACAGCCAGGCCAGCTATGCGGGTGCCTTCGACAACAGGAATGACAATTACATCTATCTCCCTCACGACTGTGTCTTAGAGCACTTTGTGACCGCGCCCTGTGGGGCGTTCGGGTTTATAGGCAACTCGAGGTCTGGCTGGTGGTCGGCGGACATCGATACTAGCCCCTCCCAGAGGTACGACATGGAGTTTTGGGATGCGATATTCGCAGAAAATGCCACACCACACATCGGTCGTGCGAACCAGGCATCCAAAGAGGTCAACGTCGGATCTATCGGCGAGTACCGCGTGGTCAACAGGATGAATTACTACGTGATGAGGTACTGTTACTACGCGATCAACCTCCTGGGCGATCCCGAGACCCCCTACATAATCCCACCCGCATCATGCAGATGGGCCAACGTCGAAGAGGCTAAACCGTTCAACGGATTTATAGAGTTCGATGAGTTTGAGAAGTTTGACGAATTTGAGAAGTTCGACGAGTTCTTAACGAGTTAAAACCCCCGTTAACCAACGACTCCAAGGTGATGGTGACATAGCGATGAATTCGATTCAAGTACATCCTCCCCCGATGACAAAACGCCACACAACACCGATGATGCCGAACCTGCAAGGCGTCTTCGGTGTCAATCGGACGGCGGTGACATGCGAGATCAAAAAATGAGAAGCGTCCCCACCATCACCCTGATCTGCCTCTCGGGCCTGATCCTGGGTTTCGTATCGTGTTCTGTCGCCCTGGCCCAGGATGGCGGCGAGGGTACAAGCGTAATCTCATGGCACTACAATCCGGAAGATCCGGTGGTAGGAGCCTGCCTTGGAGAGCTGGTACTCCCGGCAGGATGCGAGAGATGCCAGAACGTTTCCAGATCGGTTACGATCCCGGGGCTGGAAAACCGCATCATCCCAGGTGAGCCGGTCGTGCCGTTCAGGACGACCAGGATATTGATCCCCTACGGACATGAGGTTCAAGACATAGAGGTATTCCCCGGGGAAAAGAAGAACCTAGGCAAAATCTTCATAGAACCCGGTCAAGATGCACTTCCAATTAGTTCTATGTTCGATGACATATCGAGACCGGAACCCACACCTCTGAACGAGACCACGTACGGATCGATGGACCCTTACCCGATAGATTTTTATTCAGTACCTGGCATCCAGGAAAAAGAGGGTTACAAGATACTCTATATAAACCTATATCCGATTAAGTATATACCTAAAACGAAAGATACATACTATTTTGGCTCTTTTGACATCAATGTAACGACGAAGCCTGCGGAAAAGTTGGACAGAGGGTTGTTCAGAGGCACACCCGAGGGCAAGAAAGCCGTAATCGCGATGGTAGATAACCCTGGTGAGGCAGCTACATATCCCGCGGACCTTGTGCTAGCAGGAAGCTCGCCACTTTTGAATGGACAATATAATTATATAATCATCACTGATCAATATCTAAAGAACACGCCAGGTCCGTACAACTTCCAGGCTCTGGCCGATCACAAGGGCTCGAGAGGCATCAAGACCGCTATAGTCACCGTGGAAGATATCTACACAGCATATGACGGTGTGGACAAACAGGAGAAGATCCGCAACTTCATAAGAGACGCCTATATGAATAACGGCATCACTTATGTCCTCCTGGGCGGCGATTCCGACGGCGCCAACGTCGGCGGCGAGTGCGAAGATGCTATCGTGCCGGTGAGGGGGCTATGGGCCTGGAGCTATGAGGGCAACCCGCCAAATATCCCGGGCGACCTCTACTACGCCTGCCTGGACGGGAGCTACGACTACAACAGCAACGGAATTTACGGCGAGCCCACCGACGGTTTCGGTGGAGGAGACGTCGACCTGCTGGCGGAGGTCTACGTCGGTAGAGCTCCCGTTGATTCCCACGAAGAGGTGAACAACTTCGTGCGAAAGACCATAGATTACGAGACCTCCGGCGGTTCTTATCTCAAAACGGTGTGGCTGGTCGGCGAGTATCTGGGGTTCGGCGGCGCAGGTGACTGGGGAGGCAACTATAAAGATGAGATAAAGTCCGGATCCAGCGCAAGTGGTTACAATACCAAGGGATTTCCCGACGACTTCGAGAAACATACGCTCTACGAGCGCGACCGCGACTGGTCCAGAGGGGATCTGACCGGCATCATCAACATGGGTATCCACGTCATAAACCACCTCGGACATGCCAACCCCGGCTCCGTGATGAAGCTGGGCAACGGCGATATTGATGCTCTGTCCAACAGTAGATATTTCTTCGGATACAGCCAGGGCTGCTATGCAGGCTCCTTCGACAACAGGATGCCCGATTGTTATTATCTCTCTTCCGACTGCGTCTTAGAGCACTTCGTAACCGGACCTCGTGGAGCGTTTGGGTTCATAGGCAACTCGAGGTACGGTTGGGGCAGACGGTCCAGCACCGACGGGCCGTCCCAGAGATACGACAGGCAGTTTTGGGATGCGATATTTGAAGAAGGCATCAAGAATATAGGCAGGGCCAACCAGGACTCCAAAGAGGACAACCTCGGGTCCATCGACGGGACCTCCGATGGCAACGTGATGAGGTACTGTTACTACGAGATCAACCTTCTAGGCGATCCGGAAACGCCTTTCCATCTGCAGATCCTCTCAGAGCACGATATCCGGGTCGCCGATCTGCACCTTCCGAGTTATACCAGACCCGATAAGGTCGTAGAGGTAAACACGGTAATCGAGAACAGAGGTACGTATGGCGAGAGCGATCTAGTGGTCCGGCTGATGGAGAACGATGCGGTCATAGAGTCGCATACGATACTCGGACTGGCCAGTGGTGCATCAAGATCGATCGGCTTTTCCTGGTCAAGCGGTACAGAAGGGGTCCATGTCCTAAAGGTTCATGTTGTTCCGGTGAGTGGAGAAACCGATCTCGATAATAACTATGAAGATCGATCTATAAAAGTCCTCCACGCCGACGGCATGATCCTCCTTGTAGATGACGATGACGGAGCAAGCTACGAGACCTATTACGAGAGGGCGCTGTCTGCAAATGGATACAACTATGTAAAGATCGAGGGACCTCCTACCGTGGATGAGCTAAGCAACTTCGATTGTGTGATATGGTTCACCGGGAGAGATTTCGTGACCACCCTTACCGATAGTGACCAGGCGAACCTGGCAACTTATCTGGACGGCGGCGGGAATATCTTCGTCACCGGCCAGGATATCGGATACGATATAGGCGATACGGACTTCTACGAGGATTATATCCACGCTGAATATATAAAAGATAGCACCGGCCAATATACCCTAGATGGCGTGGCAAAAGACCCCATCTCCGACGGGATGACCATCGGCATATCGGGAAGACCTGGCGCAAACAATCAGTACTGGCCGAGCGAGATATCGCCGGTTGGGAACGCTTCGGACGTCTTCAACTATCGCGATGACGGCTGCGGTGCGATAAGGGCAGACACCGGGACCTATGAGGTGATCTACTTCGCCTTTGGGTTTGAGGCGATAACCAACGAAGCTAACAGGAACGAAATTATGGATAACGTTATAAGAGAACTTTCGGGAAGCTCGGAACACACCTTGCCGGCCATCAGTAAAGAGGCAGATATTACTTACATGAACGATACTCTCGAAGACCTGGTCAGGCTCACAACCGCTCCGGTGGCCTCGACCACCACTTACGAGACCCACCTGGAGATCGCCAAAGAGGCAAACCGGACCGTCGTCTTCTCGGTAGGCGACATCATAGAGTACAGGATAACGGTGACAAACGCCGGAGACGCCGCCCTCTACAAGGTCAACATGACCGACGACCTGACAGGCCTACATCTGGAGATGGCGTCCCTGGAACCCGGTGAGTCTCAGAGCTTCGTTACCACCTACAGGGTAACGGAAGAGGCGATCTGTGACGATATAATCAACACCGTCGAGGTCGGTGCGGTCGATCCCCGTGGAAATCGGGTTGGGCCTCTGACCGCCTCGGTGACCGTATACAATCAGACCGGAGAGATGAGGCGGTCCGAAAAGATCATGAAACTCGATTTCGAGACGATGGCGATCGAGTTTGAGAAGATGGATGAAGATATCCAGTCCATCTTTGGAGGCTGAACCGATGACCGGAAGATACTACCGGATGAGATGGGAATTGATCTTGGCCTTGATGCTGATATCGGTTAGCGTAACTCAGGCTGCCACGATCACCGTAGGCACGGACGGGGGTGACTACTCCAGCATCCAAAAAGCCGTTGATGCTGCAGACCCCGGTGACACAATCAACGTTGTGAGCGGCAAGTATTACGAAAAGGTGGTCGTGGACAAGAGGCTCACCCTCCAGGGCGTGGACATCGGTGAAGGGTTGCCCACCTTGAGCGCCGTGGGTATCGGGAGCACCATAACGCTCGCCGCAGACGAAACCCGGTTGGAGCGATTTATTATAAAAAATGCAAGCGCCGGAGAGGCCGGTGTCTACGTGAAGTCGAACAAGAATACCATCAAGGGCAATTACGTCATCAGCAATAAATGGTACGGGATGCACTTTGAGGGTTCGAGTAACAACACCGTCCTCGGCAACACGGTCAGGAGCAACAGATATGGCATATGGCTCGATGCCGAGTCCAACGATAACGAGATCCTCCGCAACGAGCTATTGGACAACGAGAACTACAACGCCACCGATGCAGGCGTCAACCGCTGGAACGAAAATGTGTACGGCGACTTTGACGAGCGAGACTCGATCTACAAGATACCCGGCGGCTCGAACATCGACGAAGACCCACGGGCACCGGAACCGACACCGATAGTCCCCCCGGCCGAGCCCATAACGATAACCATAAAGATAACCATACCTGTGCCGGTGATCGAGATGACCCTGATAGCCTGTGGGCTGTAGGCCATCTAAAGATGAATGGTCTTCTGTGGCGATCTCCCGAACCCTGGTCTCCTCATCACAATGGTAGTGGACCCCAGACCTTCATAGGCGCCCCGATGACAATATTCGTCTGCAACCTATTTCCGCCCTCGACCCATCTCTTTATATGGACCGGACGAATCCGGTCTAAGGTGAACCCATGCTAACTGTGATCTTCCTGGGAACGGCAGGGTCTCTCCCCTCACCCGAGAGAAATCCTTCGGCGGTCTTGATCAACAGAGAAGGTGACCTACTCCTCTTCGACTGCGGTGAGGGAACCCAACGCCAGATGATGCGGGCCAAAACAGGTATGATGCGACTGAGCCACATCTTCATAACCCACCATCATGCCGACCACATCCTGGGCATACCAGGCCTTCTGGAAACCATGGCTTTTCAGGGCAGGAGAAACGCAATCTCCATCGTCGGGCCGCCCGGTACCACAAGAATGGTGGACATCTTCGATAGACTGGTCCACTATTCACGAAAGTTCCAGGTCAGAGTCCTGGAACTGGCACCAAATGATGCGGTGAAGATGGAAGGGTACCGTGTGGAGGCGGTGAAGACCGCTCACAGCGTCCCCAGCCTGGGGTACTGCCTAAAAGAAGACCAAAGGCCAGGGAGGTTCAACCGGCCGAAAGCCCTGGAGCTGGGCGTGCCGCCGGGACCTCTCTTCGGCAGGCTCCAGCGAGGTGATACGGTGAAGATCGACGGGAGAACCATCTATCCGGAGCAGGTCATGGGCCCGCTCCGGCCCGGGAGAAAAGTAGTCTATACAGGGGATACCAGGCCCACCAGGCAGGTTGAAGAGGCCAGCAAAAACGGCGACATCCTCATCCACGATGGCTCGCTGGCGGATGATATGAATGAGTGGGCGGCGGAGACCATGCACAGCACCGCGGGTGAGGCTGCAGAGCTGGCCAAAAGAGCAAAGGTCAGAACGCTGGTCCTCACTCACATCAGCTCCAGGTACTCGGATGACCCACGTCCTCTCCTCACCGACGCCCGCAGATTCTTCCCGGAAACGGTGATCGCAGAGGATATGATGAAGATCGATGTCAGACTGAGAGATGAATGACTACTCAGAATCTCGTCTCTTCGACCTTTCCATCTCCTCTCTCATGACGGCTCTAAGCTCCCCGGCGGTCTCGTCGTCTCTGCCCATCAACGCGCCTTCCAGGGTCATGGCCAGGCTGTCCAGAGCCGCTTGCGTCCGGCCCGGGTCCATCCACTTGCTCTCGACCCTGATTCCCTCATGGTAGAGCCGATCGATCTCATCCTGAGGCAGTTTCAGAGCCCTGGCGACGCTCACCGCCCTCCCATACATCTCCATCGAGACGTAGTAGTCCAGCCCTTCTCGATAGAGGCGTTGAGACTCTTCCTTTCGACTCGCCTTCTTGGCTATCAGGGCCGCCCAGAGGTAGTCACCGTTCTCCAGGGCAATCCCGATGGCCTGCTCAGTTTTGCCCTGGTCGGTGGCCAGAGCGATGGCGTACTCCGTCTCACCGGCGCTCACCAACATCTCTATTCCCTCCTCCACCAGATCCTCAGGCAGATCCCGGAGGTTCTCGATCAGGTAGGACAACTGGTCTTCCCTGCTCATATCACCGAAGCTCTCGCTCAACTTACTCACCAACCAATCTCGATATCGCCCCGAGATCCACCCTGGCGGTGTTATCGATGGTCAAAGGGGTGATGGATATCTTTCCTTCCTGATAGACCGCCCACACATCCGTACCTTCCCGCTCGGTCTGGACCAGCTCACCACCGATCCAGTAGTAGGGTCTGCCCCGGGGATCGTTCCTCTCATGGACGGCCGTCTTGAAGATCTTCCGGGCCAGCCTGGTGATCACGATCTCCGTATCCTCGGTGGCGTTTATTGGCACGTTGACGTTCAGCACGTCCACGTCCTTGGGAAGACCTTCTTCGAGGACGTTTCTGACGATCCGTCTCACAATCTTGACGGCCACATCGAACTCGTAGCGGTGGTCGTTCTTGCTGTCGAACTTGTCCCCCTGGTCCACCACCTGGATAGAAGCGGCGATGGCGGGGATCCCATAGCTGGCAGCCTCCAGGGCAGCTCCTATCGTCCCGCTGGTGGTGACCGTATCTGTGCTAATATTTTCGCCGATGTTGATCCCGGACAGTACCAGATCCGGCATCTCCCCTTCCATCAGCCAGAAGATGCCGAGGATGACCGAGTCTGTAGGAGTCCCGCTCACCTCGTAAGCCAGGTGCCCGTCCAACTCGATCTCGTTGTACCTGAGAGGCGCGAAGACCGATATCGATCTGCCCACGCCGCTCTTCTGGCCGGAAGGGGCCGAGATCATGACCTGCCCCAGGCCGTCCACGCTCCGCACCGCTGCCTTCATGCCTGCCGCGTGTACGCCATCGTCGTTGGTAACCAGTATGCGATACATCCAGCAAACTTATCAGGGATGCATGTATAAAAATGGCTCGACCATCCGAAGACCAGGGGCTCCTGCCGGGTGTCCCGGTTATGAACTCCTGTATATGGAATGTCGGCGGACGATACCTGCCTTCGAAATTGATTTAAGGAAACGGGCCAAGTGTCTCTCTGATATGCAAGATTACTCCATCAACCAGTTTCTGGAACCCAGCAGCACACCTGGTATCGATATCGAGATCTGCGACGTCACCTTGAGGGACGGCGAACAGATGCCCGGCGTCGTCTTCCGTCCGGACGAGAAGCTCGATATCGCGATCCGGCTGGACGAGATCGGCGTAGAGATCATCGAGGCCGGGTTCCCGGTGGTCTCAGCAACAGAGAAGGATGCGGTCAAGAAGATAGCCAACTTTGGTCTCAATGCCAAGATCTCGGTCCTCTCCAGGTCGATCAAAAGAGACGTGGACGTTGCGCTGGACTGCGATGTCGATATGGTCGGCATATTCATAGCCATCTCCGATCTCCATCTGACCCACAAGATCCACATGAGCTGTGGCGAGGCGGTAAGCTGTGCCATGGACACCATGGAGTACGCCAAAGACCACGGGCTCATCGTCAGGTTCTCAGCCGAAGACGCCACAAGGACCGATTTCCAGATGCTGAAGTCGCTCTACAAGACGGCAGAAGAGCACGGGGCAGATTACGTGAGCATCGCCGATACGGTAGGGATCCTCAACCCGAGGACCACCTACTACATGGTGAGCGAGATTGCGAAGACGGTAAAGATCCCCATCTGTATGCATTGTCATGATGACCTGGGGATGGCTCAGGCCAACACCCTGGCCGCCGCCGAGGCGGGGGCGAAGCAGCTTCACACCACCGTCAACGGCATCGGTGAGCGTAGCGGGAATACCTCTCTGGAAGAGCTGCTGGTGGCGCTCAGGATCCTCTACGGCCTCGACCGGTACGATACCACCAGGCTAACATCCCTCTCCCGGATAGTTCAGAGCTACTCAAGTGTCATCATGCCCAATAACAAGGCCGTGGTGGGAGAGAACGCCTTCGCCCACGAATCGGGCATCCACGTGGCGGCAGTCTTGGAAGAGCCCAGAACCTATGAACTCTATTCCCCGGAGATGGTGGGGGGCAACAGGAAGATCATAATAGGCAAGCACACCGGAGCCAAGGCCCTGAAGTACATCACCAAGAAGATGGGCTACGAGCTGGAACGTGACGAGATCTGTCTCCTGGCAGAGAAGGTGAAGAGATGCAGCGAGTTCAAGCGTCCCGTCACCTGCAATGAGCTGCGCGAGCTGATACTCGGCCTGGAGATTGAGATTACCTATCCTGATCTGTAGACGGTCCGGGGCTCGTTGATATTCGATGCAGAAGCACGGATGGATCGAAATATCCAGACGATGATTGTCAAACAAGGTTATTATAGCGCTACTTTAACCATCACCATAAAATAGGTCCTAGACTCTCATCGTGCGAGACGCCCATATCAGAAGGTCCGATTGCTCGGAGGAGGTACGCTTAGATATATGATGATCAGGGTCTTTCTGAAGCTATTCGGCACGCTGCTAAAAATCCTCGGCCTGCTGATGCTCGTCCCCGCCGGGGTCTCTCTGGTCTACGGGGAAGAAGAGGGGATCATAGCCTTCCTCCTCGCGGCGCTCATCACCTTGATCATCGGGATTATACTGGAGAGAAAGGGTGTCGATGAGGTTCTGGGCAACCGGGAGGGGTTCGCCCTGGTGGCCTTCGGATGGCTGGGAGCGGCAATCACCGGCGCCCTTCCCTACATCTTCCTCGGGCTCAGCCCCATCGACGCCCTCTTCGAGTCGATGTCGGGTTTTACCACCACCGGAGCCACCATCCTGGCGGAGAGCAATGCCCAGGGTTACTGGCTCATAAATGCCACCGCGGCCAGCGAGAGTCTGGGATCGATCCTGGCAGGTTTTGTCTTCGGTGGCAGGGAGATCGCGGCCAGTCCCTACCTCAACTATACCCTGGCCAACGCCGCCCAGAGCATCTCGACCGGGGAGACCTACTACGGCCTCCTCTTCTGGCGCAGCTTCACCCAGTGGCTAGGAGGTATGGGGATCATCCTGCTCTTCATAGCCATCCTGCCCAAGCTGGGTGTGGCGGGTAGGCAGCTCTTCAAGGCCGAGGTTCCAGGACCGACAGAAGATAAGATCAGACCACGCATCAGAGAGACGGTCAAGATCCTCTGGGAGGTCTACCTGGTCCTCACCGTGGTCGAGTTGATCCTTCTGGTGCTGGCAGGGATGCCGGCCTACGATGCCATATGTAACACCTTCTCTACCATGGCATGTGGCGGGTTTTCGCCCCAGGTGAAGAGCATAGCGGCCTACGGCGCGCCCGTCATCGAGATCATCGTGGTCGTCTTCATGTTCCTGGCCGGTGCCAACTTCGCTCTTCACTACCGGGCCATGTACGTCAACAGGAAGAGCCTTGTTGGGGATCCGGAGTTCAGGTTCTACGCCTTTTTGGCCGCCGTCTCCATCGTCATCGTCCTCGTATTTGGTGGAATAAGAGAAGGCCTACCCGATAGCCTGAGGATCGCCGCCTTCCAGGTGGTCTCCATCATAACCACCACCGGTTTCACTACCACAGACTACGATTCATGGTCCTGCGCGGCCAAGATGACCCTCTTCGTGCTGATGTTCACCGGGGCCTGCGCCGGATCGACCGCAGGGGGAATAAAGCTGGTCAGGATACTGCTAATTATCAGGTACGGCAAGCGCGAGCTCTTCCGGGCCCTTCATCCCAAAGCGGTGGTCCCCATAAAGCTGAAAGACAGGCTGGTCAAAGAAGAGATCATCTACTCTATCCTCATCTTCTTCGCTCTATACATTCTGATCTTCGCCGCAGCATCGGTGATCTTCGCCTCGGTCTGCTCCATATCAGACGACCATGAAGAGCCTGTCGAGATGATCTGCTTCGAGTCGGCAGGGCGGAACGAGTCCGGCGGGATGGTCTGCTTCGGATCGGATGATTGGAAAGGCGCCGAAAAGATGGCGTCCTTCGCACCAGAAGACCAAAACGACGGTGACGGGATGGTCATTTTCATCTCAGGCGACTGGAACGAGACGGACACGATCTTTTGCACCATGCCTCGCGCCTACAAGCAGGCCACGAGGATGGGCTATTCCATGTCGGAGAAGTTCAATATGACGAACAAGACGATGGCGATCTGCACCGCACCCGAAGACCGGAAGACCGACAAGATTATCAGCGCAGCGTCTGCGGTAGCGGTCAACCTGGGCAACGTCGGCCCCGGCTTCGGCGAGTTTGGTCCTGCCCGGGACTACTCAGGCGTACCAGGACCGGGAAAACTGATACTCATCATCTGCATGTGGATCGGAAGGTTGGAGATACTGACGGTGTTGGTGTTGCTCTTCCCGGACTTCTGGAAGAATTAGGGGTGTGAATATGAGAGTAAAGCTGACGACTCTGAGCGAGAACACGGCGACCCCGAGAAGAGGGATCCTCGGAGAACATGGCCTCTCGATCTACGTAGAGGCCGGTGACACCAGGCTGATATTCGATACCGGTCAGACCACTACTGCCGTCCATAACGCCGAGATCCTGGGGATCGATCTTTTGGGAGCGGCCATCGCCCTGAGCCACGGTCATTACGATCATTCTGGCGGGCTGGAGAGCGTCCTGGAGAAGACCGGTCCCGCCGTCATCTATTGTCATCCGGAGGTCTTCGGACCCAGGTACTCTTTCCGGGACGAGCTGAGTTACATAGGAATGCCTCTCCAAAGAGACGTGCTGGAGACGATGGGTGCCAGGTTCGATCTATCTAGGGAGGCGCGAAAGATCGCTCCCGGGATATGGCTCACCGGTGAAGTTCCCCGGCGGACAGAGTTCGAGCTGCCCAGCAGAGACCTGCTGGTAGAAACCGGTGAAGGCATGGTCGTCGATCCCCTCCTGGACGACCAGGCCCTGATCCTGGTGCTGGACCGAGGTCTCCTGGTCGTGCTGGGTTGCGCCCATTCGGGGACGATAAACACCCTGGAGCAGGCCAAAAGGGTGACCGGTGTCGATAGGATCATAGGTGTGGTAGGCGGGACCCACCTGGGTTTCGGGAACGGTGATAAGCTGACCAGGACCATCGATGCGCTGAAGAGGTACGACCTGGAGGTCCTGGGCGCCTCACACTGCACCGGACCGAAGGCGGCGGCGGTGCTTGCAGCGGAGTTCGGTGAGAGGTTCGTCTTCAACAGCGCGGGCACCATAATCGAGCTGTAAAGGACGCTGCTCGGAGATCGATCCTGCTTATCTTCCGGACAGGATCGCCCGATACGAAAGTTTAAGTCGGGACCGCCTCCTACCCCAGAAGATGATAGATGACGCGGCAAACAGGAGGGCCGCCCTGATCGTCGCTGCCCTGAGCTCTTTTCTCACCCCCTTCATGGGCTCGTCGGTCAACATCGCCCTTCCTGCCATCGGGAGAGAGTTCGCCACCGACGCGGTCACATTGAGCTGGGTAGCCACCTCCGCCATCCTCGCCGCTGCCATCTTTCTGGTACCCTTCGGGAGGATGAGCGACATCTTCGGTCGGAAGAGGATCTTCACCTACGGCGTCTTGGTCTATACCGGTTCTGCCCTCCTGGCATCGTTCTCCACATCCGACCTGATGCTCATCGCCGTCAGGTTTACCCAGGGCATGGGTGGAGCCATGATCTTCAGCACGGGGACGGCCATCTTGATCTCGGTCGTTCCCGCCCGGGATAGAGGCAAGGTCCTGGGGATAAGCGTGGCTGCGGTCTATCTGGGTCTCACCCTGGGCCCTACCCTCGGCGGGTTTCTTACTTACCAGTTCGGCTGGCGGAGCGTCTTCCTCTCCAACGTGCCGGTGGGTCTGGTGGTCCTCTGGTTGGCGACGACGAAACTGGAGGGCGAGTGGAGAGAGGCCAAGGGGGAGAGGTTCGATCTTGCCGGATCGGTCCTATACAGCCTCTCTCTGGTCTTCATGATCTTCGGCTTCTCCGGGCTGCCGGACCTGCTGAGCGGATGGCTGATCCTGGCCGGAGTTCTGGGGCTCGTGGCCTTCGTGAGGTGGGAGACCAGCACCGAAACCCCCATCCTCGATATTGACCTCTTCAGAAAGAAGAGAGCCTTCGCCTTCTCCAACCTGGCCGCCCTTATCAACTACAGCGCCACCTTTGCCGTCTTTTTTCTTCTCAGCCTCTACCTCCAGTACATCAAAGCTCTCAGCGCCCAGCAGGCAGGCCTGGTCCTCATGTTCCAGCCGATCATGATGACTCTGGTCGCTCCCATAGCAGGTAGGCTATCTGACCGGATAGAACCCCAGATTCTGGCCTCTGCTGGCATGGTTCTGACCTTTTTTGGGCTTCTCCTCCTCACCCCGCTGGACGGTGACAGTTCTCTAAGCTTTATCGTAACCTGCCTTTTGATCTTGGGACTGGGGACCGGCCTCTTCTCCTCGCCCAACACCAACGTCGTCATGAGCGCCGTAGAATCCAGGTTCTACGGGGTGGCCTCGGCGACCTTGAGCACCATGCGGCTTACCGGAAACATGCTGAGCATGGGGATCGTGATGCTGGTCTTCACCCTCTACATCGGCAGGGTTCCCATCACCCCTGAGTATTATCCCATATTTCTGAGAAGCATGGGGGTAGCCTTCGCCATCTTCTCCGTCCTGTCCTTCGTCGGCATATTCGCCAGCCGGATCAGAGACTGATAGCGACTCGGTCAGGACCTTGGGGCGTTATCGATTCTAAGGTTTCACCGTTCCAAAGGCGTCACCTTGCCGGTGGTGCCGTAAAGCTTAACCATGTTAATCACCCCGGCATAACTGCGCAGGTTTATTTCATGTATTCCAGCTTGCGATCTGGGACATGCTTCTGCTCACTAGAAAGTCGGGTGGCCTAAATTGTAGGACAAGCCAGGGATGAAGGTGTTCTCATCGGCAGAGGTTCTACAGACGGTACACCGACCAACCGAAGGCAGCGCGCCCCGGATAGCGGCGGCTGTAATGGGATAACGGCGCTACACTAACCAGATCATTCGGGCTTTGCTCGAAACAAAAACCGAATAAGTGGGATGGCTTCAGATGAAGATATGTATTACTGCGGGAGCTCCTGGCCTCGATGCACCACTCGATCCCAGGGTCGGACGGTGCGCTTATTTCGTGATCGTAGAGACCGATAGCATGGAGGAGGTCGAGTCGATCTCCAACATCAGCGCCGGGGCGGCCGGCGGTGCCGGGATCCAGGCTGCCCAGACGATAGCCAGCACCGGTGCCAGCGTTCTGATCACGGGGAACGCGGGACCCAATGCGGTCTATACGCTGGGCGCAGCCGGGGTAAAGATATACCTGGATCAGGGCGGCACGGTGAGAGATGTGGCGAAGAGGTTCAAGCAGGGTGAGCTAAAAGAGATCTCTTCTGCGTCTGCCCCGCCTCACGCTGGGATGGGCGGAGGACAAGGCATGGGTCGCGGCGGCGGCCGAGGTGGTGGAAGAGGAGGAGGCGGCGGTCAGAACAGGTGATATGATATGAAAGTTTGTGTTCCAACCATAGAAGACCGAGGTCTGGATGATATGCTATCCGCCCACTTCGGGCGCGCCCAGACCTTTACCATAGTAGATACCGAGACGAGCGAGGTGGAGATCGTTCCCAACACCAGCGAGCATATGGGCGGCTCGGGGCTGCCACCCGAGTTAATCGCCAGCAGGGGAGCCCACATCATGCTGGTGGGGGGGCTGGGGCCCAATGCGGTCCAGATGTTCGAGCAGTACGGGATCGACGTCTTCGTCGGTGCTACCGGCACCGTAAAGGATGCCATCAAAGACTGGCAGGACGGGTTCCTGGAGGAAGCCACCGACGAGAACATCTGCAAGGAGCACAGGCACTGAAGCTGCGGACCCCAACCCTCCCATCTTTTAGTTATAGTTGGTTTATATTGAACAACTTTATGTACAACGACCAAGAAAAAATAACCGCGGAGGGCGCAGAGGAACGCAGAGCATTTAACCATTTATTTCCCCTCCGCGCCCCTCTGCGTACTCTGCGGTTATATTCCGTGTTTG
>Ga0209121_10003042_pt1 | contig 16492 bp, 13 predicted proteins | sample Cruoilmetagenom3_FD_187292 | JGI IMG/M metagenome (GOLD analysis project Ga0209121, IMG submission 187292) | Oil polluted marine microbial communities from Coal Oil Point, Santa Barbara, California, USA - Sample 3 (SPAdes) (version 2) | ecosystem: Environmental > Aquatic > Marine > Oil seeps ... | reverse complement strand
GAGGTTGTTATTAAAATCGAGAGGGAAATCAAAAGACATGGTTACCGTTTAATGATTGGCCGGAGGGGGAAGTGTCTGCTAAGCGTGTAACCTTTACAGCAGGCACGGAATTTTACTTTTTAATTTGAAACAAGCCAAGAGCTAATTGTGTTAAAGGGGGAGTAAATGTGTCACATCTTCATATTCCGGATGGAATAATTGATCCGATTTGGCTATTAATAGGTTTTATTGTTACGGGTTTAATCATTGGCCTTTCTTTATTTATGCTTAGAAAAAAGGATATTCAAAAACTCGTCCCCCGCATCGGTATTATTAGTGCTGTTATGTTGCTGGGAATGTCGGTTCCGCTTCCCATCGGCATAGGATATCATTTAAATTTAAGCGTTTTGGTTGGAATAATTCTTGGTCCTTGGGCCGGGTTTATTTCTGCTTTTATAGTTAATTTAATCCTTGCGCTTATAGGTCATGGCGGAGTTACCGTTATAGGGCTGAACTCTCTGATAATAGGAAGCGAGACAGTTTTTGGATTCTTGTTTTTTGGGGCACTTCGTAGTTTTTTAAGAATTAATATCTCAGCTTTGATAGCGACATTTTTTGCGCTTGCTCTGTCTACCGCACTTATGATGGGCATAGTAGGGATAACTCAAGTTAACCCAGCTAAGTTTCTACATCACCACGAGCATAATCATCAAACACAATTAGAAGAGCACAATCATCAGGTGGATTCGCAAGAAGAACTTGCAGAAATTTCGCTGATTAAGTTCGCTAAAATTATAATTCCTTTTGCTTTTATTGGTTGGGTGATAGAGAGTTTGATAACTTCGGCAATAATTGGTTTTATGGGTCGAGTAAAACCTGATTTATTTTATGAGAGGGAGAGATAATTGGACCTATATTTTATTGATTATCTTGCTTCAAATGGGCATAGCTTTTTTCATAAGGCTTCTGCGGTGCCAAAGATGATTTTTTCTATGTCGATTATTATTGCAATAATAATGTCTAACAGGCCATCTTTTCTTGCATTTCTTTTGTTGTTTCTACTCCTGTTGTTAAAAATACTGAGACAGCCCGTTTTAAAAATTCTTGCTATGACTTTTTATGTAGCGGTTTTCGCCATTATTTTTGCCGTTAGCCAGATTTCCGGTTCTTTTCTTTGGCCCCTTACGATAATTTTAAAAGCTGTTACGGCTGCTTTGTCGGTTCTCATCGTGCTGACTACGACGAATTATTTTGATATATTTGCGGTCCTTGCTCATTTTCTTCCAAAATTAATAGCTGATAGTTTGTTTATGACCTACCGTTCTTTTTTTATTCTTCTTAAGGAATTAAAGAATTTAACTATGGCAGTTAAAGTTAAAAGAGGACTTTCTCCTCGAAAGATATTTACAAACCTGAAGAGTTTGGGAGATATCTTAGGAGTCCTCTTTATTCATGCTGTGGATTTGAGCAGTCGAAGCTCGGAAATTTTGGCTATTCGAGGGTATAAGGGTGGTATGGCTAAATATAGGAGTTTGCGTTGTTTCTCAAAATATGATTTTGCTCCATTAATTTTGAGTGTAGCAGCTCTTTTGGGGGTAGGGATTTTTGGATGAATGAAATAGTCAAAGTAAGGTGTTTAAAACATGTCTATCCTGATGCAACAGAGGTAAGTGTCTGCGGTTTGGATTTTGTTGTTCATGAAGGCGAAAAAGTGGTGATTCTTGGTTCTAATGGCTCAGGAAAGACCACTTTGCTTGCTCACATTATTGGACTTTTGAAGGCTACCGAAGGAGAAATTAAGGTTTTTGGAAAAGTTCCTACGAAGGAATTTGATGAAGTTATATTAAATATCGGAGTGGTTTTTCAAAATGTTGATGAGCAGATAATAGGGCCGACAGTTGAAGACGACATCGCCTTTGCTTTAAGAAATCGAGGTGTTCCATCCGGCGAAGTTGATGAAAGAGTAGATGCAATGATGGAAACAATGGGCATAGCCAATCTAAGAAGAAAAATTCCTCATTACTTAAGTGGCGGGGAAAAGAAGAAAGTGGCTTTAGCGGGAGCGCTAATCGCAAATCCTGTCCTTTTGGTTTTGGATGAACCATTCAAAGGGCTTGATCCAATAGCAAAAGAAGAAATAATTCAGTTGTTATCGGAGATAAACGCCAAACATAAATCCGCTCTTGTTATTACGACTCATGAGGTAAATTTGGTATCAAAAATTGCGGATGTAGTTTATGTTTTAAGCGGGGGAAATATTATAGCTCGTGGAAATCCCAAGGAAATTTTCTTAAATCCTCAGGTTTTACATCAAGCCAACATGCAGCCGCCCGATTTTTTAGTATTATTCTCAGCGCTTCGAGAGGTTGGTTTTGATGTAGGGTTTCCTTCAACCATGGAGGAAGCGGCAAATATGTTGGCCGAGTTGCTTCGAAAAAAAGATAATTGATTATTTTAAGAATTTCCTATTTAGGTTATGTAAAAATTAGCCGATAAACAACTAGCAGGCTTCTTTAAACTTCAACGAGAGGATACTCTTTTGACTATAGGAAAAAAACTTTGCTTAGTTATATTCGGGCTGGTTTTTCTAATGGTTTTGAGCGGTTTTGTAGGTTACACGGGAATCAAAAAGGCCAATGAAAGCACCGCTGAAATTTCTGAAAAGATGGCTATGGCAGAATCCGCTCAAGAGTTGAATGTGGAGTTTCAGAAGACCCTGATGCCTCCGCATGATTACATTATTCATGGCGATGTGGCTGAACGTAGCATTTTTAAGGGAGCATGGGTGAACTTGGAGAAACAGTTTAATGAAGTTTGTGAAGTGGTGAGTGTAACTGGTTGTCCAAGATGTAAAGAGCTTGTAGAAGAAATCCGAGTTGATGATTTATCTAAGTTAAAAGTAAAGGCAGATGAAATATTAAATTTAGATAATCCTGTTGAAAATCCTATCAGCGGCAATTTGATGGAAGAAATGGACGCGGTTGCCATTGAAATGACCGTCAACGTAGACAAATTGGTGGAATACACCAAGGAGCGAGCTGATTTAACACTGGCAAGTGCCAATAAAACCCAACAATCTTCCCGTGATATCATGATCTTTTTTGCTTTTGGGATAGCTCTCTTTGGTCTTGCAATTAGTTTTTTTATTTCTAAGGGTATTGTAAAAGATATTCGTTTATTGGATGAGGGGGTAAAAGTTATTGTTGACGGCGATTTGTCGCAAAGGGTGAGAATAAAATCAAAGGATGAGCTTGGAACGCTTGCAAATTCATTTAATCAAATGACTCGAAGACTTGAAAAATCTCAAAGAGAACTTGAGCTTTGGGGAGAGACCCTTGAAGACAAAGTTAAAGAAAGGACTCAAGAACTGGTTTTAGCAAATAAACAAACAAGGAGTCGTGTTAAGGAATTAACTACTATATGTAATGTCTCTAAAGCTATTGGCTCAACCCTAAATTTAGACGGTCTTTTAAAACGTATTCTCGAGGTGATAGCGCCTCTTGCTGAGGCTCAATTCGGGGCCATTCTTTTGGTGAGTGAAAAAAGTTTAAACAGATGTTGGGTTTATCAGGATAAGCGGGGCAAGCATCATAGTAGCAGTTGCGATGCTTGCCCCGCTTATAATTCGGATAGTTTGGAATGTTGGACCATTAGCGGGACTCATTGTCGAGATGAGATACAGGGCAAATTTAAGGAAAAAATAGCGGAGTGTGTTAAGTGCCCGGTTTTCCGAAACATTAAATTAAAACCCGTAGCTATTTATGGCATGCGTCATAAGGATTTAAAAAACAATTACGTTGGCTCAGAAAATTGTATATGTGTTAAAACTTTGCTTGAGCTAAAATCAAAAGTTTTTAACGATATTTGTAAAATCAACGATTACGCAACTATCTTTCCAACAGAAAAAATCCGTAGTCAAATTTGTTTACCTCTTCTTACCAAAAATAAGGTGGTTGGAGTACTTGCCCTTGCAACCGATAAGGACAAGAAACTTACGGATAAACAGGTTTCTTTGTTGGAAAGCATAGCTTATCAAATAGCTGCGGCAATTGACAACGCAAGACTTTATGATAAGATGAACAGCGAAAAAATCAAATTGGATGCGATGTTTGCCAGTATGGGTGAAGGTGTAGTAACCACGGATAAAAAAGGTAAGATTGTGACTGCAAACAGGGTTTCCGGAGAGATTTTTGGGGTAAATTCCATCGATTTAATTGGAAGAAATGTATTGCTTTGCCATCCAAAAGAAAAAAGAGATGTTGTTAGGGAACAGATGAGGCGATTTAAGGGAGGAGAGTCCTCAGTTAAAGAGATGCAGATATCAGTTCAAGGGTCAAAAACAATAAGGTGTAATCTTGCCCCGGTTAGGAATTCGTCTAACGAATTTTTGGGTACAATTTTGATGTTACAAGATGTTACAGAGAAGGAGCATTTATATAAAAAAACAAGTCAGGCAGCGGCCGAATTTTCAACGCTTTATGAAGTTAGCAAAGTTTTGAGTTCCACCATAGAATTGAACGACTTACTCAGTTTCATTATTGACTGTTCAGTTGAGACCATGCGCGCGGATATTGGATCGATAATGCTTTTAGATAAAGATGATAATGAGTTAAAAATTGTAGTATCAAGGGGATTAAGCCCGGAGATAGTTAAAGGAACACATCTTAAGTTGGGCGAAGGAATTGCCGGTTGGGTTGCTGAAAAAGGTAAGCCCCTGTTGTTAAATGATGTAGAAAGTGATTCCCGTTTTAAGAATCACGAAATGCGGAAGGAACTCTACTCGGCCATTTCGGTTCCTTTAAAAGTAAAAGAAGAAGTAATTGGGGTCATAAATATCGGAAATATTTCTTCTCGGGAATTTATAGATGATGACTTAAGGCTTCTTTCTACTTTGACGGGTGAGGCGGCTGTTTCAATATATAATGCTCAGCTCTTTGATGAATTGGAAGAAGTTTATATTGAAACCGTTAAAGCATTTGTCGAGACAATTGAAGCCAAAGATTCTTATACAAGAGGTCATTCTGAAAATGTTACGAAATACGCGATGATTATTGCTGATAAACTTGGTTTTTCGGAGGAAGATAAGGGGGTTTTAAAAACGGCGGGCTTGCTACATGATATTGGCAAAATAGGTGTAAGAGAGGGAATTTTAAATAAACCGTCAAGTTTAAGCAATGAGGAATACGACGTAATAAAGACTCATCCCGAAATAGGAATTAAGATAATTGGTCGAGTTCCAAAGCTTAAAGAAGTTGTTCCTATTGTTCTCCATCATCATGAAAGGTACGATGGTAAAGGTTATCTATCTGGCTTAAAAGGGGAGGAGATACCCTTGGGAGCCAGAATATTGGCTGTTGCGGATTCTTTTGATGCTATGACCTCAGCAAGGCCTTATAGATTGGCAATGAGTTTTCAGGAAGCGGTTAAGGAGCTGAAAAAAAATATGGGGAAGCAGTTTGATCCCTATATTGCTGAAGTTTTTTTAAGTGCTTTGGAAGAAGTGGATTTAAAAGAATTGCTTGATCAAAAGGAATTGGAAAAGAGCGGGTAAGTTGGGTTTTTAAAAAAATCTTTGTTTTATATAAAGTATCCAGTATTTTGCTTAAAATAATGAGAAAATTAATGGAAACTAAATTGGCGAGATAGGTATAGATACCAAAATTAGAGATATTTTTAGATAATTTTTAATTAAATCCATTTTCAATAATTCTTACGTTAACAAGTCTTGGGAATTTAGTAAATTTGTTAAAGATGAAATCATGAAAAAAATAATGGCAGGTAAAATTGATATTTTTAATTTTTTAACGCAGTTTAATTTTGAATTGCAAAGACCAATTCTCAATGGTAGAATACCTTTTGGAAAAGATGCGGAAGTGGCTCAGTGGTAGAGCATCACCTTGCCAAGGTGAGGGTCGCGGGTTCAAATCCCGTCTTCCGCTCCACACCGTTGAAAGCGGTGAGTGAATAGTGGGGAGTGAGGAGTTTAAAGACTAGTGCAAGCTAGCGACATAATTCAGGAGGATACAAACGCTCAGAATACTCATGGAAAAGTAGTGGTTTTGGGTGATAGTAATTTTACTCCGTTCCAGTTTATCTGCTTCGTTGAGCAAATGCGGGCGGAACTTGTAGAGAATAAGTTCTTTGATAGCAGGGTTGCTCCTTTTTTCCAGTTGCACCCTACTAATGCATATGTATAAAACGGGTGGGGATGAAGAGACTATAAACCAAGAAACTCCCGACTCCCGACTAACAGACTTTATACTTAATTGGCGGCGTAGCCAAGTGGTAAGGCAGAGGTCTGCAAAACCTCCATTCAGCGGTTCAAATCCGCTCGCCGCCTCCAAGTCACCGAAGGCGGATAGTCAAGAGTTAGTAGAAAAAGATTAAATATAATTTTGACTTTTGACTGGTTTTTTGGGCGCTTAGCTCAGCGGGAGAGTACTTCCCTGACACGGAAGGGGTCACTGGTTCAAGTCCAGTAGCGCCCACCACCCTGTAAAATGAAATTCTGAAAGAATTTCATCATGGGGCAGGAACGTGAAGTTGTGTAACAACTTTTTACGTTTTATTACATGAAATTCCCTGTCATCTTCACCATTCGACTCACTTCGTTCGCTTATGGCAAGTCATTAAAGAGAAGTTTATTAGTACTCTAAATCACCGGTTTATTCGGTTTATCGGCTGGCAGACTCCTAAAAACGACCTTCTGCTTCACTCCAAGTTCATCTGGTAGATATCTTGTGCCCGCCACCTGCCCGCCTACGCCTATGATGCCGTTAGGCATTGGCGGGCAGGCTGATGGTTAAAAACGGAGAGCATGCAGTTTAAAATATAAAAAAACTTTTAATAAGCAAACCAACCAATTAATAAGAAGTCATTGCGAGCGGAGCGCGGCAATCTCATTTTTTTGCCCGAGTTGTTTAAACCCATTTTTAATTTTTTGCGTGGTTTTAAAAATAAACCCAATAAATAAACAGGAAATAAAGGTGAAAGGAAAGAATAATAACAATAAGACAAGGATGAGAGAAAACCCGGTATGTTTCATTGATAGCGTTCATGGTTTATTTAGTTTAGGGGAAAAGCCATGCAAAAGTTTTTAGAATGGTTTAAAGGCTTATCGGTTTTGGGTAAAATGGTCACAATTTTAGCTATACTTCTCATTTTGTATTTTTTTGTAGCGTTGCAACGTTGCTTAACGGGAACCGTGTTGTTTTGTCTGACCACTTGACGTTAATTAAATGTATTGTGTTTTAGGCTAACAAAATGGCAATTATTCCTACAAGATAAATTCCATCAATCATTCTTGCTCCACATATGCTTATTATTCCCGGCTCTCATCTTTAATAAAGCAGGTAGATTTAAGATATCGGCGCTGTTAAGGTTCGAGTACTCCTGATATATAACCAGTGGGTGCCGGGTTGTCCGGGGTAAGCATTAAAGCCGGTGTTGTGGAAATAATGGGGGAGGAATAAAAGCGGGAAGAACTATTCCTATTCCCCTGATTGGCCTACTTAACAATTTTGCAACGATTATTATCACGGTTGTAGAAACTATCGTTTCGATAAGTAAAATTTTAGTGAAAAGGTACAAACAAAGCAGCAGAGGAATTATCGCTTCCCCTAAATTTATTGCTAAAATTTGTTTTTCCACGGTTGGAATGTGGGGACCAAAAAGAGCCGGGATGATACTAAGCTCCGGTTTTATCGCTACGGGAACCTTTCTTTTTATGATCGGTATGTTAATTGAGCTTCCCAACAGAGAAAACAAGAAGAACACAACTCCCATTGTGGGAGACTCATGCCCAATCTATCCTTCGACGCAGGAGCACCACGGCTTTAGCCGTGGGTGCCAGGCACTTGATGCAGGCCTGTTAAACCAGACCGGTCTGATGAAATACTCTTTGCTCAGGCTTGCCGTGAGCGCTCAGTCGAACGGATGTCGCTTGGTTGAGCATGATAAAGGGTACCACAGGCTTGCCCGTGGGACTCCATAAAAGGCAATTTAAATAATTTGTAGACGCAAGAGAAAAATTAAAATTGGTAAAAGTAAGATAAGTAAGATAAATAACGTAATTGAAATTGGCAAAAAAATCATAATTTATCTCATTTCTCCCTTCAGGTTTCAATTGCTATGTTATAATTACCCCATTATTCTTTTAGGAGGTTTACGGTGGGAGAAAAGATAAAAGCAACTCTTCCTGATGGTTCGGGCATGGAAGTTGAAAGAGGAATTACTCTTTTTGAAATAGCGGAAAAAATTGGTCATCGACTCGCCAAAGATGCATTGGCGGGTAAAATAAACGGAGAATTGGTTGATTTAAGTGTCCCTATTTTGGAAGATTCTACCGTTGAAATAGTTACTTTCTCGTCTTTAGAGGGCACCGATATTTATCGTCACAGTGCTTCTCATGTTATGGCTCAAGCGGTTAGCGAACTTTATCCCGAGGCAAAATTTGGAATAGGTCCGGCTATTGAAGATGGATTCTACTATGATTTTGATTTAAAAAAATCTCTTACTCCTGATGATTTAACAAAGATTGAAAAACAAATGAAAAAAATAATACAGAGCAACTTGCCGTTTACGAGTGAGGAGATGTCGAAAGAAAAGGCAATAGAACTTTTTAATTCACTTAATCAGCCTTATAAAATTGAGCTTATTGAGGTGATAGAGGACGATACTGTTAAGATATATCGGAATGGAGATTTTACTGATTTATGCCGTGGCCCACATATTCCTTCAACCGGGAAACTTAAGGCCTTTAAATTATTAAGTATCGCGGGGGCCTATTGGCGCGGGGACGAAAAGAGGCCGATGCTTCAAAGAATTTACGGGACGGCTTTTGATGATTCCAAGAAGCTGGATGCGTTTATTTATAGACAAAAAGAAGCTGCGAGAAGAGATCATAGAAAACTGGGTAAAGAATTGGATTTATTCAGTATAAGCGACGATTTTGGAACAGGGCTTGTCCTTTGGCACCCCAATGGAGCTTTGGTGCGAAAAATTATTGAAGATTTTTGGCGCGATGAGCACTTAAAGCGCGGTTACGAGATGGTAATGACTCCTCACATTGCAAAAGTTGATCTCTGGAAAACCAGTGGACACTGGGATTTTTACCGCGAAAATATGTATTCTTCCATGAAAGTAGACGAACAAGAGTATGTAGTTAAGCCGATGAACTGTCCGGCTCATATCCTCATCTATAAATCGAGGACCCGCAGTTACAAAGAATTGCCACTGCGTTGGGCTGAATTGGGCACGGTTTATCGCTATGAGAGGTCGGGGGTTTTGCATGGTCTTTTAAGGGTGAGGGGATTTACCCAAGATGATGCTCACATTTTTTGCCGACCAAGTCAAATTGAAGATGAAATTTTAAAAATTTTAGACATTGTTCTTTATATGTTACGAACATTTGGATTTAAAGAGTATGAAATTTATGTTTCAACGAGGCCGGAGAAATATGTCGGCACTTTAGAACATTGGGAACAAGCTACGGTGGCACTAAAAAAAGCGCTTGATAATGCTGGGTTGAATTACCGGATAGATCCCGGGGAAGGTGTTTTTTATGGGCCCAAAATAGATATAAAAATTAAAGATGCCCTAGGGAGAGCCTGGCAATGTTCTACAATTCAAGTTGATTTTAATATCCCTGAACGTTTTGATGTGACTTATATGGGTGAAGACAATCGAGAGCATCGGCCGATTATGATACATAGAGCTATTCTTGGTTCGATTGAACGATTCATGGGGTGTTTAATCGAACATTATGCGGGAGCTTTTCCACTTTGGCTTGCGCCGGTTCAAGTGACGGTTCTCCCGATTGCCGATCGTCACAACGATTATGCAAACGAGATAGTTTCTGAACTTTCAAAGGAAGGTATTCGAGTTAAAGCGGATTTGAGAAGCGAATCAATTAATAAGAAAATCCGCGATGGGCAAATGAAGAAGATTCCCTACATGATTATCGTTGGGGATAAAGAAATTGAAACGCGATGCATTGCAGTTCGTGACAAAAGCGGTAAAGATAGACGGGGAATATCATTGCAAGAATTTTTGAAAGAATTAACGAAGGAGATAAAAGAGAAATTGTAGTTTAGACTGGACATTTTCAATCTAAGAAGGTATACTTCCACTTTGAAAATATATAATCCAAAGGATTATTCTCTGGATAAAAGAAGAAGCCATCCGCTTCTCACCTTATAGCGCAAAAGTTGCTCATAAGGTTAGTTTTAGAAGTAAAAAGGGTGGCATGCGCCATCCTTTTTTTATAGTTACATAAAGAAAAAGCAGTAAGTGGTTAGTTTTTAGGAGGTGAATGCGATAAGCATAAGAGTTCGTGTAAACGAACAGGTTCGATCCCCGCAGGTAAGGTTAATTTCTGAAGAGGGCGAACAGCTTGGTATAAAAACGTCCAAAGAAGCTTTGGCGATAGCAAAAGAAAAAAATTTGGATATGGTTGAGATTGCTCCTCAGGCTAATCCTCCTGTGTGCAAGATTATGGATTACGGAAAGTATAAATACGAGCAGGAGCAAAAAGCAAAAAAGGCTAAAAAACGTCAAACATTTACAGTTATCAAAGAGATAAAATTTCGGCCAAAGATTGGTAAACATGATTATGAGACCAAGAAAAAACACATTGAACGGTTTTTAAGTCACGGAAATAAGGTCAAAGTTACAATGATGTTTAGAGGCAGAGAAATGACACATACCAATCTTGGTAGGGAAATATTGAATCAGTTGGCCGATGAACTTCAGGAATTGGGAACCGTAGAATCCAAGCCGAAGTTAGATGGTCGCAATATGGTGATGGTTGTTGCTCCGATAAGCAGTCCATCTAAGTAATTGTTTGGAATAGTTGTGTGAAAGGGGTTATGGATTTAGATGCCAAAGATGAAAACCCATAGGGGTGCGGCAAAAAGATTTAGGTTAACGGGTTCCGGAAAAGTTGTTAGGTGTAGGAGCCACAAAAGTCATATTTTAGAGAAAAAATCTCCCAAAAGAAAACGAAAATTGGGGCAAGAAACTATTGTGGATGTTGCGGATACAAAAAGAATTAAAAAACTTATTGTATCAAAGTAGATGATTGTAAGGAGGTTGTAATAGGTGCCACGAGTAAAAAGGGCTGTTCATGCAAAAAAGAAAAGAAGAAAGGTATTAAAGCTTGCAAAAGGATATTATGGGGCAAAAAGTCGTACTTATCGGGCTGCTAAAGAACAAGTTACGCACTCTTTGGTCTATTCATACAGAGATCGCAAGGCAAGAAAAAGGAATTTTAGAAAACTTTGGATAATAAGAATAAATGCTGCGGCTAGAGAAAATGGTTTATCGTATAGCAAGTTGGTTAATGGTTTAAAACTGGCAGATATAGATATAAATCGTAAAATGCTTTCTGATATGGCGGTAAGCGATCCCGAGTCTTTTGCAAAAGTGGCTTCTTTGGCTAAAGAAAAATTAGGGGCTTAATCTGTAAAGATTATAAGGGTATTGGTTTTATATAAGGAGCTGTGAAGGAGAGAGTAGATCAAATTTTTCCTTTTAAAGAGAGGTGGCATTTTAGCTGGAAGTGCTGCTAAAGGTATGTTGATTGAAGTTCACTCCGGAGCTTTGAAGCTGAACTGTAAGTAAGTTTCAACGTGGGCTCTACGTTACGGGGCAAGAGAGCTCTCTGATGAAATCGGGGGGAAGCAAGGTGGTAACGCGGGTTAATCCTCGTCCTTTTAGGACGGGGATTTTGTTTTTTTCTCTCCCGTTATCTTTAGGTGGGAACGGGGGGGGTTGTTAGGTGAGTAGGAATTTATTTTTAACTGGGAGGGGTAGGATTGTCTGTATTAAATGAGCTGGAGAAAATTAAAGAAGAGGGCCAAAATGAGATTTCTGACGCTTCTTCTTTAGAGGGGCTAGAATCCGCAAGAGTTTCTTTTCTGGGCAAAAAGGGGAAGGTAACAACCATATTGAAGTCATTGGGAGATTTGTCTTCTGAAGAAAGGCCTGCTATTGGCAAAAAAGCCAACGAAGTGCGTCAATTTATGGAAAATATAATAAATAAAAGAAAAAAGGAATTGGAAAACGAGGTTTTAAAACGAAAATTAGAAGAAGAAGTTATAGATATCACTCTTCCCGGCAAACGTTCTCCTGCTGGGAAAAGGCACTTAATTACACAAATAATCGACGAAATAACTGATGTCTTCATTGGATTGGGCTATAAAGTCGCGGAAGGCCCCGAAGTTGAGACTGAATATTACAATTTTGATGCGTTAAATACACCTGTCGACCACCCTGCAAGGTCTTTGATGGATACTTTGTATACGCAAAAAGACGGTGTTCTTTTACGCACGCATACTTCACCGGTTCAAGTTAGGGTAATGAAAGAAACACTCCCCCCTGTTTACATAATTGCTCCAGGCAAAGCTTATAGAAAGGATGTCCCCGATCCAAGCCACTCTCCAATGTTTCACCAGGTTGAGGGGCTTGCGGTGGATAAAAATATAACATTTGGAGACCTAAAAGGCACTTTGGAAGCTTTTGCTAAACAAATATTTGGGGCAGATAGAGAGGTGCGGCTTAGGCCTCACTTCTTTCCATTTACCGAGCCGAGTGTTGAGGTGGATGTCTCGTGCATAATGTGTAATGGAAAAGGTTGCAGGGTCTGCGGAGGTGTTGGATGGCTTGAGATACTTGGGGCGGGGATGGTTGACCCAAATGTTTTAAACGAGGTTGGTTATGATCCCGAGGAAGTGTCCGGCTTTGCCTTTGGTATGGGGGTAGAGCGCATCGCGATGCTCAAATATGGGGTAAATGATATAAGGTTGTTTTATGAAAATGACTTAAGATTTTTAGAGCAGTTCTAGATAACTAGTTGGGAGTCGGTAGTCGTTAGCGGGGAGTGAACTATATTTGACGAAGTGAATATCTTAATTTCCAATCAACTAATAACTAACAACTATTAACTAATAACTAATTGGGGGTTTAAATGAGGGTTTCACTAAATTGGCTTAAAGATTATGTAGATTTCAACATGTCGGTTGAAGAGCTTGTTGAAAGATTAAATTTAAGTGGTACGGCAGTTGAATCCGTTCGATATTTGGGGAAGGGTCTCGAAAATATTGTGGTCGGACAGATAAGGAAGATTGAGCCGCATCCAAATGCTGACAAGCTGGTTGTATGTCAGGTCGACGCAGGTGTTGAGGAGGACATTACAATTGTCTGTGGCGCTAAAAATATGAAAAAGGGCGATAAGGTGCCCGTTGCCTTAGTTGACACCGTTTTGCCAAATGGGATAAAGATAAAGAAGGCAAAGTTACGGGGTGTTGAATCTTGGGGTATGATGTGCTCGGAAATTGAGCTGAATTTAGGCGAAGATACAAGCGGGCTTATGATTTTAGATTCTAACCTTAAAGTTGGAGAGAAACTCGGTAAGGCGCTAAATCTTGAGGACGTTGTGTTGGAGCTTGAGATAACGCCAAACCGCCCGGATTGTATGGGAATGATTGGTGTTGCAAGAGAAGTTGCGGCAATTACCGGAGGAGAACTTAAAAAACCGGCGATTGAAATCGAAGAAGCTAATGAGTTAGCAAATGACTTTGCCGGTGTTGAGATAATGGATGCTGACCTTTGTCCTCGATATGTGGCTCGGATTATAAAAGATGTGAAAATTGGTCCTTCACCACAGTGGTTTCAGAAACGGCTTAAAGCAGTTGGCTTGAGGCCGATAAACAACATTGTCGATATCACAAATTATGTAATGTGGGAAACGAGCCAGCCACTTCACGCTTTTGATTATGAGAAATTAAAGGATGGAAAAATTATTGTAAGGCGCGCCGGAAATGATGAAACCATCTTAACTTTGGATGATATGGAGAGACAGCTCAATGATTCCATGCTTGTCATAGCTGACTCATCCGGTCCGGTTGCTTTGGCGGGGGTAATGGGGGGAGCTTCATCAGAAGTATCTGAAAGCACAACCACGATTTTGCTTGAATCAGCCCACTTTAAGCCCACAAATATAATGCGAACCTCAAGAGGTTTAGGATTAATTTCTGAGTCTTCTCTTAGATTTGAAAGAGGAACGGACCCCAATGGAGTGGTGTTTGCCGCTAACAGGGCTGCTCAACTTATGGCGGAGTTTGCGGACGGCAAAGTGTTGAAGGGGTTAATTGATGTTTATCCCAAAATAATAAATCCTAGAACGATGAAGTTGCGTGTTAATCGCGTAAACAAAATTTTAGGCACAGATTTACCGGCGGGCGAGGTGGATAAAATCTTGGAAAGTTTGGAGATTGAGGCTTCAAAAGCGGAGCAAGACAACCAGCTAAATGTGCTTATTCCAACGTTTAGGCCCGATTTGGAACGCGAGATAGACTTGGTGGAGGAGATTGGTCGCATTTACGGATACAATCGCATTCAATCCACTTTGCCTGAAAGCAGCGGGAAACAGGGAGGTTTAAGTCTTTCTCAGAAAATAGAAAAGCGCATTAAAAATTCTCTTATCTCTTCGGGTTTTTGGGAAACCATAAATTATAGTTTTGTCACTCCAAATTTCTACGACAAGATAAGGTTGAATAAAGAACATCCGCTTGCTACATATATCTCGCTTAAGAACCCTTTGAGTGAAGATCAATCGGTGCTTAGAACAACTCTTATTCCCGGTTTATTGGATGTCGTTAAAAGGAATGTAAACCGCAATATTTATAATGTGCAGGTTTTTGAGATGGGAAGGGTATTTCGCCCCGTCTCGGAAAAAGAATTGCCTGATGAGCTGCTTATGGTAGGTGGCGCAGCCACCGGCTCTTGGAGTGAGGGACAATGGTTTGGCAAAGAGCAGCCAATAGACTTCTTTAGCATCAAAGGGGCAATCGAAAGCTTGCTTGACAGTTTAGGAATTGAAGACTGGTTCTTGCAAAGGGCATTGCACCCGACTTTTCATCCCGGAAAATGTGCCGAGTTGTTTATAAATAGTGATGTGGCCGGAATTTTGGGTGAAGTTCACCCCAAAGTCAATACTGCTTATGAATTTCCAAATAAAGTTGTAGTTTTTGAGTTTTTTGTTGATGTACTTGTTTCTCATACAAAGTCGATTACTCGCTTCTCGGAGATTCCCCGTTATCCCGGCATTTCTTTAGATGTTTCCTTAATTGTTGATGAAAAAGTATCCAATGAACAAATTATAAAAGTTGTTCGCACGACCGGGGGTAAATTGTTAAAAGAAGTTAGATTATTTGATTTATATACCGGAAAAAATATACCTACGGGCAAGAAGAGTTTAGCTTATTCGTTAACCTACCGGGCAGCTGATAGAACCCTAACCGACGAGGAAGTAATGAGGGTTCAGGAACGGGTTATCGCCGGTCTTGAGAAGAATTTGGGAGCCGAGATTAGGGTTTCGTAAAGTGGATTAAGAAGAATAAATTCGCATATTATGTAAATCGATGTATCTTTTGCGAAAACAATTCGTATAGAAACGAGTCAGGCGAAAAATTTTATGGGAAAAGAAAGCTTAATAAAAGAAGAAAAAGAAGTACTGGAATTTCTCCAGATTGTAGATGAAATATACGGATTTTATCGCGATACAATATCTGCATTTCAAGAATTTTTAAAATCAATGATTAATGCACAAAAATTTGTTAGTGAGAAAACAAATTTGCCAGTAGATGTCTTAGATGAATTGGCATTTAATTATGCAAAAGATGATAAAGAAATGGATAAAAATAACTTTCAATATTCTTGCACACAAAGTGAACTTAAAAAAAGAATCAATAAAGATGGGGAAAATTACAAGACAATAGCAAATTTGTGTATTGTACTTATTTTTCAATACTGGGACTACTATCGAAAAAAAATTGCTAAACAGCTAAACATAGAAGAAAACGAGATAAAATTCGATATTATGGGAGATATTAGATACTTAAGAAACTCAATATTAAAACATAAAGGCACCGGGAATCATGAAATGAAAAAGTGTAAAATTCTAAAATGGTTTAAAGAAGGAGAAGAAATCAACATCAATCCCGAACAATTTGAAAAAATAATTAGAATTATAAAAAAATCTCTATCTGATTTTTCATAAAATCTATCACATAACAGCGCATTTGCGGTTTGCTACGCTCACCCAAATGCCTTCGTTTCTTTGTGAACACGCAAACCGTTATATAAAATCCCATTAAATTTTACTTTTTAAACTTCCCGCGAATTATTCGCAAGCGATCCTCTATTTCCAAACCTTCTACCCTTTAATTTTAGCCTTAACTTTTCATTCTCTGCTTCCCACTATCCATCATAAGCTGTCAGCTATTTACCAATTGCCATATCGTTTTTAGGCGTAAAAATAGGTTGTTCGGGGAATAAGCCGAAGCTGTCTGACCCCGGAGTGAAACGAGGGGGAGTTCTGCAGGCGCCTGAACAACCGTTATTTTGGAGCCGTAAAAAAATGATCGGCCGCCCAGCTCAGGAATTTCGATAAAATCTCTTTATTAATCTCAACATTTGTAGATTTTACAAAATTCCTTCGTCTTTTGGTTCG
>Ga0209121_10003041_pt1 | contig 16495 bp, 16 predicted proteins | sample Cruoilmetagenom3_FD_187292 | JGI IMG/M metagenome (GOLD analysis project Ga0209121, IMG submission 187292) | Oil polluted marine microbial communities from Coal Oil Point, Santa Barbara, California, USA - Sample 3 (SPAdes) (version 2) | ecosystem: Environmental > Aquatic > Marine > Oil seeps ... | reverse complement strand
GTTGTTTTATATAATATTGATGGCCTTAGAAAAATATTTATTGAATCGGAAAATGAAGGAAAAAGAAAAGGATTAAGAGAAGTTATGAGGAAAAATGATTTGTTAAAAGATAGTTTGACTGGAGTATCGTCAGCAATGAATCTATTTACTGGAGAAATAACTGAAATAAAAAATATCGGAATACTTAAAAAGGTTGAAATTGATTGTGGATTTAATCTTATCTCTTTTGTTACTCAGAATTCAGTTGATAGATTAGGACTTAAGTGTGGAAAAATTATAGCAGCTGGGATAAAGGCAAGTTCAATACATTTGTTTAAGAAATAATTATTATTTATGTCAGAAGAATTAGTTGATAGCTACAGTAGAAAAATGGATTATCTTAGACTTTCAGTTACAGATAGATGTAATCTAAGATGTATTTATTGTATGCCTGAAGATGGTATTAAATTAATTGACAAAAAAGAACTACTAACCTTTGAGGAAATTATAAGAGTAGTTAAAATACTATCAGAACTTGGGATAAAAAAGATAAGGATAACCGGTGGTGAACCACTGCTCAGGGAAAATATATTGGGCCTGATAGATAAAATTAATAAAGTAGATGGCATAGAAGACCTTTCTTTAACAACAAATGGTACTTTACTGGATAGATATCTCAGCAAACTTTATAGGGTAGGAATTAAAAGATTAAATGTAAGTTTGGATAGTTTGAATCCAAAGAAATATAAAATGATTACCAGAGGGGGAGAACTTTCGCAGGTTTTAGATGGAATATTTGGGGCATTAAAAATAGGATTTAAACCTGTTAAGATAAATGTTGTTATGACCCATTTTTTAGATGAAAAGGATATTCTGGATTTTATTAAGTTGTCTATAGAAAATCCAATAAGTATTAGATTCATTGAGATGATGCCTGTGGTAGATTTAAGTAATATAGAGTGTGGTAATACAGGGATGGTTAAAAGTGATAATAAATCAAATAAAAGTTTAAATAATAATTATTTTACTAATAAGATCTTCTCTATTATGGGTAATAATGGGGGTTATTATAAGATAGATGGACCTGTTGGTTATGGACCTGCTATTTATTATAAATTAAAAGGTAGTATAGGTAGCATAGGCTTTATTCTAAATGACAAAAAATTTTGTAGACTCTGTAGTAGAATAAGACTTACACCAAGAGGAACTATTAAATTATGTTTATTCTCAAAATGGGAATTTGATATGAAAACAAAAATAAGAAACGGTGCTTCTGATGAGGATATAAAAAAGCAGGTAATGATTTTTATTAAGAAAAAGCCAAAAAATAGAGATAGCAGTAATAATTACGGAAGTTATGGTGATTTAAAGATACCAGATTACATGAATCAAATTGGGGGGTAAAGATAAATTTTAAAATTATGCAATGTGCATCTGGCGCATATATCTGCCGGTATATATCTAACAGTGTGTTGTATATTTATAATGTAATGTTTAAAAGCTGATAAACCTGGAAATAGAACAATAATAAAAATTAAGGAGTCGCGAGGATTTAGAAATGGAAAAAATAAAAAAGTTTACTCATTTAGATAATCATGGGAAGGTTAAAATGGTGGATGTTTCAAATAAGAAGAATTCCTGTAGAAATGCTGAAGCTGTAGGTTATATAGTTTTAGAAGATGAGATAATAGAGAAAATAAAGGAAGATAAAGTTCAAAAAGGCGATGTGTTTGCAGTGTCTAAGTTAGCAGGAATAAATGCTGCAAAGAAGAATTGGGAGCTGATTCCTCTCTGTCATCAGATAAGGCTTACAGGCATTGATATATGGTTTAAAATTTTGGAGAAAGAAAAGAAAGTAGAAGTAAGATCGGCAGTTAGTGGATATGATAGGACAGGAGTGGAGATGGAAGCCTTAACAGCGGTAAGTGTTAGCTTGCTTACTATTTATGATATGTGTAAAGCTTTTTCTAAAAAAATGAGGATGGAAGGAATTGAGCTTATTAAGAAAACAGGTGGTAAGTCTGATTATACAAGAGATAATAAAATTAATTTAAAATGAAAGAAGAGCGAAAATAAAAGGTTGTTGCAGATTATTGACGCAGGAAGTATTGTAAGTAATTTATAGATGGTAAGGAAATAGTAAGGTAAATCAGATATATTTACATGGTAAGTAAGAAAGTAATAGAAGTGAATATATAAAACTGATATATAATACAGATGATAAGGAAGAGGAGAGGTGGGTATAAAATGGGTGCTGTGGGAAAAGTGGTTTCCATAAATATAAGTAGTAAACGAGGAGAAAAAAAAGTTCCAATAAAGGAAGCTGTTATAGATAAGTATGGAATTGAAGGTGATGGTCATAGTGGAAAGTGGCACCGGCAGGTAAGTCTTCTTTCTTATGAAAGAATACAGGAAGTAAACAAGAAAGGAATTAATGCAGGTCCTGGAGATTTTGCAGAGAATTTAACAACCCAAGGAATCGATCTAAAGAAATTGAAGATAGGAGATATTATAATTATTGGAGGAAAAGATAATATTGCTAATTTAAGCAAAGCATTTAAAAGTAATAAAATCATTAAAAATAGTGCAAATAAAAAAATGATAACTCAATTGAAAGAGGATAATTCTAAATTTAAAGAAGCTGGTTTTAAAAACTTTAAGAATTTAGAGAGCTATAAAGATGAAGTTGTTTTAGAAGTAACCCAGATTGGGAAAAAATATACTGAGGCAATTAGAGCATATTATATTCCTGGATTGCCAAAAGAAGGAATATTTTGTAGGGTTTTAAAACCCGGTAAAATTAAAACGGAGGATAATATTTTAGCAGTTAAATAAATTGTTATTGTAGATTAAGAATAAGTGCTAATGAGTAACGAATAGTAATTAGAATTTTCTCTTTTTGGTGGTGGATGTGGAGCAATTTATAAAGTTAAGGAAAAGAAATGTGTTTATTGGTAATTATTAAATATCATGAGGGGATTTATATAACTGCTTCTAAAAGAGTCAAAGAATGAATTATTTTTAGATAAAGGTAGTGTGAGTAAATGAAAAAAATATCTAAAGTAGCTGTAATAGTAGTTAGTGATAAGGGATACAGAGGAGAAAGAGAAGATAGAAGTGGAAAATATATAATTAGTTTTTTCAAAGAAAGAAATTGGGATATAACTGATTATAGTATTGTTCCAGATGAAAAGGATATGATTAAAGAAAAGTTACTGGATATTTGTGATGGTGAGAAATCTAATTTGATTATAACTACTGGAGGAACTGGCTTTTCTCCTCGTGATGTAACTCCAGAAGCAACAAAGGAAGTTTTAGAAAGAGATGTTCCTGGATTTAGTGAAATTATTAGAATTGAAGGGCAGAAAAAAACATCAAGAGCTATTCTTTCAAGGGGAGTAAGTGGAATAAGGAAAAAGACGCTAATAATTAACCTTCCTGGTAGTATAAAAGGAGTAAAAGATAGTCTTGATATTATATACAAGCCGCTTCCTCACGGGATAGATATATTGACTGAAAAAGACACAGATTGTGGGTGAGAATTAATTCATAAGAATGTCTTTTAAGGCTCATAAGTATAAAACAGTTATATATCTTATAATTAGCCATTGTAAGTACAAAAACAAAAGACCTTGTTTAATTAGCAAGGCTAGCAGTCTAAATAATTTCCATAGATATTCTAAAATTAATTAGTTATAATATACAGAAGATGAAAGAGAAAGTATCTGTAAAAAATTCAAAATGGCTTTATTTTTTTCTTATTGTAATAAACACTTTTTTTGGACTGCAAATTCTTAAAGTTTTCCTGTCGCTTCTGGTAAATTTCTTCAGGGAGCGTCCCAATATATCTCTTATCGATGTTGCTACTTATGCTTTGATAACCTTTGTACTGGTTTTCTTAACTGGTTTTTTGTATAGATTAAGGTATGGTTTAGTGCTGTGGGTACTTGTAACGGGGGTAAGTGCTGCAAGATTTATACTTCAGGTCAACCCATGGCCACCATTAAGCCTTGCAGTATCAGCACTGGGTACAGTCCTGTGGATAGCAAGCTTTGTTTTTTTCATATCTCTTGCGCAGCAGGAAAAAATTGATCTGCAACTTTCATTATTTTCAGGTATTATCTTTGGGATGAGCCTAACCACAGCTGCTTGCGGCCTTTTTGGAACCTGGGACATGGTCTGGAGGCAGGATCCCTATATAACCTTTATTGTTTTGCTTATATTAATAATTCAGATGTGGCTGACATTTATTCTTTTTAATGATTTAAGGAATGTCAGGACAACGGATGGGGGAGTATCTGCCTTTTATACTTTAATTGCAATTATGCCTTTTATTTTTCTTCAACTTTTAAAATTTCAGAATGTTGCTTCACTTAATGCAGTTACCGGAAGTAAGCTGGTTGTATCTCTTGCAATAATACTCGCTTCCAATATTGCAGCTTTTGGATTTACCTATTTATTTTTTATAAAAAAAGCAAGGATTTTTTTGACTTTTTTAAGTATTGCTCTGCTTCTAGTGTCTTTCTGGCCTGATACGGGTGGATATTTATATATCCTGCAGGTAATTTTTGGAAATATAGGTGCTTTCTGGCTGATTATGGTTATCCTGTACAAAGCAGTAAGTGTATCGATGGTTAAGATTCCCTGGAAGAATACCTCAGCTATGGGTACAAGTGGAATAATATTTTTTATTTTTGTCTTTATATATTATAGCAGTTACGATATAAACCTACCTTTTGAAAATTGGACAATCCCAGTAATACTAACAGCTGTTATTGGTATTTGTGCTGTAGTCACATCTGCATTAAATAGTTCTGGTAAATCTTACAGGGAAGTTAAGAAAGCTGATGGAAGATGTTTTTGTGAGAAACTTATACCACTTTATCTTATGATTATTATGCTTGTAATTCCGCTGATTATGCTTGTTCCACCAAAAAATATAGATAGGGTATCGAGGGAGGATGGTTCCATAAGAGTAATGGATTATAATATTCATCAGGGATTTAATATAAAAGGTTACCTTGATCTGGAAAGCATTGCCAGGGTTATTGAGAGAAGCGGAGCAGATGTAGTATCACTTGAGGAGGTATCACGGGGCTGGGTTATTAATGGATCGGCAGATACTCTTGCCTGGCTATCAGACAGGCTGGGCATGGATTGTGTCTTTACAGCTGCCTCTGATGCAGTGTGGGGAAATGCTATCTTGAGCAGATATCCGCTAAAAATTATTAAGAGCGGATTTTTGCCAAGGCTGGGAGCACCACTGAGAAGAAGTTTTTTACTTGCAGAAATAGAGCTGGATGGCAGCGAAAATATAAATATAATGTGTGTGCACCTGCATCAGATAGAAGATGAAGGCTACATAAGAGAAGAACAGGTAGAGGAGCTTTTAGAAGAATGGAATGGATTGGAAAGGACTGCTATAATGGGGGATTTTAATGCGGAGACAGGTGATCCTGAAATAAAAAAGATGCAGGAGGCTGGACTTATTGATTCACAGCTGGCATTGGGAAAAGAAGAAAAATTAACCTGGGTACATTATGAGCCATATAGAAGAATAGATTATATCTGGGTTACACCCGACCTTGAGATATCAAATGTAGATGTTCCTTACAGTACTGCTTCCGATCACCTGCCTGTAGTTGTTAATATTAAGTAAAGTTTTTTAAAATATCTCTTTAATGTAATAATAAAAAAACTTGCTATAAGAGGAATACTAAAAGTTGTAATTATAGATAAGGATTTGTTTGTATAATAAGGTAATAATTGATTTATTAATAATTTAGATCCAAAGTAATTATTTTTAATAGTTTTGTTAATTTTATTAAATAATCAAATAATAGGAAATAATGTTACTTGCAATAGATATAGGTAATACACAAACAGTTATCGGGTTATTTAAAGAGGCTAAGCTCCTGTCTTCCTGGAGAATGGTAACGCCCAAATATGAAACTTCGGATGAAATAGCTAATGCTGTCTTTAGTTTTTTAAAGAATTCTGGATTTAACCCCGGTAAAGTCAAAAAGGTTGCTGTATCATGTGTGGTCCCCAGGATACTTGACGAGATCGTAGAAATGAGTCAGAAGTATTTCAGGTGCAAACCTTTTATGGTAAACAGTGATGTGAAATCTGACCTTATAATCAAATATGATTACCCCCAGGAAATTGGAGCAGATAGGATAGCTAATTCAGTAGCAGCTAAAGAAATTTATGGATTTCCTTCTATAGTTGTTGACTTTGGAACAGCTACTACTTTTGATATATTATCTGCTGCAGGGGAATATATAGGGGGTATAATTGCACCAGGTATTGAAATTTCATCAGAGGCTCTTTTTAATTATGCAGCAAAACTATCGAAAGTTGATTTACACTGGCCAGAATTGGTAATAGGAAAAAATACTTATAATTGTATCCGTTCTGGAATACTGTATGGGTTTTTAGGTCAGGTGGATTTTATAATTGAAAAAATAGTAGAAGAAGAAAAAGAAAACGAAAACGATAAAAAATTTAATCCTGAGGTTATTGCCACAGGTGGGCTTGCTTATTTAATGGTTGGCAAAAGTAAGTGGATTAAAAAACACGATCCTGATTTGACCTTAAAGGGACTTAAGATATTGATTGATAAGAATAGATAAATATAAAAAATAATTAATTGGTAAGAAGATATTGCTAATTTCTTTAATAATAAAGTGATTGAGTTTGATATAGGCGAACTTGTAGGTGAATTAAAAAAGTTAGTATATAATTATCTAATAGAATACATTAATTCATCTCCATCCTTAAAATTATCTAAGTTAAGATTTAAACTACAACTGGAATCTAAATCAGATAATTCAAGCATATTAAGAATTTGGCTGGATAATTTGTTGTCTGGCAGTGATGATATTCTTGTTGATTATGATGTTTCAGATTATTCATTTAAAATTGGAAATGTAGAAATAAAAAATCCTATAGTGTCAGCTCCTCTAGCTGGAATAAGTGATAATACATATAGGATTTTTGCAAGATTTTTTGGGGCAGCACTTACATATAGTGAAATGGTTACCAGCTATGGGATTTATTACAATCATAAAAAAAGTCTACATATGACTAATATTACTAATTATGAAAGGCCATGTGCTCTTCAGATTTTTGGTTCTGACCCGGATATAATGTCAGAGGCAGCTTTAATGCTAGAAGATAAAGCAGATATTATAGATATCAATATGGGTTGTCCTGTTCCTAAGATATTAAAATCTAAAAGTGGTGGGTACCTGCTTCAGGATGAGGAGAGAATAGAAGCAATAATATCAAAGATTGCTTCAGTAGTAAAAAAACCAGTAACTGTTAAGGTAAGGATAGGATGGGACAAGAATAGTATTAATATTTTAAAAATAGCAAAAATTGCTGAGAGCAGTGGTGCAGCAGCTATTGCTATTCATGGAAGAACAGTAAAACAGGGATTTTCGGGTGAAGTGAATTATGAAGTTATAAAAAAAACAAAAAAAAATGTTAATATTCCTGTAATGATAAGTGGGGATATAAATATTCCTCAAAAGGCAAAGGAGGTATTAGAATATACGAGTTGTGACGGGATAATGATTGGGCGAGCTTCCAGAGGAAATGTTTGGGTTTTATTAAACATACTGTTATCAATTATATATAAGGATAATATTTCAGAAAAACCAGATGGTATTTCAAAAAGATCAAATTTTATTCCCAGTATTAGTTGGAGAAAGGAATTTGCAGTAGTTTATTTGAAATTTCTAATTTATTTTAAAGGAGAATACAAAGCTGTTAGAGAATATAGGAAACATTTAAGCTGGATTTTTAAAGGAGTTAGAGGGATTAGTAAAGCTAGAAAAGAGCTTTTTAAGATTAAAAGTTTTGAGGATGCTGTAAATGTTATTGAGAATATTGGAGGAAAATAATCTATAATTGCTGTGTATAGGGTAATCTGTACTTCTTTAAAAACTATTTAAGAGTTGATAGACTGTAAAAAGAAGGTAAATTTTTATCGGGATGTAGCGCAGTTTGGTTAGCGCGCAGCGTTCGGGACGCTGAGGCCGGGGGTTCAAATCCCCCCATCCCGACCAGATATGTATAAGTAGTAAGTTAGATACAGTGGAGGTAATCAGGGCAAACATGCCATTGGTGCATGTTTGCGGGATTTGAAAGGACGGACTGAAGCGATAGCGTAAGGAGTCCGCGGCTCTGCAGCGAACGAAGTGAGACGAAAGACCAAATCCCTCCATCCCGACCATATATGTATAAGTAGTAAGTTAGATACAGTGGAGGTAATTTGGGCAAACATGCCATTGGTGCATGTTTGCGGGATTTGAAAGGACGGACTGAAGCGGCAGCTTAATTTCACATATTTACGACTATAAAGGAGTTTTTATGAGCATATTGGGAATTGATATTGGAACGACAGGTACAAAGGCAATAGTTTTTAGTGAAGATGGCAAAGTACTGGAAAGTGGTTATGTTGAATATGATCTGGTCTTCCCAAATCCTGGATGGGTTGAGTTTGATGTTAAATCCATGTGGAAAAAAATATTTGATGTGATCAGAAAAGTAAATTCAAGCGATGATGTAAAAAAGGATCCGGTTACTGCTCTTTCTGTGTCTACAGTCGGTGAGAGTTTTACTCCAATAGATAAAGATGGCAACACTTTATATAATACAATATATTCTTCAGATTCAAGAAGCAAAAAAGAGCTTGAGTATATTTTTACAAAAATACCTGCCAAAGAATTATATTATATCTGTGGATTGCCCCCGCAGTATGTTACTGCATTAAATAAGATATTATGGGTAAAAAATAATATGCCAGAAATATATACAAAAACTAAGAAAATTCTTTTTATAGAAGATTTGTTTCACCATAAACTTGGACTGACTGACCTGAAGTTAAATCATCCTATTTGTTCAACCACATTGTTTTTTGATATCAGGGAAAAGAAATTTTCAAAAAGGATACTAAATGAATTTGATATAGATGAAGATTTATTTTCAGAGCCATGTCCATCAGGCGTAGAGATAGGATATATAAGAAATGATATAGCAGAGGATCTTGGATTTAAGAGAAGAGTTTCTATAGTGACTGGAGGTCATGATCAGCAATGTGCTGCCCTGGGTGTTGGAGCAGTATCAGAAGGGATAGCTTGTGATGGTGTAGGCACTGTGGAATGTGTAACTACAGTTCTTGATGAATTAATTATCAGCGATGCTATGTTTGAAAATGATTTTTCTACTCGGGCTCATGTTATTGATGGTCAATATGTAAACTTTGCGTATAATTTATCTGCTGGAAGTGTACTAAAATGGTATAGAGATGTTCTTGGTATCGAAGAAAAAAGAGAGGCAGAGAAGAAGAAAATAAATGTTTATGATTATTTCTTTTCGAATCTTACTTTTAAGCCATCAGGTCTTTATGTTCTACCTTATTTTTCTGCTACTGGAACTCCATACCATGACCCGGTTGCAAAGGGTACAATAATTGGATTGAACTTATCAACAAAAAAGGAAGATATTTTTAAAGCATTGGTTGAAGGGCTTGTATATGAAATTGCATTTAATATTGAGCTTGCAGAAAAATCTGGAATTAAAATAAAAGAGCTCCGCTCTGTGGGTGGAGGAGCAAAGTCAGATTATTGGCTGCAGCTGAAGTCTTCTGTTATAAATAGGAATATAAAGAGGATGAAAATAACTGAAGCGGGGTGTCTTGCCACAATGATGCTTGCAGGCAGCGGTACGGAAAGGTTTAGTATAGATGAAGCTGTATCTAATTTTGTTAAGGTAGATAGACAGTTTTATCCGGACGAAAATATCAGGCAAAAATATCTGGAAGGTTTTAATAAATACAAGAAAATATATGACGCAGTTAAAAAAATTTATTAGGAAAAATCTTAAAAACGTAGTGATAAAATGTAATGAGGGCAGTATTGCTATATTTTTTTTCTAATAAAGATGCTATTAAAGAGTTGAAGATGAAAGCTTTTAAAATTGATCCTGAAAAAAATATAGAAAAAGATGAATTAATTTCTAATAATGTAGCAGTAGCAAATAATTTTTTTAGCAGGTTGTTTGGTTTAATTTTTAGAAGAAAGTTAAGAAATGGAAATAGCCTTTTAATTGAAAACTGCAAGGGTATTCATACTTTTTGGATGATGTATAATATAGATGTAATATTTTTAGATAAAAATAATAAAGCTATATCTATTTTTTGCAACATTAGACCATTTAAGATAATTCCTTTTATAAAAAATACTTCTAAAGTTTTAGAGCTAAGATCAGGATCAGTAGAAGCTACCTCTTTGAAAGCTGGCGATTTAATGTACTTTGAAAATTAATTGGTTAGAAAATTAAAAAAATATATATGATAAAAATATATGCTCTATATTTTTAGATATGCTTTTTCTATTTGTCTTTTCTTATTTTATCTTTTAAGTCTTTTCTTAACTTTCTTAATTTTAAATTTAGGTCATCTTTATAGTTGTTTCCATCAGAAGAATATTTTTTCTTATAACCTCCGCCTCCATAGCTCCTGACATTGCTTCTGTGACTATTTTTGTTGCCCTGCTGTCTGCTATAGCGATCTGAAGGAGCACTTGATCCAAAACTCATCTTTTTCTGGGGTTTAGCTTCGTTTACTTTTAATGCTCTACCTCGTAATTCATACTGGTCAAATTTCTCAGTAGCTGCTTTTGCTTCTTCTTCTGTCGACATCTCTACAAATCCAAAGCCTTTAGATTTTCCATCTGGTCTATTAATTATTTTAGTATAGACAACACTCCCAACCTGTGAAAATAAATCACTCAGTTCCTTTTCCGTAACGTCATACAGCAAATTTCCTACATATAACCTTTTGTTCACCTGAAACAATCCTTTCTTTTTATTTTTCTGGCAATCTATCCAGAAATTATAAATATTTTAATAAGTAAAACAAATTATATTATTTTATAATAATAAAGCAAATATTTTTTGATGATAGGTTGAAAGTATCACCACTTACCTGATCCAGTTTTCTTTTTTTCTTTCATATCTTCTCCCGTCTATTTTTTCTATATTGGGAGAAATTTATCAATTAAACCTTAAGTTATCAATTTATTTGTTTATTACAGTATTCTCGTATTATAAATTGATAATAATACGTACAATGAATGTTTACAAATTTTATTTTTGTAAATTGTTTTCTTTAGGTATTTATTTAAGATTTCTGTCTGGAATATCCGATAATCGAATTTTTTATATATTTTTATATTTATCTATTTACATTATCATGTATATGTGCTATTGTATAAACCAAAGTTGACTGGTTGTAATTTTAGCAATTATTTTTTTAATGAAATTAAAGTTTAACTCTAAAAAAAATGAATAGATTAAATTTAATTCTGAGGCAGAAAGTATTTAGCATTATCTTTATTTTAATTGCAGTTTTGGGTGGAGTTTTTATTTATTGGTATATTAGTAATTTAAAGTCAAAAATTCCTGAAGATATGCAGTATCAGGAGGTATTTATTGCTAAAAATGATATTAAAAAAGGTGAAAAAATATCAAAAGATTTGTTAGAAAAACAAAAACTGCCCGAATGTATATTTAGTGAAAAATTTATATTAAATGAGGATCAAATTTTAGGAAAAGAAGCTACCAGCGATATTTTAAAAGGAGAGATTATTTATGTAGATGAAATTGAAGGAGCAAACTTAAGTTATAGTTATGACCTTAGATTTTCTTCTTATATTCCCGAAAACTTAAGATCAGTAAGTGCCCCTGTAAATTATTTTGGAGATGGATTACTGCTTAGGGTAGGTGACAGGGTGGACATAATATCAACTTACTATGACCAAACAGATGGTGAGCTTAAGTCAAGTACTATTTTGTCTGAAAAAGAAGTAATTCTAGTTGAGAATAATTTTGAGAACAGCAGTTACGATTCTATAAAAGATGATGATTTTTTATCAGTTACAATGCTTGAGGAAGATTCCGACAGCAGTAGTCTTAGCAATTTTCTTGTAATAACTTTTTATTTAGAACCTCAGGAAGTAGAAAAAATATTTTTAGCGTTGGAAAGAGGTGTATTAAATTTATCTATCTGCTCCCAGAGCAAAGATGCTGGTTATTAGAAGATATATGTCTATGGTAAATATTGTATAGATTAGCTTAAAAAGTAAAAAAGGTAAGATGAAGGTACAAAAAAGGTAGAGAAGCAGGATAAAGGCGGAGATAGATAGGTAAAAACTAAAAAAATAATTTTTGCGAAAATGAAAAAATAAAATTAGAAGTAAAGGAACTGTAATGACTAGATTAGAAAAAAGTGAACCTAAAGTAGTGCTGTTTTCTGGAAGTAAAGGAGGATGTGGGTGTAGTTTTATTACTGCTTGTGCTTCAGCTTATCTTGCTGAGAAAACGAATAAAAATATATTACTTTTAGATTTGAATACCGGGAAAAAAGACAGCAGGATTATTTTTAATGTTGCAAGTGATGATGTTAGAGATTTAGGAGATATCGAAGATATTATTAATGAACTGGATATATCTATTTTAAGAAAGTTAGTTATCAATTTTGACAGCAGTCTTAATCTGATACTGCCCTCTCTTAAGATGGAAAAAAACAAAATTTTTTGTGATAAAAATTTAGAGACTATTTTAGATGTATTAAAAAATAATTTTGACATTATATTCATAGACTTTCCATACTGCTTGTTTGCTCAGATCAAATTAGATTTTTCTGAATATATAGATAAATTTATTATTATTTCGTTAGCTGATCTAATTTCGGTAAATAATTTAAATTTACTGGCTAATAACATTTGCTGTGATTCTTCTTCTTATAATTTTGATGTAGTAATAAATAAATTTAATATAAGGCCTTCTATTTCACCATCAAGGTTGAATAGTATTTTAAGTCATCCTGTAAAAGCCTTTATTCCTTATGACAGAGATGTTGAATTTTTATTTTTAAACAGGGGGCCTTTTTCTATTTTTAATTACAATCTTCGAATAGTAAGAAACATTGCAGAGCTTTCAGAGAGAATTTATGAGGATTTAAATTATGGAATCTAAAGGGAGAGATTTTTCTTTTTTGAACTATTTCAGCAAGAAAATAGCAAAAAAAATTGAAGTTAATGATATGGAAACTCAGAGTCAAGCACAAAGGCTTGAAAAAATAGATAAATGTTTAAGAGAAATAGTAGAAAAAGAAAAAATAATAATTAGTGAAAAAGAAATTGTCAGGTTTGTAAGGGAAATATATGAAGATAGCTTTGGCTTTGGACCAGTAAATTTTTTAATGGACGATAACAGGGTAACTGAGATTATGATAAATAACTGTGATGAAGTTTATGTGGAAGAAGATGGAATAATTAAAAAAACCAGGATTAGATTTAAGAGCAATCTTTATATTAAAAATTTAGTTGAAAAAATATTAAGCCCTCTTGGTCTTAGAGTGGATGAAAGCTCACCAATGGCTGATGCCAGACTAAATAATGGATCAAGGATAAATGTTGTCCTCAGTCCAATATCTTTAAATGATGTGGTAGTTACAATAAGGAAGTTTAGAAAAAATATTATAGATATGGACAGTCTTGAAAAAATAGGTACTTTAAGTAAAAAAGCTGCAGATTTTATAAAAATATGTGTGCAGAGCAAACTCAATATAGTTATAACTGGTGCTACTTCAACCGGGAAGACAACTTTTCTTAATGTAGTTTCTAATTTTATACCGCAGGAAGAAAGAATTGTAACTATTGAGGATACATTAGAGCTGAATTTAAATTTATCTCATGTAGTAAGGCTTGAAAGCAGACCCCCTAATTTAGAAGGTAAGGGGGAGATAACAATCAGGGATTTGGTCAGAAATTCTTTAAGGATGAGACCGGATAGAATAATAGTTGGAGAGATAAGAGGTACAGAAGCTGTAGATGTTCTTCAGGCTATGAATACAGGACATAGTGGTTCAATGTCAACAGTTCATGCTAATTCACCCAGAGATCTAATCTCAAGGCTGGAAACTATGCTTTTGATGGCTGGGTTAAATTTAAATCCTTCCTCTGCAAGAAGAATAATAGTGTCTTCGGTGGATATGGTTATACATCTGGAAAGATTAACAAATGGTATGAGGTTACTTACCAGGGTGAGCGAGATAGTCAGCAAAAGCAGTTCTATAGATAATAACACTGTTTTAGAAGTTAAAGATATTTTTAGTCTTCGGAGTAGAAATTTAAATTTAAGCAGTAGCTATGAGTCTAATAGTAATCTCGTTTTTACAGGTTATATACCTACCTTTATTACAGAAATTAAAAATAGAGGGTTTAATTTTAAAGATGATTGTCTACAGTAATATTTTAGTATCAATTTTAGCTGTTTTTGTTTTAGCATCAGGTATCTATGGATGCAGGAAAATGATTTTTGAGAAAAGTTTTAGTTTAAATTTAATATCTAAAGATAAGAATGACAGCAGAAGAAATGATTTCCCTGGCTTATGGAAAACTATATACGGAGGCAAAAATAGAAGCAACAGGAGAGTTCTTCTAGCAGTAACATTTGCGGCTTTTAATTTTGTGTTTTATCTGTTGTTTAGAAATTTTATTTTCAGTTTATTTATTAGTATATGCCTGGTTATTTTTATTTTAGATATATTAAAAAGTTTTAAAGATAAAAGAAAGGATCTGCTGCATAGCCAGTTGATTGAGTTTATAAATAATATGATTGTAATGTTGAAAGCAGGCAGAACAGTAAGGAATATACTTAAGGATTCTACCAGATTGGTAAAAAATCCTCTCAGGGATTATTTAAATGAATTAGTAAAGGAATTAGAACTTAATTTTACTTTAGATGATGCTTTAAATAACTTTTCAAAAACCTGTGAAACCAGAGAAGTTAAACTTTTAGTAAGTGCTTTAGAGATAAATAATAAAATTGGAGGGGATTTAGTATTTATATTAAGTAATATTGTAAATACACTTCAGCATAGTCTAAAGGCTAAGTCTCAGATAAGGACTATGACACTGCAGAGCAGATACTCTGGAAATATTATATCTTTTTTCCCAATTTTGGTTCTAATTTCGTTATTTGTTTTTACGGGCGATTCAATCCGGATATTTTTTTCGAGTAGTTCTGGAACCATTCTACTTTTAATAGGAGGGTTTTTAGAGATTGCAGGAATTGTAGTAATAAAAAATATCCTGAGGTAGCTCTGGAATTAAAATTTTAGACCACAGGAAAAGATGAGTATATATATCATTATATTTTTATATTATCTGTTTTTTTGCTCTGGCTTATTTTATCAAATAAAGAGCAGCAGTTTTAGATATAGGATAGAAGACGGAAAAATTCAAAATAGAAAAAGTTTTAGGGGGAGTTTAGTAGCTAAGATGAATTTAGTTGCAGCTAAGGTTGGGCGTAGTGTAGAGAATATATATAGGCTTGAAAGTAAAAAAAGATATAGTGAAATTCTGGATATTTTAACTAATGAGAGAAAGATAAATGTTACATTTAATTCTTTTATTGGTTACAAAATAATTTTAATGGTTATGTTTATGGTGTCAGGATGTTTTGTTGGTAATAATTTGACAGTTTCAGTTATTTTAAGTTTAGCAGGTGGAGCGTTTGGCTACCTCATACCAAATTTGTTAATAAAAAGATGTGACCAAAAGAGATTGGAAGAATTAAATAACGAGCTTCCATATGTTATTGATTTACTGTATATAGCAACTCTGTCAGGACAGAATATTTACAATGCAATTAAGATTGTTGTTGAAAAGTACAAAGGGGGTGTTTGTATGGAATTAGCAAAATTTTTACAAGATGTTGATTTTGGCAGAGGTAAGATGGAGGCATATAAGAATATGATGCAAAGGAATAATACAGAAGATTTTAAAAATTTAGTTTTTCTGTTGATGCAGGCAGAAAGATATGGTTCTTCAATTAGTGAAGTTCTAAAGCAGAAATCAAATTATATAAAATTTGGGATTTCTCAAAATTTAGAGAGGAAGTCTAAAAAGATGACGCTGGCGATGTTGTTCCCTCTTGTTTTTTTAATATTACCATCTTTTGTAATACTGGTATGTGGGCCACTTATATATTCAATTGGAGGAAATTTTCTGTTTTTTTAAATGTATTGATGAATCTATAAGCTGCTCTGGAAGGAGGTGATGCTACTGAAAGATAATGATTATTTAAAAAGAGAGGAGGTGAAAGAAATAAAATTTTTACAAAGATTGAAAAACAGAATAAGATTTTGGAGCCAAAAAGGCCAATCAACGTTGGAATATGCTCTTGTTTTGGTGATTGCAGGGATAATCAGTGCAATTTTAATTGCAGTTGGCAAGCCAATGATCATCGATATTATATCTAAAGTGTTTAGTAAAATTGCATCGATGGTTTAGCTGCCAACCTTTAAGATTCAGTTATCATTTTTATTCAGTAATTAAAATAAGAGCTCACAGCGTAGTCGTAAGCCTTAACTGGGAAACAAGTAAATGGAAAGCGTATGTGTTGTTTTATAAAGAAATTGCGGTAGAGTCAAATATCA
>Ga0209121_10003040_pt1 | contig 16497 bp, 18 predicted proteins | sample Cruoilmetagenom3_FD_187292 | JGI IMG/M metagenome (GOLD analysis project Ga0209121, IMG submission 187292) | Oil polluted marine microbial communities from Coal Oil Point, Santa Barbara, California, USA - Sample 3 (SPAdes) (version 2) | ecosystem: Environmental > Aquatic > Marine > Oil seeps ... | reverse complement strand
CCCCCCATATCTTTTAAATAATTACTATGAACTGCGTGAATTACAGAACCAGCCCCTAAGAATAATAAAGCTTTAAACATTGCGTGTGTAAACAAGTGGAACATTGAAGCCATATAACCAACGCCATCATGACCATCATAGCCTGAAACACCTAATGCTAGCATCATATATCCAAGTTGAGACATCGTTGAGAAAGCTAAAACACGTTTTATATCGGTTTGGGTAATAGCAATGATTGCTGCAAATAAAGAAGAAAATGCTCCAACATAGGCAACGATATTTAAAGCAAATCCGTCTTCAACAAAATAATACATTGGAAAAAGCCGTGCTACTAAATATACACCTGCAACAACCATAGTAGCTGCGTGAATTAATGCAGATACTGGAGTTGGACCTTCCATTGCATCAGGCAACCAAATATGTAAAGGGAACATTGCAGATTTTCCTGCACCTCCCATAAATATTAATATCAATGCCCAAGTTAAAACTGATAATCCCATAAATGAACTAGATGCCCAGTTTAAGATGGCACTTCCTTCAGGATTGTTTAAAGTTTCAAAATCATATGTTCCTGTGTAATAACCAATAATCATTATTCCAATTAGGAATCCTAAATCGGCAAAACGTGTAACTATAAAAGCTTTTTTTGCTGCTGCTACTGCTGAAGTTTTTGTGTAATAATAGCCAATTAACAAATAGGATGAAACTCCTACCAACTCCCAAAAAATATAAATTTGAAATAAGTTTGTAGCTAAAACTAATCCAAACATTGAGAAAGAAAACAAACCTAAAAAGGCAAAGAATCTAGTATAACCATCATCACCTTTCATATAACCTCTACTATAAATATGTACCATTAATGAAACAATGGAAACTACAATAAGCATCATTACAGAAATCGGATCTACCAAGACACCCATATCAATTGAAAGTGTATCTGTAAAATTCATCCAAGTTGTTTTCTGAACCAAAGTTTGGTAAACACCATCTACTTTTCCGTGAACGAAAAAGTACTGATAAGCAGTATAAAAAGATAGAATGGCTGAAGTTGTTAAACCACCAACACCAATATAACCTGAAACTGCAGGTTTAATTTTTTGATTAAAAATTCCCAACAGTAAAAAAACTGCTAGAGGAATTAACGGAATTAATAATATATAAGTAAAGTTCATTTTAAGAGTTATAAGTTTAAAGTACCTAGAATGCCTAAAGTTTAAAGTGTTAATTTTTTTCCTATTGAAGTGAAAATAGCTACAATCTCACTTGCTTCTTTTATAATTATTTGAAACTCTTCAGGTTTGACCCAATCTAAATCATCAATAATTTCTATCCAATAAACAGTTTCACTCGCCTCACTTTCACATATTTTTATTTTATTTTTGAAATCACCCTTACTTCTGGCTCTATTTGCTTCTCTATAATTTGCTCCAACACTTGTGCCCGATTTTGTTATTTGGTTTTTAATGACTCTCCCTTCCGAAGAAGATGGTAAACTAGCAGAAAGTTTTATAATACGAATTGCAAACTCCTTAGTTCGTTGTTCTAATTTTTTGCCAAATTCTTTATTATCCATTTTAATAGCTTTAATCAATCTAAATTTTAGTCACTCCAAACTCTAGACACTCCAAGTACTTCATTTCAATACTTCATAATTTCAGTGTCCTTAACTTCTACAGAACTAATTTGTCTGTAAAGGTTAATAATTATGGCAACTGCTAAAGCGGTTTCTGCCGCGGCTACTGCTATAATAAAAATCGAGAATAATACTCCTTGAAGCACATCTGAATATAAATACTTATTTATAATTGTAAAGTTTATAACCGATGCATTTAAAATTAATTCGACTGATATTAAAATTGAAATCAAGTTTTTTCTTGTTAGGAATCCGTAAACACCAATAAAAAATAATATTGAGGTTACAGTTAAAATTTCGTAAATACTTATACCTGCAATCATCTTTTAAATGTTTGAAGTCCATAGCCTGAAGTCCGAAGATTTAAGCTAGAAGACAAAAGTTCATTTTTCATTATTTTATGTTTTTTCTAAAAGCAATCATCATATTCATTAAATTAAATGCTGCTTCATAGTATTTGTTAAATTCTGGTTCAGTAATATAATCTCTTCTGTAAGCTTTATGTAAACAAGTTACTACTTCAGCTAAGGATCTAATGGAATACCCCATAAATCGTTTAAATTCGGGATTTGTTTGTCCTATAGAGCCTTCAGAAATATTTAATGCTATAGAATCTACTGCCCTTCTAATTTGAGAAGAAAGATTGTATATTTCTTTATTTGGAAATTTTTCTGACAATAAATTGATGTCTTCTCCAATTTCCATAGCTTTCTGCCAAATCAATAAGTTTTCAAATTTAAATTTCATAGTTTATTTATGTTCATTTGAAACTTCAGACTTCGAGCTTCTATCTTTAAGCTTTTCTCCTTTTGCAATTACAATTGCACCAATCATAGTTGCTAAAAGCAATATACTTATTACTTCAAAAGGAAGTATAAATCCACCTTCTTCATAACTCAATAGCAAAGTTCCAATTTGTTTGACTGTCGTACTTGATGTTGAATTAACAGTTTCAAAATCATGTGAATAGATAGTAGTTAGAAAAACACCTAAACCAATTAAACAAGTGATACCAACCAAGACTATTTGCCATAGTTTTGCAACTTCTAGTTCCATTTCAATATGATGAACAAGTAATACAGAGAAAATGATTAATACTATAATTCCACCTGCATATACTGTTAATTGAATGGCTGCTAAAAAGTTGTAATCGATTAAGAAATAAATTCCTGCAATACCTATTAGTACAAACAACAAGTAAATTACTGAACGAAGCATTTTTTTACTTGAAACAGCGGCAATTGCTGAAACAACCATTATCAAAGCTAAAATGTAAAATATATATCTTTCCATAAGTTTAGTCTTCTACTCCAGGCATTAATTTAGATCCTGGTTGGTTTAAAACTTTAGTTAAAGCCGATCTGTCATAAACCGAATTTTCATAGTTCTGAGCCCATAAAATAGCATCGGTAGGACAAGCTTCAATACATAAACCACACATAGTACACATTCCTAAATGGTAAATATGTTGGTCTATCATTTTTTTCTTTTTCCCAGTTTCAGGATCAATTTGTCTATCCCAAATAATTTCAATAGTACCATTTGGGCAAGCAATTTCACATTTCTGACAACCAGTACAACTATGCTCATTTTTATCATTGTGTGGCATTACTACTTCACCTCGAAAACGATCAAACATTTTCAATGTTTCTCTATTGTCTGGATATTGTTGAGTAATGGAATTACTTCTATTATTTAAAAACACTTTTCCAGTTACACTCATACCGGTTAACAGTGTTTTTATTCCTTTATATATGTCTCCAAAATAACTCATAGTCTATAACTGAATTGTTAAGTTTAGCCAAACAATAATTGCCATAAGCACAATATTTAGCAAGTTTAGTGGTAATAAATATTTCCACTCTAGGGTTAATAATTGGTCAACTCTTAATCTTGGGAATGTCCATCTAAACCACATCATTAAAAATACAATTAGAAGCGTCTTACCCATAAACCAAAAGACACCCAACCAAGGAATTGATTCAGTGATTCCGAAAGGAGATAACCAACCACCAAAAAATACGGTAGTAGCAATTGCAGCAATAATGAACATGTTTATAAATTCAGCTAAGAAGAAATATGCAAATTTCATTCCTGAGTATTCAGTATGGAAACCAGCTCCAAGTTCACTCTCGGCTTCAACCATATCAAATGGTGCTCTGTTTGTTTCTGCAGTACCAGCAATCATATAAATCATAAAAGCAATAATTGCAGGAATATGACCTTGAACAATTAGCCATCCATTTTTTTGAATTTCAACGATTTCTGAAAGTTGTAAAGAACCAGTAATTAAAACCATTGTGATTAATGATAAACCTACTGAAAGTTCGTAACTAATAGTTTGAACTCCGCTTCGCATGGCGCCAATTAAAGCAAATTTGTTATTACTTGCCCAACCCCCTAATAGAATACCAATAACACCAATAGATGAAATAGCAATTAAAAAGAAGATTCCTATGTTAATGTCAAAAGCTTGAAATTCTTTTGTGAAAGGAAAAACAGCTAACGCCATTAATGATGATACAATTACAAAATAAGGCGCTAAATTGTATAAAAATTTATCTGCTTTTACCGTTCCTGTTAATTCTTTTGAAACTAATTTTAATGCATCTGCCATAGTTTGAAGTAACCCCCAAGGACCAACTCTATTTGGGCCTAAACGCAATTGAAACCAAGCAGCAATTTTTCTTTCAAGTAATACTAAATACAACCCAGCAACTGCAAAAATCGCTAAATAAATAAGTGCAATTGTAATCATAGCACCAATATTTGCAGCTCCTTCAGACATATATTCTAGAAGGAATTCGTAAATAGTTGTTGTAATACTTAATGTTATATTCATTGTATTAATTTTATCTGTCAATATCTGGTACAACAATATCCAAAGTAGCCATTGATGCAACTAAATCTCCAATTTTTCCACCAACAGCGATGTGATTTAATAGTGATAAGTTTGAAAATCCAGGTGAACGAAACTTCAATCTATATGGATTTTTAGTTCCTGTACTATTAATAAATACTCCTAATTCACCTCGTGCAGTTTCAACTTTTTGGTAAAACTCACCTTTCGGTAATTTAATTACAGCCTTTGTTGCTACTTTATGTTCTCCTTCAGGAATGTTATCAATTAATTGCTCTATAATTGATAATGACTCCCACATTTCTTGAATTCGAACTTCATATCGTGCCAAACTATCACCCTCAGTTTTTAAAGCTTCATTAAATATTACTTTATCTAAAGCACTATAAGGATGGTGTTTTCTAACGTCACACGAATAACCAGATCCACGACCTACTGGACCAGAAGCTCCAAATGAAATAGCATCTTCTTTAGATAAAATCCCAACACCTTTCATTCTTTTTTGAAAAATAACATTACCAGTTAGTAATTTATCGTATTCAGGGATTTTAGTTTTAAAATGAGTTACAAAATCTTTCGTTCTTTGAACAAAATTTGGATGAATATCAAACATTAAACCACCTGGAATATTGTAATTCATTGTTAAACGAGCACCACAAGTTTCTTCAAAAATATCGTTTATCATTTCACGATCTCTAAAACCGTAGAAATAGGTTGTTAAGGCTCCAACATCCATTCCCAAAACTCCCCACCATAAACAATGCGATGCAATTCTTGTTAATTCACCTATAATGGTTCTTATAACTTTTACCCTCTCAGGGACTTCTAATTCTAACGCATTTTCAACAGTTAAACAAACCGCTTCGTTATTAATGTGAGAAGACAAATAATCCATTCTATCAGTTAAATGAACAATTTGTTGATAGCTATCGCGTTCACACATTTTTTCGATAGAGCGATGTATATATCCTAAATCTGGCTCAACTTTTTTAATAATTTCACCATCAATAGTTAGTAGTAGACGTAAAACACCATGTGTTGCAGGGTGTTGAGGTCCCATATTTATGAAATACTCTTCAGACTTAAAATTTGTAACTGTTGTTGTATCCATAATTTATTTTATAATCATATTAACTTCATCAACATAATCCTTTCTCAACGGGAATCCTTCCCATTCATCAGTTAAAAACAAACGTTTTAAATTCGGATGATTATTGAATTTTATTCCGAAGAAATCAAAAACTTCTCGTTCGTGAAAATCAGCAGTTTTCCAAATATTAGAAACAGTATCCAATGTTGGGTTTTCTCTATCTTCAGTCTTCACTTTTACAACAATACTATGTCTATGCGTAGTAGATTCTAAATGATAAATAACACCTAATGCTGCACCCCAATCCATACCAGTCACACAAAACAAATAATCGAAATTTGTTTCAGAATCACTTTTTAATTGAGACATTAATTGATGTAGGTTTTCTGGCTGAACTGTAATATTTAAATATTGAGAGTCCTCTTCAGTGAATTCCAATTCTGGGATCCAGCTACCTATTAAATTTTGTAATGCTTCGTTCGTCATAACCGCTCTTTTATTTACCTTCATCAAATCCATCAATAGGATTTTTTTTATGTTTCATATTTTCAGTTCGAATTTTATCTTGAAGCATTAGCATACCTTCTAATAAAGCTTCAGGACGTGGAGGACAACCAGGAACGTAAACATCCACTGGAATTACGTGATCTGCACCTTTTACTACTGAATATGTATTGTAGAAAAACGGCCCCCCAGAAATAGCACAAGCTCCCATAGCAATTACATACTTTGGCTCTGCCATTTGATCATATAAACGTCGTAAAACTGGTGCCATTTTGTTTACAATGGTTCCAGCAATAATAATTAAATCAGCTTGACGAGGAGAAGGGCGTGCAACTTCAAACCCAAATCTTGAATAATCGTGTTTTGCAGCTCCAGTTTGCATCATTTCAATGGCACAACAACTTGTACCAAAATAAAGCGACCAAAGTGAATTTGATCGGCCCCAATTGATTATTTGATCCAATGAAGTAACAATCACGTTAGCTCCATTGCCTGCAGGAATTACTTTTCCTGGAAAATCTTTTGGAATTACAGGAGTTCTTCCATCATCTCCCAATTCGCTTATAAATCGTTTTTTATCTACTCCCATTTTAATGCTCCTTTTTTCCACGCGTATAATAAACCTATTCCAAGAATAACTAGAAATACCAGAATTTCTATAAAAGCAACGGCTCCTATATCTTTAAAAACTACTGCCCAAGGTATTAAAAAGGCAACTTCTACGTCAAAGATTAAAAATAAGATAGCAAACAAATAGTAGCCAACTTTAAATTGAACCCAAGTAGGGCCAATAGTTGTCATTCCACTTTCATAAGGTTCTCTTTTTTGTGGATTGTCTGATTTATGTGAAATTAAGTTTGATAAGAAATTTGCGCCTGCGACAAGTACAATACCTGCTATTAAAAATACAAGAATAGCTTCTGATCCCATTTATTTAGTTAGTTTTAGTTATGCCAAGTTAAAAAAAAGAAATCAAATCTTCTTTTTATTGAATTTGGAGGAGCAAAAGTAGTTGATTAAAAACAAGGAACCCTGACTAATGTCAGGGTTTTTTGTTACATTTATTACTCAACCTCGTAGGTTTCCCCAGAGAAGAATAAGTCATCGGTTTTACGGAAATTTGAATTTGATTTTACTTGTGCAGCTAGATCTGTCATTCTTTCTTCTAAAGTAATATCTTCAACTCTTCTAATAACTCCAGTTGCTAATGGATATTCCAATCTAACTAACATTTGATGTAAAGTTGGATCTTTTTCTTCAGCATTATGAACTAAAATATCAGCTTCAGTTACACCATTCTCTCCAATAGTTACAACTTCAAGTTTTAAACCATTTAAAACAAGGCCTTTATCATTTTCGCTTCCAAAAATCATTGGTTTGCCATGTTCTAAATAAATTTGCTTGTCAGCTTTTACTTTTTTATCAGTAACGTGTGTAAAGCAACCATCATTGAAAATAACACAATTTTGCAAAACTTCCACAAGTGATGTTCCGTTAAATCGTTCAGCATCAACAAATATTTGAGTCATATCCTTAGGGTTGTTCCCTCCAATTCGCGCAAAATAACGTGCTTGAGCACCTATGGCTAATTCACCGGGTTGAAAAGGTTGTTGTATATTTCCATAAGGAGATGATTTTGTTTTTTGTCCGACCAATGAAGTTGGCGAAAATTGTCCTTTTGTTAACCCATAAATTTCATTGTTAAATAAAATAATGTTTAGATCAATATTTCTTCTAAGTACATGAATAAAATGATTTCCACCAATAGCCATTGCATCACCGTCACCAGTAATAATCCAAACACTTAAGTCTGGGTTTGCCAATTTTACACCAGAAGCAATTCCAGGTGCTCTACCGTGAATACTGTGCATTCCGTAAGTATTCATATAATAAGGAAAACGTGATGAACATCCTATACCAGATATAAATACAACATCTTCTTTTTTAACACCCATTTCTGGAAGTGCTTTTTGCATAGATCGTAAAACAACGTAGTCGTCACATCCTGGACACCATCTTACTTCCTGATCACTCGAGAAGTCTTTAAATGTATATTTTTTTTCAGCTGTTGTTTCCATAATTATTTTACAAATTGTTTAAACTTATTAATTAATTCAGCATTTCCGAAAGGTAAACCTTGTATTTTATTGAATTGTACAAAATTAAATCCGTTAAAATTCATTTTTAAAATACTCGCAAACTGACCATTATTCAATTCGCAAACAACAATGTTCTTGAATTTAGTCAAAAGTTCTTCAGTATTTTTTGGAAGAGGATTGATGTAATTAAAATGAGCTAATCCAATATTTTTATACCCTTCATCATTCATTTGCTTAACTGCGGAATAAAGCGAACCGTAAGTTCCACCCCAGCCAATAACCAATAAATCTCCAGTTTCGGCAAATTCAGATTTAATATCTGGAATATAATTTTGAACTCGTTTAACTTTTTCAGCTCTAATTTTTGTCATGTTTTCATGATTGTCTGGCACATAAGATACGTTACCAGTAACGCTATCTTTTTCCAAACCTCCAACTCTATGCTCTAAACCTGGAGTTCCAGGAACAGCCCAATTTCGCGCTAAAGTATCTTCATTTCTATCATATGGATGCCAATTTTCTTTAACCTCATTTACTACGTTATTTTTAATCTCTGGCATATCATCTACAGAATGAACTTTCCATGGAGCTGAACCATTAGCTATATAACCATCTGTTAATAAAATAACAGGAGTCATATGTTCTAAAGTTAATTTTGCTGCTTCATAAGCAAAATTGAAACAATTTGCAGGTGTACTTGCTGCAATAACAATTACAGGGCTTTCACCATTTCTACCATACATTGCTTGTAATAAATCAGATTGCTCAGTTTTAGTAGGTAAACCAGTAGAAGGACCACCTCTTTGAACGTTTACTACTACCAAAGGTAATTCAATCATCATAGCTAAGCCAAGAGCTTCACCTTTTAAAGCTAATCCTGGACCTGAAGTAGTAGTAATTGCTAAATCTCCGGCAAATGACGCTCCAATAGACGATGCAATACCTGCAATTTCATCTTCTGCTTGAAATGCTTTTACTCCAAAATGTTTGTGTTTTACCAATTCATGTAAAATATCTGTAGCAGGAGTAATTGGGTATGAACCTAAAAATAATTCTAAGCCAGATTTTTCGGCAGCAGCTAAAAATCCCCATGCAGTAGCTGTGTTTCCCATAATAATTCTATAGGTCCCTGCTTCCATTTTTGCAGGTGCAATAGTGTAAGAATTTGGAATTAATTCTAATGTGTTTGCATAGTTATAACCAGCGTTTAATACTTTCGTATTTGCTTCAATTATATGTGGCTTGTTTTTAAATTTTTTGTTAAAAAAGTCAATTGTATGTTCTTTTGATCGATCATACATCCAATACACCATACCTAAAGCAAACATATTTTTACTTCTTGTAATAGATTTATTATCTAAACCTTCAGTACCTTTTAAAGATTCTTTTGTTAAAGAAGTCATCGAAACTTCTATAACACGGTAGTTTTCTAAACTATCATCTGTTAAAGGATTTGTTTCGTATTGTGCTTTCTCTAAATTCTTTTTAGTAAAAGAATCTGTATCAACTATTACTGTGTGTCCTGGTTTTAATGCGTGCAAGTTGGTTTTTAAACCAGCTGGATTCATTGCAACCAATAAATCTAAATTGTCTCCTGGAGTGCTAATAGAAACACTACCTATGTGAACTTGAAATCCAGAAACTCCATATAAACTTCCTTGAGGAGCCCTAATTTCTGAAGGATAATTAGGGAATGTGGCAATATCATTTCCAAACATTGCTGAAGTGTCAGAGAACTGAGTGCCAGTCAACTGCATTCCGTCACCTGAATCACCAACAAAACGAATGACTACTTCTTCGAGTACTTCGGGTTGATGTTTTGTTTTTGCTGTAATCATAATCTATGTAAATTAGAATATTTTCTTTAAATTTATGAAAATTATTTTATGCTTAGTAAATAAGTATCAAAGATAAATTTAGTTTTTAATTTACTAAATGACTTTTATCACACTTACTTGTATAAAATTATATACTTTTGTATAACAAACAAGAATGAATAATTTTAAAAATTAGAAAAACATGGCTATTAAAATAACCGACGAATGTATTAACTGTGATGCTTGTGTTTCTGAGTGTCCTAACAATGCAATTTACGAACCAGATAGTGAGTGGGCGTATGCAGATGAAACTACTTTAAGTGGAACTGTAACTACTCCAGGAGGAAACGAAGTTGATGCTGATGAAATGAACGAACCAGTATCTGATGAATTTTACTTTATTGTAACTGATAAATGTACGGAGTGTAAAGGTTTCCATGATGAACCACAATGTGCTTCTGTTTGTCCAGTTGATTGTTGTGTTCCTGATGAAGATCACGAAGAAACTGAAGAACAATTATTGGCTAAAAAAGTTTGGATGCACGGAGAGTAATCTAATTGCACTTTGCAAAAAAAAGCCCTTAAATTTTTTAAATTTAAGGGCTTTTTTTGATTTTAAAATTAATCGTTCAATTTTAATACTGCCATAAATGCTTCTTGTGGAATTTCAACATTACCAACTTGACGCATTCTCTTTTTTCCTTTCTTTTGTTTCTCTAACAATTTACGTTTACGAGAAATATCACCTCCATAACATTTTGCAGTTACATCTTTTCTAAGAGCTTTTACAGTCTCTCTTGAAATTATTTTTGCTCCAATTGCAGCTTGAATAGGAATGTCAAACTGTTGACGAGGAATTAACTGACGTAATTTCTCACACATTTTTTTTCCAATACTATAAGCACTATCTGCGTGAATTAATGCTGAAAGTGCATCGACAGATTGGCCATTTAATAAAATATCAACTTTTACTAATTTTGAAGCTTTTAACCCTGTTGGATGATAATCGAATGAAGCATACCCTTTGGAAACCGTTTTTAAACGATCGTAAAAATCGAAAACAATTTCTGCTAATGGCATATCGAAACTTAATTCAACACGCTCAGGTGTTAAATACGTCTGATTTGTAATTTGCCCTCTTTTTTCAATACATAAACTCATTACAGGTCCAACAAAATCAGATTTTGTAATAATTGTAGCCTTAATAAATGGTTCTTCAACACGATTTATTCTTGAAGGTTCTGGCAAATCAGAAGGATTGTTAACCAATAAAGGTACATCTGGTTCTTTATTTGTAAATGCGTGATAAGATACGTTTGGTACGGTTGTAATAACCGTCATATCAAACTCGCGTTCTAAACGTTCTTGAATAATTTCTAAATGTAACATTCCTAAAAATCCACATCTAAATCCAAACCCTAAAGCAGCTGAGCTTTCAGGAATAAAAACTAAAGAAGCATCGTTTAATTGTAATTTCTCCATGGAGTTACGAAGCTCTTCATAATCTTCCGTATCAACAGGATAAATTCCAGCAAAAACCATTGGTTTTACATCTTCAAAACCATCAATTCTATTTTGTGTTGGATTAGCGGCATCTGTAATAGTATCTCCAACTTTAATTTCACTTGCGGTTTTTACACCAGTTATTAAATAACCTACATCACCTGCTTTTATACTTGGTTTTGGAATCTGATTCAATTTTAAAGTGCCAACTTCATCAGCATTATAAATTTTTTCAGTTGCCATAAATTTTACACGTTGCCCTTTTTTAATTTCTCCATTCATTACTCTAAAGTAGGTTTCAACACCACGATAAGAATTGTAAACAGAATCGAAAATTAAGGCTTGCAAAGGAGCATTTACATCACCTTTAGGAGCAGGAACTCTTTCAATAATTGCTTTTAATATATTTTCTACACCAAAACCGGTTTTACCACTTGCATGAATTACTTCTTCCGCCTCACAGCCTAATAAATCTACAATATCATCGGTAACTTCTTCCGGGTTGGCACCAGGTAAATCAACCTTGTTTAATACAGGAATAATTTCTAAATCATTTTCTAATGCTAGGTAAAGATTTGAAATAGTCTGAGCTTGAATACTTTGTGCTGCATCCACAATTAATAGTGCACCTTCACAGGCTGCAATTGATCGTGAAACTTCGTACGAAAAATCAACGTGACCAGGAGTGTCAATTAAATTCAGTACATATTTTTCTCCTTCATATTCATAATCCATTTGAATTGCATGACTCTTTATGGTAATTCCACGTTCACGCTCCAAATCCATACTATCTAATAATTGAGCTTGTTCTTCGCGGACAGTTGTAGTTCCGGTAAAACTTAACAATCTATCGGCTAAAGTGCTTTTTCCGTGATCGATATGGGCAATAATGCAAAAATTTCTAATGTTCTTCATACGTTTTTCCTACGGCTCTAATTTCGGCAAAGATAACTAATTTATCAAGTGTGCAAAATGTAATATTTTGCTATTAATCTATCCAATCAGCAATAAATAAATTGGTGTCATGAGTTCCATTGTTATTTCTGTTTGAAGAGAATACAATTTTCTTTCCATCAGGGGAAAACATTGGGAAAGCGTCAAAAACTTTATCGAACGTAATTTGTTCCAAACCAGTCCCATCAATATTTATCATAAACAAATTGAAACTTCTTTTTGAAACGTGGTTACTAGAGAAGATTACTTTTTTACCAGAAGGGTGAAAAAATGGCGCCCAATTTGCACTTCCTAAGTTGGTGATTTTTCTTAATTCACTTCCATCAACATTACAAACGTATAGTTCCATATTTGTAGGCTGAACCAAGCCAATGGCTAGTAAATCTTTGTATTCTTTAATTTCAGCCGTAGTTTTTGGTCTAGATGAGCGAAAAATTAATTTTGTTCCGTCTGGTGAGAAAAAAGCACCACCGTCATAACCTAATTCATGGGTTACTTGTTTTACGTCAGAGCCATCAATATTCATGGTGAACAATTCTAAATCACCTGTTCTAGTTGAAGTAAATACTATTTTATCTCCTTTTGGAGAGACTGTTGGTTCTGCATCATAACCATCTTCAAAAGTTAATTGCTTTAATTGATTTCCTTTGGTATCAGCCACAAAAATATCGTAACCTTCTGTAATTGGCCAAATATATTTGTTTCCGAAATCTTCTTTTTTTGGTGGTTCAGGACATTCCTCTCCAGCTAAATGTGTTGAAGAATATACTATCGTTTCGTCTCCTGGCAAGAAATAACTACACGTTGTTCTTCCTAAACCTGTACTTACAAGTTGAGGAACTTCAGTACTATCTAATGGTTTACTAGCGCTTGTAACAAAAATTTGGTCACACTCTAATCCCCATCTTTTGTAATTCGATTGAAACACTAGTTTTGTTCCATCAAAGCTCCAATAAGCTTCAGCATTGTCTCCTCCAAAAGTTAATTGTTTCACATTTTTTAAATGCTTTTCTTGTGCATAATGAACTTCATTTACAATTTTTGTGGCACCAGAATATCCATCGTATGTAACCGCTGTTTTTTTCGATTTACAGCCAATGAATAATGTAAAGCAAAATAATATGATTAGTTGTTGTTTCATTTTTTTAGTTTTATAAGCCAAAAATACAATATAAACTTCTAATTCAGAAATAATTTAAAATATGTAAGTTTGCAGACTTAATTTTTTTAAAGTGGTAAAAATAGGTGACATAGAATTAAACGATTTTCCATTGCTTTTAGCTCCAATGGAAGATGTAAGTGATCCTCCGTTTAGAGCTTTGTGTAAAGAGCAAGGTGCGGATGTGGTGTACACAGAATTTATTTCTTCGGAAGGGTTGATACGTGATGCTGCAAAAAGCAAAAAGAAATTGGATATTTACGAAAAGGAACGTCCGGTTGGTATTCAAATATTCGGTGCTAATTTAGAGTCGATGTTACGTACTGTTGAAATTGTTGAGCAATCTAAACCTGACATTATTGATATTAATTTTGGATGTCCAGTTAAAAAAGTAGTTAGTAAAGGAGCTGGAGCAGGTATTTTGAAGGACATTGATTTAATGGTTGAATTAACTGATGCTATGGTAAAACATACCAGTTTACCAATTACTGTTAAAACACGTTTGGGCTGGGATGATAGTTCAATTAAGATTGTAGAGGTTGCCGAAAGATTGCAGGATGTGGGTTGTGCAGCTATTTCTATTCATGGTAGAACCAGAGCTCAGATGTATAAAGGAAGTGCCAATTGGAAGCCAATTGCTGATGTGAAGAATAATTCGAGAATGCACATTCCAGTTTTTGGCAATGGAGATGTAAATTCGCCTGAAAGAGCGGTGGAAATGCGTGATGAATATGGGTTAGATGGAGCTATGATTGGAAGAGCGAGTATTGGTAATCCTTGGTTTTTTAAACAAGTAAAACACTATTTTGAAACAGGTGAGCATTTACCTGAAATTAGTATTCCTGAAAGGGTAAAAATGGCAAAAAGGCATTTAGAAATGTCTATAGAATGGAAAGAAAGTGAAATAGTTGGAGTGATGGAGATGAGACGTCATTATACCAATTATTTTAGAGCAATTCCACATTTTAAAGAATACCGTTTAAAAATGGTTACTTCAGATAAATTAGAAGATGTTTACGACGTATTTGATGAGGTGTTGCAGAAATTTGGGTGATATTTTCGATTGCTATAACTAATCATAAACTGCACTGACGAAATGCAACTTTCACAGCTATTTTTTTGAAAAACGAAAAGAGGAAGCTATTCTACCAGTTTTTTTGAGATTCTACTACTGGCAATTTTTGAAGCTAAAAAGCCTAAAACTATAATTGTAATAGTAACCGAAATTAGGTTTAATAAAGTAAATTCAACAGGATAAGCGAGATGCTCGGTTATCATAAAAAGGTGGTATTTTTTTTGTAATAGAACCAAAGGGATTCCTATGGTTAAACCAACAAATAACCCAAAAAGGGATAGTAAAAAACCTTGTAATACAAAAACACGCTTAATTTCTTTAATCGTAGCTCCCAAATTATACAATGTTTTTAGATTTTCTTTTTTGTCTAAAATCATCATAATAATAGCGCCAATTACATTAAACAATGCAATTATTAAAATAAGCGTAAATATTAAATAGGAAGCTAAATTTTCGGTATTTAACATTTTATAAAACACAGCGTTTAGTTGTTCTCTTGTTTTAATGGTAAAACCGTCTCCAAGTTTGCTTTTCAAATTGTCAATTATTTCAGCACGTTTATTTAAATCGTCAACTTTTAATTCTATACTTGAAATCTGATTCGGTTTGTAATTGAGTAATTCCTGAGCTAGTTCTAAGGATAAAAAAGTATATTTTTTGTCAACATCGTCGGTTAAAGCATAGATTCCAATAGCTTGCGTTTCAATTGAGTTAATTGCGTTTGTTGGATTGTTTATATATCCTTTTCCAGGTTTTGGAACATAGATTTTTAAATTGTCGGTAAACTCAAATACTCCAACAGATAAAATACTTGAAATACCGTTTCCGATTATAACACCATAAGGAATTTTTGGATCGAGCCAAGTACCTACATAAACGGTTGTATCAATACTATTTACTTGTGTGTAATTGGTGTCAATTCCTTTTAAATAAGCTACGTGAGTTTTTCCTTTAAATTCGAAAAAAGCGCGTTCTTCAATAACTTTTGAAAAAGAAGAAATCCCTTTTTCAGCAGTTAAAATTTCTAATAGTTTATCATCAACCTCAAAAGATTTACCTTTAATTGAACTTATTTTAATGTCAGGGTCTGAAGTATCTAAAAAACTAGTGCTAAATGTTCTAAGGCCTGAAAAACCAGACAATACAATAAACAATGCCAACGTGCCAATAATGACTCCAATTGCAGCAATTATGGTAATAATATTAATGGTATTATTACTGCTTTTTGAGAATAAATAACGCTTAGCTATGTATAATGAAAAATTCAATTTAACGTTTTTGACGTTTGTCTAAAATATCAGGATTTTTAATTGGGTTTCCTTTTTTTCCTTTCAAAGCATTGTCAATATCTTCAATATAATCCAAACTGTCATCGACATAAAAAGACAAATCGGGCATGCGTCTTAATTGATCTCGTGTACGTTTCGCCATTTCATATCTAATTGAAGAAGAATTTTCCTGAATTCCTTTTAAAATAATTTCTCTTTTTAATTGAGGAAAAACACTTATATATACTTTTGCCTGAGATAAATCGGACGTTACGTTCACTCTAGTTACAGAAATAATAACACCTTTCATTCCATCACGAGCAGCTTTTTGTAATACATCTGCTAAATCTTTTTGCAGCACACCTGCAATTTTCTTTTGTCTATTTGTTTCCATGTTGCAAAGATAGTAGTTAAATATACATTTACTTCATACAAAATCATACATTATTTACTCAAACTATGACTTTTAACAGATTTTTGAACTTTTTTATTGCTTAAATTTGAAATCTTAATTCTAAGAATAAGAAAAATGAAA
>Ga0209121_10003038_pt1 | contig 16502 bp, 20 predicted proteins | sample Cruoilmetagenom3_FD_187292 | JGI IMG/M metagenome (GOLD analysis project Ga0209121, IMG submission 187292) | Oil polluted marine microbial communities from Coal Oil Point, Santa Barbara, California, USA - Sample 3 (SPAdes) (version 2) | ecosystem: Environmental > Aquatic > Marine > Oil seeps ... | reverse complement strand
GCCGGTATGTCATTCATAGGCGGCAAGACCCGAAAATCCTAATGTGTCTTGGCGTTCGCTTCGTCCGCATAGGCGACGTTGACAGTTTAGCATCAAATGCCTGCTTCGAGCCCACACTAACGGATGTTTTAATGCGTAACTCTCTTTGGAATGTTACAATTTTAATATGCAAAACAACGACCGAATATCAATCAGTAGAAAACACTTTTCGTGATTTCGCCGGTGATTGGCATTTCTGTAGTCTTGATCGCGAAATGCAAGGCGCCGGAAGTGCTGCTGTTTCTAATTGGCGTTTTTGCCGGTGTCTTAATCGGGAAGCATTTCTTTGGTCAAAATGAAACAAAGCCAGACGGAGATTAAGGCCAGGACGTTGTGCTGACGACAAAATCAGATGCCGGCGTTGAGCCCATTTTGCCGATCTTCTGCAACACGGCGAATGGCTTCTATCACGGGAGAGGAAAAAACCGTTCAACAACGGCTTTGGTTTTGAACAAGGATTGTGGTGGTACAAAACAAGGCAGTTACGTCACACTCCGTAAGCGAGCGTTTGATGCGCGGCCCCTAGGTCTGGCATGCGAACAATGTACTGTCGCCGCCCGTGTAACCCGCGTTATCCTTCTCGTCCGGGTTCGTCCGGATCGTTGGAGAACAGTGCGATCTTGTTGCCTTGAGGGTCGCGAAGGTAGCCAACATAAAAATGCGGTCCATACGAAGCGCGGAAGCCCGGCTGGCCCTCGTCAAAGCCACCTGCGGCAAGCGCGGCGGAGTGAAGGTCACGAACCTGCTTTTGACTGCGAGCCTCAAATGCGATCATAACACCGTTCCCAGCCGAGGCCGGATGTCCATCGAAGGTTGGTTTAATGTAGAAATCCGGCGGAGCGGCAGACTGACCAGGTTGTTCGGGCAGCGCGTAGCTCAGACCCTCAGGACCCTCCTCCAGCCCGTACTCAAGGGCTGGCAGGAACGCAGAGTAAAACTGTTTCGCGCGAGCGATGTCATCAGCACCGACGGTGACGTAGGCAATCATGCTTCGTGTTCCTTTCCGGAAGTTTGGTTATTTCAACGAGTTTACTGCATAATGGTAGACCAACACACTATTCGGCTCAATAACCGCTACACGAAACGACGCATGATCGAACATTTAGGCATATTGCAACTAAGGGCTCAAAGTAGTCATTCGTTCGCTGGCAAAATCACACCGAAAACGACCGTTTGTTGAACAGCTCCCCCAAAGCCGACATTGGTGCAATTGCAGCGAAAGCTCACTTTGTCCGCTTAGTTGCCGTTAAACACCAATATCAAAATGCATGAATTTACGGAAATTCAAGCAATACAGTCCGGTCTAGCTATAGTCCGCTGGTTCTGGTCGTGTTGAACATCGTTTGCTCAGCAACTTCCTACCCGATCGGTGTGTTTTCTGACCGAACCGACAGGAGAGTAATTCTGATCGGGCGGTAGCACCGGCGGACGGAGCCTTCAAAGCGGTAGCGGCCGCTGCTCCTCAATCGCTTCCATCGCGAAATAGGATGTGACGGAGTCCAGTTCGACCTTCGAGATCAGGCGTTGGTACACACGGTCGTAGCTCGCCATATCCTCGGTCACGACCTTCAGCATGTAATCGTAATCGCCACCGATCCGGAAAAAGTCGATAACTTCGGGAATGGTGGAGACATGGGTGCGGAAGCTCTTCAGCCAGTCAGCGGAATGGTGGCGGGTTCGCAGCATTACAAACACCACCAATCCTAGTCCAAGCTGCTGCCGGTCCAGCTGGATGGTCGAGCCGGTGATAATTCCACTGGCGTTTAACGCCTGCAACCGACGCCAACAGGCATTCTGCGACAGACCGACTTTTTCCGCGAGTTCACGTTGCGAAAGCGTGGAGTCGATTTGCAATGCAGCCAAAATGGATTGGTCAATTTGATCTGGTTTATTATCTTTCATTCGATCATTTGACACAACACTACGGCGTTTTGCAAGTATAATGATAATGATTATTGCATGAAACTAGGGTCAAATACACACAACAAGGAGCCCCTTATGACCCTACAATCATTTCGCGAAACACTGAACGTAACGAATCCGACCGAATACCTGCGTGCCGGCTTGATCGGCGAGGGCATGATGATCCCCGGAGAAGCCGGTGACAATCCGCTGGTCTACGCTGATTACGTCGCATCGGGCCGCGCGTTGATGCAGGTGGAGGACTTCATAACCCACAAAGTGTTGCCGTTTTATGCCAACAGTCACACCGATACGTCCTATACCGGCGCCTACATAACCAAATTGCGCGAGGATGCGCGTGCCGAAATTGCGCGCCTGACCAATGCCGTCGACGACTGTTCGGTCATCTTTGCAGGCTCGGGAGCGACGGCAGGGCTGAATCGTCTCGTTGCTTTGACAGGTATTGAGGCCGCGCAAAATCCGGTAGTATTTCTTGGACCTTACGAGCACCACTCGAACATATTGCCGTGGCGCGAAAGCAAAGCCAAAGTCGTCGAGATTCCCGAGGCGGAGGATGGTGGTCCTGATCTGGAAGCTTTGGAACGCGCGTTATTGGAGCATCAGGATGCCGATCTGAAGATCGGAACGTTTTCAGCGGCGTCCAACGTCACGGGTGTTATAACCGATACGGTTCCTGTGACCCGCATCCTGAAATCCCACGGCGCAGTGTCGATATGGGACTACGCTGGTGGCGCGCCCTATTTGTCGATCGACATGGGAACCGGCACCGATGCGGAAAAAGACGCCGTCATTCTATCGGCACATAAATTCCCCGGTGGTCCGGGTGCTTCGGGAGTTTTGATCGTTCGCGACAGCGCCGTGAAACTGGACATTCCCAGCTGGCCCGGCGGCGGCACGGTTGAGTTCGTTTCGCCTTGGGAGCAGGACTACACCGCTGATATCGCCACCCGCGAAGAAGCCGGTACGCCAAACGTGATCGGCGACATTCGGGCTGCGTTGGTGTTTATGGTTAAGGACGCGATTGGTCAGGACACCATCACAGCACGAGAGCACGAGTTGAACGCCTTGGCTTTCGACGCGTGGTCCGGCAATCCGCATCTGACTTTGTTAGGGGTCGAGAAACCCAGCCGCTTGCCTATTTTCTCGTTTTTAGTGAAAGACGCGGCTGGCCAGCAGGTTGACCCGCAGTTCTTCACCCGCTTGTTAAGTGACCGATATGGCATTCAGGCCCGCGGTGGTTGTGCGTGCGCCGGTCCTTACGGGCATCGATTGCTTGGCATTGACCGGGCGACTTCGGACCGTTTAAGGGCCGAAATTCTGGCGGGTAACGAGTTGGCGAAGCCGGGCTGGGTGCGCCTGAACTTCAGCTACCTGATGGACAATGCGACGGCGATGTTCATCATCGACAGCGTAAACGAATTGTCGGCAACACTGGCGGCAGAAATCAACGCGTTTGGTTCGCAGCAGGCACAAGGTTAATCAGGCTGGCAAGGCTTGCGGAGTACGATTGTCCACCAGCCGGTCTGTTATAGCGGCGCCAATCCAGAAGAAGGTCAGGGCGATCCAGGCGGTTAAGGCGAAAGCCGAGCCGCCGGTCACCCCTGCACCAATCGCGCAACCACCGGCCAACATGCCGCCAAACCCCATCATCGCGGCACCAGTCAGATACCGACGCATGGATGCGCCGCTTTCAAAACCCTGCAACTTCAATTCGTGCGACCATGCGGCTGCCAGAAACGCCCCGAGGAATACGCCGGGCACCAAGCCAACATCAAAATCGAGCGCCGCGTTGCGGCTTAGGAAAAACATAAGCGTGTCGGCGGATGGTCCGGTGAAGGTTGCGCTTTCGATCTGGACGGGGTCGAAACTTACGGACGAGAGCGAATAGGTCAGGAACCAGCCCAACGCGACCGCAAAGCCAACGCCTGATGCCATGAACAATATTCGTTTTCCGACACGGTTTTTGTAGGCCACGTAGAGAGCGTAAACAGCGAACCCCAGACCAATCACAGCACCAAACCAGCCGGGTAAACCGAGGCTGTCCAAAATCTGGACATTTGCGCCGTTCGGGGTGATCCACAGGCCAGCCAACCAGTCGCGCAGGGGTGACAACAAGCCATGCAAGCTCATTTGTGCGACAACTGCGAAAACAAGGCCCGAAATGACGGCCCTCAAGTTTCCTGTGGCGGCCAAAACCAGCAGCCTTCCCGAACAACCACGCGCCAGCACCATGCCTGCGCCAAAGATCAAACCACCGATGATAGCGCCGGAGATTGAACCGGGAGCGGCCAGCATGCGGGCTTGGTCGAGGGAGATAACATCGAAGAAAATCGCGCCTTGGGTCCAGAAAAGCGCGGTGGCGAAGGTCAGCAGCCAGATCGCGGTTTTGGGTCCGATGTTACCGCGTGCGAACTCGACCGCTGCGGCGCGTAGACAAAACTGCGAGCGTTGCGCGGCGATTCCGAAGACCACGCCCACTAGTAATCCTGCCAATGCGACAGCGCGATCCTCGCCAATAGTTTCAAGTAGCCAGACTAAATCCATGATGCGTTCCGGTTTTCTATATTAGAACACACGCATATATAACTCGCGGCATGCGCCCTTGATCTATGTCATGTCCAATGCACATTGTTCTGGCCATTCGAGGGAAAGGGCCGTAATCCTGCCGAATGTCCATATTCCGCGCCAAAAGAATAGTTACGCTGACCGAGGCCAAGTCCTTGCCACGATGGCAACAGCCGGTGACTCTGCTGATCGTCATGGCAGCCGCCTTGCCGTTGGCGTTTTCGACTTGGTTGGCATTGCTGAACAATTTTGTCATCGAAGTGGCGAATTTCGACGGAGTCGACATCGGTTGGCTTCAATCGGTTCGCGAGATTCCCGGTTTTCTGGCCGTTGGTGTTATCGTGATAATCATGTTTATGCGAGAACAAGTATTGGCTTTGGTGAGCCTGCTTGTGCTTGGTCTGGCGGTGATGGTCACCGGCTTTTTCCCGACCATCGGCGGTTTGCTGGTTACGACCATGATCAGTTCAATCGGGTTCCACTATTACGCCACCGTCAGTCAGTCGTTGCAGTTGCAATGGCTGGACAAAGACAAAGCCCCGCAGATGCTGGGATGGATCGTTTCCGCTGGTTCAGCGGCATCGCTTGTGGCGTACGGATTGCTGGTTTTGGGGTGGAAGACACTCGGGTTGTCCTACAATTTTGTTTACATGGTCGGAGGCGGAGCAACGGTTCTGATCGCGATTATCTGTTGGTTCGCCTATCCGCAGTTTGAATCGCCTGAAACGCAGCACACCAAAATGATCCTGCGCAAACGGTATTGGCTATATTACGCGCTGGAATTTATGGCCGGTGCGCGCCGCCAGATTTTTGTTGTTTTTGCGGCCTTCATGATGGTTGAACGATTTGGATTCGAGGTCCACGAAGTGACCGCCCTGTTCCTGATTAACTTTGTCGCAAACATGCTTTTTGCGCCGTTGATGGGTCACATGGTGGCGCGGATTGGCGAGCGTAAGGCGCTGGCTTTCGAGTACGTCGGCCTGACGCTGGTATTCCTTGCCTATGGCGGCATTTTCTTTTTCGGCTGGGGCGTCGTGCTGGCCGCCGCGCTGTACGTCATCGACCATCTGTTCTTCGCACTGGCTTTTGCGCTGAAAACCTACTTCCAGAAAATTGCCGATCCCAAAGATATTGCCCCTACGGCGGCGGTTTCTTTTACCATCAACCATATCGCGGCGGTGTTCCTGCCCGCCGCGCTTGGCTACTTGTGGATCACCTCGCCCAGCATGGTGTTTGTGCTGGCGGCGGGTATGGCGGTCACTTCGCTGTTGCTGGCGCTGATGATCCCACGGCATCCCGAAGCAGGGAACGAGACAATATTCTCGCACCGTCGCTCAGCTGTTTCGCCCTAAACTTCGGGGCTATCACCCATCAAATATCTCGGCCCAACACCGTTTTTCGCCGCACGGTCCTGCGGATTGTAGAGCGCACATTTTCGCAAAGACAGGCACCCGCACCCGATACAGCCATCGAGGTTGTTTCGTAGTTTGGTCAGGGTTTCGATCCGCTGATCCAACTCGTCGCGGAAACCGCGGCTAATTCTGGTCCAATCCTGTTTGGTCGGAGTACGCCCATCCGGCAACGCCGCGAACTGCTCGCGAATTTGGCCGATCGTGAATCCGAACTGCTGGGCGATCTGCACAAACGACAGCCGCCGGATATCGGAGCGCAAGTACCGCCGCTGGCCACCGGCGTTCCGTTCCGGATGGACCAACCCTTGCGTCTCGTAATAGCGGATTGCGGACACGGCCAAACCTGTGCGTTCTGCCAGTTGCCCGATGCTAAGATTTCCTGTCGGAATATTTTTCATGGAACCCTCGAAATAATACCTTGACCTAAAGTTAGGTTTAGGAATTACAAGGTGAAGATCAAACGGTCAATACTTACGGAGAAGACAATGAAAAGTGCGATTTTGGAACATGTGAACGTGACGGTCAGCAACCCGAGCAAAACGGCGGCGATGCTGTGTGATCTATTCGGCTGGCACGTCCGCTGGCAGGGGGACGCGATTATGGAGGGTCGGACGATACACGTCGGCACCGAGGATTCTTATGTCGCGGTATACGCGCCAAAAGGCGAGACAAGCGCCACAGACAGTAGCTATGGCATCCGCGGCGGGTTGAACCACATTGCCGTGGTGGTCGAGGATATCGCAGTCACCGAAAACCTCGTTAAGGCGGCGGGGTTTATGCCCGTTAATCATGGCGATTACGAACCCGGCCTGCGGTTCTATTTCCGGGACCATGACAACATTGAGTTCGAGGTGGTCAGCTACCCGTAAACTTCGCCTTTCCCGCGCTTCGTCTGGTGGTATAGTCTACGATCAGACGAAACCGGAAATGGACCCTCGATATGTTCGGAATGACCAAAAAACTCGATATACCTTCCAAGGCGGACGCTCTACCCGGGCGACCCGAGGCAATTCTGACTGACGAGAAGCATTTCGTGAACGGCAACCCGCTAAAGCCACCCTTTCCTTCGGGCATGGAGGTGGCCGTTTTCGGGATGGGATGTTTCTGGGGCGTAGAGCGCATATTCTGGGGGCTGGAAGGTGTCTGGGTTACGTCTGTCGGGTATCTCGGCGGCCATACACCCAATGCAACATACGAAGAAGTATGCACCGGCCGGACGGGGCACAACGAGGTGGTGCAGGTGGTCTTTGATCCAGCAATTCTGCCTTACGATAAGCTGCTGCAGGTATTCTGGGAGGGGCATGACCCGACGCAGGGCATGAAACAGGGGAATGATCGCGGCACGCAGTACCGCTCGGGCATTTATTGTTTTGACGATGCGCAGATCAAAGCAGCCGAGGCATCGCGGGACGTATTTCAAGCACAGTTGACGAAAAGCGGATTCGGGGAAGTCACCACTGAAATCCTTTCCGCTGGCCCGTATTATTACGCCGAAGGGTATCACCAGCAGTATCTGGCCAAGAATCCCGCCGGATACTGTGGAATTGGCGGCACCGGTGTGACCTGCCCTATCGGCCTGACTTGACCTTTGTGCGACGCGGGCCTATCGCCCTACGTCAAAGGAGAACCGCATGCCCACTTTCACAGCCCTGACCACACTTCGCGACAAAGCCAAAGCCGAAGCACTTGCCGAGGCGGTGGAGCGCTTGATTCCCGAGCCAACCGGTGTCGGGGTTTTCGAGGTCGAGGACGGATCTGGCACGTGGGAAGTCGGCGGGTATTTCATTGAACAACCGGATGAGGTTGGTCTGGCGTTGTTGGCTGCAGTACACGGCGCGCGGCCATTTGCGGTTTCTGAACTGGAAGACCGTGACTGGGTCGCACAGGTACGGCGCGAACTGACGCCGGTTTACGCCGGACGTTTTGCGGTGTTTGGCGCGCATGATCGCGATGAAATCCCCAAAAACCTCATCCGCCTTGAAATCGAAGCGGCGATGGCCTTCGGGACAGGGCATCACGGCACGACGCAAGGGTGCCTGCTCTCGCTCGACAAACTGGTGACGCAGGGAATGGTGGCAACGAACGTCGCCGATATCGGTAGCGGTACCGGCGTGCTGGCGATGGCGGCGGCCTCGGTTTGGCCCTGTGCGACGCTGGCCTCGGACATCGATCCGATTGCTACGGAAACAGCGAAGGCGAACATCGCGGCAAACGGTTTGAAGAACCGCATCAACTGCCACACCGCTGTAGGGTTCCGCAGCGCAGAAATCCGTAAGGCAGCGCCCTTCGATCTGGTTTTTGCAAATATTCTGGCGGGACCGCTGAAACGTCTTGCACCCGATATGGCCAAGCATACGGCATCAGGTTCGGTCATCATCCTGTCCGGCATTCTCAACACCCAGGCATTGGGCGTCGAGGCGGTCTATAAAGGGTGGGGTTTCTTGCGCCGTGACAAGCGGGTCATCGGCGAATGGACAACGCTGACGCTGGAGCGCAACTAGGCCGCGCACTCTTGGATTTAACGGCCACAATCTGAACCAGACACAAAAAAGCCGCCCTCGGACTGACGGCGGCTTTCTCTTACACTACGCGGGCGGCGTTAGTTTTAGCGACGTGTCGCAAGAACGAAAGATGTGGACTGAACGTTGCCGTATAGACCGATGTCTTCAAGCTGTTGGCGAGACAGGCCGTTCAGGATTTTCGCTGTTTTGCGCGCGTCGTTCCATGCGCGGAAATTAAAAATAACCTCGTCAAAAAAGTTCACAACGTTTAGCGTTGTGGTGGCCCCGAAGGGAACTGGGCGGGATGTATCATAAATAGCCATTAGGTTACTCTCCGTATTCTTGTTGGGCCGACGTTCTTGTCGGGGTATAAGAGCCACCTATGCCTCTATCTTCAAACGCACAATTGACAAGGTTGCATGACCCATATGCATTTCCCGCATGGCGCGTCGGATTCAGTCCAAAGAGCGTCGAATCCGGCTTTTCCAATCTGTGCTTGGAAGATGTTCCCGTTTCGTGCTAACTGTTCGACAACGAATAATTCGAAGGATACAGGCAAAAAATGCGCGTTATCGGAATTGACCCGGGTTTGCGCCGGATGGGATGGGGGATTGTGGATGTCGCGGGCTCCAAACTTTCCCACGTAGCCAATGGTACATGCGAGTCAGCTGGAGAAGATTTGGCCTATCGGCTAAGCAGCTTGTTTGACCAGTTGCGGGCGGTGTTTACCGAATTCACCCCGGAAACGGCAGCGGTCGAGAAAACCTTCGTGAATAAGGACGGGGCTGGCACATTGAAGCTGGGCCAAGCGCGCGGGATCGCGATGTTGGTGCCCGCGCAGGCCGGACTGGTGGTGGCGGAATACGCGCCGAACTCGGTCAAGAAAGTTGTGGTGGGCGTGGGCCATGCGGATAAACAGCAGGTCGAACATATGGTGCGGATGCAAATGCCCGGAATCAAGATCAACGGACCGGACGCGTCGGACGCTTTAGCGATTGCTTTATGCCACGCTCATCACGCAAGATTTGCAGGACGGCTTGAAGCTGCACTAGCAAAGGCGGAAGCATGATTGGTAAAGTGACAGGCCGGATGGATTACCGCAATGCGGACCACGTGCTAATTGATACTGGCGGTGTTGGATATATCGTTTACTGCTCCGAACGGACGCTGGCGATGATGCCTTTACCGGGCGGTATGGTCTCGCTTTATACCGAGATGGTCGTGCGACAGGATTTCATGCAGCTTTACGGATTTCCAACCTTGGCGGAGCGCGAATGGCACCGGTTGCTGACCTCCGTGCAAGGGGTCGGCGCGAAGGCGGCGCTGGCGATTTTGGGTACACTTGGGACGGACGGAACGGGGCGTGCGATTACGCTTGGTGACGTCGGGGCGATCAAAGCCGCGCCGGGGATCGGGCCAAAGATCGCGCAGCGCGTTGCGAATGAACTGAAAGACAAGGCACCCGCGATTATGGCGCTTGGGGCGTCTGGCGCGCAGACCGCAGTGGCGGACGACGATGTGGTGATTGAACCCGTGAAGCCGAAGGTTGTAGCCGCGAAGCCTGCTGCGGCGGACGGATCTGCGGCCGCACAGGCCGACGCGCTTTCGGCGCTGGTCAATCTGGGATATGGCGCGGGGGATGCGGCGTCGGCCGTGGCGGAGGCTTCGGGGGGGGATCCGGAGGCTGACTCCTCGGATTTGATCCGCGCGGCCTTGCGCTTGTTGGCACCGAAGGGGTAATCGATGGAACCGGATCAGGATTTGCGCCCACAAGAGCGCCCCGGTGATGCAGATCGGGCATTGCGGCCACAAACGTTGGACGAATTTGTCGGACAGCGCGAGGCACGGGCGAATTTGAGGGTGTTTATCGAAAGCGCCAAGATGCGGGCGCAGGCGATGGATCACACGTTGTTTTATGGTCCGCCGGGATTGGGGAAGACGACGCTCGCGCAGATAATGGCGCGGGAGTTGGGAGTGAACTTCCGTATGACCTCCGGTCCTGTGCTTGCGAAGGCCGGCGATTTGGCGGCAATCCTGACGAATCTGGATGAACGCGACGTGCTGTTCATCGACGAAATTCACCGGATGAATCCGGCCGTTGAGGAAATCCTGTATCCGGCGCTGGAAGACTTCGAGCTGGATCTGGTGATCGGCGAAGGGCCTGCCGCGCGGACGGTACGAATTGATTTGCAGCCCTTCACATTGGTCGGCGCAACGACGCGTTTGGGGCTTTTGACAACACCTTTGCGCGATCGGTTCGGTATTCCGACACGGTTGGAGTTTTACGACGTCGACGAACTGGTGAGCATAGTTGATCGCGGCGCGCGATTGATGCAAGCCGATGCCGATGCCGGTGGTGCTATGGAAATCGCGCGGCGCTCCCGCGGGACACCACGGATCGCGGGTCGCCTTTTACGGCGTGTCGTGGATTTCGCGTTGGTCGAGGGCGACGGCAAGGTCACGGCAGATTTGGCCGATATGGCGTTGACCCGTTTAGGGGTCGACCATCTGGGGTTGGACAATGCCGACCGCCGATACCTGCGCCTTCTGGCCGAGAATTACGGCGGCGGTCCGGTCGGTGTCGAGACCATCGCTGCTGCCCTTTCGGAGGCGCGCGATGCGATTGAGGAGGTCATCGAACCTTTTCTCTTGCAGCAAGGGCTGATACAGCGGACTCCACGCGGGCGGATGCTGGCGGCAAAGGCTTGGAAACATCTGGGGCTGGATGCCCCACGCTCCCCCGATCAAGTAGATTTATTCGAGGACTAGAACGAATGTAGATCAAACCCTTTGTTTTATTGGACTTTATGTCAATTTATCACTTACAAACTGCTTACAAACCAATTCTAACCCATTGATTTCTAGTTCGCCGAAAACTACTTCTTACTAACGAGTTACAAACCACATGCATTCTGAGGTTGTTCATGGCTTACGAAACGGCGCATAAAAAAATACGCAGCGACAAAATCACTATGTGCCAAATATACAAGCACAAGGGCGACAAGCAGACCACGGGACTCTGGCATTATCGCTTTCGCTTTGACAACAAAACCATGCGCAGAAGCAGCAAAGAAAGAGACTTTGCCAAGGCCTGTATTGTTGCAGAAGACCACTATGACGACTTGCGGCATAAGGCAAAATACAACTTACCGACCAGCGAGAAGACGTTCAAAGAGGTTTATGATCTATGGTGGCAGGCGATTGGAAAACATTTATCTTCGCATCGTCAAACCTCCTTCAAAACTGCCAGTAGCAATTACTTCCTCAAGTACTTTGGGAAAATGAAGATAGACAGCTTAACATCTGCAAAAATGCCCGCCTATATTACATGGCGCGTGGCCAATTACAAAAAAAACCTCCGTCAGCGCAGACGCTAAAGATGGAGAAACAGCAGTTATTGCAAATTTTGGACTGGGCTGTTGAAAACAAGTTTTTGGATCAGGCGCCAAAAATAGTTGTGCCTGCGTCTGTTGGAACAAGAGCTAACAAACGTATGTCTTTTTCTGACTCCGATTTGATCACCATCACAAACAAGGCCCATGCATTCGTCCAAGACGGAAACAATGATATGAACATCAGGCGTAGAGCGATATTCATTTCATTCTTGATGTTTTCGCTCAACAGCGGAATGCGTATTGGCGAAGTAAGACATTTAAAATGGAAACACGTTCGAACCAAAGATGGGCATGTAACTATTGACCTACCTGAATTTAAAGAAGTTAACGGCAAGCAAGTACGGCACAAGACGGGCAAGCGCACAATCGTTTGTTTGCCAGAAATCACGCAGTGGATACAACTTAGAAAACAAGAAGTGAAAAAGTTCCAAGGATGTGATGATTATTTATTCCCAAAAGAAAATGGTGGTACTGCGAAGTTTGATGTGCTGTTCAATACCTTCATGAAATATTGCGGTACAGTTACACATCCAAACGGATCTAAATACACAATGTATTCTACGCGTCATACCTATGCCACTGGCCGCGTCATGAACGGTGCTGGAATGTTGCAGATAGCAGAAAATATGGGCACGGGCTTTGATATTATACAAAATCACTACGCACATGTGTTGACGGAGAAAAGCCGCGCTGAACTGACGAAAGGCTCTAAAACTGATGCTGAAATTAAGCAGGACGTTGCAGCCATTGCGGCGCAATATGTAGGCAAACCATCCGACTATCCTGATCTAAAATGACAACCGGCATCGCTACAACAAAGTGTGCAGCTTTCGCTGCACTCCCTCGTTATGTTTCGTCTTCGTCATCCTCCTTTTTTTTGAATTTTTCCAAGTCCGTCGCGATAATTCCACTAATTTTGACATTTGAATATTTTCTCTCAATTTCGGCTAAATCCAAGTCGTTCATTTTCGCGTAAGTGTCTAAATCCATTACAATAATTATCATTTTTTACTCCTTAAAATTTTGCAACAGACTGATCTACGTTATGGATTCCCCAAAATCAAACGATTGGAGGAATTAATTTATAACCCACTGATAATGTTAGACATTATTTTTATACCTTCGCTTGATTGGCAAGAAAGTTGGAGGATTTCATATTTGCATCCAGTTAATTATAACCGCACCGCATTAGTCGATCTAACTCGTTCTGGGGCAGATCAGTGCAGCCCCCTAACTATAAGAGGGGCGATTCATAGTGGGTGGATAGGTTGGCTTTTAAATTAAAAAGGCCCCTAAAGGCCTTTTCGTTAGAAATTTAGGTATGTATTGTACTTGCTATGTATGAGCTTCCTCGGTGCTATAATCCAAGTGCTAGTTTGTAATTATTTTCGTATTTCAAAATCAATTTGTCCAACACGAGTTGATCCAAAATTGTAAATTGGCTCCATGTGTGAAAATTGTACTCTTTACCAAACAGCCACCACTCAATCTTGTCATTTGCGCGTTCAACGGCTGGCCCATCAAAGCGATGTAATTTGCCATCGACCCACCATTCCTTTGCTGCGTCAGTAATACGAGCAGGTCCATCTGTACGGTGTAAAACACCCTCGACCCGCCATTCTTCTATTAATGGTCTATATTGGATTATTGCGGGTTGATTATTATCTCGGTGCAATATTCCAGACTTTTCAAATGTTACGCCGTGATAACTGTGGGTCTTGCAATAAACGCCGCTGCGCTTTGTAAATTTGCCGTGATCTATATTCATGGTATCTCCATAATTGTTAAGGTTAGCACCGCTGAGGTGACAGCTATTAACATTCCATTCTTCTGGAAATTGGCAGTCACCTAATCAGGGTAAACTTATCTACATTATGAGAGTGCAAAAATCAAATTTTCCTGTGTCTTTTCTGAAAAAAATCGGGCGCAAATTTTGGCAGTTGAACACTATTGCGGCCTGCCCACACAGTTGGAATTATGCTTGATTCCGGTGAAGGGGTTCAAAAGAATGAATCCGAAGCTTACAAATGGTTTTTACTGGCCGAAGCGAATGGTTTGAAAATGCCCCCTAAATATAACCGCATTTCTTCGGAAAGTTCATTTGGTGTCTGACGTCAGCACCTATGGAACAGATTTGCAGCGCATACGTAGCTGTAATTCGACAGGCACTAAGTATGCGAAACCAAGGAATTCCAATCGATACTGCAACAAGAATGGCGGAAAGTGCATATAGGATTAATCCAACATTAGGTGGTGTCGTTGGCCGATCACTTACTCTTCTTTATTTAGCCAAGCAGCTTGACTCTTCGTGGCGTAAGTCGCGGCACACTGTTCCGAGCTGCAAACGTCATGAACAGTATTGAGGTCAAGCAATCCCTGACCGTGCAAACGTGCATACGTGCTTAACAATTCTCTTATTGGCAGTGAGGACTGAGCAGATCTAAAGTACGCTTGGCGGAGCTGTGGAAAATCGCGAAGAATAATCTCACGCTCTTCGTCAGAAATGTCGAATGCACCCATGATCACAACATCAATTGCCGCTCTAAGCTGCGCGCGCTTCCCAAGCCAGACAGCAGGGGAGTCGTAAGGCGATTGACGTTTGCTCAACTTGGCCGCAGCTGATTTAATAAATGCCCTATCAGCGTCGTTTAAATCCTTAGGCCAAGGGATATTCTCCCAGTAAAAATGATTAATCGTCGTAGACACCCAACGTCTCATAATCCAATCTACCAGAAGTGAATTGGCGTAGGCCAACCAAAGCAAACTATCGTCGAGTGTTAAGTGCTTGATAACCGAGACTTTATTGCCACAAATCGCGTGCTCTGGAATTAGTGCGGCCAGGACGGTCCTCGCATTAGCATGGCCGCTGATTTCACAGTAACCAACCCGCTCCTTTGGTTTCCAACCAGTACTTAAAGCAAAACACTCTGTTACGAAAAAGTGAGGAATAATTTCACCCCGCCCCGGTATTGGAGTAGACCATTTTGCCGATCGGCCTTGGCCGCTTTGATACTCCTTAGCTGCGTGATCGTATTGGTGAACCATACGGCCCTCATACAATGGCAAGAGAATGTCCTGTGATGTCGGTGAGATCCATCGTCCATCCACGCTCGGTTCAAACCCTTGCTTAATTGCAAAATCATTTTCAATAAAGTGTTTGGAATGGTTCGTCATATCCAATTCCCGATTGAAAGTGGGCCGATCAGTTGAATCCTTTTTAGGAGGAGAATGGCGGCGGTATATCTTCCATAGAATATTTTTTTCCTCGGTCGTGCACACTTCAGGTATGAGGCCATATTCACCCCCAACGACGTTTAGGAACCTAGATTCGAGACGAACGCTTGGCGCAGAAGATGACACCGTGAGCTCAGTCTGGCGAAACCGAGCCAAAATTTTCGCACCCCCAGGCTTCTTTTCTAGAAAAATTATTGTAAACCGATACATACTATGTATGTCGAAAATTTTCTTCCGGTTAATGTACTCCGATATTTCAGTAACTTTAACGTTCTCGCGAAGCAATTTTCGGAGAGCAGTCGAACCTTTGGCGCGTAGAATGCCCGAAGGTAGAAGAAGAGCTGCAGTTCCATTTTTGGCCAACAAAGCGATTGAGCGTTCGATGAAAAACTTATATAAATCTGGATCTCCAAATGCTTTTTGGTTCACAGAGTATTCGGTCGAGGCTCGTAGCTTGCTGGAAAGCTCAATAGTGCGCTGCGCGTAATCGCTCCAATCGCTCCAATCGCTATGAAGCAGATTACTAATATTTTTATTTAAGTATTGACCTAGCGCTTTGCCCTGAAGTTGGCGAACGCTCGAATCAATATGCTCAAAAAATTCGTGCCTAAGCGGGCGAAGTTTGCTCCAAGGAGGGTTGGTAATTACAACAGTGAAGCCAAGTCTCGCGCGATCTGGAAACCAGTTTTCCCAGTCTTTCAGGCTTGAAGATATTGCATCTCCAATATGTAAGTGTTTGTCAAGTTTGTCGAAGGTAAGCGAGGGACAAGCGACTTCGGCTACAAGTAGAGCTCGAGTAGTGGCTACTGCGACAGGATCGATATCTACGCCGTAGATGCAATAGTTCGCTATTTCGTAACGTAATTTGGCGATATCAAAATCGGAAAAACTTGATTTTTTACTTAGTATTTCGGCTGCTGTATTCATTGCGGAAAGCAAGAACGCCCCACACCCGACCGCTGGATCAAGTATAGCCACATCACGCAAGTCTTCGACACTTTCAACATTGCGCAGAGCACTCTTCAGAGCTGTACGCACCATATTGTCTGCAAGTTCAGGAGGCGTAAAGTACACGCCGCGGCTACGTTGATCTGCTGATGTGGCAACAATAAGTTGGTCTTGTTTGTCTAAGGCCAGAGATAGCCCACGTAAGCGCTCGAGTGTTGTGCCAACTTGCGACGCAAGAATTTTGCCATCAGAGTATTGAAATAACTCAGCAGCAAGCGAGATCTCAACATCATTTTGTTCCCTGGATTCGGTAGGCAAGCCCTTTGCGTTGTGCAACGCATCAACTGCCGCATTCATAGTCAAAGTGACTGCGCGACCGTGTAATTCGTGTCTGACGTCAGCGCCTATGGGTCCAAATAGCTACATTTGCTAAGAGAGTGTTTCTGGCTCATCGTAACCACCAAGGAGTGGAACATGAGACAGAC
>Ga0209121_10003037_pt1 | contig 16502 bp, 14 predicted proteins | sample Cruoilmetagenom3_FD_187292 | JGI IMG/M metagenome (GOLD analysis project Ga0209121, IMG submission 187292) | Oil polluted marine microbial communities from Coal Oil Point, Santa Barbara, California, USA - Sample 3 (SPAdes) (version 2) | ecosystem: Environmental > Aquatic > Marine > Oil seeps ... | reverse complement strand
TTTTTATTTTTCGTTTTTTCCATAGAGATGATCTCCGAGAGATGCGCGTACGATCAGTATCGAATGCGCGGGTCAATGAAGGCATACAGGATATCCATTAACAGGCTGATGAAGGCAACAAATAATGCGAAAACGCCTATGGTAGCCTGGACTGCTGTATAATCTCGCAGCTGGATGCGATCCACCAGATATCGGCCAACGCCGGGCCAGGAAAAGGTTGTCTCAGTCAGGACTGCCCCCGCCAGGAGTATGGCAAATTGGAGCCCGAGCATGGTCAAAATTGGAATAAAGGTATTGCGTAAGGCATGCTTATACACCAGGCGTTTCTCAGGGATTCCCCTTGCGCGACCTGCGGTGATGAAATCCGACTGCAGCATTTCAATCATGTTGACCCGGGTCAGGCGGACAAACACACCTGAAAGGGCCAAGCCTAAGGTGATCGAAGGCATGATGAGATGGTTCAAGGCCGACCACAAGGCAGGCCAGTTTTGGGTCAGGATAGCGTCCAGAATGTAAAAATTTGTGATTGATTCAAATTGTGTTTGAATTAATGTATCCATCCGTCCCGAGAGGGGAAGAATCGGAATCCGAACAGCAAAAATGATTTGAAAAATAAGTCCCATGAAGAAAATAGGTATTGAGTAAATCGCAATGCTCAGCAGGCGAATGCCGTAGTCAACAGGTTTTTTCCTGTTTTTCGCGGCAAATGCCCCTAAGAGAATCCCAATGAATGCTGTTAACGTGATGGCTGGAATGGTCAACTCAATGGTTGCAGGCAGCCTTTCACCAAGTTCGTCCCTGATCGGCCGCTCTCCCTGCGTCAATGCGGTGCCAAAATCGAGGGTGATCATATCCCACAAGAAATCAAAGTATTGAATGTAGAGGGGACGGTTTAATCCTAGTCGTTCGCGAAGCGCATCCGCCTGTTCTTCGCTCACGCGCGGTCCAAGCTGGGACCGGATGGGGTCTCCTGGCAGCACTCGCATGATGAAAAATATCATCGTTACCAGGATCAGCACCATGGGTATGGTCAATAAAATGCGAGTGATCAAGAATCGACGCAATGAACTGGACATAATTTCACTCTCACTAAATCATTTCAAACAAATGGGGGCAAGGTTTCCCTCGCCCCCAACACACTTACTTCTTGCTAACCGACCTCAAATTGAAAAGCGCTTTATACTCAGCAATCTGAGTCTAGAGACCAATTTGAATACAAATTGGTTTTACTTATTTATTTTACTCTGGAACGGTATATGTGTGGTTGAAAACCATGTACCGCAGGGCAGGAGCGTCGACTTTATCAACAATCACACCCTCAACATCCATCAAGCGAATGGCTTCCACGGGGCCAAGTGTTCGCCAGGCAACATCAATCTCACCTGACTCAATGGCGTTGGACATGGTGGTCGGATCAGCAAAGTACTTGATGATCACCTTTGGAATGAGTGGTGCTTCACCCAAATATTCGGGGTTGGCTTCCAGAACCATCTGTTCACCAGGTGTGTGTGATACCATCCGATAGGCACCGATCCCATCAACGATCTCGGGGAATTGTACAATCTCATCCGCAAGGAAAGTCGCTGGATTGGTGACAACAAAAGGTGCAGTCGCAGCTAACGCCGGGAAGAAGCCAAAGGAATCAATCAGGTTATAGGCAACTGTCAGGTCGTCAACAGCTTCAACACTTTCAACATAGAGCTGCACCAGACCGGAAACCTGTCCTTCAAGCGTATTCAGCCTGTCCCAGGCGTCCACATAATTTTGAGCCGTCACAGGTGTGCCATCAGCAAATTTCAAGCCTTCTTTAAGCGTGAAGGTGTAGATCTTTCCATCTTCGCTGACAGTGGGCATCTCAGCAGCCGCACCGGGTACGAGTTCGGATGTGCCGGGTGTATAAGACAGCAGAGCCATGCCCGTGTTCTTGATGATTTCCCAGTCATGGGTGGAGTAAGCATCACTTGCATCGAGGCTGTTCACCTCATCCGTGGTACCGATAATGATTGTATCGGTACTGCCAGAAGCTGGTGTTGCATCCTCTGCAAAGCTCAGCACATCGTAGTTGAATTCAAACGGCGCACCGATTGTCACGCCTTCCACACCAGGTTTATAGGATACAAACTCCGGTTCCCAGAACAATGGGATTGTTGGGATATCTTCTGCGTAAAGTTCACCAATTTGCTGATAGAGTGCTTCTCTTTCTGCAGGATCAGCGGAGGCTGCGGCTGATTGCAGCAGCGCATCCATATCCTCGTTGCAGTAGTTTACACCGTTGTCTGGGGATTGCACACAGGATGAGAATGGTGATAACCAGTTCTCCGGGTCAGCAAAATCCGGGAACCAACCCAGGATAAAGAAGGGAAGGTCACCAGCAACGAAGCCATCCACGTATTCAGCCCAGTTCATGCTGTTGAGGTTGACGACGATCAGGCCAGTCTCTTCAAGCTGTTCTTTGATCACTTGCATAACATCAGCTGTGGTTGTGCCGTAGTGCTCAGGGGGGAACCAAAGATCGAACACAAAAGGATTGTCCTCGGTATACCCCTGTCCTTCCAGCAATGAGATGGCCAAGTCAAGATCACGCGTGCCATATTTATCCAGGAAGGGTTCTGTAGCATAAGGATAACCCGTTGGAACCATGTGATAGGCAGGAATGTTGCGACCTTCAAACACACGGTCAACGATGACATCGCGGTCAATCGCTGCGGCAACGGCCTGGCGAAGTTCCCTGGTCCAGAGGTATACAGGTTCAGAGGTTTCTTCAACTTCCTCTGGTTCGGCTGTTGGTTCGGCCGCAGGTTGGCAGGCACCGAGTACGATACTCGATATGACCAATACGGCGATCAATACTAAAAATTTTTTAGTTTTCATACACTTTCTCCTTCAAATTAATCGTTGACAAATAGTGGTTGGTATGGCAAATCGTCTTGTATCCGATAAATCACCTCCTTAATCAATGGGGCTACTTGGGGATAAACCTTATAAAGGGGTTTTAATATCTACTTAAAATAATATATTTGTAACAAGCTTCCTGATCACGCTCAAGAATAATTTCGGCGTCTTATGCTGAGCACATTGCTGTTTTTGAGAAATGAGGCGATAGCCGTCATGTATCAAAAATGAATTATAGAAAATAGTATAGCATAAATCAAAGCGGTTTATCTTAACAACGGGTTAACATATGGATGAAATCAAAGCACAGAAAATCAAATAGACTTCATAACTATTTATATTGTATATGGAATAATTAAAAAATCAGCAGTGAAAAGATTAATAAAATTGAGAATCATCTTGACAAAATTTATTTTTATGATATCATAATTTTACAAAATATACAAGCGTAATAGCGATTTATAGAAAGGCGGCTTGCTATGGTGCACAAACTAAGCCTTACAAAGAGCGACCCGGTTATTCATCTCAAGGCATATGGCGGGGTGCAGATTCGAGGTGTGGATGGCGTCGAGGTGGACTGTGAGATTGATGCCCCACAGCTTGTAACAATGGTGGAAGAGGATGGACATGTGTATATCACTGTGAATTCAAGCTGCAATTTATCCTTACCGGCTGACTCCTATATCCAGATAGAAAAGGGTATGGGCTCGATTGAAATCCAGCACATCAAGAATAAGATTGACATCGAGAAAGCCCTCGGGAACCTGGTGTTGAGCGACATCTCTGAAGCTGTGATCGGCAAAGTGGGTGGTAACTTTGCGGTGCGCAATGCTTCGGGAGCCGTTTCAGTGGAAAAAGTCGGAGGTAATATCGTGGTTACTGATGCAGGGGCTTTTCATTGTGAAAAGATTGGCGGCAGCTGCGTTACAAAAAACATCGCCGGTGATTTTTCTTTGGAGAAAGCCGGCGGCGGCCTGAAAGCGCAATCAATTGGTGGATTGACACAGGTTTTAAAACTTGGAGGGGATGCAACTGCAAAGCAAATCACGCTGAATGGGGACCTGCATGCTGGCGGGGATTTACAACTGGTGGATTTCCAATTAGGCAGAAAACGGGTTGACCTGCGAGCTGGCGGTGATATTCAACTGGAGATTGGCGATGCGTTCAGTGATACGGGGTTTGAGTTCCACTCCCGTGGAAAGAAAATCCAGGTCAGGGTCAATGCGGATGATCTATTTATTGAAAACGATTCCTATGACTACCAAATTGGAACGCCAGATAAACATCTGGAAGTAACTGCCGGCGGCGACATCAGCCTGACAGGCGTACAGCAGCCGGATGAAGATGTTGTGGGCGATGTTTCGGACCACTTTGGTTTTGAGGAATCCGCTTTCAGTGAGATGATCCGTGAGCGGATTGAGTCTGCCACACGTCGAGCTGAAGCTAAAATTAAGACGGCTGAGATCCGTCTGGAACAAATGAAAGAGCATATGGGTAAGGTTGGTGATTTGGATATCAATGTGGATTTTGGCGATTTAGGGAATCTGGGAATTCCAAAGAGTACTTTTTCCGGAGTTCCTCCTGTCCCCCCCGTCTCGCGTCCAGCAGGTAAAAAAGGCGCGACCAATGAAGAACGCCTGATGATCCTGAAAATGCTACAGGATAAGAAAATCACAGTGGATGAAGCCGAGAAACTGTTCAAAGCTTTGGAAAATTGAGGTAGCGTATGGCAAATGAAGCAGAACGAAAAATCATGGAAATGATTGAGCAGGGACAGATCACGGCTGAAGAGGGACTGCGGTTGATGAAAGCTATGAACAACGGGAGCAAATCAACCACAAGCCTGGAAACCGTGCCGGATGAAACCGTCGTCTTCCCTGACGCAGAAGAGGCACCTCCCAGTTTTTATATCCCCGAGGAAGAACAGGCGCGGATGAAGAAGCTAAAGCGCTGGTGGATCCTGCCGTTTGGAGTTGGGCTGCTGATCACCATCCTGGGTGCGGTCTGGATGTATACCGGCTTTATGGCAAGGGGCTTTGGTGTTGGTTTCTGGCTGGCGTGGCTCCCATTTTTGCTGGGTATTTTCATTATCGCAGTCAGTTTCCAGACCAGTAAAAGTGTGTGGCTGCATGTGCGTATCAAGCAAAAACCGGGGGAGACACCCCAGCGGATCGCAATCAGCCTGCCGGTGCCGGTCTTCCTGACAAGATGGTTTCTTTCCTCATTTGGTCATCGTATCCCTGGATTGAAGGATCAACCCTTAGATAGCTATGCGGATATGCTTGACAGCTTATCCCCCGAAGAACCTTTCTACGTCCATGTAAATGATGAGGATGGTGAGGAGGTTGAAGTTTTTATTGGATGATCCCAATTTAGAAACTCGATAAGCCAGCCTGAAAATCAGACTGGCTTTTTTTATTGCTACTAACGGCTGGTGTTGAAAAAATTATAGGTTGCCCGGCTTATCTCAGCAAAGAGGGCATTGACCGGGTCAAATACAGCTTGAACGGGGTGATGGACAAACATGGTTAGAATGTAATCCCCACCAGGAGTGTAGATGATCGCTGCATCACCAATCGTGTGGATCAAGCCGTCTTCTTCGTTCGCCCAACCATGCTTATGGGCGACGGTTGTTCCAGAGGGAACTCCGCCCTGAAGCAATACGGCAATCTGGTTGCGGGTCATAAATGTGAGCATCTGCTGGCACTCAGCTTGGGTGATATCATCTGGAAAAGCAGCCAGTAAGCTTCCACCACCTTTCTCAGCACAATGATAAATATCCTCCAGGAGCATACCCAGATCAGCAGGCGTGGTCTGGTTGTAAAGATCCGGTTCGGTATCGATATCTTCCCGTTGATTGGCAGGTGTGGAGAAAGCCTGTAATAAAGGCGAGCCAAAGGAGAAGAAACCAGCCCAAAAGGTGTTTTCCAATCCGAGCTTCTGCATATCATCGGTAACCATCAGGGGAGCAAGATTGGTGTCAATCACACGTTTTGCTAGCTCGTCAGTGCTGGTATTCTCCGATTGGACAATCATCTCTTCCATCAGCGCTAGATTTTCTTCCCCCCAGGGTTCTTCTATGTATCGAAAAGCACTCACCATCAAGGGGATTTTAACTGTACTCCAGGAGGAAAACGCGATATTCGGCCTCAGGTCACCCGTGGTTGTTTGATAAGCAAAAGAGAGATTACGGGCTGAGTCCAAATCCTGCAGATAGACTTCGACAATCCCATCAAATCCAGATGCATCGATGATTTGCTTCATCATCAATTCCAGGTTGGCAATTGTAGGCCCCGGGATGGTTGACTGCTCAAGGACCAAGTTGGTCTGACGGCTTGCAGAAGATCTGAGTGCATCGATTACGACCAGGGTTGCCTGATCCAGGTCCAATTGTCTGCCAGGATCGCCTCTTTCAAAATCTGAGGTTCCTGGAATGGATTTAGGTGAGGAGGCGGGTGTATCGTAGCGAGCAGCAATCTCAGTTTGCAGGTAGTTAGCAATACGATCTTCATCATATTCTGCGTTCAGAGGGATGGAAACGACTTCAATGTTGCGGCTCCACAGGAAATTCCAGAACCCTTGCCAGAAAGGATCCGTGACGCGCAGGTTATCTGCAACTGCCAGCATATTTTCGACTTCCGGCTCGAAGCCAACAACTGCCGGGCGAATTTGAATGGGGCTGCCCGCGTAATAAACTTCTATTGGTGAACGGAAGACTGTGTAAATTCTCTCAGCAGCCTGTTCATAGTTCAAACCGCCGATCGGAACGCCGCCCACCTCGAAGCCAAGGGGAAAATTATTACGAATTCGGCTGTAGCTGACCAGTTGAATGGTTGCCAGGATGAGGGTGAGGACAATGATGAGAATGGCTGCCCAGCGAAATAGAGGAAATCTTTTTCTTTGCATTTTTTTACAAATATATTTTCAGGGTTGTCGTGAATGGTAGCCTTTATCGATCCTTTTTGATTGGCTCACATACTATTTAGCATGAATTTTAACCCAGAAATATCCATTTAACGTGTTCACTTCTTATAGTATGATGCCATTGACCGGGTTAATCCAACAGATTGTAAAGAAGACAGCCTGTCCTACTGAACCAAAGGGATGAGGGCATCAACATTAATTGCTTTTGGTGGGATGGATCAATGGATCCTTTTACCCTTTGACATCTGGTTTTGGGCTTCATAAGGCTTTGAACCTGATATCATAGTTGTTGGATATTAACGGCGACCGTTCGATTAGTCAAGGGATTCCGATTCTTGTTGATAAGGATCGGTGAAATGGACCTTCTTCGCCTTTCAGGAGGGAGAAAGTTTTTTGATTTTGGATGCCTACTGAGAAGTACTCACCACAGCTCAACATATGAATGAGCTGAGCTCTCATTCATAATGCCCACTCAGCCATTATGCCCCAAACGCCGTGATTAAATCGGTGAGACTGGTGTGAATTATGTTAAAATTAAACGAAACCAAAAAGGAGCGTGCTTCATGGAGATAAAGAATATCAAGATCAAAAAACCAGAGGGCATCAATTTCATTCTTGGTCAAACACATTTCATCAAATCTGTTGAGGACATTCACGAAGCACTGGTCACCAGTGTGCCCGGAATAAAGTTCGGGCTGGCATTTTGTGAATCTTCAGGCAAATGCCTGGTGCGTTGGAGCGGGACTGATGAGGCGATGATAGCCCTGGCAAAAGAAAATGCATTGGAGATTGGTGCCGGTCACTGCTTCATCCTGTTTCTCGGGGAAGGTTTCTTCCCGATCAATGTCCTCAATCAGCTCAAGGCTGTCCCGGAAGTCTGTCGCATCTTCTGCGCCACAGCCAACACCACCAATGTGGTCGTGATGGATGTGTGCGAGGGTCGCGCCATCCTCGGTGTGGCAGATGGCGAACGACCGAAGGGGATTGAGGGTGACGCTGATATCACATGGCGCAAGGATTTCTTGCGTACGATCGGATATAAACAATAAACACTACTGCAGGCATTGATGACCATTTTACAGTTAAAAATTGAACCGTTTGGGTTAACGGTAGATATTAATGAGTGGTTATCCTTACTTACTGCTGTACAGGAAACCGGTGTGTCGCTTGCTGCAGTTTGCGGCGGGGTAGGAGTGTGCCAGGATGGCAAGGTCCGCTGTGTTTCCGGGGAGTTGTCGGAGATCCAGCCTGTAGAGCGGGAAGCATTTACGGAAGCAGAGCTGGTGGAAGGATGGCGTTTAGCCTGCCAGGTCTACGCGAGGAGCGATCTTCATATCGAAATCCCCATGGAATCGCTAGCGACCTCCCAGCGCTTGCAGGTGAAAGGAGACCAGCGGGAAGTTCAATTGGAACCTGCTGTGCATGCGGAAGATTTTGAACTCAAGCCGCCCGATCGGAACGATTTGCGCGCCGATTGGCTTCGCTTCACGGCGGGAATTGGATATGAGATGACTGCACCGTCCCCGGCTGTGGTCGACCAATTTTCAAGTAAAATGCGCGATTTTGACTGGTCTGGCAGGGGCTGCAGAGCGAGAACTTACAGGCGGTGGGGTTTTTGGAAAGGGGGCAGCATTTTTATGGGGTGGCGGGGGACATAGGCACGACGAAAATGGCGATCTATTTACTGGATCTGACGACGGGGGATCTTGTTACAAAGTCTGGTGTGATGAACCCGCAGATCGCGTATGGGGAGGATGTCGTCAGCCGGATTTCCTACGCAAATCAGGGCCTTTCGTATAGGCTACGACTGCAAAATGAATTGATCGAAACGATCAACGTGGAAGTAAGGCGCTTGTGTGAAGGCATGGGGATCATTGCCGAGCAGATTGCAGATTTTGTTATGGTTGGTAATACGGCTATGCATCACATTGTTATGAAACTCCCTGTCAGGCAGCTGGGGGAGGCGCCTCATGTACCGGCGGTGAATCAAGCGATGCGCGTCCCGGCCCGGGAGATTGGTTTACAAAGTGCTCCGGGCGCTGTGGTTTATACACCGCCTAACATTGCCGGGTATGTGGGGGGCGATCACGTTGCCATGCTGCTGACTGCAGAACTTCTGGAAGCGCAGGGTATTGCCCTGGCGATGGATATTGGAACAAACACCGAAATTAGTTTGCTCAAGGATGGCCGCATTACCTGCTGTTCCTGTGCCTCGGGCCCCACTTTCGAAGGTGCCCACATCCATGCTGGGATGTGCGCAGTTCCTGGTGCCATTGAACGGGCTGTATACCTTGATGGGGAATGGCGTTTTTCGACGATCGATGGGCAACAGCCGGTGGGAATTTGTGGATCGGGCATCCTCGACGTGGTGGCTTCCCTGAAAGCAAGCAGTCAGATCGATGTGGCTGGGCGTTTCACTGATCAGGCTGTAAACCTGGTTGATCATCCGAAAGGGGGGGCGATCATCCTGGTTCCCGGTGCGCATTCTGGCGCGGGGAAAGATATTCTCGTAACCCGGCAGGATATTCGCGAGATCCAGCTTGCGAAAGCCGCCATCCGTGCCGGTGTGGAGGCCTTGCTGCGGTCAACATCTACCCGGGAGGATGAGATCGATCATTTCATCATCGCAGGGGCTTTTGGGACTTATCTTCACATTGAAAGCGCGCTCCAGATCGGCATGTTGCCCAGGCTTGCACCAGAGCGGTACACGCAAATTGGGAATGCAGCCGGGGTTGGAGCACAGGAGATACTGCTGTCAACAGCAAGCCGCGCAGCAGCGGAGACCGTCCTGAAGAATATGTCTTATCTTGAACTGACCACAGATCCGCGGTTCAGAGACTTATATGTGGACTCCATCGCATTTGATTAGAATTGAGAGGAAAACATGAACACAATGGAAGCACTATTGACCAGGCGCAGCGTACGCAGTTTTACATCAGAGGCTGTCTCCGAAAAGGATGTGCATGATTTATTAAAGGCTGGCATGCAAGCACCCTCTGCCAAGAACGAACAGCCCTGGCATTTTATCCTGATTGATGATTCGGAAATCCTGCACGCTATTCCGGAGTTTCACCCTTATTCAAAGATGCTGCTGGAAGCTCCGCTGGCAATTCTGGTATGCAGCGACCGCAGCCTGGAAACCAGCCGTGCAAATTGGCTGGCTGATTGTTCAGCAGCAACACAGAATATTCTTCTGGCGGCGCATGCCAAAGGGTTGGGTGCGGTTTGGCTGGGCATCTTCCCGGACTCCACCCGGGTTTTCGGCATGCAAGCATTGTTACAAATGCCGAAGGAGATCAGGCCAGTTGCCCTGGTGGCTGTGGGACATCCAACAGCGCTGCCCGAACCAGTCGATCGCTTCAAACCGGAGCGCATCCATCACAACCGCTGGTAGTCAGTGGGGTTCAGCTTTCACTCAGTTTTTTTATAAGAAGATCACCAGGACAGGATAGACCCTAAGTTAAACATGCTTCTAAGTGGGGGAGCAGAGCTTGAAGCGCTCTGGCTCGATGGCTGATCTGGTTTTTGATTTGAGCGGGGAGTTCTGCCATTGTGGCGTGGTACTCGGGCAGGTAGAAGATTGGATCATAGCCAAATCCACCGCCGCCACGTTCTTCCGGGATGATGATGCCGCTGCAGAGCCCAGTTGCTGAGAAGGTGTTGCCATCTGGGTGTGCCAGCACAGCCGTGCAGTGAAAATGAGCGGTCCAGGGTTGTGGTTTGCCTTTGAGGGTTTTCAGCAGGATAGCCCGTCGATCAGCATCTGTGGCACCGGCTTTTGGGGAAAACCTGGCTGAGAAAAGCCCGGGCGCGCCGTCCAGGCAATCCACTTCCAGGCCTGAGTCATCTGCCAGGCTGGCTAACCCGGAAGCCGTGAGATATGCCTCAGCCTTGATTGTTGCGTTTTCAAGGTATGATTCCCCCGTTTCTTCAACCTGCAGACAAAGGGAAAAATCTTTGGCTGAGATGAGCCCCACTTCCAGTGAAGATAAAATGGCTTTGATCTCTCTGACTTTACCTGGATTCCCTGTAGCAATGAGCAACGGATTTTTCATGATCAATATCTTAATCGGATAATTATTGTCTAAAATTGATTGACGCTTAATTTTTAGCGTGTTATAATTTCAAGCGTGTTCAATTTTACCCATTAGCATTGACAACACCACGCATCGTGAATAATACAAATCATCCTCTGCGGCTAAACATTGGCTATTTATATCACAAATCCATCGGGACAAGCCGAAAAATACCGATTGATTTTGATCGAATAGAGATCAAGGACCTTATTGTCCGGAATCTGACCAGCATGGTGACGATTTCAAGAACCCGGGAGGGTCTGCTGCTGCAAGTCCTGATTGATGCAAAGGTTCAAACAACATGCACACGCTGCCTGGATGAATTTTTCATACCGGTGCATACGAATTTTCAGGAATTATATGAATTTCCATCACGAAAAAGAGAAGAAACCGATCTGATCTTGCCGATGGACGGTTATCTGAACTTGGGACCACTTTTCCGTGAGTACATCATCCTGTCGATGCCCATCAAGCGCCTGTGTAAACCTGATTGCCTGGGTTTATGCGTGATTTGCGGGGCGAATTTAAATGAAACATCCTGTGAGCACCAATCTGAATCCAAAGCCACACCCGAAAGTGTTGAGGAAGGAGATCAAGTTTAGGGCCTCATTATCTGGGAGTGGTTTATATGATCTTCAATTACTGGTAACCAGGAGTGCGTAAATGGTCAGTGACAAGCAGCCTGATTCAAAAGAAAAAGCCCTAGAAAGGTTATTGGATCGCGCTGATACACAAGGTTACCTGACCATTGAAGACCTGATGAAGGCATTTCCAGATGATGAAGATGATGTTGAAAACTTAAGCATGATCATGCTTCTCCTGAGAAAGGAAGGGGTGGAAATTTTTGATCAGGATGCTTATGAGGATTTTATATCCAAGACAAAAACCCAAATGAAGCCAGATCAACAAAAGGGACTGGGAGCCATTAGCTCCGATGATACCGTTGGCTTATATCTCAAAGAGATGTCCAGGGTGTCGTTGCTTTCGATGAATGAAGAAAGAGTCCTGGCAAAACGGATTGAGGCTGCAAAATTAGCTCGCATTGAAATTAGAGATCAGTCCAAAGAAATATCACAGGAGAGAATCAATCAACTCAAGTTATTAATTAAGGATGGTGAAGCTGCCTGGGAGCACCTGATCAAGGCTAATACCAGGCTGGTTGTGAGTGTGGCTAAGAAGTACATTGGACGGGGCGTGCCGCTGCTGGACCTAATCCAGGAGGGAAATCTCGGCTTGATGAAAGCTGTCGATAAGTTTGATTACACCCGAGGATTTCGATTCTCCACTTACGCAACCTGGTGGATTCGACAGTCAATCACGCGATCGATCGCAGATCAGGGGCGCACCATCCGCATCCCGGTTCATATGATTGATCGGATCAGGGAGCTGTACAAAGTCTCCCATGCCCTTGAGCAGGAATTAGGACGCAAACCTTTTGCCAAGGAAATCGCTGAGGAAATGAATGAGAATGTCAGCAAGGTGCAGTGGATGATGCGGGTTTCTTGGCTGCCGCTTTCCTTGGAAACGCCGGTCGGTGACGAAGAAGATTCAGAGTTGGGGATGTTTGTGGAGGACGAGGATACCCCAACGCCAACAGAAGTCACGTATCAATCCATGATGCGGGATAAGATCAATGAGGTGGTAAATACGCTGCCACCACGAGAAGCGCGCATCCTGCGTATGCGCTTTGGGTTGAACGATGGCAGGTCCTATACGTTGGAAGAAGTTGGGAAGAAGTTCGATCTCACCCGGGAGCGCATCCGCCAAATTGAAGGGAAAGCATTACGCCAGCTCAGGCACCCTCACAAAGCACGGCAGCTTAAAGATTACCTGTAATTTTAATAACCATTTAAATTTTTTCCCCTGACAGTGATTACATGCATCGACTTCTATGATGTTCATCTCAGTAGAAGGTCGTCCGGATCACCGGCTGGAACAATTCTTTTCTTTTTGCACAGACCTGATCAAAGGCACATTGTTTACAGATGGGTTCTATCATTTCTGGGCAGTGCTGGCGATTGTACTTGAATGTAATATTATCCACCGCCCCTGAACTCAAACCAGTCACTTCAACCAGCCTTTGAACCGCAAGGTAGCAGGCATACCTGATCGCCCACTCTTCGCCAACCGTCACCAAGTTTCTATTCGCGATATTTTTTCTTAATATTTCATCCAAGATGGTGATCAATCCGGTGCGCAGACAAAAACGCATGGCGTGATAGTCAATCACGGGTTGAATCTTCTCTTCTTTAGAAACCGATAGCAAGTGTTCAGGCCGCTCCATAAGTATCAACGCAAGCAGGCTGGATTTCTTCCGCAGTGGATCTTCTTTGTAACCGCCGATGTGGTCCAAAATGGATAAAAAGGTCGTCAGTGGTCTGGTGGCTTGATTGGATATTCTAAGGATGTCTTTGGGTGTTAATCCACTGGATAGCATATCTCTCCCATAATCCTGTGCTTTGCTCAAATGAAGATCAAGCGCAGGCATGGGGTCGGTTCCATCATCAGCCTGGAAAAGGGCGAACATTTCTGCTGTGGTAGTATCAGCCTGGCGTTGTGGCGAGTAGAATTCCGGATCATGATCGAGAGGCCGCATATACCCATAGGATAAATAAGTGGACCCCTTACATTCATGTCCATCCATGGTGGCAATCAACGGGTGATCATATCGATTGCGTTTGGTTTCCCAAAAGCTGAACTGCTGCAGCGTTTGGACAAAGAAATAGTCAGCGGTCAACGGATGATTGATTGGGGGATAATAGTCACTGACGAAATTAAAAGCTTCTGCTTCCGGGATACTCTGAATAACCGCAGAAATACGTTCCACCTGATCTTCATTAATTTTGACCCGTTTATCCAGCGGAATTTTTGGTGGAGACTGGTTGAAAATTAGGGCAGCAGGGCCGATGTGCTCAATCTCTTTGGATGCCAAAGCCATTGCTTTTCTGGCTGCCATTAAAGGGTGTTGCCCTTGAAGTAAATTGGATAAGGTTGCCCCACAGAAGGTATCACCCGCACCTGTTGGATCCAGAACATCTGCTGGAATTGCTTTTAATTCAGTTTTATGAGTACCTTGAACGACCGCAGCGCCCTTTCCCCCACGTGTTATAAATAGGAGTTTTCCAGGCTGTGTATGGGTATTTTCAAGGGAGCCAAAGATCCCAACCGCTTCCTCTTCATTTAAGAAGAACACATCTGTTTCTTCGATTAATGTCCTTACATAATCTGGATTTAACTCAATCAGATTCAGAAAACTTCCTGAAGAGATCATTTTAGCACCGCGTGCGCGGCAAACCTCCACGAATGTGAGCTGCCCGGTGGTATGACCCAGGGCGGTGATATGTATGCCATCATAAATTGATAAATCCTGTGGTAATGCTGAAGGATCCAGTCGTTCTTCTTCACCGACATCAAATTCCAGGTAGGTTGCTTTGTCGCCGTGCTGTGAAATCTCAAAGTGCGGTATTTCATTCAGGGTGACAATTGGACCAAACCATTCAGTCAGCCGTTCCTCCAATGGGTTCAGAAGGTCTGGTATGGGATCTGGTTTTGGGCTGTACATTGTGATGTCGCAACCGCTGCGGTAAGCAGCGAGTGCGGTATACAGGCCTGCACCACCAGCTGATTTTTTCGTCTGGTTCTTGAAGTGAAGGATGTCAATAGAAGGACCGCCAATTATCAGCAAATGAGGCATATCATAAATTCCTTTCGTGTTTTGTCATACAATTATATCAAAGGGATCGCTTTCAACTTCATGGGTCAGGGCTTGGTTTTCTGCTGATTCCTCATGTGAGTCATATATCCTTTCCCCTAACGGGACAGCACTAAGGGGAACCGTCGCGTTTAATGCAAGCCGGATAAGGTTGGTAGACAATAACTTCCTGGCTGCCCTTTGCGATTTCTTCTCCACAAGATCGAATCGGCACACAAGTTGAAAGAATTTTTATAATCCTGTATAATTTCTTTACGATGAGAAAGAATGTTTTCAGCATGCGCATGTCCAGTCCTCCGCGGTTATGCTTGCCAAGAGCATAACTTGAAGTGACGCGTCACTTCCGGAGGACCCGCTGGCAAAAGCCAGCTTTTTTATTGTCTTTATCTATTGAGTCAATGCCGTTGCTTGAAATAAACGATTGAGGTGAATTATGTCACAACCTGTATTAATTGCCGTCGCCTGGCCGTATGCCAGCGCAAAAATCCATGTTGGTAACCTAACCGGATCCTACCTGCCGGCAGATATCCTCGCCCGTTATCATCGTTTGCGGGGAAGGGACGTCATGATGGTGTCCGGGTCGGACTCGCACGGCACACCGGTGACCGTTAGGGCGGATGAAGAGGGGACCACGCCGGAAGATGTTTATAAACGTTATCACGATCAATTCATCACGCTGTTCCAAAGATTGGGATTAACCTACGATATCTTCACGAGCACGCACACCAGCAATCACTTTGATGTCGCAAAAAAGTTCTTCTTATCGCTCAAAGAAAACGGTTACCTGTATACTGAAGCCTCACGCCAGTGGTATTCCACCGAGCAAGAGCGCTTTCTGCCTGATCGCTATATAGAGGGCACCTGCTATTTTTGCGGTAAAACCGGCGCACGCAGCGATCAATGTGATCACTGTGGGCACCTTCTGGAAGCTGAGAAATTGATCGATCCGAAATCGAAGATTGATGGCTCAACCCCCGAACTGCGAGAAACGACCCATTTTTACCTGGATCTGGGAAAACTGCAGAATAGGGTGGCGGCATTCCTGCGTGAGCGGCAGGATTATTGGCGGCCAAACGTGGTCCGTCAATCATTGGGACAAATCGAAACGGAAGGCCTGCACGGCAGACCGATCACGCGTGACCTTTCCTGGGGTATCCCCGTCCCGGTGGAAGGCTGGGATGGCAAGTGCATGTACGTCTGGTTTGAAGCGGTGATGGGCTATCTTTCCGGTGTGGTGGAATGGGGCATTTTGCACGATGATCCGGATGGCTGGCACCACTGGTGGACCAACCCGGACTGCAAGTCGTTCTACTGCATCGGCAAGGATAACATCCCATTCCATGCCATCATCTGGCCGGCTGAACTGATTGGCGTGGGCGATTCCTTTGATGATAGGATGGGTGCGGTGGACCCGCAAGCGCTGGTGATGCCCTACGACGTCCCTGCCAACGAGTTCATGAACCTGGAGGGAAGAAAGCTCTCTGGCAGCAAGAACTGGGCGGTGTGGGGCTTGGATTTCCTTGAACGCTATGACCCGGACCCGATGCGCTATTACCTGACGGTCAACATGCCTGAGACGCGTGATTCAGATTGGGATTGGGAGGAGTTCTACCAGCGCAACAACAATGAACTGGTCGCGACCTGGGGCAACCTGGCAAACCGTGTGCTCTCCTTTGCCTACAAGCATTGGGAGGGACAAGTGCCTGACCCCGATGAGCTGCGTGAAGCAGACCAGGCATTGCTGGACACGCTGAGAGCAGGGTTTGACGAAGTTGCTAAAGAGCTTGAGTCAGTCAGGCTGCGGGCGGCACTTCAGAATGCGATGCGCCTGGCAGCAGAGGTCAATAGGTACCTCGACACTGCAGCCCCCTGGTTTGAGGTCAAGGAGGACAAATCGG
>Ga0209121_10003036_pt1 | contig 16510 bp, 16 predicted proteins | sample Cruoilmetagenom3_FD_187292 | JGI IMG/M metagenome (GOLD analysis project Ga0209121, IMG submission 187292) | Oil polluted marine microbial communities from Coal Oil Point, Santa Barbara, California, USA - Sample 3 (SPAdes) (version 2) | ecosystem: Environmental > Aquatic > Marine > Oil seeps ... | reverse complement strand
GAAGATTTTAACCGCAGGAATACATTGAGTATTTTGAGGATTAAAATCTGAGCCTGACGCAGAGATTGCGGAAAATAGCCATTCTCGGACAGCCTCCTACTCAGCCTGCAACAGCTTCAGCCTGACTATCTGAGTAGTCACGGCACATCAAAGACGCTGATAAATCTAAATTGATCACTATCAAAGAGCCCCCTGTCGGAAATCTTGAGTCTGGGGATAACAGGCAGGGCCATAAAAGACAATGTCATAAAAGGGGCCGTCAATGTTGAGCCCATGGATTTTGCCATTTGAACCATTACAGTATATCTTTCCGCAACCGCTGAGTAGTCTTTATTACTCATGATTCCGGCAATGGGCAAAGGCAGAATCACCTTTCCGTCCCCTCCTGCCGCGCTGATCCCCCCCTGTTCTTCAATAATCAGGTTGACGGCCCCGCATATGTCTTCATCGCCAACCCCAACCACTATAATATTGTGTGAGTCATGGGCCACACTGGACGCAATGGCCCCTTTTTTCAACCCGAAATTCCTGATGAAGCCGATCATCGGTTTCACATCTTTATATCGGTTCACCACCGCTATTTTTAAAATGTCCCTCTCGATGTCCGATACGACATAACCGCTTTTCACCTTTGGTTTTGCTGTTAATTTTTCAGTTGTAAGCTGCCCATCCATGGCCCCTATCACATTTATCCTGCCGCCTCCACACGGAAGGGTGAAATCTTCCACTTTTTTCACCCCCACCTGAAAATTATTTAAAATCTTTGGTGCTATCCGGTCAATTAATGAGTTGCCTCGCCGGGCCACGACCTCCCCCTTAATATAAGTATTTATTATATTTAAATTTTTGAGGCTATCTACTTCAAGAAAATCCGCGTCATCTCCCGTGCGCAGCAACCCGACATCCAACCCGTAGTGTAAAACAGGATTTACCGATGCGACCCTGAGAACTTTCACGATATCAAAACCGCGGTCCAATGACCTTTTAACCATCTCGTTGATATGCCCTCTCCTTAGGTCATCGGGATGTTTGTCATCACTGCAAAACATGCAGCTATCGGCATAATTCTCTAAAAGCGGGACAAGCGCATCAAAATTCCCGGCGGTCGATCCCTCCCTTATCTGCACCTTCATTCCCACATGTATGTCTTCCAGGGCCTCTTCATACGTAACACACTCATGATTTGTTGATATCCCGGCATTCGCGTATGCTGCCAGATCTTTTCCCCTCAGACCGGGAGCGTGGCCGTCGATCAACTTTGAATATCTTACGGCGCTGTGAATCTTGGTCATAACATCAGGATCGCCATTTATGACTCCCTGAAAATCCATGACCTCTCCCAGGTATTTTATCTCTTTCAATTTTAGAAGCTCTTCTACTTTTGACGGATCCAGGACGGCTCCCGCCGTTTCAAAAGGGGTTGCCGGCACACAGGAAGGCGCGCTGAACGAGAATTTCACCGGCACTCCTTTTGCGTCTTCTATCATATATTTTACTCCATCTATCCCCAGAACATTCGCTATCTCGTGAGGATCGGATACCACGGCAACAGTGCCGTGAACTGCCGCTGCCCTGGCAAACTCCGACGGCGGCAGCATTGAACTTTCAATGTGAATATGTGAATCTACAAACCCGGGAATTATGTATGTCTTATAGTTTCGGCGCTCCCGTCTGATATCCAGAATTTTGCCGTTGAAAATCTCCAGTGTTCCAGGATATATCTCAGAGTTGAATACATCTACGATGTTGCCTGAAACAGTTTTAACATCTTTTTTCATCCCGGAATCGAACCCCTCTTTCATAAGTTTGACCTTGAATCCTGAAACTTCGGCAGATAGGCCGTAGGCGGGAGGCAGTTAGTTTTTGCGTATTGCTCGAAGCGGGTGCAACGCCCAAAACCTTCCCTGTCTCTACTCAGCAGATAACGGTTTGCTTATTACCGTATCCTTCAACCAGTTCCTGTCATCTTTTTCAGGATAATCGATGTTGTAGTGCAGTCCCCGGCTCTCCTTCCTTAATATGGCGCACATTGTGATCAGTTTTGCCACTATGGCAATATTTCTGAGTTCCAGCAGATCACCGGTAATAAGAAAATCCCTGTAGTACTCATCAATTTCTCGATTGATAAGCTCTATTCTCCTTCCGGCGCGCTCTAATCTCTTGTCCGACCTTACAATCCCGACATAGTTCCACATAGATCTTCTTATCTCATCCCAGTTGTGCGATACCACTATCGATTCATCACTCACCGTTGCGCCTCTCGCATCCCAGGAAGATATATTAACAGGAGCATCCTTTATTCCGGGAAACAGCTCCGATATCTTCATAAATGATCTGTGCGCGAATACCAGCCCTTCCAGAAGGGAATTGCTCGCCAGACGATTGGCGCCATGAAGACCGGTACATGATACCTCGCCACACGCAAAGAGCCTGTCGATATTCGTTTCCCCAAAGGCATTTGCCGCCACACCGCCACAGACGTAATGAGCGGCAGGAACGATGGGAATCTGATCTTTCGACATATCTATCCCGAACTCGAGGCATTTGCTGTATATATTGGGGAATCTCTTAATTATAAAATCCTTATCTCTGTGAGCAATGTCTAAAAAAACAAATTCATCGCCCGATTTTTTCAATTCCATGTCAATGGCTTTGGCGACAATATCCCTGGGGGCAAGGCACTTCATGGCGTGATACCGCTCCATAAAGGTAGAGCCGTTTCTCAGCCTCAGAACCCCGCCTTCTCCTCTGACCGCCTCACTGATGAGGAATGATTTGGCCTCTGGGTGGTAGAGACAGGTCGGGTGAAACTGGATAAACTCCATATTCGCAATCTCTGCTCCGGCCCTGTAAGCCATCGCTATCCCGTCACCCGTTGAAATATCGGGATTTGTGGTTATCAGATATACCTTACCCGCGCCTCCGGTGGCGAGAAGGGTGAATTTTGACTTGAAGGTATAAACCACATTGGTTTTTGCATCAAAGGCATAGGCGCCGAGACATTTATCCCTTCCGCCCTTTTCTCCGCCTGTCACTTTTGATTTCAGTATCAGGTCTATCGCAATAAAATTTTCGTATATTTTTATGTTTTCTTTGGAACTCGTCTTCTCAACGAGCGCCCTTTCTATTTCACGTCCGGTGATGTCCTTCGCGTGCAATATCCTTCTCATGGAGTGCCCCCCTTCCCTTCCGAGATCGTAGATATTGGAGCCGCCGCCTTTTGCCCTGGTAAATTCCACTCCCCATTTAATCAGTTCGGCTATCCTTTCAGGGGCATCCGTCACCACCCGTCTCACCACATCTTCCTTGCAGAGACCTGCCCCGCATGAAAGGGTGTCATTTATATGGTACTCAAATTTGTCGGTTTCATCCCAAACAGCGGCTATTCCACCCTGAGCATAATTTGTATTGGATTCTATCTCATCTTTTTTTGTGACAACCGCAACAGTCCCAAGATCGGCCGCCTTTATCGCAAAGCAAAGCCCCGCAATGCCGCTGCCAATAACCAGAAAATCGGTCTCTATTTCCATCTTCAACCTTCAACCTTCAACCTAACCCGGACAAGCCGGAGTCAAGAGTCAGGAGTCTTGACTCACGACTCACGACTCACGACTGTCTCCTCGCGGTTATTTCGTGATTGTTTTTAATTCTTTTGCCATTTTTGCCTGCCCGCCATCGGCTTCGCCTTCAGGCGAGGCGGGCGGGCAAGAACTTTACATTTAAGGGACCAATGGCCTTCAGCCTAAAGAACCTGAGCAGTCAAATCCCTGTTTACAAATGATTATATTTTCTATATACCTTACAACTCTTCATGAAAAGAAGAAATATGTCAAGGGAGGATAAATATGCTGGTTTTAGGGATAGAATCATCCTGCGATGAGACAGCATCTGCCGTGGTTCAGGACGGCAGTTCTCTTTTGTCCAACGTCATCGCCTCCCAGATAGATGTACACAGTAAATACGGCGGAGTGGTTCCGGAAATTGCGTCTCGAAAGCATATGGAGGCTATTGTCCCGGTTATCCTGCAGGCACTTTCTGATGCCGGCGTATCTTTAGATGATATTGAGGGCATTGCCGTAACAAGAGGGCCCGGTCTGGTCGGTTCTCTTCTGATTGGTGTGTCGGTGGCCAAATCAATGGCCTTCGCAAAGAATATACCTTTTGTGGGCGTGAATCACCTTGAAGGTCACGCAGCATCCATATTTCTGAACGATAAGAAACCGGCTTTCCCTTTTGTCGCCCTCGTTGTTTCAGGCGGTCATACTAATATCTATTTTGTGAAAGATTTCCAGAACTTTAATCTCTTGGGACAAACCAGAGATGACGCCGCCGGAGAGGCCTTCGACAAAGCCGCAAAACTTTTGAAGATAGGCTACCCTGGGGGGGTGGCAATAGACCGGCTGTCCAGAGGGGGAAACGCTGAATTTATCAGGTTTCCGAGAGCGATGAAAGACAGCATGGATTTCAGCTTCAGTGGACTGAAGACGTCGCTTCTAACCTACATCAAGAAAAGAAAATCGCCAATTACTGAAGATGAGACCCCGGATATTGCAGCCAGTTACCAGGAGGCCATCATTGATGTCCTCGTCGATAAAACCCTCAGAGCAGCCCAATCCTGTTCAACGTCCCGTGTTGTTGTCACCGGTGGTGTGGCGGCAAACAGCCGACTGCGGGAGAGATTTTGCGAAGGGGCAAAAGCAGAGGGGATCGAGATATTCATTCCGCCCCCAATTCTGTGCACCGATAATGCTGCGATGATTGCGGTCATTGGGGACAATCTCCTGAAGACGGGAAAAAGAGATTCTCTTGATATGAACGCTGTCTCCAGATGGCCGCCACTCCTTAAATTATGAACATAAAAAAAATATTAAAGAAGTTTTACGCCGAGTTTCTCAGCCTGAAGAGTAACCCAAGGGAGATTGCCATCAGCACGGCGATAGGGGTATTAATAGGTGTAATACCGATAATACCATTTCATACCGTCCTGATTATTCTTTTAGGTCTTGTGCTGAAGCAGAATATAACAGCAGGCATTCTTAGTTCGTTGATCGTAGCAAATCCAGTTACGATCCCCTTTTTATATACAACTGAATATCACCTGGGAAAGTTTCTCCTGGATGGCAAAGAAAATCAGATCATCTTAAGCAACTACGCAATATTTGATATCTTCAATACAGGATTGAATGTTTTCCGTCCCTTGCTCGCAGGCGGCCTTGTCCTGGCGCCTTTCTTTGCCATTGCCGCCTATTTTATAATATACAGGGCGGTGCTGGCGGCCAGAAAAAGGCACGGGGAAATATTGGGCGATGAGCAGTGAAAATCTTAGTTTGAAGATAATGACAAATCCCAGAAGTATTCTTAAGAAGTTTGAAGTCCGCCCACTCAAGAGACTGGGGCAGTCCTTCCTTGCGGACAGGAATATCACAGCAAAGATAGTCGCGATCTCGGATGTTAAAAGCGACGACATTGTCGTTGAGATAGGTGCCGGTCTGGGATTGATGACGGCCATGATCGCGGGGGAGGCTGGAAAGGTCATCGCCCTTGAAATAGATAAACAGATGGTGGATATCTTGCGGAAAGAGCTGAAAAATCTTTCCAATGTGGAAATAGTTCAAACTGATGTCCTGAGATATGATTTTTCTTCAGCCTGCCTTGAATGCCCATCAGGAAAATTAAAGGTCATCGGTAATATACCTTACGGTATTTCATCACAAATATTGTTCCGTCTAATTGAATTCAGGGATTATATTTCTCAGGCAACCCTGATGTTTCAAAAGGAGGCTGCGGAAAGGATAGTGGCGTCTCCCGGAACGAAGAAGTATGGCATACCTTCGGTCATTGCTTCAATGTATACAAAACCTTCGCTTGAAATGACGGCGCCGGCCGACTGCTTTTATCCAAAACCAAAGGTAGACTCCTGCGTGCTGAGGATGACTGTCCGGGAAAGGCCGATGTTCGATATAAAGAACCCGGATTTTTTCCTGAAGGTTGTAAAAACAGCCTTTTCGAAAAGGAGGAAAACGCTCCTGAATAATCTGAAAAACTCTGACCTGCTGAACTTATCTGAGAAGGATATAGCCGGAGTTCTTGAACTTTTGGGAATAGACGGCGGCAGAAGGGGAGAGACATTAACGGCTGAGGAGTTCTGTGAATTGAGTAATGCCCTTAATCCGGCATAAAGTTCTTGACAAAGGCGCTCTCCTTTGATAGCCAGCGGCCGTCGCTTGGATCCGGTTTCGGACTGAGACGAAAGGCAGAAAAACTGTTGAGGTATTAAATTTTAGCCTCCAGCCTTGCGTCTCAGGCTGCGGGGCTTTTTTTGTTATGATGGTTATCAGATCAGTAAAAGAGATGCGGAAATTTTCGGACTCCCTGAGGGACAGAGGAGAGAAAATCGCTTTTGTCCCCACGATGGGATACTTCCACCGTGGCCATTTAAGCCTTATGGATGAAGGGAGAAAATCAGGAGATTGCCTGATCATAAGTATCTATGTGAACCCGGCTCAGTTTGGCCCCGGGGAGGATCTTGAGAAATATCCAAGGGGTTTTGAAACAGACAGAAAGCTCTCGGAAGAGAGAGGAGTGGATGTGATCTTTTGTCCGTCGGACAGCGAGATGTATCCTGAACATTACCAGACATTTGTTAATGTGGAGGGGGTGACACGCAACTTGTGCGGCCTGTCGAGACCCGATCATTTCAGGGGTGTGACAACGATTTGCGCGAAGCTGTTCAATATTGTCAAACCCCATGTGGCAATATTCGGCAAAAAGGATTTTCAGCAGCTTGTCACGGTAAAAAGGATGGCGGCAGATCTCAATATGGACATTGAGGTTATAGGGATGCCTACTGTGAGAGAATCTGACGGTCTCGCAATGAGCTCCAGGAATACCTATCTGAAGAAGGAAGAAAGGGGGTCTGCTCTCAGCCTGATCCGTTCTATTAAGCTGGCAAAGGAACTCTATGACAATGGGGAGAGGAGAGCCGGCAGGATAATAGAAGAGGCGCAAAAATTCATTGAGGAACATTCCTGTACGAAGACAGATTACGTGAAGATATGTGATGCCGCCACAATGAATGATATTGAATATATCCGGGGTGAAGCCGTCCTGGCGCTGGCCGTAGAGGTGGGCATAACGAGGCTCATAGACAGCTACGTGTTCGGAACCCCCTTGGATATATAGTTAAAATCAAAAAAGGGAGACAATTAACATGCAGAGAGCCGTTCTGAAATCAAAGATTCACAGAGCAACCGTAACCGATTCCGATCTCCATTATGAGGGAAGCATTACAATTGATGAAGGGCTTTTGAACAACGCGGATATTTTGCCCTATGAAAAAGTGGATATATATAATATATCAAATGGCGAGAGGTTTTCCACTTACGTGATAAAAGGCGAAAGAGATTCCGGCGCTATGTGCGTAAACGGGGCCGCGGCCAGGAAATGTCTCAGGGGCGACATGATTATCGTAGCGAGTTATGTTATAGTTGACAGTGTCGCCGCGGAAAACTGGACCCCTAAATGCGTACTGGTGGATGAGAAAAACAGGATTAAGAAGTAAAAACAGTTACGAGTTTCGAGTTTCTGGTTGCGGGTTAGGCCCGTAACTTGTCTTTTCGACAACCATTTAAATAATGAAAAAGAAGATTAAATCCACCTTTTTGGCCGGTATTGCCGGTATTATCCCGATAATGCTGACGGCCTATATACTTTTTTCCCTGATGAAGATGATGGATAATCTGCTGAAGATTATCCCGGCCGAGTTTCAACCTGACGAATTGCTTCCATTTCATATACCCGGACTCGGCGTTATCATCACACTAATATTGATCTTTGTTATCGGCCTTATTATCAAAAGTTACATAGGCAACAAACTTGTCGTGTTAGGTGAATGGTTTGTAGGCAAGATTCCCTTTGTAAGGGGTATTTATCAGGCGTTAAAACAGCTTGTTGACGCTATTTTCAGTGACAAATCCCAGAGTTTTAAAAAGGTGGTTTTAATAGAGTATCCCCGCAGGGGGATGTATGCTCTCGCCTTTGTGACAAGTGAAACCAGTGGAGAGGCTCAGGACAGGACGGATCAGAAATGTGTAAATCTGTTTATTCCGACCACGCCCAACCCGACATCCGGCTTTTATATAATAGTGCCTGAAGATGATCTTAAACATATGGACATGACTGTGGAAGAAGCCTTCAAGCTTATCATATCCGGCGGCATAGTTTCCCCCAACAAGCATACGTGAAAGTAGGTTCAAAGGTTCAAGGGTTCAACGGTTGTAGGGGCAATCCTATGTGATTGCCCTGAATTGCGGGGCAGGCACACAGGCCTTTCCATACGACCGCGAACCTTGAACCTGAGTAGTTGCAAATTAACATAAATTGCCGCGACTGCGGCGCGCAAAAGGAGGGAAGGAATGCATATTACGGCTGAAAGTATCAAGATTGGACATCCCGACATGGTAGCCGACACCGTTGCGGCGAATATCATAGCTCAAATTCTGGATGAAGAGCATAAAATCGGGATGACCATAGATACTATGCCCCATTGCGGCATTGAGGTATTTTTGGGAAAGGGTTTCTGTGTCGTGGGTGGCGAGGTGGCCACAAGAATCTATGCTGATATAGAGAAATGTGTGCGTGAGACGGTGCTGTCACTTGGGTACAACAACGCCAATGTTGGGCTTAACGGGAATGCCATGGGAATTTTTAACGCTATTGTTCCGCAGTCTCCTGACATCAACATCGGCACCAGGGCCGATCTTGGCAAGCACAGGGAAATCGGCGCCGGAGACCAGGGCATTATGTATGGATTTGCCATCGATGAGACGCCTGAACTGCTGCCGCTCACCTATGTTCTGGTGAACAGGATGATGAGGGCATTTGAAAACTGCGGAGAGCCCATATTCGCTCCCGATGGCAAAGGACAGGTAACTGTGAACTATGTCGATGGTATTCCCAAAAGGGTTACAAAGGTTCTCATGTCCAACGCCATTGATTATCGTTACGCGTTGAACAGCTCAAAAGAGAGCATTGAGGCGCAGGCCAGGGAAATCGCCTTCAACTGTCTCGGTGAGTGGGTGGATAAGGAAACGGAATTTTTATTCAATCCTACCGGTGAATGGCAGGCCTGCAATTCCTGCAGTGCTGCCGATTCAGGTATTACAGGCCGCAAGCTCGTTGTTCAATTCTATGGGGGGTTTCCAGGCGCGCAGCTTGGCGGCGGCTCAGTAGTCAATAAGACACCGGAAAAGGTAGACTGTTCCGCGGCATTTGGCGCCCGTTATGTTGCCAAGAATATCGTGGCGGCAGGTCTGGCTTCAAAATGTTCGGTTCAGTTAGCCTATGCCATAGGTGTTGCCAGGCCCATGTCTGTTCACATCGATACCTTCGGAACAGGCATTATTCCCGATAAAGAGTTAGCCCTGTCAGCCGTGGAAAATATCTTTGATTTAACTCCAAAGGGGCTGATTGAACGCTTTGACCTCCTCAATGGAGATATTTACAGAAAATTGCCCACGTCTCTTTTTATGGGTGATTATCCATGGGAACGAACCGATATGGTTGATGAACTGAGAAAAGCTGCGGGCATCAAAACGAAAACATCAAAATGAAAATTACAAAGTAAAATATCTTATACTTTCGGTATATTGAAAAGGAGGAAGCAGTGGAATTTGATATCGAGGATATCAGTCTTGCCGAAGAGGGGGCGTTGAGCGTCGAATGGGCAAATAAAAGTATGCCTGTTTTGAACATTATTAAAGAAAGGTTTAAAAAGGAAAAACCGCTGAAAGGGGTCAGGCTCGGTGCCTGTCTCCATGTCACCACCGAGACGGCAAGCCTCATGGAAACTCTCAAAGCGGGAGGGGCCGAGGTTTCACTTTGCGCCTCAAATCCCCTCAGCACACAGGATTACGTTGCCGCGTATCTGGTAAAACACCATGATGTGGCGGTTCACGCGATAAAGGGAGAGGATAACGACACCTATTACAGGCATATCAATTCCGTTTTAAATACAAAACCGGCAGTCACCATGGATGACGGCGCCGATCTGGTGTCAACGATACACTCCGAACGTCAGGATCTTATAGAAGATATTATAGGGGGAACGGAGGAGACCACCACCGGTGTAATAAGATTGAAGGCAATGGCCGGCAGCGGGGTTCTTCGCTTCCCTTTGATTGCGGTAAATGACGCCAATACGAAACATATGTTTGACAACAGATACGGCACCGGCCAGAGCACAATCGACGGCATTATCAGGGCAACTAACCGGCTCATAGCCGGTTCTGTATTTGTGGTATGCGGCTATGGGTGGTGCGGAAAAGGACTTGCCATGAGGGCTTCAGGACTGGGCGCCAACGTGGTCGTTACGGAGGTGGATCCGCTATGCGCCCTCGAGGCGGTTATGGATGGGTACAGAGTCATGCCTATATCCGATGCCGCGGAGATCGGTGATTTCTTCTGCACACTCACAGGCGACATAAACGTTATTCGTAAGGAGCACTTCCTCAAAATGAAGAACGGGGCCATAGTTTCCAATTCAGGTCACTTTAATGTTGAGATAGAGATCGCGGGCCTTGAAGATATCTCGCAGGGTGTCAGGAGGATCAGGGATTACATCGATGAATATACCCTGTCGGACGGCAGAAAGATATATCTTCTCGGAGAAGGAAGGCTGATAAACCTTACTGCCGCGGAGGGACATCCCTCCAGTGTGATGGATATGAGCTTTGCCAACCAGGCCCTTGCGGCCGAGTATCTCGTAAAAACAGGGGGTCTGGAGAACAAGGTATACGGCGTTCCTGAAGAGATCGACAAAGAAATAGCAAGGCTGAAATTAATGTCCATGGGGATAAGTATAGATAAGCTCACGGAGGAACAGGCCGAATATCTCAACTCATGGGAGATGGGGACGTAACTGCTTAGAGCCTCGAGTTTTACAGCATCGGCTCAATAAACAGGGGGAAATCCGTTCGGCTCTAAGCTCACGCCAAAGCATTTGCTTGCTGCGGGTTCCTCGCTGCTTGTTTGGTATGCGCTCCCACGCAGGAGCATGGGAACGAGTAAATTGCAGGGCGGGGTTTTATACTCCGCAGGAGATGGCGGCATATAAAATACCTGTTCCGGTTCATCCCGTGTCTCAGCGATCTTAATACCGGGCATATCGATCTTGTCAAGATTGACTCTCAATAATGAGAGGCCTGATTCGAATAGTGCGTCTTCTGTCGGCCTTCCAGTTCTTATCTCTCATTTTATCAGATGGAATATTGTCGGAGGGTTAATTCTTTTTCAGAATCAGGCTTTACTTCCTGGAATTGACGTTTTCCCTGAGTTCTTTGCCAACCTTAAAAAAGGGCAGTCTCTTTGCGGCCACCTTAATGTTGCTTCCGGTCTTTGGATTTCTTCCAATGTAAGAGTCATACGCCCTTACAGCAAAGCTTCCAAAACCCCTGATCTCTACCCTTCCGCCTCCTTTAAGCTCATCTGTAAAACTCTTGAAAATCAGATTGACAATATCTGCGGCTTTCTTTTCATTCATACCCTCTTTCTGTCCCTGTAACTTCACCAAACCCTGAATTAAATCAGATTTATTCATAACACCCTCCTTTAAACAGCCATCACAATTACTACAATAAAGATGGCATCCTATCCACTTTACAATATCAATGTCAAGACAATTTCGAGTAATTACTCAGGTGGACAGGCTGCAGGCTGAAGACTGTCAGGAACAAGCGGGAAATTGAAGATTCATGAGCCGAAGGCGAATCATACTGCGAATTTTGAAGCCGTGTTTGGCACAAGAACCTGCCGTTTCTCCGCCAAGGCGCCGCAATCGCGCTCTTCCGGCCCCTTCAGCCTTCAGTCTAAACAGCTTCAGCCTGACTACGTGAGCAGTTACTCTGAAAGAGACAACAATCTCTTAATCTCCTCTTTTTGCAAGTGTCTGTATTCCCCGGCTCTCAACGCCCCAAGATGAACATCCGATACAGTAATCCTTATCAGCCTTGTGACAGGATGACCTATCGACTCAAAAACTCTTCGGATAATCCTGTTTCTTCCTTCCAGAATAGTCAACTTGACCCAGCAGCTCTTCCTGTTAATCTTTCCAGGTTCGATCTCATCCGGCATGAACTTCAGATGATCGATTTCCACACCGCATCTTACGGCGCGAATCTCCCCGCCTGTAAGATTTCCCTTAACCTTAACCATATAAGTCTTTGTAACAGCGAATTTTGGGTGATGGAGCTTCTGGGCAAAATCGCCGTCATTTGTCATCAGCAGCAGACCTTCCGAATCATAATCAAGCCTTCCCACAGGGAACACCCTTTCAGTCACATCGTAGAGTAAATCGGTCACAATCGGTCTTCCCTCGGGATCACTGAGAGACGTTATATATCCTTTCGGCTTATTCAGCATAACGTATACTTTCGATATCTTTGCGGATATCAGTTTCCCATCCACGCGTATCTCGTTCTTTTGAGCATCCACCCTGGAGCCAAGCCGCGTTACAACTTTGCCGTTCACGCTTACCCTGCCCATACTGATAAGCTTTTCGGCTGCTCGCCGGGAGGCGATACCGGCGGCAGCAATTATCTTTTGAAGACGATCCGGCATAACAAATCATTCCGATAACTCTTTTAATTCCGGCACCGTCGGCAGTTCCGACAGGCTCTTTAGGTCAAATACTTCAAGAAACTTCTTTGTGGTGCCGTAAAGTATCGGTCTGCCCGGCACATCCTTTCGTCCAACCATTCTCACAAGATTTTTTTCCAAAAGTCCGCTCAGCACCCCGCCGGCATCCACGCCCCTCACTCTGTCTATCTCCGACTTTACCACCGGCTGCCTGTATGCAACCACCGCAAGTGTCTCCATGGCAGCGGGGAAGAGCTTCGCCGGTCTTGTTCTTTTTAGTTTTTTTATCCAGACACCAAGATCATCCCTCGTCCTGAACTGGAACCCCCCCGCGATCTCCTTAAGGTAAAATCCTCCATTCCTCTCGTTATATTCCACCACTAGATCATGAAGAACGTCTATTATTTCACTCCTTTCAATTTCTCCCAGAACCTCCCTTATTTTACCGGCAGTAAGAGGGGTCTCAGAAGCGAAGATAATGGCCTCTATAACAGCTTTCACATTCTTCATCCGTCTTGTTACCGCTCAGCCGCCACAGGAAATATTCTTATCATTCCAAAAGAATCCATCTGATGGGCGCTGACCATCCTTAATTTCATCAGTTCCAAGATTGCAAGGAAGGTATATATTATCCCCTTTCGGTCAGTCCTCTTTCCCATCAAGTCCGTGAAGGTCAGGGAGCTTTGACCGGCAAGCATTTCCATGATATCATTTATCCTGTCGGACAGAGACATCCCGTCAACATCAATTTTAAGGAATTCCTCCTCTTCTGCGGGAGTCAAAATCTCCCTGAAGGCCTTTACAAGCTCGAATACCCCAACTTCCCCAAGACTTATTTCTTTTGTATCGGGCATATCATCACAGACGATACCCCCTCTTTTAAAAACATCCCTTCCCAGCAAACTTCTGTTATCCAGATTCATGGCCGCCTTTTTAAAGGCCTGATACTCCAAAAGCTGTCTTACAATATCTTCCCGCGGGTCCGGTTCATCCTCTTCCCCATTCTCCTGAACCGGTAGAAGCATCTTTGATTTTATATGAGTCAGAGCAGATGCGAGTACCAGATATTCTCCGGCAAGATCTAAATTCAGAGATTTCATAATCTCTAAATGCTTCAGATACTGTTCCGTGATAAGCGTTATTGGTATATCATAAATATTAATCTCATTCTTTTTTATGAGATATAATAAGAGATCCAGGGAACCTTCAAAAATATCAAGCTTGATTTCATAACCCATATTCGGATCTCGTCAAGTTGTCAGCGGTCGCAGGGGCAGGCCCCTGTGCCTGCCCGATTACAAATTGACCATACAATGCCGGGCAACCACAGGGGGCTGCCCCTGCGAGTATCAAAATTTTTTTTATATTTATGGTTGGTGAAGTTATTTCGTCCTCGTTCATAACCTGACTAAATCTTTATGGACTCCCTTATCTCTTCCATCGTCATACGGGCAATACCGCCGGCCCTGATATTTCCCTCGGCGATTATTTCCCACACCTCTTTCAGATGACTCCGGTAATAGTCCTGACGATCGTGAACCGGTTTCATCTTTTCTGATATTCTATCGGCAAGGCGTCTCTTGCACTCAACACAGCCTATGCCGGCCCTCTTGCACTCTATTGATATTTCATCTCCTTCTTCGGGCGGCGAATAAATCCGATGGAATGCAAAGACATTGCACAAAGCAGGCTCCCCCGGGTCACTCTTTCGCATTCTTTGGGGATCGGTAAACATACTGCCGATTTTTTCCCTTAGGACATTGCCCCTGTCGGTAAGATAGATTGAGTTTTCATAAGATTTGCTCATCTTCCTCCCGTCAATGCCGAGCAACTTGGGAACATTCGTAAGAAGAGGTTCCGGAATGGGAAATACCTCTTTATATAAAAAATTGAACCTTCTCGCTATCTCGCGTGTCAGCTCCACGTGAGGAAGCTGATCCACGCCTACAGGCACCCCGTTTGCCTTGTACATGATAATATCCGCGGCCTGAAGCACCGGATACCCCAAGAATCCAAAGGTCGAGAGATCCTTATCGGCCAGCTCTGTTTTCATCTCTTTATAGGTCGGATTCCTCTCTAACCAGGAAAGAGGGGTTATCATGGAAAGGATAAGAAAAAGTTCGGAATGTTCCTTTATATTTGATTGAATAAACATTGTGGTCTTTGTCGGATCCAAACCCGCACTGAGCCAGTTGATAATTATATCTGCCGTATTTTCCCTGATACGACTGCTGTCGCTGTATTCGCTGGTCAATGCATGCCAGTCAGCGACAAAATAGAAACACTCAAAATCACTGTTGTTCTGAAGCTCAACCCAGTTTTCCAATGCCCCGTGAAGGTTGCCGAGATGAAGTTTTCCTGTGGGGCGCATTCCGCTTAGTATCCGTTTTTTTGTCAAAATGTCTCCTTACTATAAGCAGGCTACAGGTAGAATTCAGCTTACAGCCTATAGCGCCCGAGGACATTTCCCGCGGTGTGCCTACAGCCTGAACAACCCGCTTTTTTTAAACAAGGTAATGGTTTATATCTGTGAACAGACGTCTTATCTCTCTGTTACGTTCGACCCTTGGACGGATAAGACTCAGGACGCCGAACCATTCAAGTCTCTTAAGCACCCGAAGAGGGTCTTTTTCCTGAAGTATAAGTCTAAGTTCCGAAGAAACCCGATAGTCGGCAAGTCGATCAAAGAGGTTCTTTGTAACCGCGTCTTTAACGAGTTTTTCAGTTGAACTCTCAATTCTAAAACCTAACCTCTGCTCAAATCTCACAGCTCTGAACACCCTCGTTGGATCATCAATAAAACTCAGGTCGTGCAGCACCCTTATCAGCTTTCTTTTTATATCATCACTCCCCTTGAAAAAGTCCAGCAATTCTCCGAAATACGAGGGATTCAGGCTGATTGCAAGTGTATTTACCGTAAAATCCCGCCGACGCATATCATCTCTAATCGAACCCGGCAAGACTTTCGGAAGCGCGGCCGGATGCTCGTAAGTTTCGGATCTCGCGGTTGCAATATCCAGCCTGCATCCGTCAGGAAACATCAGGGTCGCTGTTCCGAATTTTGTATAACACTTTATAGCGGCGCCATAGACCCGCGCAAACTCTTTGGCGAATCTCACCCCATCGCCTTCAATAACCAGATCAATATCGTAATTTTCACGGTTCAGCACAAGGTCCCTCACCAGGCCACCCACCACAAAGGCGCTGAAACCCATATCTTCAGCATATCTTCCCGCCGACTTCAAAAGCCCCGTAATATTATCAGGCAGCCTCTCCACCAGTATCTCTTTACATATAATCTTGTGCAAAACGTAAAGACGCTGCCCCCCGACTCAGGCGGCTCCCTGCCTGCAGGCACTACCAGGAATCCATAAAAAACAACTGTTAAAAGGATAACACTTCCCTGCGAAAACATAAAGGAGGAACCCAGGCATGTTCACAAGCCCGCTTTATCACGCTTTCAGTATTTGTGGATACCGGAGCGGCTCGAAGAGGCTCCGGAACACAACCAGCCACTGACTATAATGCGTATGGGTCTTGACTATAACAACGGGTTTTTTCTGGCGTTCTTTAACAACAATTTATAGATACTGGTGCTACGGTTGTTGAACCGGAACTCACATTCTCTGGTAACGTTCAAAAGGTTTCGCGTAGGAATTTTTATATAATTTTCTCATTGCTCAGAATCAACTGTTATTCATAACTATGAGATAGCAGAAAAGTTTTCTGTGCGAGAATGGGTCCCCAGGAAGCTCGTCTGAGCACAGGGGACTTTTCTGCGGTAAATCAGCAACATACAGCCTTTTGTAACATAACAAATATGCTTTTTATTTGATTGGATCATGGTTTATTGCCCTTATGACCGAAGGCAAATGGA
>Ga0209121_10003035_pt1 | contig 16511 bp, 15 predicted proteins | sample Cruoilmetagenom3_FD_187292 | JGI IMG/M metagenome (GOLD analysis project Ga0209121, IMG submission 187292) | Oil polluted marine microbial communities from Coal Oil Point, Santa Barbara, California, USA - Sample 3 (SPAdes) (version 2) | ecosystem: Environmental > Aquatic > Marine > Oil seeps ... | reverse complement strand
CTATTATCACCACACAAACAATCACTTATAAAATAAACCGAAAAAATAGTAGTGCTTCGTGGCAGCTTGGCACAGCCTGTGCCATAGTTATTCCACGGCTTTGGAAATGGTTTGTTAAGTAAACCCGCATTACCCGGGAGGGCAACATGCAAACCAGCTAAAGTCCTCCCAAAACTTATATTTTTTTAATCGGAGTAACATTATGAAAAAAGTACAACAAGGTTTTACCTTAATTGAATTAATGATCGTAGTTGCGATCATTGGTATTTTGGCTGCGGTGGCAATTCCTGCTTATCAGGATTATCTCGGTCGAGCTCAAGCTGCTGAAGCACCAGCGCTGTTGGGTGGCTTAAAAGCACCTATTGCGGAGCAGTACTCGTTAACTGGCTCCCTTACTATTCCAGCTGGCGCGGTCAGAGATGGCAATTATGTGGCCAGTATCAATGAAGCAGTCACTACTTCAGTGGGTACTTATACGGCTACTTATAATGCAGGTATTAACCCCAAAGTTGCAGGCCAATCAATGGATATGATTTTTACTGGCACGACGGGTAAATTCACCTGGGATTGTACTGGTATTACTGATTCAGCAGTACACCCTTCAGTATGTCCATAGCTAATAGCTAGTATTTTTGAAATACGATAGAGAAATTAAAGCGACGCCGGTATCTTCCGGCGTCGCTTTTTTTTTGATGGTACTTTTATATTTAGTGGTGTGCTGGAAGGGGCTTAGTGGGCCATTTGTTTTAGATGATAAGCCTAATTTGAGCGGGCTGGAGCACATAGAAAACTGGAAAGACATTTGGTTTTACAGTGTTTCTGGAAAAATGAGTTTGGTAGGTCGCCCACTTTCATATTTGTCGTTTGCTTTGCAGGCTGATTCTTGGCCAAAAAATTCCTACCCTTTCAAATTGTTAAATTTATTAATTCACATATGTAACGGATTTTTCTGTTATATTTCTTTTTATCTTATCTCTACTTGGTGGCGCTTCTCACAAGCAAAATCCCTGTTGTTTGCGGGAGTATGTGCAGTTTTATGGCTATTTTTGCCGTTGCACTCAAGTACGGTGTTTTATGTCGTACAGCGTATGACGCTATTGGCAGGTTTATTTACCTGGTTGGGAATATTGAGCTTCCTATTTGGTGTTTCGCTCGACTCAACGGTGGGCAGCGGCAAGGGTAGGTGGATTGCTACAATCGGTATAATGATCGCGTATATATTTGGAATACTGAGCAAACAAAATGCGGTGTTGGTTGGTGTGTTTCTTATTCTTATTTATTGCATGATAATTAGACCTGGGCTTAAAGATAATCAAAGATGGTGGGATTACTGGGTGCTGATTTTTGGTCTGATGCCAATTTTGGTGACAGCATTATATTTGGGATGGGAGGGCCGCTACCTAAATTCCTATAATTTCAGAGATTTTACACCCGCACAGCGGGTATATAGTGAGTGGCGAATTCTCTGGGAATATATGTCAAAAATTATTGCACCGACCTCATCAAGAATTAACCTAATGAACGATGATTTTGTTGCATCAGCAGATATTTTCAATCCTATTACGACACTGTTCTCTGGTTTGGCTTGGGTGGGTGTCATTGTTATTTCATGGTTTACTAGAAAGCGATATCCATTTTTACTATTTGGCGTTTCATGGTTTTTAGGTGGGCACCTTCTTGAGTCATCTCTTATAGGTTTGGAGCTAAACTTCGAACATAGAAATTATATACCGAGTGCAGGAATAGTCATATCCATCGTATGGGTCAGCTTTATCTTTTGGGATAGGATGGATGCGTCGGATAGTAAAATAGGAGTTAAGGCGGGGAAGTCTCTAATTATAGGGTTTTCTATTGGTTATTTTTTATGGTCGTTGATTGTCTTGTCAGAGGAAGTAATGGCCTGGAAAGATACAAAAGCATTTGCTTTAGCAGCTATAAATGATAGGCCCGATTCTTTGCGTGCCAACCAACAGTTGGCATCTTATGTTAGTAGTGTGGGCAACTATGAAAAAACAGTATCATTGTTGCTGGGGATTGAGGAAAAATGGCCAGGTAATCCGGCAACCTACGCATCGTTAATAAATCTAAATTGTCTGGATGAAAATACCTTTAGGCCTTCAAACAAAGATCTTATTGCGCGTTTTGAAACTGGAGGGTTTGAGCTGGGTGTAAGTGCCGCGCTCTATGAAATTTACAAATTGAAGAGTTCAGGGAGGTGTGGCCACGTGACGTGGAGTGAGTATCGGTCTTGGTTGAATGCGGCAATGAGTAATCCTAATAGGCCTCCTTATGGGGTAAATGACAATCTTTTTAGAATGAAAATATTTAGTTATGTGGAAGAGGGTAATATATCAAAAGCAAATACAATATTTGCTTACAGAAATGAAAAAAAGATGAGCATTAGTCTTCTGATTTTGAAAATGGAAACCTTGTACTTGGGGCACCAATACGAAGAAGTGTTATCGCTGATAGAGCGTGCTGAACTCCGATATCAAGAAAAAAGGAAATTATGGAAGGTTAATCAGCATATATTTCTTGATATGAAAAATAGAATAAAAAGTGAGGCTTTAAGGGATGAGCAAGACAGGTAAGGTTAAAGCATTCGTTGTGCACCTGTTTATAAGTGTTGTTATTTTTCTAGGTCTATTTTTATTTATTAAATACAGCCTATATCCCGGTGTACTATTCGAGATTGATGGGGGGAAGCAAGGGCTAGTTATCATTGCTTTAGTAGACTTGGTCATCGGTCCACTGTTAACACTGATAGTATATAAAAAGGGAAAGCCTGGTTTGACTAACGACCTTGTCCTGATCGGTGTTTTTCAGTTTGCTTGTTTAGCTGCGGGTCTGTCAGTAACGATGCATGAGCGCCCATTGGCGCTTGTTCTGTCCTATGATGGCTTTCATGCTGTAAATAGATCATCGTTGGATATGTATGATAAAGATGCTAGTGGAGATTCTTTTTGGGCAGGGGAGCTGCCGAAGTACTTATATGTGGAATTGCCTACTGATAAAAGTGAAAGATTACCGTTGCAATTATCCCAGTTGAAAAATGGGCCTTTGTATATGCGTAAAAGCTTACTTAAAAGTATGGGAAGCAAGGAATTTGAAGCATCAAGATTTGGCGTAAAAAAGGAATATATTATTGAAGCTTGCCCAGCTTTGAGTGGCGTACTTGATCAAATCGAAGCAAAATATAATCTAATGGATAAGCATATTATATATATGCAGCTCATTGGTAAATATGTTACATCTTATGTCGTTTTTAATAATGATGCTAGGCGGATCGTTGAAGTATTGCCTTCTGATAAGTGCTAGTGGCTACAAGGGATTCAGATGAATATCTTGATTACATCTCGCTTAAGTGACGAAAAACTGCAATCTAAGCTGGTTGGGTTGCAGTCATTGGCATCTATTAAAAAAATATATTTAGTAAGACTCTTTCCCCTTCATGGAAACAAGCTGGTTAACATTAACCCATCGCCATTTTTCAGAAAATATCGTGTTTCTTTTGAAATATGGCGCTTTGCGGTATTGTTAAGATTAGCTATATCAAAAAAGCCGGTTTGTATTGTTGGAATACAGTTCTTTATGCATGGGCTTTGTGCAATTGTAATCGGCATGTTGACTATGACACCGTCAATTGTATCGCTCATAGGTTCAGATGCTATGGTTTACGGGAGGAAGCCAGTAATTCGAGTTTTTTTTCAATTTTTTGTAAGTAGAGCAAGTTGCGTCTTAGTAATGGGGCCGAGCATGGCAGGGTGCTTGCCTAATGTACCAAAGAAACGAATTTTTGAAATTCAAAATTTTATTGATCCGGAAGTTTTCAATAATAAATATGATATACCCACGCGTTGGGATTTAGGGTTTTTTGGTAATTTGGTCGACATAAAAAATGTGGAACTCCTAATAGAGGTAGTGGCACGACTCCAAGCCAGAGGTTTGCGTTGTAAGACAGTGATAGGGGGTGCTGGAAATAGAGAAGAATACTTGAAAGACCTTGCGCAAAAACAAAAGGTAAGTGATTTAGTTGAGTTTGTAGGGCATCAAAAAGATATTGCAAAGTTTATAAATATGGTGAAGATTGTAATCCTTACTTCTAAAAGCGAAGGGCTTCCTGCAATTCTTCTCGAGGCTTCGTTTTGTGGCGTGCCCGCGATTAGCAGTGATGTGGGTGAAATAGGCAGGTATTTTAAAGGCTATGATAATGTGTATACCGTAGATAGAGAGGGTGGAAGTGTCGCATTTTCCAATGAGATTGAGCGGTTACTTTTCGACAAGGCTGAGTATTCGAAACGAATAAAGAGCGCAGAGCGATTCCGGTCTTTACATATTGAACGTTGGGGGAAACAGGGACAGTCTAGAGCGTGGGGCGCTGTTATTGGAATGGCGCAGGGATATGCCTAACGTTTAATATGAGAGGGTGTGTCGAGTTCAACTTGTATGAAATTGATGATAAATTCATTCATATCTATCTTATCATGGAGAAATACCATACGTCTCTGTTGAAAGTCTGAAAATAGGTTATTCTCGCTTAATAGGTTTTTCAGTTTTTCTAAACATGCAGTCTCTTGATCTGGAAGAAAACCAAATGTTATCTTATATTTTTCTTCTAGTTCATTAATGTAGCTTATCTTGCCAACGAAACTGTTGAAGCGTATTGAGGGTACACCAAGAACTGCGGCCTCAACCGTGACGGTTTGTGAGTCAGAAAAAACAAGCTTGGCAAATGCGAGTATATGATGCATATCATCAGGAGAAATATGATGGCTCTTTTGCCCTTCAATACTTAAAACTCGCCCCATGTTTTCTGTGAGATCAAGAGCTTTACTCCATAGACTGCTGTCAATTCCCTTTGCTCCGCTATCATGGTGCGCATTAAGTGACGACTTTCTAATAACCACATAAGATTGAGGAGTAAGGCCGTATTTTGATAGTACGTCCACGTTGGGCCTAAAGTTATTCGGGTGTAAATAAGCGAGTTCATGAAGCGAATCATGGAGTACGCGTTTATTGCGCCATTTTTTATAGCTTACACACCTTGGATTTATTATTTTTGTTGAGAAGGGATAGGCTGCTAATGCATAAAGAGGAACAATTGAATCATCATCCTCATTAAAGTTTAGTGAAATAACACGACTAAAAATAGACAGGTATCCAATAGATGCCGACGTTCCTACAGCAAGATCGAATCTATGCTTTATGTGAAGCTTGAATATTTTCAGGCTTCTTAGAGCAAGTTCTGCCAAGTTGCCTATAATCGATGTGCTGGCCTTACTAATACAAATATGCGGAATGCCCTCAAGATTTAGGAGTTCTGTGGTCAAGTCTTTATCTCGACTCGTTACTATAACCTCGTAACCATTTCTAGATAGCCATGAAATGGGATTTTTGAATAGGTGGACATGGGCTGGATGGTTTATGTCGAATAATATCTTCATTGAGTGATCGATGCTTGAATGCATTATTTGTAGATAGTTAGGGATACCAATTAAATTAGTGGCGGCTATAAACCTTTGGCTTTTTCGCTATATGTGCCTATGTATTCGGGTAAGGGGTGCGTTGAGAGTCAGCTTAACCAGCAGTAGTATAGTAGACATAGCCAGTGTGCGCGAAAGCGAGGTGTAGCACTGGTTAAATTGGCGAGGTCTAAAACTATTAGCGTTGGGCTGAATATCACTTGGCGTGAACTTTGCGCAAGTGCAAACTGCAAACTAGAATAACAACAATACTGCTTGTGACGCATTAAGTCAGGTTACTTGAGGGGGCATTACCTAGCGTACAGCTGTAGATACACTAGATATAGATGGATTTTCAACCGATAGCGGATCTAGAGGGTTTCATTTTGTTAGAAGGTAAGTCGATCATCGTCGTAGTTCCCTGTTACAACGAGGAGAAGTTAATATCCCGTGTGGTTTCTACGATGCCAGAATTTATAGACAAAATTTGTGTAATCGATGATTCCAGCACTGACGCAACAAAACAAATTGTGAAGGATATGATGTCCGGCGGCAATGAGCGCCTTGTGTTAATTGAAGTTGAAAAGAATCAGGGAGTTGGCGGAAGTATCGCAGAGGGCTATAAATATGCAAAGGAACATAAGTTTGATTGTGCTGTAGTCATGGCTGGGGATGCTCAGATGGACCCTGATGATCTACTGAAAATTGTTACGCCAGTAATTCGCGGAGAGTGTGATTATAGTAAAGGGAATCGCCTATTCACTGGCGATGCCTGGAGTTTGATCCCACGGGTTCGCTATATTGGCAACTCTATGATGTCTCTTCTTACAAAAATCGCTTCTGGTTATTGGCATGTGGCCGACTCGCAGTCCGGCTATACCGCCGCTAACTTAAAGGTATTGCAGACGATAAAGTGGGATAAAATGTACAAACGATATGGTCAACCTAATGATTTGCTCGTTAAGTTGAATATCTATAACTTCAGAGTTAGAGATGTCCCCATTAAGCCTGTATATGGAGTCGGTGAGGAGTCAGGTGTTAAGCCATTTAGGATGATCCCAAAATTATTCTGGCTGCTATGCCGGTTATTTGCGTTTCGAATGATGCAAAAATATTTCATTCGTGATTTTCACCCACTGCTTTTTTTCTACGCTGTAGGGCTTATTTTATTTCCAAGCGGTATTGCTTTCGGGGGTATGCTGGTCATTGAGCGTGTTTTCGTTGGCCCAGTTGCGCCGACTAGTGCGTTGTTTTCGGCGTTGTTCGTTATAACTGGCGTGCAATTTTTGCTATTTGGCATGTGGTTTGATATGGAAAATAACAAGCATTTGAGGTGATCGGACTCATGTGGCTTTTAGACATCGGGAGGCGTTTTTAGATGACTCAGCGGACATTGCGAATATTGCATAGTGCTTCGCTAAGCAAGTTTTCTTCGGGGGTGGTGCGCCAGATGTGCTGGGAGCAGCAGTCAGCCACGGAGCTGGGTATTCCCTGGCGTGTTGCGCTATTTTGCGTGGAATGCGGTAAGGGTGCTGAAAGTATTACCCATGTCGACTCATCTTTATCGTGGGATTTTACAGATTCTACAATAAGCAAAGCAGTTAGTTGGGCCAATTTTTTACGAAACTACTATAGATGGTTGTCTGAGCAGGTAAACAATTACGATGTTTTACTGCTTAGGTATAATGTACATGATCCGTTTCAATTATATTTTTTGTACAAGTGTAAAAAACCAGTTTTTTTAGTACATCATACCCTGGAGGAAGCCGAACTAGCGGTGAAGCCTGGTCTCATTGCATTGCTACGACAATATTCAGAAAAATGTATAGGCCGATTGTCGCTAAGAAAGACCTGTGGCTTAGTTGGTGTGACGAACGAAATTCTTGAGTATGAAGCATGCCGGTCTGGTTTAAAAAATGTAAGGGGCTATGTTTATCCGAATGGGATTAAGTATGAAAAGCAGTCGCTAGTTGACCCTTCCCCTGCTGACGTCCAAATTATTTTTGTAGCGAAACACTTTTCTCCTTGGCACGGGTTAGATCTGATTATAAGTGCTGCGGGCGAGGTGACAGATCACTTCGTTATTCATCTTGTCGGTAATGTTAGTGAGTCAGATAAAATATCGTTAGGCCTCGATGATCGCTTTATTTGTCATGGCACTCGATCAGCGGTGGAAATCAAAGAAATAGCCAAGCATTGTTGTCTTGGAATGTCTTCGTTTGCGCTTGGTCGAATAGGGATGTTAGAGGCATCAACTCTCAAAGTAAGAGAATATCTTGCGCTAGGGTTGCCGGTTTATGCAGGTTATAAGGATGTTTTCCCGCCTGACTTTAAATACTACCGCCAAGGAAAGGCAGATTTAGGTGAGATTTTAGCCTATGCCACTGAAATGATGTGTGAATCAAAAGAGGAGGTCTCAGCCGCTGCTCGCCCTTATATCGATAAAACAAACTTGGTGAAAGAATTGTATGAATCGATAGTAATCGATCAAAAGAAATAGTGGACTCATGAAAATTCTAACGGTGGTTGGTGCTCGCCCTCAATTTATTAAAGCGAGTGTTGTTTCTAAGCAGATATTAGCTCACCCGGGTCTAATAGAGGTTATGGTTCATACTGGGCAGCATTTTGATGCCAATATGTCACAGGTTTTTTTTGAACAGCTTAAGATTCCGAAGCCTGACTATACGTTAGATATTCGCAGTACTCTACATGGTGACATGACTGGCCGAATGCTAATTGAACTTGAGAAGATACTGCTTAAAGAAAAGCCTGATCGAGTCTTAGTCTACGGTGATACAAATTCAACATTGGCTGGTGCGCTCGCTGCATCCAAATTGCATATTCCAATATCCCACGTTGAGGCAGGCTTGCGAAGCTTTAACATGAAAATGCCAGAAGAGATTAACCGTATCCTGACAGATCAAATAAGTAGTCAGTTATTTTGCCCGACTGAACGCGCGCTAACTAACCTTATAAATGAGGGGTTCTCTGAAAGGCCAGTTGGCCTATATCATGTTGGCGATGTCATGCTTGATTCTGTAAGCCTATTTTCAGGTCAAAGTGCCCATCTCCCTAAAGCTATTCCTAGTGAAGATTATATATTAGCAACATTTCATCGCGCTGAGAATACAGACCACCTTGATCGGCTTACCTCTCTCGTAAATATCTTAAATGATATACATCAAACAATAGCACCTGTAGTTGTCCCGCTTCACCCTAGGACACGCGTTGCAATAAAAAATGCTGGTTTGAAATTAGATGTTTGTATAATTGATCCGGTAGGTTACGTTGAGATGCTTGCGTTGACCAGGGGCTGTAAATTGGTTATGACCGATAGTGGAGGCCTCCAAAAGGAGGGTTTCTTTCTTAATAAAGCCTGCCTAACGTTAAGGGCGGAAACAGAATGGACGGAACTGGTGGAGATGGGGGCGAACTTTTTGGTGGATACGGATCCGGAATTGATTAAGCTATATGCGAAGTCATGGTTCGGAAAGAGCGTTAGTACGGATCAAGATCTGTTTGGTTCAGGTGATGCTTCCGCTAAGGTTGTTGAGCTGCTATTTTCGTAAATTAGAGCTGGTTGCTTGTGCTGGAATTGTTTTTTTATATTTTATGGTTAATCTGTATTTAGAGAGTAGGTTTAAATTATTCCGTCAAGCCCTAATTTAAGAATAAATTTCGTTCTTTTCTATATGAGTCTTGGTGAATGAATATTCCCTGTAAGATAGGAGGGCGCCCCTATTAATTGCTTGCCTTGCCATAAGTCGCGGTGTAAGCGATTGATTTTGTTGGACTGTAGTTAACAATAATTGGATTAATAGAGGTGCCTAGGAGGTTGTCCTATAAGTTTGACGGTCCCCTAGTTCAGCACGACTTGGCTCGCCATGGAAAAAACAAGAGAGGAGGGTTGGCAGTTAGTTTTGAGGTTATACTAGCAGGCACGGGCATAGATTTTGTTTTACTCTCTCGACTTCATTCTGGGAGGAGTTGTGACGTTGCGTTAGAATAACTACGGCCTGGGGAAAGCCTAGTTTGTGCGAAGCATTGAGATTTAGAATAGCAGTCGAAATGGTGGGGCGCTCAATTTCAATGGTAGTAGACTAATAAATCTAGGACTTCGAGGTTGAACGCATCCTAGTTGTCCCGTTCTATAAAATTTAGCAGGTGCGATGGTGATAATGCAGAGAGTTTTCTTTCAATGATTAATGGGTGCGCATGGTTTTTAAAATGGCACTGTGAGGCAGTTGAATGAAGAAGATTTCAATTTTTGGCAGTTACAATGGATGCTCAATCGGCGATACGGCGATTTTATTGGGAATGCTTTCTTCTCTTGAGAGAATTTATGGGAAAAACATCAGGGTCGATGTGTTGGTTATCAGAGAAGTCGGGCTCGTCAGCGAGCTGAAGCAATTAGGTAACGATATTCATGCCAAGGAAATAGTAGTTAATACGTTTACCTCGAAAACAACGCCTCTTCATAAAATAAATAAAGCGTTGAAGAAAATTAGAATACGATTGTTTAATGGAACACTGATTGATATTGATAAGGTCAATGAGTCACTATCAGATTCGGATCATCTTTTCATAGGGGGCGGAAATCTTATTATGGATCTGTTTTCTCAGTGGCCTCTAATAATACAAGAGGTATGCACTACAGCACATAAGTTAAATGTTAGTTATTCGTTTATCGGTGTTGGGGCTGGGCCTATTAATACCTTTGAAGGGAAAGAGATTTTTAAGTCTTGCTTGATGGGAGCCGAAAGGGTCTATTTTAGAGACAATTGTTCCAGAGATTTTTGTAAAAAAGAACTAAAATTTGATGGGGCATTTTTAATCCCAGATTTGGCGAGTGCTTTGTGTTATAAGCCTTTAGATAGTATTAGGAAAAGAAATATCATTTTGTTTAATGTGGCATCCTTATATGGAAATGCATTTCCACATGAGTATCATGATTCTAATAAGCTTGATGAATATGTGAATGCTTTTGTAAGTTTGGCTTTGGATATAGATTCAAAGTGTAAATTTGATGAGGTTGTAATTTTTAATTCAAATTTTCCGGCGGATGCTTCCGGAAGCAGTAAGTTTTTTGAAAATTTGAAAGGCAGCGGAATTAGAGAAAAAGTTCGAATTATAAAAGGAAGAAGTAGTGTGGCCGAGTTGATGAAACTTGGGCAGTCTGCTTCTTTAGCTGTTACAACTAGGTTGCACGCTGGAATTATGGTTGCGCTTGCAGGATGTAGCGTTGTCGGGATTGCTTATCAGCCAAAAGTAAAAAATGTTTTGAAAGAGCTTGGCATGTCATCGAAATTCATTGAATTAGATGCTCTAATAGATGGTGAGTTTTCGGTGGACAATATATTAAGCGCGGTAAAGGGGTGTGAAATAAAAAATCACGCTTTGAATGTCGATAATATATTGCAAGACTTATTAGAAGGTTGAATATGCATGTCTTAATAATTCCATCCTGGTATCCATCTGATACCAATGATATTAATGGTAGTTTTTTCCGTGAACAGGCGCTAGCGCTTAAGAAGCAAGGTTGTAGTGTGGGTGTTCTTGCGGTGCAATTTAGATCTTTACGTAATTGGCGCTCAATATTTACGGGTAGTTCTAGTCTTTTGGTGGAGGATGATAGTGGTATTGTAACATATCGAAAATATGGAGTGCTTTGGTTTCCACGTATGCCAAAACTACAGGCTTGGCTGTGTAAAAAGCAAACTATGACGCTATTCAATCATTATATCAAACTACATGGTAAACCCGATGTTATTCATGTTCATTCTATGCTTTATGCTGGATGGGCCGCAATGGCAATATCTCAGAAGTTTCAAATTCCCTATGTGTTAACCGAGCATAGTAGTTCTTATTTTCGTGGTTTGGTAAAAGCGCCTCAAATAAAAATTGCACAACAAATTGCAATAAATGCTCAAAGAAGGTTTGCTGTCAGTAGGCCTTTTGCTAATCACCTCTTAAAATACATTACTCCTGATAATGATTCTTGGAAGGTTCTGCCGAACATAGTCCACAGTAGGTTTTTTATACCACCTTCAGGAAAAATGGTTGAATCTGATTTATTTGTGTTTACCAATATTGCATTGTTAACTCCAAATAAGGGGGTTGATGTGCTTATACGTGCTTTTGTAAAGGCCCATGCTTTTCAGCCAAACTTAAAACTGATGATTGGGGGTGATGGTAAGGCGAGAGATGATTTAATGGCGCTTGCAAATGAACTTAACGTTGATGATAGCGTGGAGTTCCTAGGAATGTTAAGCAGAAAACAAGTTACAGAGCAGCTAGCTTTGTCTGATGCATTTGTTCTGAGTAGCTTTTACGAAACTTTCGGTGTGGTTGTTGCTGAGGCTTTGGCAATGGGTAAACCTATAGTAGCTACACGTTGCGGTGGCCCTGAAGATATCGTTCGGGAGAAAGATGGTATTTTGGTTCCGGTTAATGATGAAGATGCGTTAGCGGGAGCAATGGTTAAACTCTATAACAACAGGGATACATACGATAGAAAAGAAATACAAAACGCTTGTCGTGCACGATATAGTGACCAAGTTATTGCTGAAAACTTGGTGCAAGTGTATAAAGAAGTGGTACAAGATCATGGTAAATAGACAGTGAGCCTTGCATGACAGAGTTAGGTTTACGAAGCTTGGCAAGAAATGCAACTGGTATCTTTGCAAGGCAATTGCTTACCGGCTTGATGCAGTTAGCAATTGTTGTAATTATTGCTCGTGTGTACGGTCCAGAAGGCAATGGGCGCTACGTAACGGCCTTATTACTGCCCAATTTGCTTGCTACTTTTCTTAATCTTGGTGTTTCTCCTGCAAATGTTTACTTTATAGCTTCAGATAAAGTTTCAGTAGGCACTGCTTGGCGCTCAAGTCTAAAACTATGCCTGATTATGTCTCTTGTCGGGCTGGGTGTTGGAGCTATAGTTATTCACTGGTTTGGGGAGCAATGGTTTCCGGGCGTTACTCAGTCGTTGCTCTGGTTTTCACTCATTATATTTCCAATAAGCTTATTGCTAGGTTTTATGTCCAGTCTATACCAGGGCATGCAACAATTTATGTGGTTTAATCTTATATTGCTCATGCAGCCAGCTATTAATTTAACGTTGATAATTCTGTTGATAATTTCTGGAAATAGAGGAATTGAACTGCTGTTTATAACATATTTATCTGGCAGTATAATAACGTTGTTGATTGGGCTATATTTTCTTAGACCATTTCTATTAAAAGATATCACATCAAACTTAAATGAAAGTTATTCTATAGCCGCTCTTAATTATGGTTATAAAGCCCACTTAAGTAACATTTTTGCTTTTATAATCTTTAAGGCAGATATTTTTCTCGTTAACTTTTTTCTTGGACCTTCTGGTGCAGGTATATATATTATTGCTGTCCAATTAGTAGAGCGTTTATGGATGGTTTCTCAGGCTGTTAGTATAGTTTTGTTGCCCCGGTTATCGGCGCTCTCGAGTCATGAAGACAGGCAAAACATGATAACGCCGCTTATCTCTCGTTCCGTAATTTTTGTGACTCTTCTTGGCGCTTTTGTTTTGGCAGCGCTTGCCCACCCGGTGATTATGATTCTGTTTGGCGCAGATTTCGTGGCCTCTTTTAAGCCTTTGTTGATACTTTTACCAGGAATTGTAGCGAGCGCAGGCGCTAGGGTTCTAGCGAATGATTTAGCTGCTCGTGGTCGGCCGGAATTAAATATGTACACATCTTGGATTGCCCTTGTCGTTAACCTCCTGGGAAATATCTTGTTAATCCCTGATTATGGTTTATCAGGCGCTGCAGTTGCTACTACTCTTTGTTACTCTACGATACTCATATTGAGGGTTGTAATGTACTCGCATTTTACAGGGGTCGCATGGCAGCGTACGGTTTTCATTCGAATGTCGGATTTCAGGGGTTTAAAATTAATGATCTTCAATAGGGTGCAAGAAAAATAAACCTAAAAATTCGAGTACTATCAAGCGCTCCTCTATCAGGATAGGGCAAGGAGGCACCCTTAAGGTCAGTAATAGGCGAAGAGTCCCTAGCTGAATTCTGAAAAAGAAGGGCTTTTGTATTTATTGAGCGAATCAAGATATGGGTTATATATAGGTGATTCTCAGCGATTTTCTAGAGTACGAGCAATTTTTTCAATTGATTTCTTGCTAAGATATGGATGCATCGGCACACTAATCACCTGTTTAGCCACTCTATTACCTACAGGAAGCTCTACATGATTATCCAATACCGCTGGCTGCTTGTTTAGTGGAATGGGGTAATGGACAGCAGTAGGAATCCCTTCATGAGCTAGTTTTTCTGTAAGTTTCGCTCTGTTGGGGACTTGAATCGTGTACTGCGCCCAAACGCTGGTATTGTATTCCTCAATATAGGGTGTGGTTTTAATATTCGCTTTGTTTAACAGGTGAGTGTAGCGCTTCGCAACCTGTTGGCGCTGGCTGATTTCTTGTTCGTAGATTTCAAATTTTGCTAACAAAATTGCCGCTTGCAGAGTATCCAATCGGCTATTTACGCCTATGCGAATATGGTGATAGCGGCGGTCTTGGCCATGGCGTGCTATTTGGCGAAGTATAAGGGCTAATTCATCATCATTCGTAAATATGGCTCCACCATCGCCATAGCACCCAAGGGGTTTGCTCGGGAAAAAACTGGTACAGGCAATGGTGCTAAGGTTGCAGCTATTTCTGCCTTTATACGTCGCACCAAAACTTTGGGCTGCATCTTCAATTACTGGGATTTGATGCTTTTGTGCAATGGCATTGATGGCGTCAAAGTCTGCGCACTGACCATAGAGTGAAACAGGTATAATTGCCTTTGTTTTGGAGGTGATTGCGGCTTCTAGTAATGTTGGTTCCAAGTTGTATGTGCGAGGGTTTATATCAACGTAAACTGGTTTTGCGCCCAGTAACGCAATTGTTTCAGCTGTTGCAATGTAGGAAAACCCGGGAGTTATCACTTCATCACCTGTCCCAATGCCTAAGGCCATTTGAGCAATTTGCAATGCGTCGGTGCCGTTGCCACATGTAATGCAATATTTTGCTCCTACAAAGTTGGCAAGCTTTTCCTCTAGCTCGGCTACTTCAGGGCCGAGAATATACTTCCCATGCTTTAGAACTTGTTGGATGTTTGCATCGATTTTATCTTTGATTAGCTCCTGTTGAGCATGGAGATCGGTAAACTGCATTAACTTGATTCCACCTTATGCAGGTTGTCACCCTTAAGAAGATAATGGATGGCTGTATGCGGGCAGACAAATTCTCCGTTGCCCTCAAGGGGCAAGGCGATCTGTTCTCCGAATTCACTCATCCAGCCAACCTGCTTTGCTGGAACGCCAACCATAAGTGCATAGGGTTTGACGTTGTGATTGACAACTGCGCCCGCCCCAATAAATGCATATTCTCCAATTGTAATGCCGCATATTATTGTCGAGTTTGCACCAAGTGTGGCCCCTTTTTTAATAAGGGTGTCTCGATACTGATCTTTACGCTTAATAGAAGATCTTGGGTTATATACATTGGTGAATACCATGCTGGGCCCACAAAATACGTCGTCTTCGATTGTCACATTGTCATAGACGGAAACATTATTTTGTATCTTGACGTTATTTCCAATTGAGACCTTGTTACCCACGTACACGTTTTGCCCTAGAGAGCAAAACCTGCCTATCTTTGCACCTGCGGATATATGCGACCAGTGCCAAATACGAGTTTCGTCACCAATTGTGGCGCCTTCGTCAATAATGGCACTTTCGTGGTGTGTGAAGGCTTTTGTCATAATTTTTTTAAAGTAAATGGGTGGGCCGTGGTAGGGCTGGTGGAGATTTTGCTGTTGCGTATGTCGTGTACTGTTTGAATCGCGGTTCTGGCATCTTCACACCCGTATCCATATCCAGCGAGTATATGTTCATAACTTCGTGTGTGCAGATCTGTAAATCCGTCTGAAAACTCTATCTCTTTATTATCGACCGATATCGATCGGTAGGTTCTTTGTGATTCTTTAATGCAATGCGCTGGTAAATCGTTCGAGTCAATGGATAGAAACCATCTGACGCGAGCATTTTCATATTCTAAATATCCCGCAGCTTTTTGCGGTGTATAGATGTGAACTTCATTTCGTTGGACCCGCCCAAATATCCAGTGAAGCATGTCGAAAAAGTGTACGCCTATATTTGTTGCTATGCCTCCTGATTTAGATTCGTCTCCTTTCCAGGAGGCTAAATACCATTTTCCTCTAGAAGTTATATAGCTCAGGTCGACTTCATGCTTGGTATCATTTGAGGCTGATTCAATTTGTTTTTTCAGGGCGATTATTGATGGATGCAGTCTAAGTTGGAGTATGTTGTATACCTTGCGACCGGTAGCCTGCTCTATTTCCTGGAGGCCATCGAGGTTCCATGGGTTTAGAACTATCGGTTTCTCGCAAATAGCATTAGCGCCTGATCTAAAAGCGAATCTAACGTGGGCATCATGCAGGTAGTTGGGGGAGCAAATTGAAACGTAATCAAGAGATTTTTCAGGGAAGTTTCTTCGGTTTTTATCGATATGGCGATCGAAGCGTTCAAACTCAGTGAAAAAGCGTGCTGCTGGGAAGTATGAATCGATTATGCCCACAGAGTCACTGATATCTAAAGCGGCAATTAAATTGTTTCCGGTATCTTTGATGGCTCTCATGTGCCGTGGTGCAATATAGCCAGCTGCACCAATTAGTGCGAAGTTTTTCACTTGGAATTGGTTCCATGGTTTCGAAGTGTGATACTGAAAAGATAGCATAAAAGCTGAATTTCTATAGTTTTATGCGGATAAAGTTTCTCGCATCAGTATTTTCTATTGATGTGTGCGCTTATGGGGTGATGCCTAAACACTATCACTTGGTCTTGTTTGTGAATCAGGATGAATTGAATAGCTGGTCCGATGAGGAAGCTATGGAGCGCTGGGGTAGCTTATTTCCTGCGAGCACACTTAGAATAAAAGATTTGCTCAATGCCACTGATAACGCCGCTACACAGGCGTTGCATCAGGAAAAAGTA